>ORJL010449243.1_pt1 | contig 31010 bp, 28 predicted proteins | sample 1779941 | NCBI WGS metagenome assembly ORJL01 (sample SAMEA104232317, study PRJEB22302) | groundwater metagenome | biome: forest; feature: aquifer; material: groundwater | place: USA | collected 2011-08-07 | depth 5.8 m | reverse complement strand
TTCTTCCTGCGGTGGCGCCTTGCGCGGCTGACGCTATCACAAGCCAGCCACACCGCCCTGGCGGTGCGGCGTGCTTCAGCTCGGCGACCGGAGCAGAGCCCCGCCCAGCAACTCCTTGGATAGATACTGCTGGCGGTATGCCTCGAAGGGCATCGTGTCCGCGGCTTCTATTTTTCGCTGCGCGGTCAGCGAGTCCTCGGCCATGCGCGCATAACGGGCATTCACTTCGGCGGGCAAGGGCAGGTCCTGCAGCGTGCGCTTGTGCTGCGATGATTGAGTCAGGGCGAAAGCCACGTAGGACTTGTCATGAGTCCGTTCGATTTCCGCAAGCATGCGGGCGGATCGGGTCGCGGAGGAATCGCGGAGGGCGGCGCCGGCGACTGACAGGGCATCGCCGTATGCGCTGCTCAGGTGAGCGGCATCGAGGGCCGCGGCGATAGGTTCGCACTCGTCGAGCAGGGCGGCACCCCATTCCGCCAGGCCGAGTTTTTGTCCACGCCGTTCCAGGCGGACATCGGGGTCCCGGCCTCTTTGGGCAACATCGTGCTGGTTGCGCGAGATCGCGGCGATTTCCTCGGGCGTGTCCGGGGGGCTGTCGCTGAGCAGACAGTGAAGCAGGAACATGTCGAGAAAGCGCATCGTATCGGCGGCAATGCCGATCGGACAGAACGGGTCGTTGTCCATGCAGCGCACTTCGACATATTCGACGCCGCGCTCGCCAAGAGCGTACAACGGCCGTTCTCCGGAACGAAAGCGCGGCTTCGGCCGGATCGTGCCATAGAACTCGTTTTCGATCTGTAGCAGGGTCGTGCCGAGTTGGCGGTAGCCGTCGCCGTCGCGCAGGCCGATGGCTTGGTACGGCGGATAGGGCGTGGTCAGCGCGCGATTGAGCGATCCGGCGTAGCTCCGCAGGCTGTTGAAGCTCACCGCCAGCGATGCCTGCGCGTCGCTCTGATAGCCCAGCGGTCCCATGCGCAATGAGGTGGCCCCGGGCAGGAACAGCGTGCCGGCATTCAATTCCCGCAGTGCGTGCTTCCGGCCGGCGACAAAGGAGCGGCATACCGTCGGCGACGCGCCGAACAGATAGAGCAGCAGCCAGGAATGGCGCCTGAAATTGCGGATCAGATGAAAATACGCATCGGTCTGGTAGGCGATTATGGGACCGCCGCGTGCGTCGACCCGTTGCAGGATCGGCCAGGCCGCCTCCGGCATGGAAAAATTGTAATGCACGCCGGAAATCGTCTGCATGCGCCTGCCGTAACGATGCGCCAAGCCGTTGCGGTAAACAGTCTTGGCCCGGCCGAGATTGGATCTGCCGTATTGTCCGAGCGGAATGTCGTCGTCGGCCGGCAGGCCGCAAGGCATGCTGGCGCACCACAGCAGCTCGTCGCCCACATGGCGGTAGACAAGCTGGTGGATCTCGGTGAGTTGCGCGAGACATGCGTCCACGTCGGCGTGGATGCCGGTGATCAGTTCCAGTTGGGATTCGCTGAAATCGGTAGTGATGTGCGGGTGAGTGAGCGACGACCCGAGTGCGGCCGGATGCGGCGTGTCTGCGAGCATTCCGTCCGGCCTGACACGGAGACTTTCCTTTTCAATACCGCGGCGGATGCCGGTCAGCACCTCGCGCGGAAGTATCCGTAGCCGTTGGTGGAGGCGGTTCATGCGGGTTCCCCTGACTTTAATACCCGCTAGGGTAGCAGAACCACTCTGCCGTTTGTGTCGCTGCCGTTTTGCTGCCAAGCACGCCCCTTTACGTTACCATGCATAGCAGAAACCGGCGGCACCAATCGCCGGTTGGACGCCACCATCGGCATCCACCCCACCATAGCCGAGGAGTTCGTGAGCTTGCGCGAACCGCTGCCCGCCTGATGAGATCGCGGGAAATTTCCAGGAGGAGCGGAAGTTGCCGGTCTTAGCCGCAGTCGGGATTGTCTTGGCATTGGCAGCCGTTCTTGCATTTGCGGGTGACTTCGAGGACGGCTACAAATTCCATGAGAGCAGGGATTACGCTCGAGCGATAAAATCGCTGCGCAAGGCCGCGGAACAGGGGCACACGGCGGCCCAGTACAAGCTGGGTCTCATGTACCGTAAAGGACAGGGCGTAGCGAAGGATTACAGGCAGGCCGCGTTCTGGTATGAAAAGGCAGCGGTGCGGGAAAACGGGCTGGCGCAATTCGACTTGGGCGCGATGTACGCCGAAGGTCAGGGCGTGGCGCAGGACTACAAGCAGGCAGCCTCCTGGTTTGAGAAAGCGGCAGCGCAAGGGTACGCGTCCGCGCAATTCAACCTCGGCGTCATGTACACCGAAGGCAAAGGCGTGGCGCGGGATTACGAGCAGGCCGTATTCTGGTATGAGAAAGCCACAGCGCAGGGGTACGCATCCGCCCAATTCAACCTGGGTCTGATGTTTTACAACGGTCAGGGCGTGGCGCAGGACTACCAGCGCGCGGTGTCCTGGTATCGGAAGGCCGCAGTGCAGGGGAATGCGGAGGCGCAATTCAACCTGGGGGTCATGTATTACAACGGCCGAGGCGTGGCGCTAGGGTTCAAGGAGGCCGTGTCCTGGTATGAGAAGGCGGCAGCGCAAGAGCATACGCCTGCGCAAATCAGTCTGGGTGTTATGTACTACAACGGCGAAGGCGTAGCGCAGGACCATGTCGAAGCGTGCAAATGGTTGATCCTTGCAGGGACGAACGGCAACGAAGTCGCCGCAAAAAAACGTGAAATTGTGGAAAGAAAAATGACGCCGGAGCAAATCGCCGAGGCGCAGCGGCGAGCCAGCGCGTGGATGAAGACGCCGCGCAGGTAACGCGACCGGCGCTGCCCGCTCTCGACATAATTCGGCTCTCGACGTAGTCTATGTAACCGCAGGCACCCGCGCTGCTTGAAGGGGCACGCCCCCTTCTTTTATGCCCCATGCCAGGGGCCGTTGAAAGGAGAGACATGCTTCGGACTTGCAAGAAATCACTCCTGAGAGGCGTTCTTCGTCAGCCTGTCGGCGCCTATCGAAGCCGCCGGCGCACATTTGCCTTGCTGTGCTCCCCTCTGTTTGCCGCGACCGCGCAGGCCGGCGTACCACCCGAGGAGTTCTTGCCGCAGGTCTGGCTCAACCCCGGAATCTACTCGCAGCACTTCGACTCGAGCAAGGGACTGCGCAACAACAATATCGGCTTGGGCGCCGAAGTGCTGCTGGCGCGTGACCACGTATTGATGGGCGGCAGTTTTATCAACAGCAATCGCGCGCGCACCCGCTATGCAGCCTACGAGTGGCGCCCCCTTCACTGGCAGTTGGCGGGTTTCGACATAGGAGCCGGGATCGCCGTGGGCGCATTCAACGGCTATCCGAACTACCGCAATGGCGCATGGTTCGTCGCGCCTCTGCCCATGCTGGCTATCGAGGGCAAGACGTTCGGCGCCAATCTGAGCCTCATTCCGACGGTTGCGAAGCGATTCGACGGAGCTTTGGCGGTTCAGATCAAGATGCGGGTCTGGTAACAAACGGGCCATCGCCGTCCCTGCCGGCGATGGCGTTCGGGACAGGAAAGCGTAGCCGGTAAGCGCCGCGCGTGCGCGCGGCCGGGCGCGATTGATCGCACCGGTTCCCAGGCCATCCTCGGTAGCCCCGCAAGCTCGTCGTTCCGCTTCTCTTGACCAAAATCAAACCCACGCAATACTTAGCGCGTAGCTTATCCAGCATGGGACTCGCCCATGCATGAGATGGCGCTGGCCGAGAGCGTGCTGCAGATCGTTGAAGATGCGGCGCGGCGTGAGGGATTGCGGCGCGTTCGTGCGGTGCGGCTGGAAATCGGGCAGCTCTCCAGCGTCGAACCCGAGGCGATGCGCTTTTGCTTCGACGCGGCGGCGCGTGACAGCGTTGCCGCAGGTGCGCGTCTGGAAATCGCCACGACCGCGGGCGCCGCCTGGTGCTATGCGTGCTCGGAACCGGTGGCGCTGGCCGAACTGGGCGCCCCTTGTCCGCATTGCGGAGGGTACCGGTTGCGGCTGACTGAAGGCACTGGGATGCGGGTGATGGAGCTCGAGGCCGAATAGCGCTCCACCGGGCGGGGACGGATGAGGAGAGGGCGATGTGCAGCACCTGCGGATGCGGATCAGACGAAGTCATGGTCGAAGGGGGGGCGCGCGCTCACGCGCCGGGGCTGGAGCCCTCGCGCAGGCTGAGGATCGAACAGGATATTCTGGCGAAGAACGACGCCTATGCGGCGCGGAACCGCGGCGGGTTCGCGCGGCGCGGGATTTTCGCCCTCAATCTCGTCTCCAGTCCCGGCGCGGGCAAGACGGCCCTCCTGGTAAGGACGATACGGGCGCTGGGCGATCGGTTCGAAATTTCCGTGATCGAAGGCGATCAGCAGACCAGCCAAGATGCCGAGCGCATCCGCGCGACCGGCGCTGCCGCGGTGCAGATCAATACCGGCAAAGGCTGTCATCTCGACGCACATATGGTCGCACACGCCCTCGCGCGGCTGGAGCCGCCGCGGGACGCCATCCTGATGATCGAAAACGTGGGCAACCTCGTATGCCCCGCCGCGTTCGACCTGGGGGAAGCGCACAAGGTGGTGGTGCTGTCGGTTACCGAAGGCGAGGACAAGCCGCTCAAATATCCGGACCTGTTCCGGCGCGCCTCGCTCATGCTGCTCAACAAGATCGACCTGCTGCCCTACCTCGAGTTCGACCTGGAGCTTTGCATCGCCAATGCGCACCGGACCAATCCGGACCTTGGCATCATCGGCGTGTCCGCGGTCACGGGCGTGGGCATCCCCGAATGGCTCGCCTGGTTGGAGCGGGGCGCAGGCAGGGCGCGCGCCGCGCGCCGCGAAACCGCGGAACTGCCGGGCTCGGGGTCGACGGAACCGAAAGGGATGGTCGCGCGGAGCCTTACGCGATGACTATTGCGGCTGTTCCGCCAACGAGTACCGCCGCGCCGAGCACGCGCGTGCAAACGACGGCGCGTGTCCGTCTTGCAGACTCCGGACCGCCGGTGCTCGCCCTCGGCGGTTATTTCAAGAACGCGGTTTGCGTCACGCGCGGGGATGAGGCGTTCCTGTCGCGACAGGTGGGCAATCTCGACAACCCGGAGAGCTGCCGCGCGCTGGAAGCTACGGTCGAGCGGCTGTTGCGCACGCTCGGAGTCGAACCGGCGCTGGTGGCGCACGACTTGCATCCGGACTTTCACAGCACCCGTTTTGCCGCGGCGTTTGCCGCGCGGCGCCGTCTGCCCGCCATCGCGGTCCAGCATCATCACGCGCATGTCGCCGCCGTGGCGGCCGAGCACCGCCTGCGCTCGCCGCTCCTGGGCCTGGCCTTGGATGGTGTGGGTCTGGGCACGGACGGCGGCATCTGGGGCGGTGAGCTGCTGCGCGTGGAAGCCGGTACGGCGGAACGCATCGCGCATGTGCGCGAACTGCGCCTGCCAGGCGGCGATCGTGCAGCGCGCGAGCCCTGGCGCATGGCCGCATCGGCGCTGTTCGAAATGGGCCGTTTGAGCGAAATCGAGAGGCGCTACGCCGCCCGCGGCGGCGCAATACTGGCGCAGATGCTTGCGCGCGGGCTGAACTCACCGCCGACGAGCAGCGTCGGCCGCTGGTTCGATGCCGCTGCGGCCTTGCTCGGCGTGCGCGAGATCTGCGCCTACGAAGGGGAGGCGGCGGTCCTGCTGCAGGGATTGGCCGAGGCGCACGGGCCGGCCGCCGAGCTGCAGGAGGGTTACCGTATCGGCGTGGACGGCACGCTCGATCTCCTGCCACTGCTCGCGTACTTGTTTGTGCAAGAGGATGCAGACTACGGTGCGGCGGTGTTTCACTCGACCCTCGCCGCCGCGCTTGCCGCGTGGGTGTGCGCGGCCAGCGACCGGACCGGGGTGCGCCGCATCGCCCTAGGGGGCGGATGTTTCATGAACCGGATACTCGCCGCGAACCTGCGCCAGCACCTGGAAGAAGCGGGACTGGCGGTGTTCGAAGCGCAGCAAACGCCCCCCGGCGACGGCGGGCTGGCGCTGGGGCAGGCGGCGGTGGCCCTTGCCGGGGCCGGGGCGAAGTGCTGACCATGTGCCTGGCCATTCCCGCACGCGTGGTCGAGCGGCTCCAAGCCGGCGAGGCGATCATCGACGCCGGCGGCGTACAGAAGCGCGTGTCGCTCGCCCTGGTAGCCGAAGCCGCAGTGGGCGACTACGTGATCGTGCACGCCGGGTATGCGATCAGCCGCCTTGATCCCGAGGAAGCCCTGCGCACGTTGGCGCTGTTTGCTGAAATGCAGCGCGAGATGCCGGAGGTTCCCGCGTGAAGTACGTGGATGAATATCGCGACGCCGCCCTGGCACGGGTGATCGCGGAAAAGATCGCGCGGGCGGCGCATACCGAACGGCAGTACAAGCTGATGGAATTCTGCGGCGGCCCCACCCATGCAGTTTCGCGCTACGGCATCGTCGATTTGCTGCCTGCGAATGTGCACATGATCCACGGGCCGGGTTGCCCGGTGTGCGTGCTCCCGATCGGGCGCATCGATAGCGCGATCGAACTCGCCCTGCGATATCCGCTAACCCTGTGCACCTATGCCGATACCCTGCGCGTGCCGGCATCGAACCATCTAAGCCTGATGAAGGCGAAAGCGCGCGGAGCCGACGTCCGCATGGTGTACTCGGTGGCCGATGCGCTCAGGCTGGCGCGGGAGAATCCGGCGCGCGAGACGGTGTTTTTCGCCATCGGCTTCGAGACCACCACGCCGTCGACCGCGCAGGCGGTGCGCGCGGCCGAAGGCATGCAGTTGGCGAACTTCAGCGTGTTCTGCAACCATGTGCTAACGCCTCCGGCGATGGCCGGGATATTCGGCGCGCCGCAGGCGCGCGAGTTCGATAGGGTCCCCATCGACGGCATTATCGGGCCGGGGCATGTCTCCTGCGTCATCGGCAGCCGGCCCTACGAGTTTGTGTGCGAGAAGTACCGGCGGCCGTTGGTGATCGCCGGGTTCGAACCCTTGGACCTGATGCAGGCGGCGCTGATGCTGGTCAAACAGTTGAACGAGGGCCGGCACGAGGTGGAGAACGAGTACGTGCGCGCGGTCACGCGCGGCGGCAACGCGAAAGCACAGGAACTCATCGGTGAAGTGTTCGAACTGCGCCCTACATTCGAGTGGCGCGGGCTGGGCGAGATCCCCTGCAGCGCGCACCAGCTCAAGCCGAAATATGCACGCTTCGACGCCGAGGCGCGCTACGGCATCGCCTACCGCCAGGCAGCGGACAACAAGGCCTGCGAATGCGGCGCGATCCTGCGCGGAACGAAGATGCCCAGGGACTGCAGGGTATTCGGCACGGCGTGCACGCCGGAGAATCCGTTGGGGTCGTGCATGGTATCGAGCGAAGGCGCCTGCGCCGCGCACTACGGCTACGGCCGTTTTCGCGAACTCGTGACAGCGGAAAAGGAGGTGGCGGCATGAGCAGGGGCCTCGCCTTGAGGGGATGCGACCGACCGTGATTGCCGCCGGACACCGACAGCGCGGACGTGAAACTGCGATCCCGGTAACGGAGGCGACCGCATGAGCGCAGTGAAGGAGAGCTACGTCCGGCCCGTTGATTTCAACAACGGCCGCGTGGACATGAGCCACGGCGCCGGCGGCCGGGCCATGGCGCAACTGATCGAGGAATTGTTCGTGCAGGCTTTCGACAACGAGTGGCTGCGGCAGCTGAACGACCAGGCCTGCTTCGCGGCACCGGCGGGCCGCATGGTCATCACCACCGACAGCCATGTCGTGTCGCCGCTGTTCTTCCCCGGCGGGGACATCGGTTGCCTCGCTGTGCACGGCACGATTAACGATGTGGCGATGGGGGGAGCGCGTCCGCTATATCTTGCGGCAGGATTCGTGCTGGAGGAGGGGGTTCCTCTGACGGAGCTGAAGCGCATCGTCCTGTCCATGGCCGGCGCGGCGCGGGAAGCGGGGGTGCCGGTGATCACCGGAGACACCAAAGTGGTGGAACGCGGCAAGGGCGACGGCGTGTTCATCACCACCACCGGAGTCGGCATGGTGCCGCCCGGGATCCATATATCCGGCGACCAGGCCCGGCCGGGCGACCGGGTGATCGTGTCGGGAACGATGGGCGACCACGGCGTGGCCATCATGTCGTTTCGCGAGAATCTTACTTTCGGGACCAGCATCCGCTCCGACACCGCGGCGCTGCACGAGCTGGTGGCGGCGATGGTGCAGGCGGTACCGGGCATCCATTGCCTGCGCGATCCGACGCGGGGTGGGCTGGCGACGACGCTGAACGAGTTCGCGCGGCAGTCGGGGGTGGGATTTCGCCTTATGGAGTCCGCAATCCCGGTCCGGCCGCAAGTGAGCGCGGCGTGCGAGCTCCTCGGGTTGGATCCGCTTTATGTGGCCAACGAGGGCAAGTTGGTCGCCGTGTGCGCCCCGCGGGATGCCGGGCGGCTGGTCGCTGCGATGCGCGCCCATCCGCTCGGGCGCGAAGCGGCCGAGATCGGCGAGGTGATCGAGGATGCGCACCATTTCGTACAGATGCAGACCGCTTTCGGCGGCGCGCGCCTGGTGGATTGGCTCACTGGCGAGCAATTGCCGAGAATCTGCTAGCACCCGGTGCAAAAAGGTACGGAGATCATCGTGACTGATATATTGGACTCGGTTGCGAAAGCCGTTTCCGCGACCGTCGCGCGTTATCGCAAGGATCCGCATTACATCCTGCAAATGCTGCGCGAAATCCAGGAAGCATGCGACTGGATCTCACCGGAGGCCATCGACCTGCTGCAGCAGGCGCTGCGGCTGCCGCGGACTAAAATCGAAGGCGTCGCGGGTTTCTATGCCTTTCTCTATACCCGTCCGCGCGGCCGCTACCGCGTCCTGTTCAGCGACAACATCACCGACCGCATGCTCGGCAACGTGGAATTGCTGGATTACATGTGCGGGGAGCTGTGGGTCGAGCGTGGCAAGACCTCGGAGGATGGGCTGGTGAGCATCGATACCGCCTCCTGCACCGGCATGTGCGACCAGGGACCGGCGCTGCTGGTGAATAATTACGCGATCACCCGCATGACCCGGGCGCGCGTGGATGAGATTTGCGAACTGATCCGCAACCAGGTCGCGCTCGCCGACTGGCCGCGTGACTACTTTCACGTCGAGGACCAGGTACGGCGCAAGGACATCCTGCTCGGCGGCGAGCTGGCGCCCGGTGACGCGCTCGGCGCGGCGCTCGCGCGCGGGGCGGAGGGGCTGATCGCGGAGTTGAAGGCGTCGAACCTGCGCGGTCGCGGCGGCGCCGGCTTCGCCACGGGCCTTAAATGGGAGGCCTGCCGCAAGGCGCAAGGAGAGGCGCGCTACGTGGTTTGCAATGCCGACGAAGGCGAACCCGGGACGTTCAAGGATCGCGTGCTGCTCGCCTCCCACGCCGACCTGGTGTTCGAGGGCATGACCCTGTGCGCATTCGCCATCGGCGCGGGCAAGGGCATGCTCTATCTGCGCGGCGAATACCGCTACCTGCTCGAACACCTCACTGCCGTCCTGGAACGCAGGCGCAGCCGCAATCTTCTGGGCAGCGGCATACTGGGTCGGCAGGGATTCGACTTCGACATTGAAATCCACCTTGGCGCCGGCGCCTACGTATGCGGCGAAGAGTCGGCGCTGATCGAGTCGCTCGAGGGCAAGCGCGGCACGCCCCGCAATCGCCCGCCGTTTCCGGTTGCCCGCGGCTATCTCGACCAGCCGACCGTGGTGAACAACGTCGAAACCTTCGCCGCGTCCTGCCTGGTAGCGCACCGCGGCGGCGCCTGGTACGCCGGTATCGGCACGAGCGCGTCGGCCGGCACCAAGATTTTAAGCGTCTCCGGCGATTGCGCGCGGCCGGGGGTGTACGAGTATCCGTTCGGCGTGAGCGTAAGCGAGGTGCTCCAGGTCTGCGGCGCCAAGGACACCCAGGCGGTGCAGGTGAGCGGCCCGTCCGGCGTATGCCTTTGCGCGGCGGAATTCGGCCGGCGCATCGCCTTCGAGGACATCCCGACCGCCGGCGCCTTCATGGTTTTCGACCATAGCCGCGACATGTTCGAGGTGGCGCGCAATTTCGTCCATTTCTTTGCGCATGAGAGCTGCGGTTTTTGCACACCCTGCCGCGTCGGCACTTCGCTGCTCCGGAACCTCATGGACAAGCTGAAGAACGGCCACGGCTCACCTTATGACTTCGCCGAGATCGAGAAACTGAACCGCATCCTGCAGTCCATGAGCCACTGTGGGCTCGGCCACACGGCCTGTAATCCGGTGCTCGATACCATCGCCAGGTTTAGACCGGCATACGAGCGGCGCCTGCAGCACAAGGAGTTCGAGCCGGCATTCAATCTCGACTGGGCGCTGGAACCGGCGCGGCAAATGACCGGGCGCGACGACGCGGGGGCGCATTTCACCACCGGCTCAGGGGAGACGGCGACATGAGCGCCAATTTCACTCTCGACGGCAAGACCATTCCGTTTACCGAAGGGCAGACCATCATCCAGGCAGCACTGGCGGCGGGGGTCTATATACCGCACTTGTGCTTCCATCCGGAGTTCAAGCCGCACGGATCGTGCAAACTTTGCACCGTCAAACTGGGTGACCGCCAGGGCGCTTCCTGCACCACGCAGGCGCAGGCGGGCATGGTGGTCGAAAGCGATACGCCGGCGCTAAACGACGAGCGCAGGACGTTGATCCAGATGCTGTTCGTCGAAGGCAACCACTTCTGCCCCTCGTGCGAGAAAAGCGGCGGCTGCAAGCTGCAGGCTACCGCCTATGACCTGGGCATGATGTCGGCGCATTTCGACCACTTTTTTCCGAGCCGTCCAGTCGATGCGTCACATCCGGACATGCTGCTGGATTTCAATCGCTGCATCCTGTGCTCTCTGTGCGTGCGCGCCAGCCGCGACGTGGACGGGAAGAACGCGTTCGCGCTCTGCGGGCGCGGCATCAGGACACATCTCATCGTCAACGCGAAATCGGGTCGGCTCGCCGATACCGACGTGACGCTGCAGGACAAGGCAGTTCAGGTGTGTCCGGTCGGGGTGATGCTGAGGAAAGACAAGGGTTTCACCGCTCCGATAGGCAAGCGTGTTTTCGACTTGAAGCCGATTTCGGCCTACGTCGATGCGTCCGCTGCGATCGAGACGGAGTAATGGGCGTCTCCATGAATTCCTATTGTGTCATGCCGAGGCCGGAGGCCGAGGAATCCGCTTTGAGGCTTCCTGAAAAGCAGATTCCTCGCTTCGCTCAGAATGACATTTTTTGAGAGTTTCTTGAGATGGATACCGTCGTGAAGAAGAAGCTCAAGTTCGCCACGACGTCGCTCGCCGGCTGCTTCGGTTGCCATACTTCGTTCCTGGATATCGATGAACGCCTGTTCGATCTGCTCGAACTGGTCGAATTCGACCGTACGCCGCTGACCGACATCAAGGAAATCGGCAAGTGCGACATCGGCATCATCGAAGGAGGGCTGTGCAATGCGGAGAACGTGCATGTGCTGCGCGCGTTCCGCGGGCAGTGCAGGATCCTGATTGCCATCGGCGCCTGCGCCATCAACGGCGGCCTGCCGGCACAGCGCAACCACCTGAGCCTGCCGCTGATTCTGGAGGAGGTGTATCACACCAGCGTGGGACTGGCCAACGGCCTGATTCCGAATGACCCCGAGTTGCCGCTGCCGCTCGCCAAGGTGCGCCCGCTGCATGAGGTGGTGAGAATCGATTATTTCGTTCCGGGTTGCCCGCCGTCGGCCGATGCCATCTGGAAATCGCTCAACGACATCCTTGGCGGCTGCGAGCCGGCCCTGGGCCACGGCTTGATTCATTACGATTGAAGGCGCCGATATGAGCTACCGGCTGGAATCCGCCGAACACCCCGAAGGCTTGCGCCGCGTCGCGATCGATACCGTGTCGCGCGTCGAGGGTCATGGCAAAGTGACTATTGTGCTCGACGCGCAGAACCAGGTGCGCCAGGTGCGGCTGCACATCGTCGAATTCCGCGGCTTCGAACGTTTCATCCAGGGGCGCCCTTACTGGGAAGTGCCGGTGATGGTGCAGCGCCTGTGCGGCATTTGTCCGGTGAGCCACCATCTGGCGGCAGCGAAAGCGCTCGACCAGGTGGTCGGCGCGAAATGGCTGACGCCCACCGCGGAAAAAATCCGCCGGCTGATGCACTACGGCCAGATACTGCAATCGCATGCCTTGCATTTCTTTTATCTCGGCTCGCCGGACTTGCTGTTCGGCTTCGACGGCGAAGCATCCAAACGCAACATCGTCGGCGTCGCCGCGGCGCACCCGCAAACCGCCAGGCGCGGCGTGTTACTGCGAAAATTCGGCCAGGAGGTGATCCGCGTCACCGCCGGCAAGCGCGTGCACGGCACCGGTGCGATTCCGGGCGGCGTAAACAAGGCACTGACGCCGGAAGAGCGCGCAATGCTGCTGCAGGATATCTACAAAATTGTCGGCTGGAGCCGCGATGCGGTGCAATTGATTAAGGAATTACACGCGCAGAACCCGGCGCTGTACAACAGCTTCGGCAGTTGCAGGTCGAATACGATGTCGCTGGTCGGACCGAACGGGGATCTAGATTTTTACCACGGTAGTTTGCGCGCCCGCGACGCCAACGGCGGCATCCTCTTTGACGGTGTCGATTACCGCGACTACTCGAGACATATCCAGGAAGAGGTCAAGCCCTGGAGCTACATGAAGTTTCCGTTCTTTACCGCGTTGGGCAAGAAGAACGGCTGGTACAAAGTGGGGCCGCTCGCGCGGGTGCAGAATTGCGATCAGATCCCGACACCGCTAGCCGAGGCCGAGCGGCGCGAATTTGTCGACTACTGCGGCGGCGTGCCCACCCACGCGCCGCTGGCCTACCACTGGACACGCATGATCGAGATGCTGCACGCCGCCGAGATGATCAAGAATCTGTTGCATGACGAGGGCATCCTGGGCGACGACCTGGTGCGCACTGGGGAACGGGCGATAGAAGGCGTCGGCGTGATCGAGGCGCCGCGCGGCACGCTGATACACCACTACCGCGTGAACGAGGACGACCTGGTGACCATGTGCAACCTGATCGTGTCCACGACCCACAACAACCAGGCGATGAACGAGGCGATCCGCAATGTCGCAAGACGCTACCTGGACGGGCGCGAGATCACGGAAGGGCTGCTGAACCACATCGAAGTGGCGATCCGCTGCTTCGATCCCTGCCTGTCTTGCGCGACGCACGCGCTGGGCCGGATGCCGCTCGCGGTCGAACTCGTCGACGCCGGCGGCATGCTCGTCCACTCCATAAGCAGGAACGGCGATGGCTCGATCGGGCCTTTGCCCGACTAATGCGGTCCGAGATCGCCGTTTTTGCAGTCGGCAACCGCAGCCGCGGCGACGATGCCATCGGGCCGCTGCTGCTTGAACGCCTGGCGCCCTGGCTAGCCGCCGAGGCGCCGGCGGGCGAGTTCGAGCTCATCGAAGACTACCAGTTGCAGATCGAGCATGCGCTCGACCTGCAGGGCAAGCGGCTGGTGCTGTTCATCGACGCCGGATGCGGCACGCCGGCGCCGTTTGCGTTCTACGCCGTCGGCCCGGCGCGAATCGCTGTGGCACGCAGTACACACGAGTTGGCGCCGCAGGGGGTGCTGCAGGTGTTTCGGCAGTTTGCGCTCGCCGAGCCGCCGCCATCTTTCGTGCTATGCGTGCGCGGCGAGCGTTTCGAACTCGGGGAAGGGTTGAGCGTTCCGGCCGAGACGCATGTGGAAGTGGCCTGGCGGCAATTAACGCGGCTTTGCCGCCAACCCGATGCAGCGCTCTGGCGCGCCATGGCCGACGTCGGTACATTTTGATTGTCCCGGTTCGTGCGCGGCAGGCATAATTGCGCCATATGGACGCTCACCATGCATTCCTCCCCAAGGCCCAGCGCGTCCGGCTTGCCGTCCGGTTCGCGCTGGCGCTGATCGTCATTGGCTTGCTTGCGGCAGCGCTGTGGCACGCCATGCGGCCGAAACCAATAACCGTCGCGGTTGCGTTGGCCGATATCGGCCGCGTGGAAAATACGATAGCCAACACGCGCGCGGGGTCGGTCATGGCCTGCCGGCGCGCCAAGCTTGCACCGCCCGCGGGCGGTCGCATAGAGCGGCTTCGCGTGGCTGAAGGCGACCGGGTGCGCGCGGGACAGGTACTGCTCACGCTCTGGAACGACGACCTCACTGCGCGCGAACGGCTGTCGCGCGAGCAACTGCAAACCGCCAGGGCGCGTGTGCGCGAAGTATGCGAACTGGCGAAGGCATCGGCACGCGATGCGGGGCGCGCGCGCGAACTGAGGGCGCGCAACTTCGTTTCCCAAGAGGCGGTGGAACGCGCCGCTGCCGATGCGGCGGCGAAGCAGGCGAGTTGCGATTCGACCGGAACCCAGGTGGCGGAGGCCGAAGCGCGCATCCAGGCAGCGCGCGCCGATACCGACCGCACGGTACTGCGCGCGCCCTTTGCCGGCATCATCGCCGAAGTCAACGGGGAGGTCGGCGAATACCTGACGCCGTCTCCACCGGGAATCCCGACGCTGCCAGCGGTGGATCTGATCGACGACTCCTGCCTCTACGTTTCCGCGCCGATCGACGAGGTGGACGGCGCGCAGCTCAAGGTAGGCATGAGCGGGCGCGTCACGCTGGACGCCTACCGTGGCCGGCATTTCGCCGGCAAGGTGCGCCGCATCGCGCCCTATGTGCTGGCGGTGGAGAAACAGGCGCGCACGGTCGAGGTCGAAGTCGAGTTCGACCGGCCTGGCGAGGCAAGGCATCTGCTGGTTGGCTATAGCGCGGACATCGAAATCGTCGTCACTGGCCGCGACAATGTAATCCGCATTCCGACCCCCGCGCTGATGCCGGGCAACCGCGTGCTGGTACTCAGCGCAGGCGGACTGCTGGAGGAGCGCAAGATCGAAACCGGCTTGGCCAACTGGGAGTTCACCGAGGTGAAAGCCGGCCTCGTGCGCGGCGACAAGGTCGTCACTTCGCTCGAACGCGAGGGCGTCAAGGCCGGCGCCCGCGCCGTGGCGGAGAAGTCGGCGACAGAGAAGAAGGAAATCGGCAAGGCCCAACAATGATTCGTCTCACCGGCATAGCGCGCACCTTCCTGGTGGGCGGCGAGGAGGTTCACGCCCTGCGCGAGGTGAACCTTGCAATCACGCGCGGCGAGTATTTGTCCATCATGGGACCCTCCGGCTCGGGTAAATCGACGCTGCTCAACATCATCGGCCTGCTCGACCGACCCAACGCCGGGATCTACGAGCTAGACGGGGGCAGGGTCACTGCACTCGGCGACGACGAGCTGGCGCGGGTACGGCGCGAGAAAATAGGTTTCGTGTTCCAGTTCTTTCACCTGGTTCCGCGCTTGACGGCGATGCAAAACATCGAACTGCCGATGGTCTTGGCGGGCATCGATCCGGCTGAACGCCGGAACCGGCTGGTTCGCCTGCTCGCCGAATACGGTCTGGCGGAGCGCGCCGGCCACCGTCCTGACCAGCTCTCCGGCGGTCAGTGCCAGCGGGTCGCCATTGCGCGCGCCATGTCGATGGGACCGACGGTGATTCTGGCGGACGAGCCGACGGGCAACCTCGACCGCCATACCGGCCAGGAAGTGCTGAGCGTGTTGGAGCGGGTGCACCATAATGGCGGTACGCTGGTGATCGTAACCCACGATCCGGAGATCGGCGCGCGTTCGCGGCGGCGCCTGCGCATGCTCGACGGGGCCATCGTCTCCGATGAAAAGGGCTGATCATGCGCCTTGCCGATTTGCTCAATTTCGCCTGGCAGGTCCTGCGCGGATCGCTGTCGCGTACATTCCTGATCCTGCTCGCCATGGGTATCGGCGTCGCCGCCGTGGTGCTGGTGACCGCGCTCGGCGAGGGGGCGAGGCTGTATGTGGCGAATCAGTTCGGTTCGCTCGGCAGCAACCTGGTGATCGTGTTGCCGGGTCGCAGCGAAACCGCCGGAGCCATGCCCGGCGTGCTGATCGGCAAAACGCCGCGCGACTTGACGCTCGATGACGCGCTGGCCCTCAAGCGCAGCCACGCCATCCGGCGCTTCGCCCCGCTGATCATTGGCGCGGGCGATGTGCGCTCGGGCGGGCGCAACCGCGAAACGCCGGTGCTCGGATCGACTGCGGAGCTGATGGACATCAGGCACATGGAAATGGCGCAGGGCCGGTTCCTACCTGAAGGCGATCCGCGCCATAGCCAGCCCGTTTGCGTCATCGGTGCCAAGGTGGCGAGCGAGTTGTTCGGGTCCCGCCCGGCGCTGGGGGAATGGGTGCGCATCGGTGATCGCCGTTTTCGCGTGATCGGCCTCATGGCGAAACAGGGCGAGTCGCTCGGGTTCAACTCGGACGAAATCGTCATCGTGCCGCTGGCCGCGGCCCAGGCCTTGTTCAATACCGAGGCCCTGTTTCGCATACTGGTCGAGGCCAAGAGCCGGGAACAAATCCCGGATGCCAAGGCCGATGTGGAGGAGATCATCCGCCTGCGCCACGAGGGGGAACGCGATGTCACCGTTATCACCCAGGATGCCGTGCTCGCCACCTTCGACCGCATCCTGAACGCGTTGACCCTCACGGTGGCAAGCATCGCCGCCATCAGCCTGGCGGTAGCCGGCATCCTGATCATGAACGTGATGCTGATCGCGGTGACGCAGCGGCGGCGCGAGATTGGCCTGCTCAAGGCGCTCGGGGCTACGGGACGGCAGATCCGACTGGCGTTTTTCACCGAGGCCATGCTGCTCGCCTCAGGCGGCGCCGCGGCAGGACTCGCAGTGGGTGAATTGGGACGCAGCGTCATCTCCCAGATGTACCCGGCGATTCCGTTTCAGGCGCCGTGGTGGGCGCTGGTGGCGGCGCCGGCGATTGCGCTCGGCACCGCGGTGCTGTTCACGGTGGCGCCGGCGCGGCGCGCCGCCAGGCTGGATCCGGTGCAGGCGCTGTCGCGACGTTGATCATGCGTTACGCCGATTTCGTCAGCTTCACCTACATATCGCTCAGGGCGCAGCGTTTGCGCTCGCTGCTGACCGCGCTCGGCATCGCCGTCGGCATCGCCGCGGTCATCCTGCTGACTTCCATCGGCGAGGGCCTGCACCGCTTCGTCATTGCCGAATTCACCCAGTTCGGCACCAATATCATCAGCGTCACGCCCGGCCGCGTGCAGACCCATGGCGCGTCGCTGGGCGCGGTGAATACCGTGCGGCCGCTTACCATCGACGATGCCCTCGCGCTGCGCCGCGCACCCTACGTGCAATTGTCCGACCCGGTGGTGCAGGGCAATGCGGAAATCGTCTACGGCGGCAAGAGCCGCCGCGTCACGCTCTATGGCGTCGGCGCAGATTTTGCGCGCGCCCTGCAGATGCGCGTGGCCAGCGGCGAATTCCTGCCGCCGGACGACCCGCGCAGCGCGCGCGCTTTCGTGGTGCTCGGCTCCAAGGTGGCGCGCGAGCTGTTCGGCAACGACAATCCCCTGGGCAGCCGCATCCGTGCCGGCGGCGAGCGTTATCGCGTCGTTGGCGTGATGCAGTCGAAGGGGCAGGTGCTCGGCTTCGATCTCGACGATACCGTCTTTATCCCGGTCGGGCGGGCGCTGGAGATGTTCAACCGTGAAAGTCTGCAGGAGATCCACGTGGTCTACGAGCCGACGGCGCCGCTGGCGGAAGTGGAGGCGGGCATCAAGCGCACCCTGATCGCGCGCCACGGGGCGGAGGATTTCAGCGTCACCCCGCAACAGAAAATGCTGGAGGTGTTCGGCACCGTGCTCGACGCGATCACCTTTGCCGTCGCGGCCATCGGCGGCATCTCGCTGGTGGTCGGTGGCGTCGGCATACTCACCATACTCACCATCGCCGTCGCCGAGCGCACCTCCGAAATCGGTTTGCTGCGCGCCGTCGGCGCGACGCGGCGAGGCATTCTGTTTCTTTTTCTGGGCGAGGCCGCGTTGCTGGCGATGCTGGGGGGCACGGCTGGATTGCTGCTGGGCTGGGGCGCGGCGCTGGCGCTGCACTTCGTGTTGCCGGCGCTGCCGGTGCATACGCCATGGAGCTACGCGCTGCTGGCGGAATTGGTCGCCCTGGCAGTTGGCCTGGCCGCTGGCGTGCTGCCGGCGCGGCGGGCCGCGCATCTGGACCCGCTCGAAGCGCTGCGCAGCGAGTAGCGGGAATTACTGCTGTCGCAATAGCTGGTACATTGACGTTCATGAACGGCGTGCTCCTTTGACTTTCTGCCGTACCGATTCGCCCCCATCATTCGATAGAAAAACAATGACAAATTCTTCCCACGCGTTGCTATCCGTTTTTCAGGCTCATGGGATCGACCGGGTGTTCCTGGTTCCGGGCGAAAGCTATCTTGGCATTCTGGATGCGTTATACGACTTCCCCGGCATCGACGCAGTGACTTGCCGCCACGAGTCCGGCGCGGGGTTTATGGCCGTGGCCGACGGCAGGCTCACGGGGCGGCCCGGGATTGCGTTGGTCAGCCGCGGTCCCGGGGCGACCAATGTGTCGATCGCCGTGCACACCGCGCAGCAGGATGCGATTCCCATGATCCTGATCGTAGGGCAGGTGCCGCGAGCGGATCTGCGCCGCGAGGCGTTCCAGGAGATCGACTATCAGCGCATGTACGGCACGATCGCAAAATGGGTGTTCGAGGCGACCGACCCGGGTCAACTGGCCGAGGCCGCCTTCAAGGCGATCCGCGTTGCCACCTCGGGCGCGCCGGGGCCGGTGGTGCTGGTGGTTCCGGAGGACCTGCAGCAGCAGCATGTGGCGCAGCCGCGATGGAGTGCGCGCGAGCATGCAAGCACTAAACCCGGCGATGCAACACTGCGCGAATTGCTGCGCCGATTGGAGGCGTCCGAGCGCCCCTTGATCGTCGCCGGAGGAAGCTTCGAAAAGACGGGAGGACGCGAGGCGCTCCGCGCCCTGGCTGAGGCGTGGCATATCCCGGTCGCGCTGTCGTTCCGGCGCCACGACCTGTTCTCCAATCTGCACCCGCTCTATGCCGGCGAACTCGGGCTGGCAAATCCGAAAAACCAGATCGACGCCTTCGGCCAAAGCGACCTGATACTCGCGCTCGGCACCCGCTTTGGCGACATCACCAGCCAGGGGTACGGTTTTCCAGACCGGCCTCGGCCGGCACAGACGTTCGTGCATGCCTACGCCGACGATCATATCGTCGGCTTGCACTTCGCGCCGGATTTCGGTCTGGTGTGCGATCCGGTCGAACTCGCGCGCGCGCTGACGCCAGACGCCAAACCGGAAATTGCGCCAGCGCGGGCGGCGTGGGCGGGGCGGCTGCGGGATATCCGCGCAACCTTCGCCGCCTGGCCCCGGCGCAGCGCCGAAGACGGCATCGATTTCGCGCAGGTGGTCAAGTGCGTGCGCGAGCAGGCGAACGCGGACGCAATCGTGTGTCTGGACGCAGGAACGTTCGCCGCCCCGGTCTACCGGCATTTCGGCGTCGTGCCGCCGCAACGGCTCATGTCCCCTCTATCGGGCACCATGGGCTACGGCACGCCTGCCGCGATCGCTTCGCAGTTGCGTTTTCCCGGACGGCAGGTGATCTGCATGGTGGGCGATGGCGGATTCATGATGACCGGCAACGAGATGATCGCGGCAGTCGAGCGCAAGCTTCCGATCCTGTTCATCCTGGCGAACAACGCGAGCTACGCTTCTATTCGCATCCAGCAGGAACTGCATTACCCTGGTCGCAGCCTCGGCACCGGTCTGTTCAATCCGGACTTCGAGCAGATCGCTCGCGCCTTCGGCATGCAGGCGCAGCGCATTGAGCGTACGGAAGATGTGGCGGACGCGGTCGGAAGAGGCCTCGCGGAAGGCGGACCCCATTTCATCGAAGTCAAGACGAGCCTCTCGGTCACCCTGCCGGAGCGGCGCTCTTAGTGTCCCAGTTACTTATAATACGCGTCCTAGAACTATAAAAGGGCAGTTGAGGTAGTCGGAAACATGCAATCACCAAGCCTGCCAACCAGTTGATGTCATTGATGAATTCTCCTTATTGGCGATGTGTGTATTAAATAAAAAACATATTAATTCAATATGTTGCGAATTAACGTTATCTTAAATTCTGGTTTATAAGCTTAGTTATTTGATTATAGATGTGTTTATTATGTTTTACAGCGGTAGGGAAGCGGTAAAACCGGTGCCCAGCGGGATCAGATAGCAGTGCCTATTACTCTCCGTTTCTAATCAGCTATTATTTAACATAATACACATATGCGCATAATTACCCTCACTGGCCATGTGGCCAGCATCCTTGAGGGGAAAATGCCGTGTCTAATAATAATCAGAAATTCCAGGTAATCAATCAACGCCCTGTTTCCTGGAAAGAGGACGAAAAGAAAAACCGCAAAGCGGGTGAAATGGAGCTGGTTACCGGCGTCCTGCATACGGATGGCCAGCTGGAAGAAATCTGCTCGTTCCCGTTGCCCAAAGATCACGCGGCGTGTCCTCCCGGCTTCTATGCCCTGGTCATGGAGTGGGCCGTATCCTTCGATAAAAAGCTGGTGGCGCGTGTCAAGGCTCTTGTTCCCCTGACCGCTCGGCCAATGGGGCCGGTTCCGCCGAAAGCGGCGTAATCGTGGGCGCTGCTCCCTCTGTGGCGTTTTCGTCCATGGACGAAATAGACCTTTATCGGCGTCTAGTCGAGTTGGCGCTGCAGAGGGAGGCGGCTGAATTGGTGCTTGAGCGGCCTTCCCGTTCCTGTGCCGGTGGCGTGGCTCCCTGCGGGGTGTGTGAGGCGCGGCGGTATTGGGGGGCTCCTGGTGCGTAATCGGGCGCTTTTCGTCGGCGTGGTCTTGTTCTGTGCGTCTGGCTGCGTCCTTGCGGCTGCGTCGGCGCAGTTGTGGGAAGTGGCACGGGCGGGCGCGGTCGTCGGGGATCGGGACACCTACAGCGATGCGCTGGCGCTTCTGAATACTCAAACCGGAAATCCTTATGTGGTCTGCACATCATCTGCGGGCCATGTGAATCTGCGTCAAAACCTGCAAACGTGCGCCCAGGCAAACGGCTCAATCTGGCTAAAAATGGCCTGGTGTACCGGATCGGATGTGCTTTCGTCGGATTGGCTGACCTGTGCAGCTGCTACGGCGTCGGAAAGTGATCCTGTGGGGGTGTTGGGGCTCAAGCTATCTGACTTGATGGCGGCGGTAATGATTGGGCTCCTGGTGTTGGTGTATGTCGGCGGGCTGGCTGTGGGCCAGCAACGGTAATGACTGCGGCGGATTTCACTGTGATTGCGGGTCTGTATCTGGCGGCGTTTGGTACGGGCTACGTTTCGGGCGTGATGTTTCGGGCGGTGCGGCGTGTGCTTGAGGCGGCTGCGGGGATGGGGTCGTGAGGGGTTTTACCGTGGGCGCGTGCGGTTTCATGCGTCGGTTGTGGACTGTTGAGAAACAGGCCGTTTTTGTGGGGGTGTGTCATGGGCAAATTGCTCAAAGCGGTGGGGGCTAGCGCGGTCGGGCTGGTCGCGGTTCCGGCAATGGCTGCAGTTCCGGCTGGCGTCGAAACCGTGTTTACCACGGCAGCAACCGATTTCGGGACGATTGTCGGCTACGGCTGGACGTTGTTCCTGGTGATCGTGGGCGGCCTGGTGCTGTTCGGCATCGTGAAAAAAGTCATTTCACGTTCTGCCGGTCGCTAGGCTTCGGCCAGGTGACAAGGGGGGAGGCTCTTGTCCTCTCCCCTCTTTTTGCTAAAGGCAAGCGGTCTGCTTATCGGAGCGGCTCTGATCGCAGTCCGTGCCAGTGGTGATTCGGGCGAAAAAGAATACTTGCCGATTTATGTTTCTAGGGGTGGGGCAAATGAAAAAGCGGCTGCTGTTTGCGTTCCTCTGGTTGCTCTCTGCTCTGGTTCCGGTGGCGTCGTGGGCGTGCGGTAGCGGTTACGACAATTGCACGTCGTGGGTTTCCTCTAATGCGGCTTACTGCGCTTCGTATCAATCGGGGTGCTCCTGCTGGTCGGATGGTTTCACGGTCTACGCGATGGCGGGGCCAGGTCAGGCGGCAAGCTGGCCCGTTGATGGCGGCGCATGTAGCGGGACTGGCGCTACGGCTGCGCAAAAACTCGAGGCTAATGCGGCTGCTGTTGCTGCGGCGATGGCTTCTGGCATGGGCTCAAGTGCGCAGCAAGCGGCCGGCGTAGCTGCGGAGGCTGCTCTTGATGCGTATTTGACATCGGGGAAAAGTCTTGCGCAGGCTCAAACTGCGGCGGCGGTCGCGGGGGGAATTGCTGCGGAGGAAGCTGCAATTGCATCTGTGCAAACTCAATACACGGCGGCGAAGGCGGCGAATAGTGCCTGTCTATCCGGCGGCGGTTCGGAGTCGTCCTGTGCGGGTACATGGGCGCCGTACACGGCGGCGAAACAGGCGGCGGGGCTAGGCACGATGCCTGTCTACACAACAACGGGAACAACGGGGCCAGGTGGGACTTACGATATTTTCATCATGCAGGATAACGGCAGTTGGTTGATGGCGTCGGCGTACTCCGAAAATAACGCGGTCTATTCCATCGGCAGCACAATTCCAAGTCTATTGCCGATGGATCCGGCTGCGCTTAATGCCGTGCCAGGTGCGGCTGTTGGTACTGCGGCAATTTCCGCGGGCAATTTCGGCGGCGGTACGGTATCGGGTGCGGCTGCGGGTACTGCTCCCTCTACTGCGCCAGGTGCGCCGGTGTCGGGTGCTGCGGTAACTGCTACGGGGCCAAATGGTCAGCCTATGACGGTGACCTATAACAGTGCAACAAACTTGACCACGATCACCTATACAAATGCCGGGGTTCCTGTCGCTACGGCAACGCTCACGCCTAGCGGTGCGTGGACGGTAAGCGGTGACCTGGCAGCTGCTACCGGTACAGGTACTTATGGAGGTGCGATAAGTGGAACTCCTAATACTGGTGGCGGCGGTGGTGCTTCTGGCTCTCCTAGCGGGAACGGGACGGTAAACCCCGGCTTTGACCTGGCGGCGGCTCTTAATGCTGCGTATTCGGGCGGCTTGGCTGCGGGGTTGAAAGCTGCTCAAGCTGCGGGCTCGGGGTCAGGTTCGGGATCGGGTACGGGTTCGGGCGTGAATCTCGGGACGCTTGAAGGGCTGGTTACGGCAATCAAGAATTGGCTTGATCCTTCGGGGGTGACTCAAGGGCAGAAGGATTTAACTGCGCAGCAAAGCGCATTGAACACGGCTGCAGCGGCGCGGGAAACGCAGCTAGGCACATCAACGCAGCGAACAGAATTAGGGCTAGGGCTCTCGATTACCTGGCCCACGGCGGGCTGCTCAAATCCTTCCTTCGCTATTCCTGGCGGGCGCGGGACGTTGGTCGTTCCGATGTGCGAAAAGCGGGCGGATATTCAAGCCGTGCTTAATTGGTTCGTGTCGATCGTGACAGGGTTTGTGCTGTTCGGCATCGGCATCAACGCTCTAATTCGGAAGGGGTAAAGCATGGGCGCTATTCCTGGGCTATTCGCGGGGCTGTTCGGCTCGCTGGCGGGCTTCTTCGCTACCTGGATGACGAAAAAAACGGCGCTCGGTGTGGCGGCTGTCGCGGTGTTCGGCACGCTGACTGTAGGGCTCATGGCGGTTATCACGGCGGCTATAAATATCGTCCTGGCGGTGGCTCCTATGCCGGACATGGTGATATTCGGCTTCTGGTACTTCATGCCCTCTACCCTGCCCGCTTGCGTGTCTGCGATTGTCGCTGCAGATATTGCGGCGGCTATCTATGCCTGGAACGTCGAAAACTTAAAGCTGATCGCGTACATAACCTGAGGGCGTTGGCGTGTCGATCTACGTCATAACCGGAAAACTTGGGAACGGAAAGACGCTGCTTGCGGTGTCGCGCATTAGAAAGTACCTGCAGGAAGGGCGGCGCGTGGCAACGAATCTCGATCTAAACCTAGAGCACATGCTCGGGCCAAAGGTGCGCAAAGTGGATGCGGTGCGCGTGCCGGATAAACCCACGGCTGCGGATTTGGAGGCAATCGGGCTCGGGTGTGACAGCGTGGACGAATCGCGTTATGGCCTCCTGGTGCTTGACGAGTTGGGAAGCTGGCTCAATTCACGCGATTGGGGCGACAAGGGGCGGCAGGGCTTGATTGATTTCTTGATTCACTCGCGTAAAAAACGGTGGGACGTTATTTTCATCGTCCAAAATCAATCCATGCTGGATAAGCAGGTGCGGGATGCGCTGCTGGAATATCTCGTTACTTGCAAGCGGCTGGATAAAGTGCGCGTGCCGTTCTTCGGGATCATCGGGCGCGTTCTCACGCTCGGGGCCTGGGATGGGCGCATAGGGCGTGTGCATTTGGGCGTTGTTGCTTACGCGGCGGGCTCGGTGGTCCTTTCTAATGCCTTGATCGTGGATCGCTGGTTTTATCGCGGTACGGATTTATTCAAGGCGTACGATACGGAACAAGTTTTCTCGTCTCGCTACGCGCACGGTCTTTTTTCGTATCTTTCTCCGTGGCACTTGGTCGGGAGGTATATCGTGCCAAAAGTGCCGCTTCTGGCGCGTTGGTTCCCTCCCCTCGTCAAACCTAAGCCAAAACCTAAGCATCGCCTAGCGGTGGTGCTGCAACGGCTCCCTGAGCGTGAACGAATCAAGCATTGGAAACGGCTTGACAGTCTCGGGGCGTTTAATCGTTCTTCGATGTCTTTTCCTATAGACGCAATGGTCGTCTAAATTCTGGCTCGGCTCATGTGTCCGTGCCGCCGTCGTTCGGAGTACCGGCAATTACTTGCCGATTGTCGGGTTTAGGGGGGTCGTTCATGCTCCAAATATCTGCCTTCGGGGGCACGCCCAGCCGCGCAGCGGCGGGCGTGCTTCCTTGTCTTGATATTAAGGACATAAATGCTACGTCGGGGGCGTCGTTGGTCGGCGGGACATGGTCACGCCAGCAAAAGCGGGTTCGCCGAACCTGTCTTGACCGGCTGCGTTATTGGCAAAGTCACGGCTACGAAGTGCTGTGGGTTACTCTGACTTCCGGGGTTCCGGTGGGCGAAATCGAACGGGAACGGGCGCATAAAAAGCTGCGGCTGGATTTTGCAGAATTGCGGAAGCGCATTTCTCGGAAATGGGGCTATCAGCCATTTGAGTATGTGTGCATCGAAACCGCAGAGGGTAACGGCGTGCTGCATATGCTGTGGGCGCTGGAAGCGTCGAAGGGTCAATTCTATGTCCCGTATGCCTGGCTAAAGGATCAGTGGGAAGCGATTCACGGCGCGTGGTCGGTGTGGGTCGCGCGGGTGAGCAATGGTGAGAGTTCGCGGCGGCGTCTGTCCCGGTACATCGTTACTCAGTATTGCGGGGGCCAGGATGCGCTGGTGCGGCTCTCGCAGTCGCGGCTAGGGTTCTCGTTCGGGAAGTGTCGCAAGGCGCTTCTATCGTCCATTAAAGCCTGTACGGATCGCTATTTGTACTATGGGCGAATAAGGGATGTGTACGGGGAACGATTCGGGCGATTGTGCGGGCAATGGTACTGGCTAGAGGTTCGGAATGCCTGGAATGAACTTATAGAATTTGGAGTGTGTGAATTCTTCGGGCAAAAGTTCTGCTGGTGGGGCCGTGAGCTCTGTCCGGTATGAGTAACATTACCAAGTTAAAGCGTCCGGTTGTGGCGGACGGTGCGCCGGGACTGCATCTGCAGGAGCTACACCGGGAAAAGCTGCGGGCGTTGGCGTGGCATTTTCGGCAGACACGGTCCTGTCATTGGGGCGGTGTGGATCGTGCCTCCCCTATCCTTGAATATACGGAATCCCTGCTGGCTAGTGGGATAGATCGGCGGGAAGTGCTGACCGAGTTCCTTTGCTGTCTGCGCTGCTGCGGGGACTGCAAGAGCTAGGTTTGGAGAGGCCTAATTAGGGCGGGAGCCGTCCGCTTGAAAATGAATCCGGCGCTTGAGTGACCTAGGCTACAATTCCATTTCCTATACCTGAGCGGCTATATGCATCTAACTCTGCAAAACGAAATGTTTGAATTGCCAGTGGTGGAACACGCCAAGGGTAAGACAGTAGGTCGGCATAAAGCACGTTCAGGCTCCTTCGTGGACAACATGCGGCTGCCGGTTCACCGTTGGTTTCGTTACTCTGCGGGCTTTTCCGCGCAATGGGTAGCGCAGCAGATAACCGAACGAATTCAGCGTGAGCCGGTGCATGTGCTTGACCCGTTCGCAGGCTCAGCGACGACGTTGGTCGCGGCAGATAGTGTAGGCGTTAGCTCTACAGGTTTTGAAAGTCACCCGTTTGTGTATCGAATCGCGCGGGCGAAACTGCTTTGGCACCATGACCCGGACGAATTCTTGCGATGCGCAGAATTGGTATTGAAGCGAGCGCCGATTGCAAAGGAACAGCCCGAAAGTGCTGTGCCCCCAAAATTGCTTTTGGCTTGCTATACGCCTGAAGCTTTAACGAAACTCGATGCACTTCGAACTGAGTATCTTCGTAGCTTCACGCCGAATGATCCTTCCTGGGAGCTTGTATGGTTGGCAATTACTGCAATCCTACGGCCATGTAGTTATGTGGGCACCGCTCAATGGCAATATATCTTGCCGAATAAGAGAAAAGCCGGAACTATTGATCCATTTTTGGCTTTTCGGGACGTGGTTGCGAGGATGGCAGAAGATATGCGCAATGTGCAAAGCGCAGGTTACAAGCCAGGTGCGAAAGTTCTGCTTACGGACGCTCGATCACCGGAACTTGACTTGGGCCAGAAATTCGATTTGGTCATAACATCGCCGCCCTACCCGAATAACTACGATTACGCGGACGCTACCCGGCTCGAAATGACGTTTTGGCGAGAAATTGAAAGTTGGGGTGATTTACATCAAGCGGTAAGACGTTTCATAGTTCGATCTTGTTCGCAACATTCTGCTGCAGACAAACTCACTTTGGATGAGCTATTCGCTCAAAGGTCAATAGCGCCGATACTTCCCGCGCTTCGGGATGTGTGCGAAAAGCTGGCGACCGTGCGCTTAGAAAAAGGCGGGAAGAAAACGTACCATACTATGGTGGCGGCGTATTTTGCAGACCTAGGGGATGTTTGGACAAGCCTCAGGCGACTTTGCAAGGAAGGTGCGGACGTTTGTTTTGTGGTTGGTGACTCGGCGCCCTATGGCGTGTATGTGCCTGTCGATCAGTGGCTAGGGGAGCTTGCTCTAGCAGCGGGCTTCAAGTCCTTCTCCTTTGAAAAACTGCGGGATCGGAACATGAAATGGAAAAATCGCAAGCATCGCGTGCCGTTGCACGAAGGACGACTATGGGTAAAAGGTTGAAACAATAATGGCGCTCTCTCCGTCACATAAATTTGGTCAACTTGTCGGCGATCTGTTGGAGTCTATCCTGGGACCAGAGCTTCAAAAATTCTGCGATGACCGGGGGCTGTATTTAGATAAGAAAGGTGAGAGAGGCCGTGCACGTGAAGGCCGAAAAGTCACATGGGAAGACAAATACGGTAATGGTCACGATCTCGATTTTGTCATTGAGCAAGGTGGGACAAAGGATAAGCTTGGGCGTCCTCTGGCTTTCATAGAGGCAGCATGGCGGCGGTACACGAAGCACTCAAGAAACAAGGCGCAAGAAATCCAAGGGGCTATTCTTCCCATAGCTGAGAAGTATTCCTGGGACAAACCATTTTTGGGCGTCGTCTTGGCCGGGGTATTCACGGACGGTTCATTGACGCAAATTCGGTCCTCCGGGTTTGAGGTTGTCCTTTTCCCCTATCAGAGCATTGTGGAAGGTTTCGGTTCCGTGGGAATTGATGCCGAGTTCGACGAGGATACGCCGGACGCGGAGTTTGCGAAGACGATTAAGGAAATTGAGAATCTTAATGCGGGGACAAAGGCCAAGTTAAGAGCAAATCTCGTAAAGAGTAACCAAGGACTGCTTAAGAAATTTTTCGAGGGCCTGCAGAAGGTGCTGGACAGGCGGATAGAAAAGATCATTGCGATACCGCTTCACGGCGGTGAAATGGCGTTTGGGTCTGCACCTGAGGCGATAGCGTTTGTCAAAAACTACAGTGAAGAATTGATGAAGGATGGGGTGTTTAGAAAGTATGAATTAATTGTTCGATACACCAATGGGGACAAGATCGACGCAGAATTCAACGATAAAAAGAGTGCAATCGACTTCTTAACCTATGTGGCAAAGTAGGACGCAGGGAGGCGGAATTGAATTATTGGCTCGGAATTACGACGACTGCAGAGTTAATAAAGAACTCTCCTGATGAGAGCTGGTGGTGTTTGCCTCAAAACGCTCAGGTGGGGGACGCGGTGCTTTTCTACTGTCCGCGTTCGCATAGCGCAGCGAGGCAGGGAATTTTTGCGGAGTATGTGGTTACAAAAGCGCCGGTTAGCCGAGCTTCGGCTAGGAATTCACCGTGCTTAGGGTATGGGTATGGAAAACAGTTGGCGTACACGGAGCTTGCGCGGAAGAAAAGGTTTGATCCTGCGCTGACTGCAAAGGAAATGAAGAAAGACCAGTTGCTCGCTAACAGCAACTTCGTGCGTCGAGGGTTCCAGGCAACGACCTTTCAACTTGCTCCGTCGTATTACAAGCAAATTGAGCTTTTATTGAAGTCTCGGGTGACGGCAAAGCCTCGTTCGGCGGAAGGCGCTAAATAGCTGCGGGGGAAAACGGGAACTTTACATAAGGTTAATTGTTACAATGTCCTGAGAAAAGAAATTAGGACAATCAAAGACTTGGCTTCCGATTGGAGGCCTTTTTTTTATGGCGCTTGCGTCCGTACTACACATATGCGCATAATTTCCCTAATTCCACCGGTCTTGCGGTGGAACCGGCAGCGAAAACACGGGGATCCCTTCATCGCGCAGATCCTCCGCTTCGGTACGGCTGGCTATGCCTCGTATACTGCGCTGAGGCGTTTCCTGATAATGAATCTTGCGCGCCTCTTCCGCGAACCTCTTGCCGACATCCTCGCTGTGCGCAAGGACGTAGTCGATGATCCGGGAAACATCAAACTTTTCGGTTTTGTCCGGCTGCGCGGCACTGGTTTGTGCGGCAACGGCAGGCTCGGATTGCTTCCTGATCTTTGCCGCCGGCAGTTTCTCCACGTGCGCGCCACCGCATACAGGACATTCAAGCAGCCCTTGGCCTTTCTGCGAGATGAAATCCTCCCCAGAGGCAAACCAACCCTCGAACCGGTGTTGATCTTTGCAGATGAGATCGAAAACGATCATGGTCACGATTCCGACTGTATTGTAGCTTATATCGTTACAAAATCCGGAAACTCAAGCGCGCTTATCAGACAAAAGAGCTTATCGAGCCACGCGTTCTTCTTCTTTGCGATCTTTTCCAATAGAACGTCCGCCGACATAGCCTGTGCCCGCATCCGCTTCGCGTGCGGTTTTGCGCACCATTGCCTAAAATGCACCGAGTGTGGTGCCAGGGACCGGAATCGAACCGGCATGCCGTGATTAGCGGCGGCGGGTTTTAAGCCCGCTGTGTATACCAATTTCACCACCCTGGCGATCAGACGCATGATACTGGAGGAACGCGTGATCCAGGAAGCAACGATCACGCGTATCGCCTCTTTCCCCGCATCTAGCAAGGATGTCGCACTTCGTTTAGCGATTCGCATTTTTTCCTGTGCGAGACAAGCCCCCATCAAGTAGCGTTATCAGGGCGAAGTCTAGCAACGCCGCATCCATGCCCGTACATCAGCCTAAGGAATTATTGAGAAGATAGCATTCGGAGCACTAAACACCTATAATCCCATAAGGCAAACAGGGGTAATACATTTTCATCATTGCGTGCGTTACCTCCAGAAAGATTAGACAACAAGTTCAAACGGCATCGATACAGGAAGAAAACAAGCTCTAAAGGGAAGAAATTCATGGCGAATTCATTTTCGGTCAGGCGGACATTGCTCGCTCTCGGCTTTTGTCTGTGGGTGACGGGAAATTCCGCGCTTGCGGCGGATCTCGATCTGGCAAAAGCGGAAGGCCTGATGAAAGAAGGCAAGGCGGCCGAAGCCTACACCCTGCTCGAACCATTTGAGTTCGAGCAATCCGGCAACATCAAGTTCGACTACCTCCTAGGCATCGCTGCCCTCGACAGCGGCAAGCCGGACAAAGCCACGCTCGCATTCGAGCGTGTCCTGGCGGTGGATCCCAACTTTGCCGGTGCGAGGGTGGACATGGGACGCGCCTACTTTGCGCTGGGAGATATCACTCGCGCCAAGACTGAATTTGAAACCGTGCTGACGCAGAACCCGCCGCCGGCCGCCAAGGCAACCATCGACAATTACCTGGCCGCGATCGAGAAACAGGAAAGCGCCAAGAAAACCAAGGGAACGGCTTATGTTGAAGCCACCCTGGGCCACGATACCAATGTCAATTTCGCCACCAGTCAAAGTCAGATAGCGGTGCCTGCTCTGGGCAACTTGATTTTCACCTTGAACCCGACCGGCGTTAAGGCCCCCGACGATTACCTCGGATTCGCGCTCGGCGGCGAAGTCAATCACCAAGTCAATCCGACACTTGGTCTTTATGCCGGAGCGGACGTCCGCACGCGCAGCAACAGCACCCAGGATCACTTTGATTCCACCAGCCTCGACGCCCGGGCGGGCGTCGCCTTGGGCGAAGGGGCAAACGTGGTCCGTTTCGGCGTTGTGGGCGGCAGATACGAACTGGACGGCAGGACCAACCGCGACACCAATGGCTTGAGCGCCGAATGGCGTCATCTGATCAACCCTGCCAACCAGTTGAGCGCGTTTGGACAGCACGCGCGTTACCGCTTCGAACCTACCATCAGCGTGAATAACTTCGACCAATCGACCTACGGCGCCAATTGGGTGCATATCTTCAACGACGGCAAAGGCTTGGTTTCAGCCAGCCTGTTTACCGGGGACGAACGCGCACCCGAGCGCGCCGACGGCGGTAAGCGCTTTAACGGCTTGCGGCTGGGCGGGCAGGTGCAGCTCAACGAAAAAACCGAGTTGTTCGCCGGGCTCGGTGCCCA
>ORJL010743013.1_pt1 | contig 31025 bp, 26 predicted proteins | sample 1779941 | NCBI WGS metagenome assembly ORJL01 (sample SAMEA104232317, study PRJEB22302) | groundwater metagenome | biome: forest; feature: aquifer; material: groundwater | place: USA | collected 2011-08-07 | depth 5.8 m | reverse complement strand
TTTAAAAAAATTTTTTTTTTCCGGTACTTCATGTATTTACCCCCGCCAGTCTCCTCAGCCGGTAAAGGAGGAATATTTGCTTTCAGGGTATTTGGAGCCGACTAACGAGGCTTATGCAATAGCTAAGATTGCAGGTATAAAGATGTGCCAGTCCTATAACCGACAGTATGGCACCGATTTCATTAGCGCTCTCTTAACAAATACTTATGGTCCGGGAGATAATTTTGATCCGGTAAATTCGCATGTGATTCCAGCTCTGATAAAGAAATTTCATGAAGCTAAGATTAATAGAGAGCCTTCGGTAGTTGTTTGGGGAACAGGGGATCCACGCAGGCAATTTATATACGTGGATGATATTGCGGACGCATGCATATTTTTAATGAATCATTATGACGATTCGGATATTATTAATGTAGCGGTTGATTATGATATAACAATAAGAGAACTCGTCTATATTGTAAAAGAAGTGGTTGATTATGGAGGAGAAGTTGTTTTTGATAGATCAAAAAATGATGGGATTCCCCGCAAGATGCTTGATCCGTCGAAACTAAAAACTCTTGGCTGGCAGGCAAGAACGCCATTAGTAGAAGGCATTAAGAGAACTTACGAATGGTATCTTGGCAATCTTAAAAAGGTATAGGTAATGGGTAAATTAAATATTAGATTAATAGAAAGATTTTATCGCTCTATGTATTTGATCCGTAGGACGGAAGAAGAGATAGCTAGGATTTATCCTACGGATAAAATAAAGAGCCCCATCCATTTATCTATAGGCCAAGAGGCGGTTTCTGTCGGTGTTTGTGAAGCGTTAAAACCGAACGACGTAGTTTTCGGCACCTATCGCGGCCATGCTATGTATCTTGCTAAAGGCGCTAATCTCAAGAAGATGATTGCTGAACTTTACGGCAAAATCGGAGGTTGCACAAAGGGCAAGGGTGGGTCTATGCATCTTATTGATGTGAAGAAAGGGGTTATGGGCACCTCTGCAATTGTTGGGACAAGTATTCCCCTTTCCGTTGGTTATGCTTACGGAGTTAAATACAGGAAATTAAATTCAGCGGTAGTTAGCTTTTTTGGCGACGGCGCAATAGATGAAGGCGCTTTTCACGAGAGCCTTAATTTTGCTGCTTTAAAAAAATTACCCGTATTATTTATTTGCGAGAATAATTTTTATGCCATCCATTCGCATCATTTGGAGCGCCATCATTGCGATAATATATTTGAGCGGGCAAGGACTTATGGGATGCCCGCAGCGCGTATTAAAGACGGTGATATCTTTAAAATATACGAGGCTTCAAAAGCCTACCTTGAAAAGATAAGAAAAGGCAAGGGCCCGGCATTCATCGAATGTATTACCTGCCGCTGGAAAGAACACGTGGGGCCTAATGAAGATTTTCATTTAGGTTATCGTAAAGAAGATGAAGTTATCTGTTGGCAGCGTAAGGACCAAATAGCAAGATTGAGGAAACTTTTAGGGCCTAGGACCATTAAAAAGATAGAATCAGATATCCAGAAACAGATCAAAGAGGCTTTTTGCTTTGCGGAAAAGAGCGATTTTCCCGCACAGGGCGCACTTTATGAAGATGTATTCCAAAAATAAGAAGTTTAAAAGAATTTTAAGTTATTCTGAAGCAATAAGGGAAGCGACCGATCAGGAGATGGAGCGTGACCTTTCTGTAATCCTCTTGGGTATGGGGGTTGATGACCCGAAAAGCATTCTGGGGACGACCAAAGGGCTCTTGGAGAAATTCGGGTCAAAGAGAGTTTTTGATACGCCTTTAGCAGAAGATGGGATGACTGGGGTTGCGATTGGTGCCGCTCTTACCGGTTTACGGCCGATACACGTGCACATCCGGATGGATTTTTTACTCCTAGCGATGAATCAAATTGTTAATATGGCATCTAAGATGCATTATATGTTTGGCGGAGCGCTTTCAGTTCCTCTGGTTATCCGTGCTATAATTGGCAAAAGCTGGGGGCAGGGACCACAACACTCCCAGAGTATTTATCCTTTGCTTATGAATATTCCCGGTATTAAAATATTAGCCCCGGCCACGCCATACGATGCGAAGGGTTCTCTAATTGCTGCTATTCAGGATAATAACCCCGTTATTTTTATCGAACATAGGCTCCTATACTATCAGAGGGGTTATGTGCCCGAAGTAAGTTATAAGGTTCCTTTTGGAAAGGCGCGCATTCTGGTACGGGGAGAGGATGTTACGTTGGTGGGAGTTTCTCAAATGGCGATAGAATGCCTAAGGGCTAAGCGATACTTGCAAGAAGTCGGCATAAGCGCAGAAGTTATTGATCCTGTATCCCTACAGCCGCTAGATATTGATACGATTGAAGAATCGGTTTTAAAAACCGGAAAGCTTATTGTTGTAGATAACGCCTGGATGACTTGCGCCGCGGCCGCAGAAATAGTTACGCGGCTTCTGGAAAGGGGAAGGTGTAAAAATTTATTATTCAATCGTTTAGGTTTTGCCTTTACTCCTTGTCCCACCACGCCTGTCTTGGAGCGTATTTTTTATCCGGATGCAAAAAGCATTGCTTTAAAGGCATACCAAATGCTATTCCCGCGGAAGAAACCATGGGAGCCGCGTAGTGAAATACAAACAGAGGAAGTGGAATTTAAAGGGCCGTTTTAACAAACATTAAGGAGAAAAGCTAGAAATGAAGATTCTAATCACAGGTATAACTGGTTTTGTGGGCAGCTACCTAGCAGAATACATACTTAATCTTAAGGAGCGGCATGAGATTTACGGGATATGCAGATGGCGAAGCCCGAAAGATAATTTAGTAAATATCTATAATAAAATAACTTTATTTGATTCGGATCTTTGTGATTTAAGCGCTTTAATCCGTACTATTAACAACGTAAAGCCGGATATTATTTTTCATTTAGCCGCACAGAGTTACGTCCAGGCTAGTTTTAATGCCCCGATACAAACCTTATGGTCTAACGTAATCGGTACGGCAAATCTCCTTGAGGCAGTGAGAATTACAGAGATAGACCCTGTGATACACATCTGTTCGTCGTCAGAAGTATATGGCCAGGTAAGCGAGAAAGACCTTCCCATTAAGGAAACTTGCCCCTTTAAGCCTGCCTCTCCTTATGCCGTAAGCAAGGTGGGGGAAGATATGCTCGCCCTGCAATATTGGCTTTCTTATAAGACTAAAACCATTCGTACCAGGATGTTTACGCATACCGGACCCCGTAGGGGAGACGTGTTCGCCATGTCTTTTTTTGCAAAGCAAGTTGCGGCAGCTGAATTAAATCTAAAAAGTCCGGTAATCAGCGTTGGGAATCTAAATTCAGTAAGGACTTTCTGCGATGTCAGGGACGCGGTAAAGGCATATTGGATAATGGTACATAAATGTAATCCGGGAGAGGTTTATAATATCGGCGGGAATAGGACAATGACGATTGGAGAGGCGTTGGATATATTACTTTCTTTGAGTAGAAAAAAATTCGAGATTAAAGCCGATCCGCGGCTATTAAGGCCATCAGACGTAACATTACAGATACCCTGTATAGATAAATTTAAGAATGAAACAGGATGGATTCCAGAAATTCCCCTAGAAGAAACCTTAAAAGATATATTGGAATACTGGAGGCAAGAATTATCGCGTTGCCCCTGGAAAGCCATAAGCATAATTAAATGACAAACATGAATAATATATATAAAGGCAAAAGTATATTGGTGACGGGCGGAACAGGTCTTATCGGTATACCGCTTGTAGAAATGTTGATAAATAAAGGCGCGAGGTTGAGGATAGCATCTTTGGATGATTCTTCTCGGGCTCATCCCCAAGCGCAGTTTCTGCGGGTCGACTTGATGCAGTTTGAAAATTGTATGAAGGCTTGTGAAGGTATGGATTTTGTATTTCACTTGGCAGGTATTAAAGGCTCTCCGGCAATGACAGCAAAGAAACCGGCTAGTTTTTTTGTCCCCACAATTACCTTTAATACTAATATGATGGAGGCTGCGCGACAATGCGGCGTAGAGAGGTATTTATATACCAGTACGATTGGGGTGTATCATCCTGCTGAAGTTTTCTATGAAGATGATGTCTGGAAGACTTTTCCTTCTGAAAATGACAAATTTGCCGGTTGGGCTAAACGCATGGGTGAGCTTCAGGCGCAGGCATATAAAATTGAATACGATTGGAATGGTATCGCGATAGTGCGGCCAGCAAATGTTTACGGTCCCTACGATAATTTTGATCCGAACAATGCAATGGTGATTCCATCTTTAATTAAGCGGGCATTAGACGGAGAAAACCCTTTGGTCGTATGGGGAGATGGCTCTGCGATAAGGGATTTTATCCATGCAAGAGATGTAGCCCGAGGGATGATGCTTGCTTTAGAGGAGGGCACAACTCAACCTATAAATCTTGGCAGTGGTATAGGAGTGAGCATTAAAAGAATCATCGAAATTATAGCCAGTAATATGAAAGTTAAACCTAAGTTAATTTGGGATACTTCTAAACCTTCGGGAGATAAAAAAAGATTATTGGATATATCTAGAGCAAAGTCCATTGGATTTGAACCTACTATTTCTATCGAAGATGGAATTAAAGAAACGATGGAATGGTATCTAAAAAACAAAGATATAGTGAACAAAAGATACAACGTTTTTACTTCAGAAGGTGTAGTTAAAAAATGAAGAAAAAAGTTTTAGTCTGTGGTTCAAGCGGATTCATTGGTAGAAATATTGCGGAATATTTTGCCAAGAAAGATGATTTCGAGGTATTCGGGACGTATTTTAAATCAAAGCCTTATAATAACTCTCGAATTAAGATGGTGCGGGCCGATCTTACTAAGGAAAAAGATGTTAAGCGCCTAATTCCAGGGATGGATATCATTATCCAGGCAGCTGCTACTACCTCGGGCGCCAAAGACATAATTACAAAACCTTATTACCATGTTACCGATAATGCGGTGATGAATTCTCTTATATTTAGGGCTGCCTATGAATATAAAGTGTCGCATGTAATATTTTTTAGTTGTACGGTAATGTATCAATCGAGCGATGTGCCGGTAAAGGAGACTGATTTTGATGCAAATCAAGAAATATTTCCAAATTATTTTGGAGTTGGCTGGACAAAGGTTTATATTGAAAAAATGTGTGAGTTCTATTCTAGGTTGGGGGCGACTAAATATACCGTGGTTAGGCATTCAAATATTTACGGCCCTTATGATAAATTTGATTTGGAGAAATCGCATGTTTTTGGCGCAACAATGACTAAGGTCATGACTACTAAGGAAATGGGAAAAGTTGTTGTTTGGGGAAGCGGCGAAGAAGAAAGAGATCTCTTATATGTTTCGGAGCTTGCGGATTTTGTAGGGCTTGCGATTAATAAGCAAGAATCTAAATTTGGACTTTATAACGTCGGATACGGCAATTCTATTTCTATAAAAGAGTTGGTTAGTAAAATCATTGCTAGTTCTAATAAAAATATAAAGATTGAGTTTGATTTATCCAAACCAACTATTAAAACGAAACTGTGTTTGGATACAACCAGGGCAAGGAACATTATTGGTTGGTCTCGAAAGATTTCGTTAGATGAAGGAATCAATAAAACCATGGAGTGGTATAAAGTTAATATTTTGCAATGTGGTAGGAGGTAGCTATGATTATCATAAGGACGCCTTTTCGAATATCATTTTTTGGAGGTGGTACAGATTATCCGGATTGGTATAAGAAAAATGGCGGGGTAGTCCTATCAACTACTATCGATAAATATTGCTACATCAGCTGCCGCCCGCTGCCTCCGTTTTTCAAATATAAACATAGGATTGTTTATTCAAAATCTGAAGAGGTTAATGAAATTGACCAGATTGTCCATCCCGCGGTAAGAGAAACCTTCAGATTTATGGGAGTTACAAAAGGGCTAGAGATACATCATGATGGTGATCTGCCGGCAAGGTCTGGATTAGGTTCTAGCTCTTCATTTACAGTTAGCCTTTTACATGCACTTTATGCCCTGAAAGGGGAAATGATAACTAAACAGAAATTGGCTCTTGAAGCAATCCATGTTGAGCAGAATATGATTAGAGAGAATGTTGGATCTCAAGATCAGGTATCGGCTGCCTTTGGCGGCCTGAACAAGATAGCTTTTAAAAGCGACGGTTCGTTTGATGTATCTTCAGTAATTTTAAATAAGGAAATATTAAAAAGTCTGCAAGATCATTTATTACTTTTTTTCACTGGTTTTTCTAGGATAGCTTCAGATGTTGCTAAAGATCAGCTTGATAGAATTTCAAAGAATGAAAAACAACTATTTGCGATCAGTAGCATGGTTGATGAAGCAATATCTATTTTAAGTAGCTCTAGGGATATCAATAAATTTGGAGATCTATTGCATGAGGGATGGAAAATTAAACGTAGCCTCTCGGATAAAATATCAAATCAGCATATTGATGAGATTTATGAAGCTGCCCGTGATTCAGGGGCTTCAGGAGGTAAAATTTTGGGAGCAGGAGGCGGAGGTTTTATATTGATATTTGCAAAACCCGAAGTCCAGCCTAAAATAAAGGAAAGATTGAAAAATCTGTTGCTAGTGCCTTGTAGGTTTGAGAATTATGGAAGCCAAGTGGTAGTTTATAACCCAGATGGTTTATGATATGTCTTTGATTTTTTCAAAAATAAATTCCGGCACCGCCAAATTTTTAAGTGCCAAAACAGCCTTAGTGACCGGTGCGACATCTGGGATCGGAAGAGAGATTGCGAAGCAATTGGTTTCTTTTGGGTCCAATGTGTTGGTTTGTGGAAGGGATAAGGAAGCGATGGATTCTTTATTAAAAGAGCTAAATTCCATTTCGTCTTCTCTTGCCAAAGGATTCCTCGTAGATTTCTCCAATAAGGAATCTTTAGAGGGATTAATTGCTAAAGTAAGTAAGGATTATGATGTCGATATTTTAATAAATAGTGCCGGTTTTGGGTATATGGGCGATTTTTATTTGATGCCTAAAGAGAAAGCTTATTCTATGCAGGAAGTTAATATATCGGCGGTTGTTGTTCTTTGTAGGTCGTTTCTTCCCAGGATGGTTGAGAAGTCTTGGGGAGGAATCCTTAATGTGGGTTCAGTCGCCTCTTTTTTTGCTACTCCGGGATCAGCCTTATATGGGGCAACAAAACATTTTATAGTTGGGTTCACGGATGCGCTTCATCAGGAGATGCTTCATTTAGGCGTGCATGTAACAGGTCTTTATCCGGGGCATACCGAGTCTAGCTTTGCAGAGCGCGCAACAGAAGGTAAATTAAAAAGATGGAAGAAAGCTATGAGCGCGGAACTCGTTGCCGTATTGGCGCTTAAAGGTTTAAGTGAAAATAAAATAAAGGTAGTCCCCGGTTTTGGTAATAAAATGAGAGTTTTTGCAGCCGCTATTCTACCCGCTTCAATTGTCTCAAGAAAAATTTATTCGAAAGCGATTAGGAATTATAAAACATGAATGTGATTGCAAGTAAATTTTTAAGATGGTTCGAAACTATTAATTATCCTTCTTATGTGATATTCTTTGTGACGGCAAAGTGTAATGCTAATTGTAAAATGTGCTTCTACAAAGATAATATGGCTAAAAGCTCTCAAGAACTTGAGCTGACTCCGCAGGAATATGAAAAGATTAGTAAAAATATAAAGATTATTAATATGCTTGGTATTTCTGGCGGAGAGCCGTTTTTAAGAGAAGATTTATCCGAGATTGTAAAAATTATTTATAAAAACTGCCGCCCCTTGGTTTTAGACCTTCCTACAAATGGGTTCTTTGTGGATAGTGTTTTAAAACAGGCAGAGGAGATTGCGAGTTATTGTAAAGATATGGTTGTTGATATTCAGCTTTCTATCGACGGGCCAGAGAAAGTTCACAATGAAATACGCGGCCTTAGGGAGGGATTTAGTAAAGTAAAAGAAACATATATCGGTTTAACTGCGCTAAAAAAGAAGTACAAAAATTTAAGGGTTAAGGCCTGCACGGTTTATTCGCACTATAATCAGGCACATATTGAGGAGTTATTTGATATTTTAAGCAAAGATTTTAAAGATTTAGACAGGGTAGTGTTCTCGGTTGTGCATGGAAGCGTGAGTAATGGCGAAGCCTTTAATTTTGATTGGAATAAATACTTTGAAATATGCGATAAAATACGCAATAATTCTACTGTTAAGAGGCTGGATGATTTTCACTCCATATTTACCATCGCCCTAAGGATCGCCAAGAATAGTTTTTTAAAAGAAGTATTAAAGACAAAAGATATGTATAAAAAATGTGGGGCAGGAAGAAAAGTGATTGCCATTGGTGAAACCGGAGAAGTTTTTCCCTGTGAACCTCTTTGGCATTCAGTGGGTAATTTAAGGAAAAATAATTACGATATAGATAAGATATTAAAATCAGCTGAAATGATAAGTTTTAATGAGAAAATTATTAAGGAAAAATGCACTTGTCACTGGGGGTTGCCTTTATCTAACGCGCTGATTTATAAACCAAAGTATTACCCGAAAATATTGTTTGAAATGGGTAGGATTTTTGCAAAAAGCTTATGTCGATAAAATTAGATTTACATATTCATACTGAATCAAGAGGTAAGATTTTTATAAATACTAAACAACTAATTAATGCCCTGAAGCAGAATAGAATAGACGGCGTTGCAATAACAAATTTTTTCGATATATCTCACGCCCTTTGGCTTAAAGATAGAATTAAAAATTATATTATTATAGTGGGCCAGGAAATCTGGACAAAAGACGGGCACTTAATAGGGCTTGGTCTCAATGAAAGAGTAAATGATTTTCAAACTGCAGAGGAAACTATCGGGCAAATACACCAACAAAATGGGATTGCCGTAGCTGTCCATCCTTTCTTCCATTTGGGGATCGGTAAAAAAGTGCTTAGGCTGCCTATTGATGCTGTTGAGACTTACAACGCAGCTATGGGTATGTCGTTTATCCATAATTATTTAGCAGAGCGGATAGCAAAGAAAATGGATATTGCTCGGTTAGCTTCCAGTGATACAACTAATCCGAAGTTTATCGGCCATAGTTTTACTGAAGTTATGACTAAAGACCATAACTTGGTGCTGGATGCTATTCGTTCGGCAAATGTCAGATTATTTAAAAGAACCTTACCGGTTCCAGTTATATTTATTCTGAAGAATCTACTTAAAATCAAGAATATAGAACCGTGTTCAACTCATGCTGTACCATGCCTTATTTGCGGCAAGGCAATGACAGTAAGGTTGTTTAAAGAAAAGTTTAAGTGCGTTGACTGTGGCAAGGCGGAATTCTCCCGTATCGGCTGTTGCAATGGGCATTATTTTTGCCTAAGCTGCGTATTAGAGAGAGGCGTAGCCGCTTCTAAGAATTTAAATACCATAGATTATAACCGGACAGGATAGCAATAATATGTGTGCAAAATTTAAGGCCGCCTTTATAGATTTCTCAAATAATTTTTTTGATAGGCATCCCATTTATTGTCTGTCTGCTTATTTAAAACATAGCGGCATTGAAACTCACTATATCAACGGCAGAAATTTTTCAAAAATAATGTTAAAAATAAAGAAGATAAATCCGGATCTTTTGCTTTATTCGGCCTATTCAAGAGATATACCGTCTTTCATCAATTTTGATAAATATGTTAAGAAAAATTTAAAGATCAGGTCTGTCATCGGAGGGGTTGGCCCTACTGTTGAGTGGGAGAATATTAATGGTTCTTCCATCGATGCTTTATGTTTAGGAGAAGGTGAACAGGCCCTTGTGGATTATATCAAGTCTGGATTTATTCCTGCAAAGAATATTATTGCTAATAATACCGGCGCGCCGTTAGAGTATTTCCCTTTTCTTGATTTAGACAGTATGCCTTTTTCTGATAGGGATCTAGTATACGAAAATGATTATCTCCTCAAAAATATGCCCAATAAACAGTTTCTCGCGGGTAGGGGATGTCCGTATATGTGTACATATTGTCATAATGTTATTCAGAATAGGATGTTTAAAAAATGCGGCCCGGTAGTGAGAAAAAAAAGCGTTAATTATCTAATAGACGAAATTAAGGACGTTAGGCGCAGGTATCCCTTAAAGTTTGTAGTTTTTCAAGATGATACCTTTATTCTTAATAGGAAGTGGTTTATTGAGTTTTGTGAACGTTTTCCGCGAGAGATCGGACTTCCTTATTCTTGTAATATCAGGGCAAATTTGATTGATGAGGAAATTGTAAAAGCTCTAAGTGAAACTAATTGTGCATGCGCTTATTGGAGCATTGAATCCGGTAATGATTCTCTTAGAAACGATGTGCTTAAGAGAGAAATGAGCAAAGAACAGATCTTAGAAGCGGGCAATCTTTTAAACAAATATAAGGTTCCTCATAGAAGCGGAGGAATGATAGGTTTGCCTGGTGAAAAAATTGAAAATATGCTTGAGACGCTTGATTTAAACATTAAGATTAAGCCGCAATTTGGATTTGCAAGCATTTTTATTCCTTATCCGGGGCTTGAATTGACAGAATATGCTTTAAAGCACAGCTATCTTCGCGAAGGATTGTTGGATAACTTACCTAAAAATACCCATTTAAGTTCGGTATTAAATTTTACAGTAAAAGAGAATTTATGGATTCAGAAAATGACATATTTGTACCCTGTATTTGTTGACTATCCAGCCCTTTTCTATAGTCGCAGGATACGCAATGTACTTTTCAAATTACCGATAATACTATTGCATACATTTTTTAATTTTTACTGCGCACATAAGTTGTCAAAGCTGTATAATGTTAAGACGCCTTTGTTTTTGAAGATTAAGATAATTATGCGTTATTTTAAGAATCCTTTTTAAATTTTTTATTAAACGAGGAGGTGGTTGTGATGGGAAATATGTTGGGCAATAGCGGGAAAGTTTTAAAAACGGCAAGGCTGTTTGCTAGAGTCGGGCTTAAAGGCATGACACCATTAAAAGGGTATAGGCTGCTTCGTTATTGGGTTCTGGATAATGTTTTTAAGATGCAGATTCCCTGGCTTATTGAACTTTCAGTTACCTATCGCTGTCAGTGTGGGTGCGCGCATTGTTCAGTGTCGAATTATTTTGATGAAGCCAATAAAAGAAAAAAAGAGGAACTTACCAAAGATGAAATAAACAGTGTTTTAGATCAGGCGGTTAAAATGGGGATTCCCAAAGTGGATTATTTCGGAGGAGAGCCTTTGCTGCGAAAAGATATAGTTGAGTTGGTTAGTCTTGGAGCAAGCAAAGGTTTGTATATGTCCTTGACTACTAATGGGTGGCTTTTGACAAGAGAAATGGTAAAAGCATTAAAGCAGTCCGGCATAAGCTGCATAAATATAAGCTTAGATTCGGTATCCGAAGAAGAGCATGATCGGCTTAGGACATTGCCCGGGCTTTTTAAGAAAGCGACAGACGGAGTTAGATATTGCTATGAGGAGGGCATACCCTGTATAACTTCTACTTATGTAACTCGCGAGAGGATGCGTAATTTCGGTCCGGGTGAAAATGATGATAGCGATTTGACGAAAGTCATTTTGCTTTCGAGACAATTAAAGGCATCCGGCATAAGAATTTTATTTCCCATTATTTCCGGTGAGTGGGTTAATGATGCGGGGAAGGGCTTCTCTCAAGAAGACGCTAGGAAAGTTATCGATAATATCGACCCCTCATTTGCTTTTATTGAAGGAGCTTTTTCTGTAAAGAGTAAAAGTAAAGTTTGTCAGTCTTTGAGCGGGAAGATGTTTAATATTTCTCCATACGGCGAAGTTCAGCTTTGCGTTGCCTTTACTAATGTTTTTGGAAACGTTAAGGATGCGCCTTTGAAAGAGGTGTTAAAAAGTATGTATAGTCATCCAACCTTTATCAAGAATAAAAATAGCAGCTGTTGCAGTACGAATGAATTAAAGAAATGTTAGAGAGGTAGGATAAAGATTAATGAATATCACGTTGATCCGTCCGCCCGCATATAGTGCAGGCTGGATGGGTGCGCAAGTGGTGCCTTTTCTCGGTATCGCCTATATTGCTGCTGCTGCCAGAGAAGCAGGCCATACGGTTGATATCATCGACATGTGCGGAGAAGATATTACTCGCACAGAAATTGTTCGTGGTAAATATGTGGCCTACGGCATGCCTTTTTCTTCTCTAGATAAGCGGATTAAACCATCAGAAGTTATTGGTTTTACTTGTATGTGTTCTCAAGATTGGGTATTTCACAAGGAGCTAATTCAATATGTGCGTAAGCTTGCTCCAGAAAGTTTACTTGTTGCCGGTGGCGAGCAAATCACAGCTTTACCGGAATATTCTTTAGATGACTGTCTTGAACTTGATGCTTGCATCCTTGGTGAAGGAGAAGAGGTATTCGTAAAGTTATTAGATATTTTTGAGAAAAAAGGTGAATTTTCTGAAGTTTCGAGCTTGGTTTATCGCGAGCCTAAAGAGAGAGATTATTGTAGAACAAAGAGGGCTAATCGGATTAAAACTGTAGATAAAATTCCTTTACCGGCTTGGGATCTTACGCCTATTGAGAACTATTTATCGAGGGAATTGAATTATCACATTGGGCGTGGCCGTACACTTCCGATGCTTGCGAGCCGGGGTTGTCCTTATAAGTGTACTTTTTGTTCTAATTCAAATATGTGGGGTACTCCATGGGTTATGCGTGATCCCAAATTAGTTGTTGATGAGATGGTTAACTATATTGAACGTTATAAGGTAAAAAATTTTGTTTTTTCCGATCTTACTGCCGTGGTTAGAAAAGAAGGCATCATTGATTTATGTAATGAGATTTTAAACCGGAGGCTCGAGGTTACATGGCAGTTGCCTACTTTAAGGACTGAAAGCCTAGATTATAATATATTAGAACTCATGTATCAAGCCGGCTGTAGAGACTTGGATTTTGCTATAGAGTCTGGCTCGAGAAGTGTATTGCACAGTATAGATAAGAAAAACGATCCTAAAAAAATGCTCTCTTTAATTAAAGATGGATTAAGCTTAGGGATGAATTTGAGTACCAATATTATCGTGGGGTTACCTCGGGAAAGCTTCAGAGATTTCTTAAGCACTTATTGGTTGCTTATGAAATTGGCAGTAGTGGGATTGCAAGAACTTAATGCTCTCCCTTTTGTTCCTTATCCAGGTTCAAAACTATTTAATGATTTATTGGAAGATAAAAAGATTATATTGAATGACGTTTATTTTTTTAGCTTGTTTGGCTATACTGATCTTGGCAGGGCGATATCCTATTCGCCGCGCTTTGGCCCAAGAGTCTTGAGTTTGATGAGGTTGTTTTTATTGATTAGTTTTTATGGTCTAATGTTTATTACGCATCCTCTGCGTATTGTACAGTTGATTACTAATGCGATGCGTGGCAGGACTACCACAAAATTAGAAGGAGTATTAAAGAGGGCGTTTAAAAATGTCGGGACTTATTTTTTAAGCAGGGTAGGACATGCAAAGTAAAATAACTAAATTAACAAAGAAAGCGAATTGGGTTCGCGCTCAAATTTTAGAAATGATCGTCTTGGCTGGGAAAGGTCATATTGGAGGCGCTTTTTCTTGTACCGATATTTTAGTCGCGCTTTACTACGGAGATATTCTTCGTTTTAAAGCATCCAACCGGAATTGGGATGGGCGAGATAGATTCATTCTAAGTAAAGGCCATTCCTGTGCGGCTCTATATGTAATATTAGCCGATCTTGGTTATTTTCCTATTTCTGAATTGCGCAATTATCAGAAAGAGGGTTGTATATTGGGGGGGCATCCGGATAGGAAAATCCCGGGAATTGAGGCTGATACGGGTTCTCTCGGCCACGGACTTGGGATTGGGGCGGGTTTAGCCTTAAGCGCTAAAATGGACAAAAAAAACTTTATGACTGTTGTATTGCTTGGTGATGGCGAATGTTACGAAGGTTCAGTTTGGGAGGCAGCTAGCTTTGCCTCGCACCACAAATTAAATAATTTGATCGGAGTTGTAGATAAGAACGGACTATGCTCGACGGATTTTATTAAAGATTGTGTTGAAATAGCTCCTCTGGAAGATAAATGGAAAGCATTTGGCTGGGAAGTAATTAATGTCAATGGCCATTCTTTTGACGAGCTCTTGTCGGTTTTTTCAAATTTTCGCTCTCGAAAATCAGCTAAACCTTTGATGATAATTGCTAGTACTGTTAAGGGTAAAGGCGTATCTTTTATGGAAGGCAATCCAGATTGGCATCATGCTGTTCCTAAGGGTGAGCAAGTTAAGATTGCTAAAAGTGAGTTAAATAATTATTAATATGAAAAGTGTCGATTTAAAAATGCCTGAGATTGATATTCGGGATGCTTTTTTTGACGAATTATATAATATCGCCAAAAACGACTCGCAAGTTATACTGCTTACAGCTGATATGGGGGCGCATAGTTTAGTTAAGTTTAAACAAGATATTCCTAAACAATATTTTAATGTGGGGATAGCTGAACAAAGTATGGTTAGTATAGCGGCAGGTTTGGCACTTCGCGGCAAGAAGGTTTTCATATATACCATTATTCCTTTTGCAACGCTGCGTTGCTATGAACAGATTAAGATTGATTTATGCTGCATGAATTTGCCAGTTACGATTGTTGGAGTTGGTCCGGGTTTGACTTACGGAAGCGACGGGCCGACTCATCACGCTACGCAAGATATAGCTATTATGCGAGTATTGCCCGAATTGACTATATTAAATCCTTCTGATCCTGTTGTAGCAAAGGCTTCTGTTAATATTGCATATAAGAATAACGGGCCGACTTATGTCAGGATTGATAAGGGAAAGCTGCCCTCGATTTATAATGAGAAAAAAAATGACTTTAGTGATGGCTTAGCCGTGCTTAGTAAAGGCGAAGATTTAACGATTATTACTTCAGGAATTATGGTTTATCGGGCTCAAGAAGTAGCCAAGTTGCTTAGTGATAATTCTATATCAGCCGGTATTATTGATTTGTATAGATTAAAACCTATAAATAAAAATATGCTTCTTGAGATTATTGATAATTCCAAACGTATTGTGACATTAGAAGAAAACTCTATTGTTGCAGGAATAGGTAGTATTATAAGTGAAGTTTTGAATGATAGCCAGAGGAGGATTCCTTTGAAACGAATAGCAATCCTTGATGAACATTGTTTTAAATGTGGCACTAGGGAATTTCTACAGGGAGTATATAATTTAGATTCCCAAAGCATCGTAAAAAATATTTTGAAGTGGATAAAACAAATAAAGGAGCGGTAATGGACTTAGGAATTAAAGGAAAATGCGCATTGGTTACTGGAGGCACTCATGGTATCGGCCGTAGCATTGCGTTAGCTTTGGCTAATGAAGGGTGCAATGTCTGTATTTGCTCGCGCAATAAAGAGCGCGTAGAAAAAACTGTTGCGGAGTTAAAGCTAAAGGGGGTTGACTGTCTAGGGATAAATGCAGATGTTACAATCCAGTCTGATGTTGAAACGACTATGAAAAGTATTATCGATAAATGGGGGACAATCCATATTTTAATAAATAATGTCGGAGGCGGCGGTAGGTGGGGTAGCGACATAGTAGAAGAAACCGATGAAAAAGTTTGGATAGAGGTTTATGAAAAAAATGTTCTTTCCGCCATACGCTTTACAAATTTAGCAATTCCCCATATGCGTAAGCAAAAGTGGGGTAGGGTCGTTACTATAACCTCAATATTTGGCAGGGAAGCAGGCGGCAGGCCTTGGTTTAGCATGGCAAAGATTGCACAGACCAGTTTTATGAAGTCTATGGCTATTAAAGAGTATTTAGCTAAAGATGGCGTTACCTTTAATAGCGTGGCCCCCGGAGCCATAATGATACCGGATACTGGTTGGGAGAAAAAACTTAAGGAAAATCCTAAAGAAGTAGAAGAATTTATTAATCAAGAGCTTCCTTTGGGGCGCTTTGGTACACCTGAAGAAGTCGCTAATGTTGTGGCCTTTATTTGTTCGGAAAAAGCGAGCTTGCTTAATGGTGTTTCTGTGCCTGTAGATGGGGCTCAGGGCCGCAGTATTATGTGAGGATAAATACATGAAAGTTTCATTGCTTTTTTTTACCTTAAACGAAATAGATGGAATGAGGGCAATTATGCCTCAGATTAAGAGGGAGTGGTATGATGAGTTGATTGTCGTTGATGGAGGATCAACCGATGGCACAATTGATTACGCTAAAGAATACGGATATAACATATTTGTGCAGAAAGAAAGAGGTGCCGGGGCCGCATTTTTAGAAGCAATGAGGATAGTCACGGGAGATATAATTATTGTATTTAGCCCGGATGGTAATTCGCAGCCAGAGGCAATACCAGAGTTAGTTAAAAAAATGGGAGAGGGTTACGATATTGTTATTGCTTCAAGGTATCTTGATGGAGCAAAAAGTTATGACGATGATGTGATTACTGCTTTAGGTAATAAAATATTTACAGGGTTAACTAATTTGTTGTTCGGCGGCAAGATTACGGATTCATTGGTTATGTATCGTGCTTACAAAAGAAGCATCATAGATGAGCTTAAGGTGGATGCGAAATGTTCATCTTGGGGTGGCCAGCTTTTATTCAGGGCAATGAAGAAAAAGCTTAAAGTCGGAGAAATTCCTGCAGATGAGCCTGCTAGGATAGGTGGTATCAGGAAAATGCAGCCTTTAAGAAATGGGTTGGTAGAATTAGGTATGATTTTGAAGGAATTTTTTATCCGGAAATATTAAATTATGAAAAACAGTAAGAAACCGATAGATGTTGTGCTTATTTATCCGAAGACAGGAGTAGATTTTGGTTCTGCGGTAGCTCCGCCTTTTTCGGTTATAAGTGTTGCAGCGCCTCTTCGCAATAGAGGCCTGAATGTTAAGATTATTGATCAGCGCGTTGATCAGAATTGGGCTGCGTATTTGAGAGAGGCCTTAAAAGACAAACCTATCTGCTGCGGTATTTCTACAATGACCGGGAGGCAGATTTCTTTTGGGATTGAAGCAGCTAAAGTTATCCGGGAAGAAACCGGGGGTAGCGTTCCGATTGTATGGGGTGGGGTACATCCTACTTTAGTACCAGAGCAGACAGCGCGAAGTCAATATGTTGATCTAGTATGCCTTCGCGAAGGGGAGGAGACCTTCGCGGACTTAGTTGCTACTCTCCAGAATGGAAATTCTCTTTCTGGGATTAAGGGTATCGCCTACTTAGATGATGGTAAATATATTTTTACGGAGGAACGCCCTTTTATTAATATTGAAGAACTGTTGCCTATCCCGTGGGATTTAATTAATGTCGAGTCGTATATTAATTCTGATATGTATCTGCGACAAAGCTCTAGGGTACTTGATATAGGGCAGACTTCTCGAGGGTGCCCTTATAGCTGCGCCTATTGTTATAATCCAGTGGTGCATCATAGTAAGTGGCGGGCAATGTCTGCAGAAAAAGTAGTAGATATGATAGTTGAAAATGTAAAGAGATTTAGTCTCGACGGTATCTGGCTTAGGGATGATGAGTTCTTTTTAGATCTAATGAGGGTATCCGAAATATGCGAAGGTATAATTGCAAATAATCTTAACATTTCTTGGTATACTTCGGGCGTAAGCATTACGGATATACTTCGGGCAACCAAGGAGCAGCTAAAACTTATAAAGCGAAGCGGTGCGCATGTAATGAGGATTGGCGCGGAATCCGGGTCAAATAGAATCCTAAGATTTATGAATAAAAGACAGAATGTGGGGCAGATCCTAGAGATAAACCGAATATGTAAAGAATTTGGATTTAAACCCGTGTATAGTTTAATGTTTGGTTTTCCAACAGAGACATTTGACGAGATTGATGAGACGATAGATCTGTTTTTTAAACTTAAAAAAGATAATCCTGATGCTTCCTTGGCGCCGCTTTCTCAATTTACTGCTTTTCCCGGTACGCCATTATATGATATGGCAATAGGGATGGGCCTGAAGCCGCCACAGAGATTTGAAGATTGGGCTGAATGGTTGAGCACCGAAATAGATTTTAATGGTGAAAGAATGCCTTGGCTAAAAAAGAAAGAGCGTCGTTGGATTGGCAATGTAACTTATTTAGGGAATCTTTCATTCGCAGGCGCAGATATCGTATCTTCAGTCAGTAAAAATAGCCCCTTAGAAAAGTTATTTACTTTAATAGTAAAAACGTTTTCCAAATATTTTGCCTGGCGATTAAGAATAAAGTCATATCGTTTTGTTCCAGAGATTAAACTGATTATTAAAGCGAGCCAATTCTATTTGTTTTTATTAAATAGGAACGGGAGTAAGAAACTAACGCGAGAAAATGAGGATAAAGGATAAAATGCATATTACGTTTGGTACTATTTCTGTTACGGATAAAGCAAAGAAACTTATTAATAAAGCTCTGGAAAACAGCCGAGTTTCTAGCGGTAAGTATGTCCGAGAGTTTGAGAAGGAGTTTTCTGGGCTTATTGGCACAAAGGAGGCTGTTGCGGTTTCTAGCGGAACCGATGCAGTCGCGTTAGCGTTAGCAGTATTGTATGATTTTGGCGCAAAGCGGCAAGATGAGATTATAGTCCCTGCTTTATCTTTTGCGGCAACCGGAAATGCTGTTCTACAAGCAGGTTTCGTTCCTGTCTTTGCGGATATTGACAGGCATACACTTAACATTAATCCTTCAAAAATCGAGAGGGTGATTACCAAAAAGACGAGAGCTATTATAGCAGTCCATCTTATGGGAAAGCCCGCCGATATGGATAAAATTAATGCGATTGCAAAAAAGCACAAATTGTTTGTTATTGAAGATGCGGCTGAAGCTCACGGAAGCGTCTATAAAGGAAAAAATATAGGGACCTTAAGCGATATGGCGGCATTTAGTTTATATGTTGCCCATATGATAACAACAGGCGAAGGAGGAATTGTTGTTACTAACAGACCTGAGTTTAGCGAAATTTTAATATCGCTAAGATCGCATGGCAGAGCTTGTAAATGTAAGAGTTGCGTGTTAAATGTTTCTTCCGGGTATTGCGATAAGCGTTTTAAATACGGCGATAACCGGGATATAAGGTTTATATTTGAACGCATTGGTTTCTCATGTAAGATGAACGAATTGGAAGCAGCAATCGGTCTGGGTAATATTGAGATATACCCGGAGATTTTAAGAAAAAGAAGAGAAAATCTTTTGTATATGATGGATAAGTTTCAAGAATTTTCACGGTTTCTTTATACTATTGAAGAAGGGCCTAATGAGCAAATCGGACCGCATGCTTTTCCTATAATTCTTAAAGAGAATGTAAATTTTAGCCGCGATAAACTTGTTTTTTTTCTCGAGCAAAAAGGAATTGACAGCCGCAGCCTCTTTCTTTCTATGCCTACTCAATGCGGAGGTTTTGAATATTTAGGTTATAAATTAGGCGATTTTCCCGAGGCGGAATATATTGGCGATAATGGCCTGCATATCGGCGTGCATCAAGAGCTAGGCAAAAAAGAATTGGATTATGTGCTTAATACGATAAAAGATTTTCTTAAGGAAAATGGTTAAAACAAAAAAAATAACGATATTTTTGATCCTAATAAGTATGGCTTTTACGCTTTTGTTTTTTAAAGACCAGTTAAGAAGCTTGTTTAAGACAGATTTTAAAAACGCGGGTTATTTTTATAGCTATTATTTTGAGTCTCCAGGGCATTGGATTAACAGAAACATTCTTCCTGTTTCTAATACCACATTAATAGAAAATAATAGCGGTATAAAGTATAATTTACCCAAAGGAAGTAACGACCGAATAAGCTTGAAAGTTATTTTGGGTAAACCCTTTGCTGAAATTAGCGAGAATTATAATAAGCTAAACCAGATTAAAATATCGGATGGTGTTGGCTTAAAGAAGGAGTTTGATCTTTCCAATCTGCATATAGGCTATAACACGTTAAATTTAACAGATTTGCTTTCCGGTAAAACAAACTTTGACATTCATCTCAAGGCTTTGCCTCCTAACAAAGCGCAAGATGATGATCTGGTAATCCGTGGAATTGAGTTATCCGTAATACCGCCGCAGATTAATTTCTTGCCTAATCTATCTTTAATTCTTATTGCTATTGTCATTCCGATTATTTTGTTTTACTGTTTTCAGGTTATTGGATTATCGGTTTTTGCGTCTTTTCTTTGCTCCTTCGTGAGCTTGTCGGTTTTCTATTTGCTGACTAATTTTTGTTATGGTGCTATGAGCCGTATTCATATTTTTATCATTCCAGCAGTCAGTATTTTGTATATACTAATTGCTAAAATAAAAAAAGTAGAAGCGCGTTATATTTATACTTTATTATTTATTGCTTTATTAGTAATCGCCGTAAATCTTAGATGGTCAGAGATTGAGAGGGTGACTTTTTCTGTTTCTCATCCTGATGTCAGTAATGCAGTAGGAATAGGTTATCTTGATAAAGCAGAAAAAATGAAGCTTTTTAGTCCCCAGGATGGATTTTATGCCGCAAAAGATATGCACGAGCCTTTTTATTCATTTGTCGCAAAAATTTTCATGAATATTATTGGACTTTCTGACCTGCATATACGATTTGTATCTTTTTTCTTTTCTATCTTGGTAGTCATTTTAACTTATTTAGCGGGCAAAGAGTTATTCAAGAATCGAACTATCGCTCTTATGGCTACTGGGTTAATAGTAATAAACCAGTATCTTATCGAGCAAGCTTCATTTGGGCTGCGTATGGAGCTGGAGATGTGCTTTTTATTGGCTCTTTTTTATTTTTCTTATTTAAAAAGAGATGTTTTAAAAGAATGGGTTTGGATCCTTTTGATAGGAATAATAGGTGGGTATTGGCTGTTAACAAAGTTTTTTATGTTTCCGGTAATCTTATTTATTTTTGGGTATTCGGCCTTTCGTAAAAAAAACACTTCGTTAATGAAAAAAATTATAATTTTTATTTTAGCCTCTTTAGTAGCGGGGGTTATTTATATGCCTTACATGGTTAATAATTATAAAAGAGCTGAGAAGTTATTAGCGTATGAAACTGATTATGCTACTTATCCTGCGAATATTGAATTTGCAGGACGACCGGGATTCCCAAGAGATAAAGTTGGGATTACCGAGTATTATTTTAAGCTGCATACACCATCTCAACTCTTCAGTTATCATTTAATAGGAGCATTAGGGGTAACTTATTGTTTATCGCAAGAAATTTTTAATATTATACAGGAGCAGAATCATCTAATAAAGATTTTCTTGGCAGATAAAGCTAGGGGGTTAATTCGATACCCAATATTAACGCTTAAGGTTATTTTTCTGTCCCTTTTAGTGTTGTCTAGTATTCTTTTTTGCTTGTTTAATCAAAGATTTCGATTAGTTGTCTATATAATTTATTTAGCAAATCTGCCTAGTCTTTTTTTATTTGGGGTAAATGTTATTAAGCGCATTGGTTTACTGGGAGTGCATAGGGTAATTTATCATGTTCTTCCTTTCGTGGCCTTTATAATCGCAGTTACTATTTACAAAATACTTACTGTCTCTATAGAGCAAATAAAACAAAATATAAGAAAATAATGAAAGAAAATGTACTGAAAATTATTTTAATTTTTTCCGCCGTTCTTTTTATCGAGATTATGTGTAGGCTTTATTATGAATTTACCGGCAACACTAATCTTTTTCGATTAAGTTCAGTAAAAGAGGCAATTTATGAATTTAAGCCTAATTCCGAAGAAAAAAGGTGGGGTACGATTGTTAAGATAAACAGCTTAGGATTTAGAGGTCATGAGTATTCGCCACATAAATCAAAAGGAATAACTAGAATACTTGTTTTAGGTGATAGCATTACAATGGGATTTAAGGTCCCTGTGGAGTATGTATTCGCAAAACGCATAGAGGATCTTTTGAGTAAAAAATATGAAGTTTGGAATTTGGGGGTAGGTGGATACGACAGCTGGAAAGAAGCGGCTATGTTGAGAGAAAAGTGGATAGCGTATAATCCTGATATAGTTATTCTGGCCATTTGCTTAAATGATTATGATAACTCTCAAAACCTTTATTGGGTTGATTGGTTAGGTAAATTTAAGTCTAGGAATAATTCAAGAGCGAAATATTTCAATTGGCTCTACTTTCACAGCGATCTTTATAGGCTCATATATGATAACGCATACACTATAAAAAATAATTTCAAGATTTCAGATTTTTCTTCGCAATTAAAGCTTTCGGATGAACAGATTGAGCGATGGGAGGTGCCCTTAAAAGATATTGTCGATACTTGCAGGCAAAGAAATATCAAGATTATTTTTTCAGTATTTCCTTTGAGACGGCAAGCCGGTAAATACGAAATGAGCGAACCATCTATAGATAGTTTTTGTAAGAAATATGAAGTGCCATTTTTGGATATGATTTCTTATCTAAAAGAGGAACATTTTTGTGATGAGCTTCATTTAAATGAGGCTGGGCACCAAATTACCACAGAAGCTATTGTTAAATTTTTAACAGAAAAGGGAGTTTTGAAAAGTGGTTTATAATGGATTTTAAAATAGAAAATAATAACCTTATGACGGAAGGATTAGCCATTAGGCTTTCAGAGCAGGAGAATCTACGTACAGCATATTGGGATACTAAGGATGCATTTGTAGATTTACGGATGAAATGGCGCGCTTCAATGATGCGGCATCTTTTTCATATCCTTCCTGGCCAAGAGATTCTAGAGATAGGTGCTGGTAATGGAAGATTCACTTCTGAATTATCTGTGGCCACTAGAAATGAATGTAAAATAACTGCATTAGTTTTTTCCCCTCACCATAAAACTGAAATTGAGAATAAGTGTAAGGGCCGTAATGTAGAGGTTATATGCTCCGATTTTTTCCCTGGCGTATTACAGGCAAGGAGATTTGATTACATCGTAGCTAACCATTTATTAGGATATAGCTTTAGAGATATTTTTCTTTACGTTGTTAAAACGTTACTAAAACCAGGTGGAGGAGTATTAATATTTGAACCTAATCCATGGAATCCTTATTTGCGTATTCGTAGGGCAATCCAGTGTCTTTTGCCATTCTATCCTAAATCCGATAAAGAACCTTTTTCTTTAAACCGCATTCAGGTTTTTTCTGTTCTTTCAGAAATAGGGTATGTTCAAATCAATGCCTTACCATACGATTTTTGTTATTTTCCTATCCCTAGGTTTTTATTATGGCCGGTTAAGAATTTAAGTATTATAATTGAAAATTTTCCTTATTTAAGAAATTTTGCTGGGGCACTTTATATTTGGGCAAGAAGTCCTGCATTAGTTGGATCGAAGCAACTTGCCATAGATTTATGCGAGCACCAAATGTTTTTTTCTAAGGTGTCATTTGTTATTCCTTGTTATAACGAAGAGATGAATATAGCATCGCTAGTGGGGGATATAGCTAATTTTTATGGTAAGTATATTAATGAGATAATTATAGTCGATGATAATTCAACGGATAAGACTGCCGCAGTGACAGAAGATCTTGCGAAAGAATATAAATATGTACGCCTCATAAAACGTTTACCTCCGAATGGAGTGGGCAGGGCATTGAGAGACGGATTGAATGCAGCTAGTGGCGAGTATATAGTGATAATGGATTCTGATTTTAGGCACATTATTCCGGAAATAAGAGATTTGTTTGATGTTGTGGCATCTGGGGCTGATGTAGCGATAGGTTCTCGTTTTTCGCCAAATTCGGTAATGATTAATTACGCGTTTACTAAAATTATAGCTAATCGTTTTTTTCATTTATTAGCTAATATCCTTTTAGGTAAGCGCTTTCGCGATGTTTCTAATAATTTAAAGATCTTTCGTAAGGAGGTAGCAAAAAATATAATAATTGAATCAGATGATTTTGCTGCTAATGCCGAGACAGGATTGAAGCCGATATTGCTTGGATATAAGGTAGTAGAAGTGCCGATTTCTTGGATAAATCGTTCGATTAACATGGGTTTTTCAACATTTAAGATATTTAAAACCGGGCCTAACTATAGCAAGATTTTATTTAAATTATTTTGGCGTAGGATTACTGGGCAGCCATGCCAGAAGAAGACTAAGGAGTAAATTTTAATAAATGGAAGAGGAAAAAGATATATTACTTGTCGTTCCTATTAGTAAAACTCATTATGTAGTTCCTCCGATTGGCCTTGGTTATTTGGCTTCAGCATTACGCAGCAATGGATTATCTGGGGTAGCTATTTTAGATTGCATAAAAGAGGAACTGTCTTTTAAGGAGATGGGGATACGTCTTAAGGCTATAGCTCCAAAAGTTATTGGTTTTCAAGTGTTCTCTTATGATTTTAATTCTGTAGAAAAGAGCATAAGCATAATAAAAAGAATATTGCCCGCAACTATTATAGTAGTAGGTGGTCCACATGTGTCTGCCGTAGGCGATTCTGTGCTTATGGAGATAAAAGATGCTGATTTTGGGTTTATCGGCGAAGCAGAAAATGGATTTGCCTTATTAATGAGGCGCGTTATAAGGAATGAGGATATTCCGTTTAAAGATATACCCGGATTGATTTGGAGGGCTGGCGACATAGTACATTCTAATCAGAGGGATTTAGTACAGGATTTGGATAAGCTTGTTTTTCCTGCTTGGGATTTAATTGAGCCATCTTCCTACCCTGATAATCCTCAAGGCGGATTTTATAAAAAATTTCCTATTGCGCCTATTTTAACTAGCCGCGGATGTCCATATCTATGTACATTTTGCGGTAGTGGAGTTAATATGGGCAGAAAATTACGTTTAAGGAGCATAGATAAGGTTTTAGCTGAAATGGATATACTTTATAACGATTTCGGAGTAAGGGAGTTTCATATTATCGACGATATGTTTAATTTTCATAAAGAAAGAGTTATGGAGTTCTGTCAGGGCATAAGAAAAAGAGGCTGGAATATAAGTTATACGTTTCCGAATGGATTGCGCTTAAATCAGCTCGATAGGGAAGTATTGCAAGAGATGAAAGATACGGGGGCGTATACTTTTACTGTTGGTATTGAATCAGGCTCTCAACGGATCCTTGATTTGATGCAAAAAAATTTAACTTTAAAGCTTATTGAAGAAAAAGTTAATTTAATAAACTCGGTAGGCTTGGAGCCAAATGGGTTTTTTATTCTTGGGTATCCTGATGAGACAATCGAGGATATGGAAGCGACTATTCGTTTTGCTAAAAGACTACCATTAAAGCGAGCTCATTTTAGTAATTTTTTACCTTTACCGGGAACAGAAGCGACTAAAAGGTTGATTAGAGACGAGGAAATTAAAATGCCAAGTTGGGGAACATTGTTTTATTCTAAAGTGGCATATTCGCCAAAGGGTATAGATAGTAAGAAACTAAAGAAAATGCAGCGTAAAGCTTTTTTTGAATTTTATCTTCGACCAGGTATCTTGTGTAGGATGATATTGGACATCAAGAGCGTCAGTCATCTTAAAATGGTTATAAAGAGAGCATTCGATTATTTATTATTCCGTTAGATTATAAGCCATGAGAATAGAGCTTAAGCTTCTCTCGAGAAGTGGATACAACGAAAAGTTAACAGTTATAAAGAGATAGTATATCTATGAATAAGCCGATCTACAGAGATAATAACTTCTGGTTATGGTTAATAATTTTATTTGGCGTTTTGGTAAGGCTTTATAAAATAGATTCGCCTATTTTAGATCTCTATCCTGGACGCCAGGAGCAATGCGCAATGATAGCGAGAAATTTTTTCTATCACGGTTTTAATTTTTTTCATCCTGAGGTCGACTGGTTTGGAACATTTGATTCTTCATGGAGCTTAGAATTTCCTTTTATAAGTTATCTCGCAGCGTTATTTTATTCCATATTTGGAGTTTATGAATTTTTAGGCAGGGCCGTAACTATTATTTTTTCTTTGGCGTCCACTTACTTAGTATATAAGCTTGCAAAGGAGTTGTTAGGCCAAAGGCCCGCTCTGTACGCGGCATTTTTATTTACTATTTCTCCTTTAGGAATATATTTTGGCAGGGCTTTTATGCCTGATATGATAATGATATTCTTCTCGGTCGCCTCCTTATACTACTTTTATAGGTGGATTAATTTGGGAGGCAAGCTCAACTGTTTATTGGCTTTATTAGCTACGTCTTTAGCGTTTTTAATTAAATTACCGTCCTTATATTTATGTATGCCTTTATTGTATTTAGCCTACGTTAAACATAAAAATAAAATTTTTCTAAAGCCGTCGCTATATCTATTCTTTATATTTTGTTTGGCTGTTACAGCATTTTGGTATATGCAAGCTAGTAATAATATATTTGCTTTTTATATTGCCAACGATTCGAATCTAGCAATGTTGAGACAACCGCATTTTTATATGAAAATTTTTGAGAAAATAGGTTTGCTCGTTCTTACACCTATAGGCTTATTTCTAGCAATATTCGGTTCTTTTCTATCTGTTGAGAAAAAAGAAGAATATATGTTGCATTTTTGGTTACTGCCCGTAGTGTTGTATACGTTTATCGCAGCAGAGGTAAATTATATCCACTATCATTATCAATTGCCATTTGTGCCGATTTTTTCTATATTTGCTGCTAAGGCCGTTGATAAAATAATTAATTCTGAAGTATGGGAACACACCGTCTTGGCAAGATTTAATGCTAAGTTTACAATGTGTAGTATAATGCTTTCGATTTTTATAATAAGTTTTACCACAATTCAACCATTTTATAAATGGAATCGGGATGTGTTAAATGCGGCTAGGGCAGTGAATCTCCTTACGGCTAAAGATTCAATAATTATAGCCGGAATGTGTAGCCATGAAGCCCCCCTTTATTATATGGATAGAAAAGGATGGGAAACTAATGAGGATCCATACGGTTCTCTTTCATATTCTTGGGCTTCAACTCTTAATAAATACCATTTACCCGAAAAGTCAAAAAATAGTAGTAGTATAATATTGTCTAACGAATTAGAGCTAACCAAGTTTCTAATTAAACACGGAGCAAATTATTATTTTACTACGAATATGCGCGCCTTTAATCGGGATCAGGAACTCCGGGATTTTTTATATAATAATTTTAAGCTGCTAAAAGAAGAGAAGTATTTTATAATTTTTGACTTAACTAAGAAATGAAAGTTTTATTTTTGACTCAAACAGGTCCACATGGGGCTTCGGCTAGATATCGAGTATATCAATATTTAGACTATATTAAGGCCAGCGGTATAGAATTTTACGTATCCCCGGCTATACCCGACGGACTTTTAGAAAAATATTGTAATTCAAACAATTATTTCACGAAGGTTCAATTCTATGCAACCCAAATAATTAAGAGGCTACGGGATATACAGAAAGTTAGTAAATTCGATATTATTTTTATGCAAAGGGACTTAGTCGTTCATATCTATCCTTTTCTTGAAAAATTAATAGCCCTATTCAATAAAAGGATTATTTTCGATTTTGATGATGCTATATACCTTTACCCTACGCATAAAAAAACGGGTTTATTTTTTAAATTATTATGGGATAGGAAAAAGATAAAAAGGATTATCGGATTAAGTAAGCATGTAATCGCGGGGAACAATTTTTTAAAGGAATACTCCGAGAAATTTACAAAGAATGTCTCCGTGATACCCACTTCCATAGATTTAAACCTGTATAGGCTTAATAAACCTAAAACCGCTAAGATTTCGGAAGTGGTTAATATCGGATGGATGGGCAGTCAGGGAACTTTCAGCTATCTAGAAGATATTTTTCCTGTTTTTGAAGAGTTAGCTAAGAAATATAATATAGAATTGACTGTTATTGGGGCAAAAGGTAGTTCTCTGGATGGCGTGCGGGTAAATTACAAAGATTGGAGTTTAGATAAAGAAATTGATGATATAAATTGTTTTGATATAGGGGTTATGCCGCTCGTGGATGACGAATGGTCGCGCGGCAAATGTGGCACAAAGCTGCTACAATATATGGCCGCTGGAGTCCCTGCGGTTGGGTCACCTGTTGGGGTTAATATTGAAATAATAAATAACGGAGTAACTGGATTATTGGCACAGACTAGGGAAGATTGGGTAAAAAATATTTCGTTATTAATAGAAGACCAAGGTTTAAGGAGTAGGTTAGTTAATAATGCCAGGAATCACGTTGATAAATTTTATTCTGTCCAAGCAAATGCCCCTAAGTTTCTTGAAATAATTAAAAGGGTAGCATTAGGTAGTTAATTATGATTAAAGTTATATATTTTATTACGGATTTAGGGATAGGCGGAGCAGAAAAGCTTTTGGTGCTGATTTTAAATAAGTTAGATAAAAATAAATTTGATCCTATGGTATGTTGTCTTTACGGCGGAGAGCTACTTGATGAAATAAGCAGGCAAGGTATAAAAGTAGTTGATTTAAAGATAAAGAATAAATTCGATTGTTCAGCTATTTTTAGATTTTATAGGTTACTAAAAAAAGAAAAACCCGATATACTTCATACTCATTTGTTTCACGCTAATATAATTGGCCGGATTATCGGTAGACAGTGTGGTGTGTCAGTTATTATATCAACACAGCATTATTCTTCTGCTTTTCATGGTAAAATTGGCCTATTTTTGGATAGGGTTACAGCGCCCTTAGCAAATATCATTATCGCTGTTTCTGATGCCGCTAAAAGATTTTGCATTGATAAGGAGGGAATATCTGATAAAAGAATAGTAACTATTTATAACGGCATAGAAATAGCTCAGTTATTTAAATCTACTTTTGAATTAAGAAAAAAGCTGTCGCTCGGGAATGGCCCTCTAATAGGTTGCGTAGGTAGATTTGTAGAAGTTAAAGGATATAGATATCTAATTTTAGCTGCAAACGATATTCTAGAAGCTTGCCCTGATGCAAAATTCATGTTTTTGGGTTATGGCCCATTGAAAAATGAGCTTATTTTATTAACAAAGAGGCTAAATATCTCGGACAAATTTGTATTTTTGGATTCAACCATAATGGTGGATGAATTTTTAAGTACTATTGATGTATATGTTTTGCCTTCATTAACTGAAGGGCTTTCTATTAATCTTTTAGAAGCAATGGCAATAAGTAAGCCTGTAGTAGTTACAAATGTCGGAGGTAACCCTGAAGTAGTTATCGATAATGTTTCTGGAGTAATAGTCCCGCCACGCGATCCCGCTGCTCTTAGTAGGGCAGTTATAACTATACTTAAGGACAGTAATTTTGCAAATAAAATAGCCTTTAATGCACGCAAAAGAGTAGAAGATAAGTTTAACTTTGATGACATGCTTAAAAGTACCGAGTCGCTTTATCATAGCTTACTTTTTTCTAATATTAAGCCAGCAAAACCAAGATGCGGGGGGAGTATATGTCCGGATTTAATCAACCCAATCTAAAACTTATTTCCGTTGGCATGATTTTTGGTTTAGCGACAGTTTTTTTAAAAGGTACAGTGGTTATGCTGGGAGTTATAGCGATTACGGGAATTATTTTATGGAATTTTTTACCTAAGCCGGATAAAAAGTTTTTAGTGACATTATTTATTGCAGGCGTATCTTTGCGGATTATTCTTTTCGCCACAATTTATATTGTCTCTGTTCTCCAAGGAGGAAACGGAGAGCTAGTGCCGGATAGCAGGTTATATTTTCTAAAAACATTAGGCATGATTAAGTTGTGGGAGGGGCAACCTCAATTTTCGGAACAGGTAGATGCGGGGGCTGGAAATAACGGTTACATTATAATTTTAGCGTTTTTCTATAAACTAATAGGATTTGATTCAGTTATTATTAATCCCATATCAATATTTTCTGATAAGTTAATAAATTGTCTAATCGGGACCATATCAGGTATTCCTATTTTCTATATAGCTAAAGATATTTTCGGAAGAAATGTTGCTAAGATAGCAAGTTTTCTTGTTATGTTTTATCCGAGCTTGGTACTTTGGTCTATGACGAATAACCGTGAGATGTCGAATATATTTCTAGTTTGCCTTATTCTTCTTTGTTTGCTTAGGTCATTCAAGGGAAGAAGGGCGTTTAATTTTATCGCTATTTTTATTTCTTTGCTTTGTTTGGCGACCATAAGAGGATATATTTTATTTTGTATGATAGGAGTAATTAGTATTTCTTATTTATTTTTTATTTTATACAAATCTAAAAATAAATTTAGGATAGTATTATCTATAGTTATAGCATGTCTAATTTTTTTGAATTTCACAGGTTACGGAAAGAAAATAAAAAGCAATTTTTTGGATCTGAACAATTTTGCGTTATCCGTACAGGCAACAAACACTGCTGTCCTTTCACAGGGGGGATCTACTTATAGGATTTACGATGATGACTTGGTATCTGGTGGAAAAGTGAATAAGGCCAAATTAATAAATGGTTTTTTAAAAGGTTGGTTTTATTTTATGCTGGTTCCTTTTCCGTGGGCAGTATCTTCTAAGCTGCAAATTTTAAGCTATCCGCAAGCAATCATCTGGTACTTTTTATTGTTTTCGGCAATTATCGGAATTATTATCGCGGTAAGGTATAGATTTAAATTAAGTTTTGTTATCCTAAGCTATATTTTTATAGTTACTTCTGGATTCGCTCTGTCAGAAGGTAATGTCGGCTCTACTTTACGGCACCGCGATTTAATTACGCCTTTTTATTTTATATTTGCTTCTGTCGGTTTAATGCATTTGTTTAAGCCAGGAGGGTTGTTTGAAGAAGAACAGTAAGAAGTTTTTAATAGCCTTAACTTTAATCGTAATATGTGTTTTTTTTATCCTAAATTTGGAAGTAACTTACTATCAGGGTGTAAACTATAAGGTTACGAGCGTCAAAATTCCATTCTATATAAAGGCTATAGATTTCTTGTCTCGAAATTATCATTATAAAGACATCTTGAGAGGTGTTATCGATAGCTCCGAATCAGAAGAAGAGAAGGCGCTTAAATTATTTCACTGGAGTCATGAAAATATTAGGCCGGTTCCTAGCGGATTTCCGGTTATAGACGATCATGTTTGGCATATTATTATAAGGGGATATGGGACCGATGATCAAGTTTCTGATGTGTTTACCACTCTCTGTAATTATGCGGGGATTCGGGCTTTTTTTACTTGGGTTAGTTCAAGTGAGGCAGGAAAGAAGATTCCGCTTTCTTTTGT
>ORJL011234304.1_pt1 | contig 31037 bp, 27 predicted proteins | sample 1779941 | NCBI WGS metagenome assembly ORJL01 (sample SAMEA104232317, study PRJEB22302) | groundwater metagenome | biome: forest; feature: aquifer; material: groundwater | place: USA | collected 2011-08-07 | depth 5.8 m | reverse complement strand
AGAAGAAGCACAAAGTGTCGTTGGGTATAAGCTTAATTCATTGGCGAACATCAAGAAGGCTTTGCGATATTTTCATAAACGTGGAATCGAAATTGTTCTTCTTTCGATGGGAAAAAAAGGCGCCATCGCCTCAAATGGAAAAGAAACATTTCAGGCGATGGCGCCCTTGACCCATTGTTTAAACAACGTCGGCTGCGGAGACGCCCTGTTAGCCGGATTTGTATCTTCTTATTTACAAAAACAAAATCTTTCATCCGCCCTTTCATCCGCCGTTGCCTGCGGCACGGCGAATGCCCTAAGCATTCAGCCCGGAAATATCAGAAAAGATATTGTCAAAAAAATCAAAACTCGTATTAAAATTAAGAAACTTCAATGATTAGAAAAATCACACCCCAAAATTTTAAGAAATACGGTTGGGTTATTGAATACCCGAAGAAACAATTGAAAGACAAGCGGCGCAATCTCTTTCGTATTGTCCTTGCCGAATCCGCAAAAACCGGCTGGCGCATCGCCTACCTCATTGTGCGCGACAAAGAAATCAAACGCCTTGAGGCACATCCTTTTTCTTTCGAAAGTTTTGAACCCGTCAGAGGGAAAAGTATTCTTTATGTCACCGCGAAACATGAGGCCAAAGCCGTCGAGAGTTTTTATCTTGATAAACCCGTCATCCTTAAAAAAGGTATCTGGCACGGCGTTGTGGCCCTTGGTGCGGAATGCGAAATAAAGCTGACCGAAAATTCCAGCGTCCAATGCGTTTATTGGCTCTTGGAACATCCGCTGGACGCCCCTTCGAGCTATTGAAATAAAATCCGGCATTTATTTTTCACAGGATGAGTTTTGTCGCTTATAATGGGTTTCAGGAAAAGATGATGATCGCTGAAATGACAGGATTTTTGATACGTTGGCTGACCAATACCGTGGTCTTGATGGCCGTCGTTGTTGTTATTCCCGGAGTGCAGGTGGACCGATGGGAGACGGTTGGTTTAGCGGCACTCGTTTTAGGGTTTTTCAACGCGTTTTTAAGGCCGCTCATCCTTTTTTTAACACTGCCTTTGCATATTATTTCTCTGGGATTTTTCACGTTGATTGTCAATGCCGCGTTTTTTTACGCCATTTCGAAAGTGGTTGAAGGGTTTTACGTCAAGAATTTCTCAAGCGCGTTTTTAGGGGCACTTTTGTTTAGCGTCATCAGTTTTGTTGTGAATCTTTTTGTCGGCCTTAAAGGAAAAGTTCACGTGCGCTTTTCCCGTTGCGGAGGATTTTCCAAGGCCTCGCGCGGGCCTGTTGTAGATGTGGAGGGCCGGTGTGATGAAGATGATAAAAATCAAAATGGAAAGACGCTTTTGCCATGACGTTTCCGGAATTTCTCAAAGAACTTAAGAAATTAGAGGTTGTCGAAAGGCGCGTTGACACCGAAAGCCTGGTTGAGTTTGTTTTGGAAACGCGCTGCCAGTTGCAGCTGAAGAATTATCTGGAAAGCTTTTTCGGCCCCGCCTTTAAACCCGCCGGAGCGGCACCTACCAAAGACGCGCAGGAATACGCGGCGCCTTTAGGGGGCGTTCGTTCGAATCAGACTCTCTACCGAACTCAGCAAGACCATATTTTGTGCTGCGCCATGATTTGGCCATGGGGTGATGGGATGATGATGACGGTAAAAATCTTTAAAAACCCGCTTTAAAATCCCTTTTTTCTCTGATGCCCATCGTTTTGGGGTTTCGTTGCAAAATTTGGATTGACAAAAAGAGTTGCGATGATATAGTTGTGGCTGGAAAAGTTTGAGAATTCTTTAAATGCGGCAGGCGTCAAAAAGCACGTGCCGCATTTAATTTAAAATAGATCCCACCCTGAAGTTTGGTTTGTAAGCGTTGATGAAAAAGGCGATTATATACCTGGAAGATGGTAAAACGTTTACGGGCCACTCTCTCGCCAAAACAGGATACACGACAGGCGAATTCGTTTTTAATACCGCGCTGACAGGCTATCAGGAAGTCCTGACGGACCCCTCGTATGCCGGCCAGATTGTGGTCATGACGTATCCTTTGATCGGCAATTACGGCGTCAACAAGGAAGATGTCGAGTCAAAAAAAGTCTGGGTCAATGGATTTGTCGTCAAGGAATTCTGCAAAACGCACTCCAATTACCGCTCCTCCCAAAGCCTCACTGATTATTTAAACAAAAATAATATTCTTGCCGTTGAAGGCATCGATACCCGTGCCTTGACGCGCCATTTACGGATTTTTGGCGCGATGAAGGGAATCATGTCCACGGAAGAGTTTGACGCCAAAAAACTGGCCGCGAAACTTAAAAAAACTCCCGACATGGTGGGCTCTGATTTGGTCAAAGGCGTCACCACAAAAGAAAAATACGTTTGGCCCGCCAAAGGCGAGAAGCTTTTTAAGGTCGCCGCCATTGACTGCGGGATCAAATTCAATATCTTGCGCATTCTTTCGGATTTAGGCTGCGAGGTCCACGTTTTTCCGGCCGACGCAAGCGATAAAGAAATCAAGGCCATCAAGCCCGACGGGCTTTTTATTTCGAATGGCCCCGGCGATCCGGCGGCGGTTGGGTATGTGATTAAAACCGTCCAGCAATTTTTTGGGGAAATCCCTATCTTTGGGATTTGTTTGGGCCATCAAATCCTCGGGATCGCCTTAGGCGGGAAAACGTATAAACTAAAATTCGGCCATCATGGCGTCAATCATCCTGTTAAAGACCTTCTGTTAAATAAAATCGGCATCACATCGCAAAATCACGGCTTTTGTGTTGATATTAATAGTTTGAAAGGCGACGCGGAAATTACGCACGTCAATTTAAACGATAATACTGTCGAGGGATTGCGCCATAAAAAATATCCCTTGTTTGCCGTGCAGTATCACCCCGAGGCGGCGCCCGGCCCGCATGACGCGCAATACTTGTTCAAGCAATTTATTGATTTGATGGGGAAACATAAACGCACATAATATGCCGCGACGAACTGATATTAAAAAAATCCTCCTGATTGGCTCCGGGCCCATCGTCATCGGCCAGGCCTGTGAATTCGATTATTCCGGGACACAAGCTTGCAAGGCGCTTCGAGAAGAAGGCTACGAAATTATTTTGGTTAATTCCAATCCGGCGACGATTATGACCGACCCGGAAATCGCCGACCGCACCTATCTGGAACCTCTCACCCCAGAATTCGTCGAGCAGATTATTAAAAAAGAAAGGCCAGACGCGCTTTTGCCAACTTTGGGCGGGCAAACCGCGCTTAATATCGCCATGAAGCTTTATGAAAGCGGCGTCCTTAAAGAATACGGCGTCAAAATGATTGGCGCGGATCATGATGTTATTAAGCGAGCGGAAGACCGCCGGTGTTTTAAAGATGTTGTCATCAAAGCCGGTTTAGAGGTTCCCAAAAGCGCCTTTGCTTACACGCTGGAGGAAGCCAAAAAGGCTGCCAAAAATATCGGCTTTCCCGTCATCGTTCGTCCAAGCTATACACTCGGCGGGACGGGCGGCGGAGTTGTTCATAATATCGAAGAGCTTGAACGCGTCGCCGCGCTTGGCATCGAAAGCAGTATGATCCATGAAGTCCTGATTGAGGAATCGATTGAGGGATGGAAAGAATTTGAGCTGGAGGTGATGCGTGATTACAAAGACAATGTGGTGATTGTCTGCTCGATTGAAAATTTTGACCCCATGGGAATCCATACCGGCGACAGCATTACGGTTGCGCCCGCGCAAACGCTCACAGACCGCGAATATCAGGATATGCGGGACGCGGCCATTAAAATTATCCGGGCGGTCGGCGTTGAAACGGGCGGGTCCAACATCCAATTTGCCATAGACCCCAAAAATGGCCGTATGGTCACCATTGAAATGAATCCGCGTGTTTCCAGGAGCTCTGCTTTGGCGAGCAAGGCGACGGGATTTCCTATCGCGAAATTCGCGGCCAAACTTGCCGTTGGTTATTCGTTGGATGAAATCCGTAATGACATTACCAAAGAAACACCCGCTTCCTTTGAGCCGACGATTGATTACTGTGTTGTCAAGATTCCGCGTTTTACCTTTGAAAAATTCCCTGAGGCTAAAGATATTCTTGGTGTTTCCATGAAATCCGTCGGTGAAACGATGGCTATCGGCCGCACGTTCAAGGAAGCCTTGCAAAAAGGTTTGCGCGGGCTTGAAATCGGCCATCAGGGTTTGGACAACAAGATGGATTATCAAAAAATTGACAAGGAAAAGATCCGCTTGCGTTTGCGCGAACCCAACGCCTCGCGGATTTTTTACATCAAATACGCGCTTCAAAAAGGGATGACACAAAAGGAAATTGCGAAATTGACGATGATTGATCCCTGGTTTATCGCGCACATCGCGGAAATCATTGACTTTGAAAATGTTTTAGTGAAGGCCTGCAGGGGCACGAAGAAATTATCCAAAGAACTTTTACGCAAGGCCAAAGAATTTGGTTTTAGCGACGCCCAGCTTGCCAAAATCATGAGGGTCAAAGAAAGCGCCGTGCGCTTGTTGCGCAAGAAGATGGGAATCATTGCAACCTTTAAACTGGTAGACACCTGCGCGGCGGAATTTGAGGCCTATACGCCCTATTATTATTCGACGTATGAAACGGAGGACGAATCTGTTTCGCCTTCGCGAAAAAACACCGCGTCATTGCCCAAGAAAAAAATTATGATTTTAGGCGGCGGGCCAAATCGTATCGGGCAGGGGATTGAATTTGATTATTGCTGCTGCCATGCCTCTTTTGCTTTAAAAGAGCTCGGGTTTGAAACGATTATGGTCAATTCCAACCCGGAGACGGTTTCCACGGATTATGATACATCCGATAAATTGTATTTTGAGCCTCTCACTTTTGAAGATGTGATGAACATCATCGATATGGAAAATCCCGACGGAGTGATTGTTCAATTCGGCGGGCAGACGCCGCTGAATTTAGCAAGGCGCCTGAATGAGGCGGGGGTTCCCATTATCGGAACAAGCGTTGCTTCCATTGACTTGGCGGAAGACAGAAAAAAATTCTCGCAATTTATTTCTAAATTAAAATTATCTCAACCCGAGAATGGCTCTGCGTATTCCGTCAAAGAAGCTGTTCAGATTGCTTCGCGCATTGGATACCCGGTATTGGCCCGCCCCTCCTATGTATTAGGCGGGCGGGCCATGCGTATTGTCTATGACAAGGAATCGCTTTTGTCGTTTATCGCCGCCGCGAAGGATGTCTCCGAAGGGCATCCTGTTTTGATTGACAAATTTATTGAAGATGCCATTGAGGTTGACGTGGACGCGGTTTGCGACGGCAAAGAGGTTTTTGTCGCCGGCATCATGGAGCATATTGAAAATGCCGGCATCCATTCCGGCGATTCGGCCTGTGTTTTGCCGCCGCATACTTTAAGTGAAGAATTGATAGCGGAAATTAAAGACTGCACGCGCCGGATTGCCCTGGGATTAAAAGTCGTCGGGCTCTTGAATATCCAGTTCGCGATCAAAGGCACGCGGGTTTATGTTCTGGAGGTCAATCCGCGCGCCTCGCGCACAGTTCCTTTTGTCAGCAAAGCAACGGGCGTTGCCTTGGCCAAAATAGCCGCGCAGTTGATGATTGGCAAAAAGCTTTCCGATTTTCATTTTGTCGAAATGGAAGACCTCAAGCATGTTTCGGTCAAAGAAAGTGTCCTGCCGTTTTCGCGGTTTTCCGGAGTGGACATTGTTTTGGGCCCCGAAATGAAGTCAACGGGTGAGGTGATGGGAATCGACACGACCTTTGGTGCGGCGTTTGCCAAATCGCAGATCGCCGCCAACCAGGCGCTTCCAAAATCAGGAAAAATTTTTATCAGCGTCAACGATCAGGACAAACGTCACATTGTTTTTTTAGCGAAGAAGCTCATTGATTTGGGATTTTCGCTTGTGGCGACAAAAGGCACGGCAAAAGTTTTGCTTTCAAACGCGGTTAAGGTGGAAGTTGTCGATAAATACAGCGAGAGCAAAAACAATATATTGACATGGATGAAAAAAGGTGAGATAAATCTGATTATCAACACACCTTCCGGTGAACGCAGTCAATCCGACATGAGGACAATTCGGGCATCAGCCATTATGCGCAACGTTCCCTGTATTACAACGCTCCAAGGCGCCTGGGCCGCGGTCAATGGTGTCGAATCCAGTGTCGAAAAAGAGTTTCTTATCCAATCCCTTCAGGAATATTACGCGCAAGGACGTGAAAAATGTGCGGTATCGTAGGCGTTTCCAACCATAAAGACGCGGCCAAGATTGCTTTTTTGGGATTATATGCCCTCCAGCACCGGGGGGAAGAGGCCGCCGGCATTGTCTCTTACGATGGTAAAAGAATTTACATGCATAAGGCGACAGGGTTAGTCGCGGACACCTTTAGTGAAGAGGCCATCAAGAATTTAAGGGGCAAAACCGCCATCGCCCATTCGCGCTACTCCACGACGGGCTCCAGCAACACTAAAAATATCCAGCCATTTTTTGTCACCCACAAAAATATTCCCATCGCCGTTTCGCATAACGGCAATCTCACAAATACAGAAACGCTTTACAAGCGGCTGGAAGAGGAAGGGTCTATTTTTCAAACAACCATGGACTCGGAGCTGTTTGTCCACCTTTTGGCCAAGACGAAGAACGGTGATTTACAAGCATGGTTCACAAAAATTTTAAAGGAAGTCGAAGGGGCGTATTCCGTTGTCTTTTTGGTGGGTGATGTTCTGGTTGGCGCCCGCGATCCGCAGGGATTTCGCCCGTTATGCCTGGGAAAAATTGACGAGGCAAGTTATGTCTTGGCCAGTGAAACATGCGCTCTGGATTTAGTTAAGGCGCAGTTTATCCGGGAGATTGAGCCGGGGGAAATTGTCTTGATTAAAGATGGCAAGATTGAGTCTTGTTTTCTGCCCATGGAGAAATCTCAAAACAAGTCCTATTGTATTTTTGAGAATATTTATTTTGCCAGGCCCGACAGCAATATTTTCGACGACAATGTTTATGAGGTGAGAAAGCGCCTGGGGGCGCAGTTGGCGCGCGAGTATCCTGTCAAGACGGCAGATTTTGTTATGGCGATTCCCGACTCGGGAAATTATGCGGCCTTGGGCTACGCCCAGGAGCTTAATATTCCTTTAGAGATTGGCATGATTCGCCATCACTATATCGGACGCACCTTTATTCAACCGTCGCAGTTTTTAAGGGATTTTAAGGTGCGGGTCAAATTAAATCCGATCAGCCATGTCCTTAAAGATAAAAAGGTTATTGTCGTCGAGGATTCGATTGTCCGGGGCACGACCAGCCGCAGCCGTATCGAGGAAATCCGAAAATCTGGTGCCAGGGAAATCCACATGCGTATCAGCTGCCCGCCAATCAAGTTTCCCTGTTTTTATGGCATCGATTTTCCGGATAAAAAGGAATTGGTTGCCGCCAATAAAACTGTGCAAGAGATTGCCGATTTTATTAAAGTGGATTCTTTGGAATATTTGAGTTTAGAGGGAATGCTGAAGGTCATGAAAAATTCCCAAAATTTCTGTCATGCCTGCTTTAGCGGGAAATATCCGGCACCGACACCAAAAACAAAAAGTAAATATGTTTTGGAAAGGGCAATGGCCAGATGAGTAAATTTATCTTTGTGACGGGCGGTGTGGTTTCAAGCTTAGGAAAAGGCATCGCGGCGGCCTCCATCGGCAAGCTTCTTGAGGCGCGGGGCCTCAAAACGACGCTCATTAAATGTGACCCCTATTTGAATGTTGACCCGGGCACGATGAACCCGTTTCAGCACGGGGAAGTTTATGTCACCGACGATGGCGCCGAGACAGATTTGGATTTGGGGCATTATGAGCGTTTTACCAACGCCCATATCAGCCGGGACAATAATATTACGACAGGAAAGATTTATTTCACGGTCATCACCAAGGAACGCCGCGGCGATTATTTGGGAAAAACCGTCCAGATTATTCCCCATATTACAGATGAGATAAAACGTTGTATTGCGAAGGTTGCTCACGACAGAAATGTGGATGTCACCATTGTCGAGATTGGCGGGACGGTGGGCGATATTGAGAGCTTGCCTTTTTTGGAGGCGATTCGCCAGATGCGCTGGGAAATGGGGACGCATTACGCGATTAATATTCACGTGACGCTTCTGCCGTTTATCAAATCCGCCGGTGAACATAAAACAAAACCTACCCAGCATAGCGTCGGGAAGCTCCGCGAGATCGGGATTATCCCGGATATTCTTTTGTGCCGGACAGAAAAAGTTATGTCGAAAGATCAACGTGACAAGATCGCGCTTTTTTGCAGTGTGGATAAAGATGCGGTTGTCGAGGCGGCGGATGTGAAATGTATTTATGAAGTCCCGCTGGCCCTTAAAAAACAAGGGCTGGATGACTTGATTTTGCGAAGGCTCAATATTAAAAGCGATGAGCGTGATTTAAAGGAATGGCAGGATGTCGTTATCAAACGCATGCGTTATCCCGCGCGCGAGGTTAAAATCGCGGTTGTCGGAAAATATATGACGATTCCTGACGCATATAAATCTATTTTTGAAGCGCTGACCCATGGCGGGATAGCCAATGATACACGAGTTATTATTCATAAAATCGATTCTGAGGAACTTGAGCAGGGAAATATTGAACGCTTTTTAAAAGGTGTGCAGGGGATTCTTGTCCCCGGCGGATTTGGTTCGCGGGGCATCGAGGGAAAAATCGAGGCCATTCGTTACGCGCGGGAAAATAAGATTCCTTTCTTTGGCATTTGCCTGGGGATGCAAGTGGCTTGCGCTGAATTTGCCAGGAACATTTGCGGGCTTAAAGACGCCAACTCAACAGAGTTTGATAAAGAAACCAAACATCCTGTCATCAGCCTTTTGGCGGAACAGAAACATGTAAAAAATATGGGTGCGACCATGCGTTTGGGGGCCTATCTTTGCAAGATTGCCAAGGGAACGAAAAGTTTCGAGGCCTACAAGAAAGAAAACATTTCCGAGCGTCATCGCCACCGCTACGAATTTAACAACAAGTATAAAAAGATTTTTGAAAAAGAAGGGATGATGTTTGTCGGGACGATGGTCAAAGATAATCTGGTTGAAGTGATTGAGCTTAAGGATCATCCGTGGTTTGTCGCCTGCCAGTTTCATCCGGAATTTAAATCAAAGCCGGATAAGGCGCATCCTTTGTTTGAGCATTTTATTAAGGCATCGCTTGGCCCGCGGACAAAAAACAAGCCGGAGGCGGGCAGTAATCCTCAAGAACAAGTACATCATGAGGATGAAAAATTGCAAACAAGCCATTCCTTTTCATAAAATCCTACGATATAATTTCCCCAGATTTCTTGATTTAGCGCGCGGGTGGCGGAATTGGTATACGCGCACGTTTGAGGGGCGTGTGGGGCAACCCGTGGAGGTTCAAGTCCTCTCCCGCGCATAAAATATAAGCGGTTCTCCCGACGTTTTCTAAATTAGTGTTAAGGTAGTCGGGACCCCGACTTCCATAGTGGAAGAAACAAGAAGGCGTCGGGGAAGTCTCTCCCCGCGCATTGATTCGCTCATACCTTTAAGCTACTCTATTGAAGGTGGGGTAGTGTCAATGTTTTATCCATCTGGAAAAAGTTTTCCCGCATTGCGTGATGACTAAGCCGCCTGTCCATTCTTCCACAAATTTTTCTTTCGACAAATTTTTAAGATGCGCGGCCATAGCGGTTGGGATGTGGTACGCGCTTCTTTGCCTCATGCATTATTTTGCCCAGCGCCCGCTGTGGAACGATGAAGAATGTATTTTGATTAGTTTAAAATCCTTTTCAGTTGCGCAAATCTTCAGCCAACCGCTTGCCGCGCTTCAGGTTTTTCCCCGTCTTTACCTTTTTTTGATTCAACAAATCGCCAAGCCGTTTGATTTTCATCTTTTGGCCCTGCGGTTGTTGTCGCTTGTCTGCATGCTGGGAGGTTTTATTCTTTGGCTAAGAATTGCGCGATGTGCCTTAACGGACAGATTGCAGTATCTCACCTTTGTTTTATCGTGGCCGGCCTCGGCGGTCCTTCTTTATTATTCCGCGGAACTGAAACAATATTCCATGGACGTCCTGGTAGCGGCGGTCTTTATTTTATTTCTTTATCATCAGGAAAAGCTATTTGAGAAAAAAAGTATTTGGCCGCAGGTTTTTATTGTGGCGGCCATTCCAGCTCTTTTGCTTTTTTCTTATGTTTCTATCTTTTTCTTACTCTTGCCTTTGTATAATTCTCTGATTTTAGCAAAGAACAATAAGAAAGCCATCGCGTTGTCAGCTTGCTATGCTGCGTCGTTACTTGTATTCGTGTTTTTATCTTATCAGTACGATGTCCGGTTGCGCCCGGAAGCAATCCTGACGCGAGAATGGCGGGATTATTTTGTCTCGGTCAAATCTCTGCCGGAATTCTTCCAAACGCTTGGCGAGGGGACAAACAACCTTTTTTCGCGCTGGTTTGTCGAGCGGCCGAAGGTTTTGAAAAAAATCGGCTTGTTTTTCATATCGTTTGGATTTTTTTATTTGTTCCGCGGGTTTTTCAAGAATATCAAAAGCTGTGGGTGGCGGTTGACATCGCTGGAGACAATTTCGTTTGTTATTTTTGTCGAATTGTTTATTCTGGGGGTTTTGAAAAAATATCCGTTTACGGTGCCGCGGACATCGCTTTTTTTCTGCCCGATCGCGCTTCTTCTGGCGATTAAGGGGATAGCCTCTTTAAAAAACTGGAATATTTCTTTCTACAGGGTGATTCAATCAGCCTATGTTATTTTTCTCGTGTTTCTTATCGCGGCTTTGTCGCGCATCGTTTTTGTCGGGGAACTTACATTTCGGCCGATCTTGTGGTAAAGTAATTCCGTTCATCGAAAAGGAGTGAAAAAATCGAAATGACTACCGACCAGAAAAAAACATTAGGGCAGCTCTTAAAGGAAAGCTTTGCGCTGTTTAGCGGAAATATTGTCAAGCTGGCTTTTGTCACGCTGGCCGTTTTTCTGCCGTTGGAGGCGCTTATTCTTCTGGTTTTCCAGCAGCTGGATATCGGACAGGCCGTCAATTTAAAGTATCTCTCGCAAAATCAACTGCTTGGGTATATTTTTGTTAACCTCGCTTCGACGATTGTTTTATTTTTGTATCAAATCGCCCTTTTCAAAACAATTGAGTCGGCGGACAAAAATGAGGGCCTGGCCCTTCAACAATCTTACAAATGCGCGTTTGCCCTTTTTGGGTCTTACCTTGTGGTCACGTCGCTTGTTATTTTGAAGGTCCTTCTTTGGTCCCTTCTTCTTTTGATTCCCGGCATGATTTTTGGAATATTTTACTCCTTCGCGAATCTTGCCCTGATTATCGACGGTAAAAAAGGAACGCAGGCCTTGATTTACAGCAAGCATATGGTCAAGCCGGCTGTGTGGAAATTTGTGGGTAATGTGCTGGCCTTGGTTCTCATCATGATCCCTTTAAATTTTTTCATTGCTTTTGCTGTGGCAATGATTTTTGGCCAGAATGACGCGAATTATTTTGAACTGATGCCGGCTATCGGCGGGGCGATCACCAGCATTGTCATCGCGATTACCGGCAGTTACGCCAGTGTGTTTTTTTATTCCCTCTACAAGGAATTAAAGGTCCGAACGGAATCCATTTAAATAAAGGTGTATCGGATGAGAAAATCCATTCAAGTGAGCGCCAGTATTCTTTGCGCCAATTTTTCCCGGCTGGCCGAGGAAATTAAAAAATGTGAAGACGCCGGTGTTGACAGCCTGCATATCGATGTGATGGACGGGCATTTTGTCCCTAATATCACGATCGGCCAAGTAATTGTTGAGGCGATCCGCCCTTTGACAAAGCTCCCGATAGAAACGCATCTGATGATTGAAAACCCGACGATGTATATTGATTCCTTCATTGATGCGGGAAGCGACGCGCTGATGATCCAGGCGGAATGTTACGGCAGGCCTAAGAAAGTTGCCGAGGGTTTGGAAAAATACCCTATTGAAGTTGACACAATCGACATTGAGGCCGCGCGCAAAGATATTTTGCGCATTAAGAAACGCGGCAAGAAAGTCTATATTGTTATTAATCCCGGAACGCCTTTGTGTATTAAAGAATTGCTAAGCGACTTGGATGGTGTTCTCGTTATGTCGGTTAATCCCGGATTTGCCAAACAAAAATTCATGCCCGTTGCGCTTCCCAAAATCCAGGAGCTAAAGAAAACTTATCAAGGGGATATCGCCATTGACGGCGGGATCAACGAATTAACGGCGAAGGAGGCTGTCCGCGCCGGCGCCAACATCCTCGCCACGGCCAGTTATTTTTTTGGAGCGCAAAACCCAAAGGCAGTTGTGCAGTATTTAAAGGGCCTTACGGAAAATAAGTAGGCAGGAAGCCCCCTCTATTCTCTTCGCTTGTTTCGCACAAAAACACTTCCCTCTAAACTCTTCGCGTATTTTTTAAGCTCGGCACCGATTTCGCTGATCTGGGCGATGTGGGTGATTTTTTGGTTTTTGTTGCTGACAATTCCGACGGAAATAGATAAAAATCCCATTTTGATTTCATGGCCTTGGCGGTCGCGGGCGGTGATAAATTTCCTTTGCCTGTCCTCTTCACTGTAAAACGTCGGTGAGATTTTGTCGAATTCCTCAAGAATCTTTTGCGAAATCACATCCGCCTTGTCATCATCGCAGACAAAAACGAAATCATCGCCTCCGATATGGCCGATAAAAACCTGCGCCGGCGCAGCCTCGCTTATGGCGTGGATGAGGATTCTTGCTGTCTGGCGGATGACCTCATCGCCTCGTTTGAAACCGTATTTATCATTGTAGGATTTAAATTTGTCCAGGTCCGCGTAGCCGACGGCAAAGACCTTGCCTGTATCAAGGCGCTTTTGAAGTTCTTCAATAATGGAGGCGTTGCCGGGAAGGTGGGTCAGGGGGTTGGCATCGAGGCTTCGCTCGGTGCGCCGCAAAATCATTTTAATTCTTGCCAGAAGCTCGACCGGCTCAAAAGGCTTGACGATATAATCGTCCGCGCCGGCGCCGATGCCGTCAACTTTATCTTTGAGCTCGCCTTTTCCGGTCAACATAATGACCGGGATATGCTGCAAGAGGATGTCTTTTTTGATAGCCTGACAAAATTGGAGCCCGTCCATCACGGGCATTTTGTAATCAGTGACAATCAAATTGGGGAGCTTTTCCTTAACAAGAAAAAGCCCCTCCTGGCCGTTGGGGGCCTGCAGGACCTCGTAGTATTCAGACAGGGTAATGGTCAGGACATCCAAGATATCCGGATCGTCGTCGATAACGAGAATTTTTTCCTTGTGCATAAAAAATAAACCTTAAGGATGTTGTTTTTTCTGCGATAAAGGCAGCGTGAAATAAACCTGCGCTCCCTGATTGGGCTGGCTGGTTACCCAGATTTTTCCGTGATGGGCCTCGATAATATTTTTCACAAGCGTGAGCCCCAGTCCGGTACCTTTAACATTTTGGTTGATGGTGTTTTCAACGCGGTAAAAAGCATCAAAGAGTTTCGGCAAATCTTCTTTAGGAATGCCTATTCCCGTGTCGGAAATTTCGCATAATATTTTTTCGTTTTGAAGAGAGGCTTTGACCGTGATTTGTCCGTCCTGCGGGGTGAATTTAATGGAGTTGGTCACAAGATTGATAAAGGCACGCTCAATCTGGCCGGCATCAATTAAAACAAGCGGTAATGTGGAATCGATATCGGCCGTAAACCGGATGTTTTTTTCCCGCAGTTGCGGCGCCAAAAGGTCGCGGACGTTGTCCGTGATTTTTATCAGCGCGTGCGGTTCCAAATTCATAACGGCGCGGCCGGATTCGATGCGGGCAATATCCAAAAGGTCGTTGATGAATTTGACAAGGCTGTCGGAGTGTTTATTGATTTTCTCAAGCCTCTCTTTGACGGCGGGAGGGATTTCGCCGATTTTTCCGGTCATCAGAAGCGAGGCGTATCCTTTAATGGACGTCAGAGGAGTGCGCAGTTCATGCGAGACGGCCGAGACGAATTCGCTTTTTGCCTTGCTGATTTCCTGGAGCCCTTCCAGCGCCCGGGTCAATTCTCTGGTGCGCTCCTGGATTTTTAATTCCAACTCCTGGCGCGAGCGAAAAACCTCCTCAAAAAGCTGGGCGTTTTCCAGCGATTGGCCGACCTGATTTGTCAAGATGGAAACAAGTTCTTCATCGCCTTGGGTGATCGCCTCTTCGCTGGAAGAATTTCCTACAAATAAAACGCCCACCGTGCCGTCTTGGGTGAGGATGGGGCTCAAAATAAAATGCTCGACGTTAAATAGCTGATTGATTTTCTCCCGCTGCCCTTTTGCTCCGTTGAGAGAGGAAAACCGATGGCCTTCTTTGAGGACGCCGTCCAGTCCGCGTTCCTGCGGGAAGCGGGAGCAAATCCTTTCGGCCGTTTCCTTGCCAAAGCCTAATTCTGTGTGGCAGCGTAAGGCCTTGTTTTCATCGAATGCCAGGATCATGCTTTTTTTAAAACCAAGTTCGACGACCAAGGATTTCCCCAGGCGCCTGAAGATTTCGTTGGCATCCAGCGTTGTGCTGATTAAAGCGGAGGTCCGGTGCAAGGCGTTAAGAGAATTAAGCCTTCGATCGAGCTCTTCCTGCGTTTTGTTGAGGGTTAGATCTGTTTTAACGATGAGTTTAGCCTGTTCATCCAGCTCTTCCAAAGAGTGCTTTACTTTTTTAAGGGATTTTTTTAGCGCGGTCAGATGCCGGTTTTTTTCCAAAAGGACGACGGATAAAATGCCGGTGATGACCAAGGCAAATAAACCGGCGACATTGGCAATGCTGCCAATGTCGCCCTCAAAAAAATTGGCCAAAATATTAGAAGGGTTTTCCAGCATGTTTGTCAACCGATCGCCAAGATGGATATTGTGCCGTTATGGATGCCCGTTTCTCCCGCAAGGCGGACGGACTCAAAATTTCCCAATTCTCCGTAAGAATACATTCCCATGATAGGGGCGAGGGTGTCAAGGGTTTCTTGGATAATGGTGATTTCTGAGCGCGCTTCGTGCCTTAAAAGTTTAAGGCGCAGCACAGAAGAAAAAACAAGGAGAATTTTGATAGGTTCCTGGGCGAATGTTTTTTTGATTTCCTCGGCCGCCTTGCGGGTGGCGTCTTTGCAGAAATCTTTGTTGGTAATCATAAAGTTAATCTGGGCGTTTTCGGCGACCGCGCCCTGGCACAAGAGGCTTCCGTCCTCTAAAACCCTGATGATATGGCGAAGCAGGTATTCTTTTTCATCTTCCATGAAAATCCCCAGCGGATACAGTGATAAAAAGGAGGCGGGAAATTCTTTTCGAAGGTCCTCAAGGGCCAGCCCAAAATATTCTTCATAAACCAAAGACGCCCTTTCTCCATCGATTGTTTGAATCAAGGCACCTTGGGACCGCGTTACCATCCGCGGCTTTCCTAAGGGTTTCCATCCATGGTGTCTGGCGCAGGCAAACTTAACGTTGCCGCCCAACAACACGCCCACGGCGGAATCTTTTAAAAGTTGTTCATTGTGGAATTGAAAAGTTTCTTTAAAGAGGAAATTGTCGCTGGCGCCCGCGCCGGCCAGAGGAAATATTTTTCCTAAAATCTCCTGAATGCCTTTAACGAAAAATGAGGTATTTTGAACAAGCCCGTCGTAAAAAATCACGAAAGAGGAGCGCCGGGTTTCGTTTAAATCGGCCGCGGCGTTTCTGGCGATGATGTTGCCGGCTACGCGCATATCGGATTGGGTTAGAACTCCGACAGAGCTTGTCCCAAACTTTATTTCTTGAGAGGACACGGCCAAAACGGAGATTCCTTTTTGTTCGATGGTATTGTTTGTGATGAGGGCACAGGATGTGCAGCCGACGATTTTGCTGTCATCTAAAGTCTGGCGGATGACGCGCAACATTTCCAGGTAATGGTAGCCCGGGCTCGCGAAAACAAAAACGATGTCGATGGGGCGGGAGCCGACGCGGGCCTTTGCCTGAAGGGCGGCGTCGCGCGCTGCGTGTGCTGTATGCGGATTTTGGCTAAATCCCGTGCCAGTGTATGTTGCCAAACGAAAGCCTCCCGTCAATTTTTTTAAATTACCGTAAAGTGATTTTAATATAACACCCCGCCTTGGGTTGTTGTATTATTTTTTGGGAAATGATATAATTCACCACCGATTTTAGAAAAATCGGTGGTGAATCCTAAGGAGCGATAGTCCCTCGACTTTGCTCAAGATGGTTCGGAGAATGGTGAGCATAGTCGAGCCGCGACGCAGGATCTTTAAGGTTTTTCGCCCTGATTTTTCATCAGGGCTCAAAACCAATTTTGCTTTTCAAAATTGGCCCCATCGTCTAGCCTGGTCCAGGACGTCTGCTTCTCAGGCAGAAAACACCGGTTCGAATCCGGTTGGGGCTACCAGTTTTCGTTCCACAATGAATATTTTGGATGATGAAAACTGTTGTCCCGAGTGGTTATCAAGGCATATCTCAGCCACGAGGGATAGCTTTCCCTCGCGACTGAATTAGAAAAGTGAGGGTCGCTCGGGATCAATTCCGGCAGCAAGTTGTGTTCACTGCGTTCCACAACTTACGCCGTCATTGAGAATCCGGTTGGGGCTACCAGTTTTCGTTCCACAATGAATATTTTGGATGACGAAAACTGTTGTCCTGCGAAGCCAAAGTGCTTTCGCAAAAAGGAGATTTCTATGAAACATTTTCTCATAATTCTTTTTAGTTTATTCTTTGCAACAAACGCTTTCGCCGCGCTTCACACTGAAACTGTTGAATACAAACACGGCGATACGGTTCTGGAAGGTTATCTCGCTTACGACGACGCGACGGACAACAAACGTCCCGGTGTTTTGGTTGTCCATGAATGGAAAGGATTAGGAGCACATGCCAAGGCCAGCGCCGAAAAGTTAGCCGGCTTGGGATATGTCGCTTTTGCCGTCGATATGTATGGAAAGGGGATCCGGCCGCAAACAAATGAGGAAGCCGCGGCCCAGGCCTCCCTTTACAAAAACGACCGCCGGCTGATGCGTTCCCGGATTGAAGCAGGACTTGATGTTTTAAAGGCCAACGCGTTGACCGATTCAAGGAAAATTGCCGCCATAGGTTATTGTTTCGGCGGAACAACGGTTTTGGAATTAGCCCGAAGCGGCGCCGAGATTGCGGGAGTCGTAAGTTTTCATGGCGGATTAAATACACCCACGCCCGATGACGCCAAAAATATTAAGGCAAGCATTTTAGTCCTGCACGGCGCGGACGATCCGTTTGTCCCCAAGGAAGAAGTCGCGGCTTTTAAAGAAGAAATGCAAAAAGGTAACGTCAACGGGCAGTTTATTTCCTACGCGGGCGCGGTCCACAGTTTTACAAACCCCGAAGCGGGAAGCGACCCTTCCCAAGGCGCGGCCTATAACAAAGACGCCGACCAGCGTTCGTGGGAAGATATGAAGCAATTTTTTTCGAAGATTTTCTAATTCAGTAACCCCATTTTGGTATCCGCTCTTTTCTTGCCCCGTCAAGGCACTGGTCCAAGCGCAATTAAAAAATAAAACTTTTCTAAAATAGGCCGGCAAAAGTATTACAATAAAAAACATGAAGGTAGGGTTTGCCGTTTGTGTTTTTGTTTTTATGTTTGCATCGTTTTTTATGGAACGTAGCGCGTTTTCTTTTGAAACAAAGGATGACGTTGTTGCCGAGGCCGTTAAAAATTTCATGATCGCGCAGGAATTGGACAAACTAGAAAACGCCCAGCGCTTTGCGAAAGAGGCGGAAAGTTCCGTGAATGCTGTCGCGGCCTCTCAAGAGGATTTAGAAAAAGTGAGAGAAGAAAATATTCAGCTTGTTTCCAATGTTTCAGAAGTGGCACCCCAAAGACAGGATGATGGGATTCCTTTGTCAGAGGCTGGCGAGGGCGATGAGAGGGATACCCAGGAAAATGTCGTTATCGAGCGCGAAGAGCCTAATCCTTTTTCTCAAACAGAAGATACTGACGATTTTTCGGAGCAGAAATTTGTCAAAGGCGAGATGGGCCTTAAAGCAGGATACCGCATGGATTATCTGCGTTGGAATATCGCCGGCAATATCAACGGACAAAATCCGGATGTCCTCTCGGAGCTGACATGGGAAGACCTCCAGATCTTTCTTTTGAAAGGCCATGGTCAGCTTCTTTTCGGCGGCCTTGTGCGGGTTGAGAGCATGATGGATTACGGATGGATTAACGATGGGAAAAATCAGGATTCCGATTATAACGGCAACGGCCGTACGCTGGAATATTCGCGCTCCAATAATGAAACCGATAACGACGATGTGATGGATTTGTCTTTTGGCGCGGGCTTGCAATTTCCGATCAAGAGTCCTATTAATGAGGAATTAGGCGCCGATCACCTTCAGCTGGCCTTACTTAGCGGATATTCGTACCATGAACAGAATTTACGAATCACCAATGGTTTTCAATCGATTCCAGCTAACGGCCCTTTTGGCGGACTCAATAGCACCTATCAAACGCGTTGGGACGGCCCGTGGGTCGGCATGGAGCTTTATGGAGAAAAAGACAAAATGCGCGGCTTAGCCCGGGTGGAGTATCACTGGTTTGATTATTACGCCCATGCCGATTGGAATTTACGGACGGATTTGGCGCACCCGAAAAGTTATGAGCATGAAACTGATGGTAAAGGTATCAGCGTTCTTCTCGACGGAGGGTATCAGCTTAGCCGCAACTGGACATTTGATTTAAACGCGGACATCAAGGTTTGGAACGCGGGCCCTGGAATTGACAGGACATTCGCCTCCAGCGGTGCTACGGCTGAAACACGGCTCAATGAAGTCGAATGGCTTTCGTATGCCGTCACGGGCGGCTTAACGTATCATTTCCCAAATTAAAATGAATCATTCTATTAAAGTTGGTTTTAGTTTTGGCGTCACATCGGGAATCATCACGACCCTGGGGCTTATTGTGGGATTACACGCCGGGACGAATTCCCGGCTTGCGGTTTTAGGCGGGATTTTAACGATTGCGATCGCCGACGCTTTTTCGGACGCGCTGGGAATTCACATCTCGGAGGAGTCCGAAGGCAAACATACGACCAAAGAAATTTGGCAGGCGACCCTTTCAACATTTTTTTCCAAATTGATTTTTTCCTCGACGTTTATTCTGCCTGTTTTATTTTTGGATTTGTCAGAGGCCATTATTGTGAGCGTGGTTTGGGGGTTACTTGTTTTAGGTGTTGTGAATTTCCGAATGGCCAAAGAACAAAAAGAGCCCCCCGCAAAAGTTGTCTTTGAGCATCTCTTTATTGCCCTTGTGGTTATCGCGGTAACGCATTACTTGGGCGAGTGGGTCGCGGCGACTTTTGGCGGGTAAGGGTGATGGTTGTTGCGACGATGACATGTGAACTTAGGCTACTTTGCCTTTCTGCATTTCAAAATTCCATTTCCAAATAAAATAAATCACCGGATAAATTAAGAGCTCGAGGAGAAATGAGCTAAAAAGCCCGCCGACCATGGGCGCGGCAATCCTTTTCATCATATCCGCGCCCGTTCCCACCGACCACATAATGGGAAGAAGCCCCATAAAAGCCGCCATAACCGTCATCATCTTGGGGCGCACGCGTTTGACAGCGCCGTGAATAATGGCCTCCGTTAAATCGCTTTCCGTTTTCATTTTTCCTTTGCGCTTCGCGTCACCATATGCCAAATCCAAAAAGAGAAGCATAAAAACCCCCGTTTCGGCGTCCAACCCCATCAAGGCAATCATCCCAACCCAAACGGCAATGGAAACATTGTAGTGTAAAATCCACAGCAACCACACGGCCCCAATCAAAGAAAAAGGAACAGCCATCAAGATAATCGCTGTTTTTGCGGCGGACTTCGTGTTCATGTAGAGCAAAAAGCAAATGAGAAAAAGCGTCAGCGGCAAAACAATTTTTAAGCGCTCTTTAACGCGAATCATGTTTTCATATTGCCCGCTCCACAAAAGCGCGTAGCCTTCGGGAAGCTTGAGCTTTTCATTAACAATTTTTTTAGCCTCTGTGACAAAAGTCCCGATATCTCGTCCGGCAACATCCACGTAAACATATCCAGCGAGAAGCCCGTTTTCATTGCGAATCATCGCCGGTCCTGTGCGAAGGACGATATCCGCGATTTGAATAAGCGGAATATGCTGGCCTGATGGCGTGGGGACAAGAATGCGCTTGAGTTTTTCAACGTCATCGCGCAACTCGCGCGGATAACGGACATTGACGGGATAACGCTCGCGGCCTTCGATGGTTGTTGTAATATTCTCTCCACCGATGGCCGAGAGGACAATCATCTGCGCGTCAGAAATAGAAAGCCCATAACGCGCCAGTTCCTCACGCTTTAAATCAAAATCTAAGAAATATCCTCCGGCGGCACGCTCGGCGTAAACACTGCGCGTCCCGCGGACGTCTTTTAAAATCATTTCCAAATGCACGCCGATTTTTTCAACCTCGTTTAAATCAGATCCTAAAATTTTTATCCCAATGGGGGTGCGCACGCCCGTTGAAAGCATATCGATGCGGTTTTTAATCGGCATGGTCCAGGCGTTGGTTGTTCCGGGGATTTTAAGGGCCCCGTCCATTTCATTGATAAGTTCTTCGTGAGTGGCGTGATCGCTCCAAAAAAGCCGCAAGGGTTTTTGTAAAAATTCCGGCGCCCACGAGGAATACCAGCGGTGGATTTTTCGCCACTCTTGTTCCGGTTTTAAAAGGACAACCGTTTCCATCATGGAAAATGGCGCCGGGTCGGTGGAGCTTTCAATACGACCGGATTTTCCAAAAACACGTTCGACCTCCGGAAAACTTTTTAAAACTTGATCCTGCGTTTGTAAAAGTTGTTGGGCCTGTGTAACTGAAATGCCGGGTAAGGTTGTGGGCATGTAAAGAATACTTCCTTCCCACAAAGGCGGCATAAATTCCGAGCCGAGCTTCAGGTAAACCGGAATGGTTGTGAGGACAAGCGCGAGTGCTGAAATGATAGCGCCTTTTCGATGGCGTAAAACAAAACGGCAGGCGGGTTCATAAATTTTAAAGAGGACTTTGCTGACGGGATGTTGTTCTTCCGGAAAATAATTTCCGACGGCAAGGGTTGTTGCTGTTTTTGAAGCCCAGACTTCAACTTTTTTAGGCACAAAAGGCCAATTAAATTTAAAGGGCTGCATGCGGGTAAAAAGCATACGCAAGGCCGGATCCAGGGTAATCGCCAAAACTGCGGCGATGACCATCGCCAGATTTTTTGCCCAAGCCAGAGGTTTAAAAAGCCTCCCCTCTTGATCAACTAAAGTAAAAATCGGCATAAAAGAAACCGCGATGACCAAAAGCGAAAAGAATACCGATGGGCCGATTTCTTTCATGGCTTTTAAAAGTGTCGCGTGAAAATCGCCCTTGCGCCCGTTTTCATTCCACTCCTCTAAACGTTTATAGGCGTTTTCAACCATCACAATAGCGCCATCAACCAAAACGCCGATGGAAATCGCGATTCCCGAGAGGGACATGATGTTGGAGGTGAGTTTTAATCCAAAAAAAGGAATGAAGGAAAGCAAAACGGCAACAGGAATGGTGACAATCGGGATAATCGCGGAGGGGAAATGCCAGAGAAAAAAAGCGATGACAAGGCTCACGATAATCATTTCCTCAATCAACTGATGTTTGAGGGTTTCAATCGCTTTTAAAATAAGTTCAGAGCGGTCGTAGGTCGTTACAATTTTTACGCCTGGCGGAAGCGAGGGCTCAACTTCTTTGAGTTTTGTTTTCACGCGGTTGATGACGGTGAGCGCGTTTTCGTTATAGCGCATGACAACGGTGCCGGTCACTGTGTCGCCCGTTCCGTCCAAATCCGCCAAACCCCGGCGGATTTCAGGCCCCAAAGCAACAGTGGCCAGATGTTTGATTAAAATGGGTGTTCCGGATTTATCGGTTGAAACGACAATATTTTCGAAATCCGGAATAGATTTCGCATACCCACGGCCGCGCACCATATATTCCGCGCCGGAAAATTCCAAAAGCCGCCCGCCGACTTCTTCATTTCCTTTGCGGATGGCGTCCACCACTTCTGTTAAGGGCAGGTTGTAAGCTAAAAGCCGATTAGGGTCGATGGTGATTTGATATTGTTTGACAAAGCCACCCAAAGAGGCGACCTCCGCGACACCGGGAACACTTTGCAGATGATAACGCAAATACCAATCTTGAAAGCTACGCAATTCTTGAAGGTCATGCTGGCCGGTTGTATCGACGAGCGCGTATTGAAAAACCCAACCTACGCCTGTGGCATCGGGCCCAAGCTCGGTTTTAACGCCTTCGGGAAGGCGGGGAATGATTTTGCTTAAATACTCAAGCGTGCGGCTTCTGGCCCAATAAACATCTGTTCCATCTTTGAAAATGACGTAGACGTAAGAAAATCCAAAATCAGAAAATCCGCGAATGGCTTTGACGTTGGGGGCGCCAAGCATAGCGGAAATAATCGGATACGTGACTTGGTCTTCGATGATATCCGGGCTTCTGTCCCATCGGGAATAAATGATGACTTGTGTATCGGAAAGATCGGGAATGGCATCGAGGGGAATATTTTTAATCGACCATACCGCGCCAATCATTAAGGCGGTGGTGACAATTAAAATAAGGAATTTATTGCGCGCCGAAAATTCAATTGTCTTTTCGACGAAGGTTTCTTGGTGCGGATTTTCATGAAAATCCGCGCCAAGAGAATTTTCATCCGGATTGTTTGGATTATTGGCCATGTTTGTGTTCCCCTGCGCCCGACATGCCTTCGAGGGCTGCCTTTAAACGGCTTTCGGAATCAATGAGGAAATTTCCATTAACAACAACACTTTCTCCGTTGTTAACCCCAGTTTTAATTTCATAGAAATCATCGGCCTTCGCGCCGAGGGTGATATCGCGCGGCTCAAAAAGTCCCTGGCCTTTATCGACAAAGACAATTTTTTTCGTTCCCGTGTCAAAAACAGATTCTTGAGGAACGGCTAAAACCTCTCCGAGATCAATACGGATTGTGACATTAACATACATATCCGGTTTTAGTTGCCCCTGCGGATCTTGCAATTGAGCGCGGATGCGGGTGGTACGTGTTATAGGATCAATCATCGGGTCGATGGCGCGGATTTTTCCTTCAAAGCTTTGACCCGTTAAAGAGGGAACTTCAGCCGACAATGTTTGCCCGACGTGAATGAGCGGAAGTTCATATTCATAAACTTGCGCGTAGACCCAAACAGGGTCTCCGGGATGCGCGAAAAGAAGGCCGTGTTCGGGTTCCGTCCAGGTAGCGGCTTCAGCGATTAAATCGTCACTCAGCCCCATATGTTTGAGGCGAATACGGGTGGATTCAACCAATCGCTGGGATTGGTCAATGATTTCGGGAATCGTTCCCGTCTTGGCGCGATTGTAGGCTTGAATGGCTTGAATATATTCGGCCTGCGCTTGATAAAGCTCGGGGTCATGGGCAATTGTTCCGACGGTGCGGATAGTTTTTTCTAATGAACGCTTTTGAGCGGGCGCGGTTTTTATTCCAATGAGTTGTTGTTTTTGAGCTGTGAGTAAAATGGCAGCGTAGCCCTCGGGCGCCGCGGCGGTTTGCGCAGGTGAGGCTTCTTCATAAACGGGAGTTAAATCCATTCCCATCGGAGACTTGCCGGGTTTGTCCGATTTGTATCCCGGGATCATGGGGTCAGTCCAGTAAATAATTTTTTTCACCTGGCCTTTTTCATCAATGATATGTGTGCCGCAAAGAGGGCAGGTGACATTTTCGCCGGCTTTCGCCATGACGAGCATTTCGCAAGGTTTGCCGTCGTGGGCTTTGGGGCAGTTGTGCATGAGGCAGATGTCTTCAATCTGCTTGGCAATTTTTTCTTCTTTGGAAAAATCGTCCGTATTTTCTTTTTTAACAAGGTTCATGTTGCAAATGGGGCATGTCCCGGGCTTGTTGGAAGTGTAAGTTGGGTGCATGGGGCAGTAATACAAATCTTTTTGCGCGGAAGGCGCTGTTGTTTGGTGATTATGGTTTGTTCTTGTGGCCATGGCGACTACAGCGATGGCAATAATGACGCCTGCGATGAAAATAGGTTTTTTCAAGATATTCATTTCTTCTCTCCTTGGGGCGCAAGATTTTGGGGCGCAAGATTTTGGGAAGCAAGGCTGATTCCGACGGATTGTTCGAGTTTGGCGAAGTTTTTTAAGGTATCGGCGAGCGCCTGGTAATAAGCAATTTTGGCGTTGAGATAAACGCGTTCGCTGTCGATTAAATTGAGGATATCCGTGTTTCCGGCTTCATAACCGGCCTGATCGGAACGGAAGGCCAGTTGTGTTTCCGGAAGAAGCGCGTTGTCGTAAAGTTCCACGATTTGTTTGGCGGTTGTAAAACGGTAATAAGCGTCCTTGACCTCATAAACGCTCGTGTTGGTTGTTTGCTCAAGGGCCGCTTCTGTCGCCTCGAGATTGCGTTTGGCCTCCCGGATTTGGGGAATCAGGCGGTTTTGCCATAAAGGAATGGTGACTTTAATAGGAATCATCCATGCGTCGCGTCCGTCATTGGGATTGGTTGTCGTGCCCTTGCCGATTTGTGAATATTCAAGCCCGACGGAAATATCAGGGATGTATTCGAGCTTTGCGAGCTTAGCGGCGTGCTGTTCTTTGTCAACCAAGAAAGAAGCTTCTTTTAATTCAGGACGATGAATTTGTGCTAATTCCAAAAGCTCTTCCAATGTTGCGGATAATGTTGGAATATTCGGTTGAGGAATATTGTCGAAAGAAAAATAGGACTTGCGGTTTAGAAGGCTGCTTAGAAGCGCCTCCAAAGTATTTTTTTGCTGGCGCAAAATAAAGGTGCGCTCAAGGGCTTCTGAAACTTCCGCCTGTGCCTTGGCGACATCGCGCTGGGAGCCCGCCTGACTGGCGTAGCGTGTTTGCGCGGTGGATTCAAATTTTCTTAAAAGGCCGCGAACCTCCTCGAGGGTTTGCAGCGTGAGATTGACGGCAAAAAGATCGTAATAATTTTGAGAGACTTCAAAAATGATTTCGCGTTCTTTTGTTTTGTACCGCGCTTCCATCGCCTTAGCTTCGGCTGAGGCCATTTTTCGTTTTTCCAAAAGTTTTCCGGGAAAGGGAATCATCTGCTCAAATTCATAAATGTCTTCCTGGGGCCCAAGAGGCGTTTCAAGCATGCGGCCCATCACCGCTATTCCGGCTGTTGGATTGGGGAGGGCGGAGGATTGCGGGATACGCGATTTGGCCGCTTCCCACTGGGCTTTGACGCCGGCCAAATCGCGGTTATTGTTGAGAGCTTCCTTAATAAGGGATTCTAAATCCGTAAGATCTGCGGACGGTGTTTGGGCGTACAAAAGGTGAGTCAACGTAAAAAAACTTAACACATACGCCAAAACATAAACCGATGCGTATAGCCCGTGCGGCCTTATTCGAAAAAAGAACATGGGGACACCTCTTTAAGAATTGGAAACATTTTTAACAGCCACTTCATTATATTGCGCCCATTTTTCCTCGTAAAGGAAGTAATGCTTTTTTATTACCTCGCAGATATTTCAATGATGATGACTGTGCGATTCCTCTTGTATTGAGCTTTGGGAGTGCTCCAACCTTTCATTTTTCTCGACGATTTTCCTGTATTTTTCGGGATCCTTTTTAAAATCTTTAACGCACATGGGGCAGCAAAGATTATAGATTTTTCCATCGTATTCATATTGAACAATCTTTCCCATTTTCCCATCATCCACTTTGTTGCCGGTAACCGGGCAAATCTTATTTCCAACTTCGATCGCTTTTGATGTTGCCACAGTTTCTCCCTGAGGCTCTGTGGTTGACGTTACGTTCATAGTCTCATCATGACTCATACCTTCACGGGCGATGGCGGGCATCGTATACGATAGTAAAACAAATGTCGTTAAGACCAGTAGTTTGGATTTCATGTTTTTTCCTTTCTTTTTGATGTTAGCATGCTTGTCGTAGATTACTTTTTAGCCGCTGCAGCTTTGTTTTGCAGAACAGCCGCAACTTTGATTCTGATTTGTTTGTATTTTTGCCGCGCCTTCGGCTTTCTTTGAATATTGTTCGGGATCCTTTGCAAAATCCTTGGCGCACATCGGACAGCAAAGATTGTAAATTTTTCCCTGATATTCGTAATGGGCGGCTTCGCCCATGGTGCCGATTTTTTCTCCGCTCACAGGACAAGTGGCATTACCTACGTTAAGAGCGCTTGGCGCTTCCGTTCTACTTTGCGTTGTTTGAGAAGCTGCCAACGCTTTATTGGCGCTTAAGAAAATTATCGCAAGCAACATAGTCAAGAATAACGCTTTCAAGAATCTCATATCAATAGTTCCTTTCGTTTTTGTAGCGGCAGACAGACTTTGTCTGTCTGCCGCTCGGGGTTTTTCCTTACTTAATTACCTTCATCGCCAAGTTACTGCCTTGCCCCAATGTCACTTTGACACTCTCCCCTACATTAAGAGATGCAGTTAGTGCCGGGAAGACGGCGACTATTTTCTCAAGGCCGGTAGAGGCGTCTTTGATAACCACTAAGCTTTTAGCCGTGTCAACGGATTGGATTTGACCGGTGATAATTGTGTAAACAACGCCTCCTTTTTTTTCAAATGTCTCAGCAAAACTTATGGTTGATAGGCCCACGAAAAATAAAGAAATCGCAGCGGCCATGATTTTATTTTTCATTTTTTTCTCCTTTTTCAAGTACAGAGTAGCCAAGAAATAGAGTTTCTTACCAACGGATAAGAATCTACCGACGGCGGCAAAAGAAAACTTTAAAGTCGAAGGACAGAATTCTTTAGGTAAATGGGAACGGAATCGTTGGGGGTGATAGAGGCGGAATCAACCGGGGTTGATAGGGCGACAACGAAGGAAGAATTTTTGATTGTGGCGTGAACAGCGGTGGAAAAATTCCTGTGGTGTTTCTTTTGAAAATATTTTTCTTCAAGGGATGTTTGCTTTTTTACAACATCAAAAATTTTTACGCAATTACAAGAATGATGGGAAGGGGCAGGATTGGGAGTGTTATGCGACACACCGTCCGCTTTTGTTGATTTTTCAGAGTGGCAACACGAAGAAGGGGTCTGGGCGTGGGCGGTACTCAACAAACCACAGCATCCAATAGTAAAGAAGAAAAAGGAACCAATCATGAAAATGGATATGATTTTTTTCATAGGTAGTTGCGACTGTATTTTTAATATTTTGATAAGGCGTCTCATCTTTTATCCTCGCATCCGTCGGATAATCTCTAGAATCTCGCCGATTTTTTTCTGCCGTTCCAGCTCTGATTTACCGCGCAAGGCTGAGGTTAGGCAGGTCTCCATGTGTTTTTCAAGGATATTTTCAGCCACGTTGTGCAAGGCGTTTGTGGCGGCGCTGATTTGGTTAATGATATCAACGCAGTATTTTCCCTCTTCCACCATTTTATTGATGCCGCGGATTTGCCCCTCGATGCGCTTTAAAAGGAGAGTCTGTTCGTTGTGCGTTGGGAAATTTTTCTTTTTAATATTCATAAGAAGCCTCCTTAATCTTAACCCAAGACTACCATACCCCCCTATGGTATGTCAAGGGGGATGATGAATTTTTTGAGTCGGGACTCATTTTTCAATAAGATAGCGTTGCAATCTTTTCTTGTTTCGCTACAATGGGCTTAAAAATGAAAGCCTTTAAGACAACAAAATTCGCGGGCGTTCTTTTTCTGGGGATTTCTTGCCTGTGGCTTTTACCGTCAAATGCCCTAGCCGCCAAGAAAATTCATAAAAAAAGATACGTTGTCACAGCCAAGTCTGCCATTCTTTCCAATACGACAAAGCCCCAGCGGCTCTATGGGAAGAATGCTTATCTCAAAGTCGCTCCGGCCAGCACCACAAAGGTGATGACGGCCTTGCTTGTCTTGGAACGCCTGCCGCTTGACAAAGTTATTGAGGTAAGCCGCCGGGCAACCCTTGTCGCCCCCACAAAAGCCGGGCTTAAGGCCGGGGAGCGTTACACGGTGGCGGATTTGCTTTGCGCCGCTTTGATGCAATCGGCCAATGACGCCAGCGTTGTTTTAGCGGAAGCGGTAGCCGGCTCCGAAAGCCAGTTTGTCGAACTGATGAACCGCCGCGCCAAAGAGCTTGGCGCCAAGATGACGAGGTTTGCCAATCCCAACGGCCTTCCGACGAAAGAATCGCAATATACGACCGCTTACGATATGATGCTGATTTTTAAAGAAGCCTTGAAGTACCCGTTTTTTAAAGAGACTCTTTCGCGAAAAAATAAGGCCATCTTTTCCGACGAAGGCCGAAAGATTACGATTACAAGCTATAACAAGCTTCTTTGGAAAAATTGGAGAAAAACCATTTACGGAAAAACCGGTTACACAAGAAAGGCCAAGCATTGCTTTATCGGCTACTTTGAGGCAAATGGCAAGACGTTTATTGTCGGCGTCTTTGGATGCAGCCGGCGCTGGCAGGATATTCAACATATCATAACGAAATACGGCGGCGTGAGGTTGTAACGCACCCAAATGTGTTTGGTGGGCCGGGCGGCGTTAAACTATCTGTTGAAAACAAAAAGGTTTTAGGATACACTGGTAACAAAATTTCCGAGAGTGTAATTTAATCCGGGTGAACGTTTAACACCTAAAAGGTTAAAACAAGAAAGGACGCTCCTCATGAGAGACGCGAAAATAGCAAAAGTCACAGGCCTCTTTTTTATTTTTACCATGTTTTTTGCCGTGACAAGCGCGCGGGCACAAAGCGATTCGCAGGCCGTCCTTGAGCGGCAGATGCTGGAAATCTTAAAATCTCAAAAGGCTATTGAACAAAGGCTGACGGTGATGGAATCCAGGCAGTCGTCTTTGATGAACGCGATGTCCGCTTTTTGTAACGCCTTGCGCCCCGGATCCGTGTCGAACATGGGTGCCGGTGCCGGCGGTGGTTGCGGGGGCGCCGCCGCAGGCGGCCCGCCGTCAGAAGACTTTAACAAAGTTTATAAAATTGATGCGGGCAATTCTTTGGTTCAAGGCACCAAAGAGGCTAAAGTGACCATCGTGGAATTTTCAGATTTTCAGTGCCCTTTTTCGCAAAGGTTTCACCCTATCTTTATGGAAGTTGTTAAGGCCTATCCGAGTGATGTCAATTATGTTTTTAAAAATTATCCGTTGGGTTTTCATCCTCAAGCCAAACCGGCAGCCAAGGCGTCTTTAGCCGCCCGCGAACAGGGAAAATATTGGGAGATGGTTGAAGAGCTTTTTTTAAGCGGCAAAGAACTTTCAGAGGACAAGTTTAAGGAGCTCGCCGGAAAACTCGGCCTGGATGTCGAAAAGTTCATGAAAGATTACAAGGAAAAAGACGCCCAATGGGAAAAGCTTCTCGCCGAGGATTTTACGCTGGCGCAGTCTGTCGCGGTTGGCGGGACACCGACTTTTTATATTAACGGCAAAAAAACATCGGCGCGCGATGTTGCCGGTTTGAAACAAGAAATTGAAACTATTTTAAAGAGTCCCCAAGCCAGCGATGAAAAAGGCGATGCTAAAAAGGACAAGGGAAAGAAAAGAAAATAATCGCGGTATTTTAAACAACAAACAAAGAACATCATCAATCGTATTTTTAAGGAGGAACACTTATGAGCAGGCGCGGCGGCATATCAAGTAAATTTTATAAGGAAACACACGGGATTAAAGTGGCCGGCGGACAGAAAATCACGTCGGGCACCGTTTTAACCCGTGAAGGTGATAAGTGGCATCCGGGCATTAATGTTATCGGGCGCACTCTTTTAACGGCGGCCTGTGACGGCGAAGTTTACTTTACCAAAAAACGGGGGAATTATAAAAAAGCCATCACGCTTGTTCATGTCAGGCCCTCGCCAAGCGATTCCAAAAAGAAAAAATAATCATGTGCGGCATTGTTGGTTATGTTGGGCATCAAGATGCAATCGAAATTCTCATTGATGGGCTCAAAAAATTAGAATACCGCGGTTATGACTCAAGCGGTATCGGTGTTATCTCCCGCCAGAACGGCAAAATAAGCTTACGCAAATCACAGGGCAAGATTCAAAATCTCTTAGAGCTTATCAGCACCAACCATTTGCCCGAAAGTTGTGTAGGTATTTCTCACACCCGCTGGGCCACCCACGGCCGGCCCAATCAAATCAACGCGCATCCCCATCCGGATTGTTCCAAGAAATTTCTCGTCGTCCACAACGGAATTATCGAAAATTATCAACTCCTTAAAGAACGCCTGACTAAAAAAGGCCATCATTTCCTTTCCGAAACGGATACGGAAGTGATCGCCCATTTGGTTGAAGAACATTACAAAGGCGATTTCCTAAAGGCTGTGCAGGCGGCGATTAAAGAATTAAAAGGTGCCTTTGCCATCGGCATCATTTGCGACGATCACCCTGATTGTTTGATTGCCGCGCGGGTTGGCTCGCCTTTGATTATCGGTGTGGGGCAAAACGAAAATTTTATTGCATCGGATGTGCCCGCTATTCTCGATAAAACCAAAAAAGTGATTTATCTAAAAGACGAAGAACTGGCATTGATTACAAAAGACAGCGTCCAGGTTTACAATTTTTCCGGAAAGAAAGTCCGCCCCAAAATCGACACAATCGCTTTTACGGTCGGATCCGCTCAAAAAGAAGGTTTTCCGCATTTCATGCTCAAAGAAATCCATGAGCAGCCGAAGGTGATTAAACAAATCGTTTCTTCGCGCGCAAAAAATGGAAAAATTACGCTCGATGGGCTTTCTTTAAACGATAAAGAATTAAAATCTGCAGGAAATATTGTCATCGTCGCCTGCGGCACAGCTTATCACGCCGGTATGGTGGGGAAGTATGTGATAGAGCAATTGGCAAAAATTCCCGTGTGGGTTGATTTGTCCAGCGAATTTCGTTACCGCTATCCGATTGTCAGCAAAAAGACTCTGGTTGTGGCCATCAGCCAGTCGGGGGAAACAGCCGATACCTTGGCCGCGGTGCGCGAAGCTAAGCGCAAGGGCGCGAAAATTATTTCAATTTGTATTGTTGTTGGTTCATCTTTGGCGCGCGAATCAACTAGCGTT
>ORJL010430970.1_pt1 | contig 31083 bp, 27 predicted proteins | sample 1779941 | NCBI WGS metagenome assembly ORJL01 (sample SAMEA104232317, study PRJEB22302) | groundwater metagenome | biome: forest; feature: aquifer; material: groundwater | place: USA | collected 2011-08-07 | depth 5.8 m | reverse complement strand
TCGAATCTCTCCCTCTCCGCTCTGGAATGAATGCTTCATAAAGAATCTCTCCCTCTCCGCTCTGCGCTGATGTTTATGAAAGCTGCCCGGCAGAGCCGGGTCCGGCTTCGCCGGAAAGGCGGCAGGTTGTCCCGCCACAGGCGGTGGCACTTAACTCATGTGGCCCGCCAATAAAATTAACCCTTCGCCAGCGCCACCGCGCTGATTTTTTGTACCCCAGCCGCACGTAAAACAGCCGCACATTCCTTTATCGTTGAACCGGTTGTTATCACATCATCAACCAGGATCACTTCCCGGGGCATCTTGGCAACGGGCCGCCCGCGAAAAGCCCCGACCACATTCGTGATTCGATCCTGACTGTTCAACTTCACCTGCGGCGTGGTCGCGCGATGGCGTTGAAGGAGATTCATAACTGGAATTCCAGTGGTTGAACTTAACGCCTTGGCGATGAGTTCCGACTGATTGAATCCGCGGCTCAGCCGACGACGCCAGTGCAACGGAATAGGAACAATCACGGTGTCTTTTGCCACCCCATTAAGCTCAAACCGAAGGGGTTCTAACAGAGACGGGAATATTTCAGCTGGCGCAGTAAGAAAATCATATTTTACTTTCTGAATGATCGTGCCCAAAACTGGAGCGTCGTATTCACCGCGGCAAATAACTCGATCAACACAGTCAATGGAGAGTGGGTTTTTCAGAACAGTGAGGGATTCTATTTCTTCCTGTGCAGCCGGACATAGCCAAACACCCTCACGTCGGCAATGAAGACAAAGCGGCGGGAAAAGGAAGCTGATGATGGTGTTGGCGTAACGATGCATAAATATGACCTATCTCCATTGCTGGAGAGGCCAAGCCCAGCCCCACATTGGCAAAAATATTGATTAATGTCAATGGTATTTCTGCTTGGTAGTCCGTTCAGTAAACAAAAATACTCTGGCCAGCCAATGTGGGGCTGGGCAAGCCACCAAAAAACTCTGCCCTACTTCGCCACGCTCGCCAATCGTTCAAGGACAATCTTGTCCTTCACCAAACCGATTTTCACCGTCTGCCCTGATTTGATCTGCCCGCTGAGCAACATCCCGGCCAGGACATTTTCAATCTGTTCCTGAATAATCCGGCCTACGGCGCGGGCGCCGTAATTCGGACTAAACCCAAGTTCGGCGATTTTCGTCCGGGCCTTTGGCGAAAGTTTTAACTTCAGTTTCTGTTGCTTAAGCCGTTCCTGGAATTCACCGATTTGGAGATCAACGATTTGTTCAACCGAGTCCATCGCCAGCGGCCGATAAACGACGATTTTGTCGATCCGATTCAAGAATTCCGGACGGAACATCTTTTCCAGGTCGCCGAGAACGCGCTCGCGGAGTTTGTCGTAATGCTCGTCCATTTTCTTACGGTCGTCAGCGGCCACGGCTTCAAAGCCCATCGACTGGGCTTGGTTGAAACTCTGCAGGCCGATATTCGAGGTCATGATGATGATGGTGTTCTTGAAGTTGATCTTTTTGCCGACCGCGTCGGTCAGGAAACCCTCATCAAGAACCTGCAAGAGCAGATTGAAAACGTCCGGGTGAGCCTTTTCAATTTCGTCGAACAACACCACTGAGTATGGCTTGCGTTTGATCACGTCGGTGAGCTTCGTGCCGTCCTTATACCCGACATAGCCAGCCGGCGCGCCGATCAGCTTGCTGATGTTGAAGCTTTCCTGGAATTCCGACATATCAATCCGAACCAGGGCGTTCGGATCTTCAAAGATTGTTCTAGCGATTTCCTTCGCCGTTTCGGTTTTCCCGACGCCGGAGGGTCCGAGGAAGATAAACGAACCAATCGGACGGAGTGGATTGCCGAGACCGACGCGCGACCGGCGGATGAATTCGGAAATAGCGTGGATGGCTTCGTCCTGGCCGATAATCCGGCGCTTGAGGAGCGATTCGAGTTGGAGCAAACGGTCGCGTTCGGATTTGACCAAGTCATGAAGCGGCACGCCGGTCATCCGGGCGACCACGTGGGCGATGTCCTGGCGGTTGACGGTCCCGACATAGCTCCCGGGGTTCTTTTCTTCTTTGTCCCGGAGTTTGTCGATTTTCACGACCAAAGCTTCTTCGGCGGTTTTCAGCTGAAGGGCGCGGTCGAATTGTTCCTGGGTGACAGCCTCATGCTTTTGGGCGTGGATTTTTTCCAGTTCTTCCTCGAGGGCGCGGATGGCCTTGACTGCCGGACTGCTTCCTTTACTGACCTTCAGTTTTGAAGCCGCTTCGTCGATCAGGTCGATGGATTTGTCCGGTTGATAGCGGTCTTGGATATACCGCGCTGAAAGTTCGACCGCGGCGGTGATGGCTTCATCGGCGATGTGGACGTGGTGGTATTTTTCGTAGTTCGACTTGATCCCTTTCAAAATGGCGACCGTTTCTTCCGGCGACGGTTCATCGACGATAACCGGCTGAAAGCGGCGTTCCAGGGCCGAGTCGGATTCGATGTGCTTTTTATACTCCTCTTGAGTCGTCGCGCCGATGGTCCGGATTTGGCCCTTGGCCAGGGCGGGCTTCAGCAGATTGGCCGCATCCATCGATCCGGAGGCTGACCCGGCGCCAATGATCGTATGCAACTCATCAATGAACAGAATGATATTTGGATCGGATTTTATTTCGTCGACGATTTGCTTTAGGCGCGATTCAAATTCGCCGCGATACATCGTCCCGGCCACGACCAGACCCAAATCCAAGGCCAGCACTTTCTTCCCATGGAGCGCTTCAGGGACCTGGTCCTGCATGATTTTTTTGGCCAAACCCTCGACAATCGCCGTTTTTCCGACGCCCGGATCGCCGATTAGGACCGGATTGTTCTTCGTCCGGCGGGAGAGGATATGAATAACGCGGTCAATTTCCGCCGCCCGGCCGATGACCGGGTCGATGGTTTTTTGGGTCTGGGTGTTCGTCAAATCAGTCGTGAAGAAATCCAGCGCCGGAGACTTGTCGGCTCCCGGCCGGACCGGCGCGGCCGGAATCGTGACCGGTTCCTCGGTCGGGCCTTTGACCTGGTCGAAGAAGCCGGAGATATCGGGGAAGCGCGACGTGCCTTTCAGAATGACCAGGAGTTGCCGCTTCGCTTCCTTCGCGTTGATCTGATTTTCTTTCATGATCTGCTCGAGGGTCGCGTCACCGATGTCGAGCAAGCCCCAGAATAGGTGCTCCGTGCCGACATACTTATGGCCGTAATTGGCGGCGACCAGGACGGATTTTTCCAAGGCCCGTTTGGCTGGCAATGAGAACTTCAGGTCGTCTAGGACCAACGTTTGGCCCGGTTTCAGAACGGGTTCATTGCGAACGCTGATCAAATCGCGCAGAGCGTCGAGTTTGACGCCGCTTTTGCGGAGAATTTCAAAAGCCACCCCGCCTTTCGTTTCGGCCAGGCCGAACAATAAATGTTCGGGATTAACGTAGCGATTTTTCAGTTCCAACGTCAACTCAGCCGCGTAATGGAGCGCGTGGCGAAGACGGGAGGTGAATTTGTCGACGATGTCGGGGTGCAGGTCGTCCATGGTGGGCGTCATAGCTTCTGCAAACTGTACCGAAAAGTTTGGAGATTGTCAACCCGGTACTACAACAATTACTGAACAAAGACTTCGGGTTGTTTCTAAAGAATACGGTCAGACGCGATTGATCTTGAAAGCGGTGTTTGTTGTAGTACCGGGTCAACACGAGAGGATATGCCTGTTTGTGCGGGCGAGAGAGCCCGCACTCGGGGATTTTGGAATATTGTTATCATCGATACACATGCATACGTTAGCGCACCCGCTCGAGGATGCGCCGTCCGGAATTACCTTATTCAATTTTGGCAACCGGTGTGGCCCCGGCCGCTTGCCGCAAATCCATGAAGAGCTGAACGGTGAAACAGGCGACCATCGGGCCGATGATGATATTGGTCATGACCGACTGCAGGATCGAGGCGCCGTTCGGAAAAGTTTTAGCCAAGGGGCCGAGGAGGGCGCTGATGATCGCGACGACAATACCGATCAGAAATCCAAACAGGAAGAACCGGCCGAAGACCGCCCACCAGCGACCGCGAACGAGGGCGGCGCTGCGCTTCATGGCCGACCAGTTGGCGATGTTATCAGTGACGACCAGCAGGGTGGAAAATTGCCAGCGAACCGAGAGATACAAAATCGGAACCAGCATGACCAAGCCTCCGATCAGGAAGGCGAATCCGCTGTTAAGCAGGCCGCCCGACGACACAGTGGCATCGGTCAATATCTTGAAGACGCTCGCGCCGGCGAAGAAAATGATGGGGACAGCCAGCACCAGGACCAGGGCGAACAGCAGTACTCCGATAAGCGCTCCGGTGGAAAACACGCGTCCAACGAGATGGACCGAATCGCGATAGACGATAAAAGGATTAGTCGTTGTCGGTTGTTTCGTCAGAAAATAATAGATGGCGGTGGCCATCCAGAGGGCGACGAAGATGGCGACGAGAATGGCCAGGAACGACCACCCGGTCACCAGGTTATTTGGATCGCGGTTGGCGGGCCCGCTCAAGCTCAAGAGGATATCGGGGATAACCCCGATCACGGCGATACCGGCCAGGGCGGGGAAATGCTGATTGAACACCGTCCACGCCGCCCTGATGAGCCGGCCGGTTGGGCGCAATTGGAAAGTTGGTACTGTATTGTCCATGCAAAAGCCGGTTATTTCGCCGCCGGACCGCCCATCGCCCGGAGGGCGGCGATTCGTTCAGCGATCGGCGGATGAGTGCTAAAAAGTTTTGCCAGCCCGCCGGACCGACCGAAGGGGTTGCTGATATACAGGTGGGCGGTCGCGCCATGCGCTCCGGGCATCGGGGAAATGTTCGTCAGGTTAATTTTTTCCAGGGCGCGAGCCAAGCCCTCCGGATAGCGGGTCAGCAAAGCGCCCGACGCGTCGGCCAAGAATTCCCGTTTTCGGGAAACCGCGAATTGGATCAACCGGCCGATGAGCGGGGCGAAGATGAGCAAAACTAATCCGACAATCATGAAAATACCCTGAGCCTGATTTCCACCACGGTCATTTCCACTCGACCGCCCGCCGCCAAAGAGACGGGCCCGCCAGAAGAAGTCCGACAACAAGGCCAGGATTCCGACCATGGTGATGACCAGGGTCATAAAGCGGACGTCATAGTTCTTGATGTGCGATAGCTCATGAGCGATGACGCCTTCAAGCTCCTCGTTCTCCAGGCCTTCAAGCGCGCCGCGGCTGACGGCGATCGAGGCGTGTTGCGGGTCGCGTCCGGTGGCAAAGGCGTTGATGTGCGGGGCATTCAGCAGATAGACCTTCGGCATCGGCAAACCGGCGGTGATGCAAAGATTTTCAATCATCCGGTAGAGATAGGGGTTGTCATTCTTCGCCATCGGACCTTTCGCCCCGGCGCTGAGCAACGCGATCCGATCGCCGGAGTAATACCCGATCAGGCTCATGCCAACAGCGACCACGATGGCGATGACGATCCCGGTTGGCCCGGCCTGATAGGCGTAACTGAACGCCCAGCCGATCAATCCGACCAAGAGAATAAACGCCCCGATCAGGATGATCGAGCGGCGTTTATTCGAAGCGATGTAGCTGTATGTCGTAGCCACGGAATGAGCTTATAGCTAACAGCTAGAACTTTACCGCGACCGGCTGTTTTTCGTTATCGTTCTCGACCGCGAAGAACTCGCGGCTGGTGAATCCTAACCAGGAACCGAACATATTGGTCGGGAATTGTTGGAGGCGGGTGTTGAAGTCGCGGACGTTGCCGTTGTAAAAGCGGCGGGCGGCCTGAATTTTATTCTCCGTGTCGCTCAATTCATCCTGCAACTTCGCAAAGTTTTGGTTGGCCTTCAGATCGGGATAGGCTTCAGCCAGGGCAAAAATTGATTTCAACGCGCCGGACAGCATGTTTTCCGCCTGGCCCTTGGCGGCCGGGGTGGCGGCGCCCATGGCCGCGCTCCGGGCTTTGGTCACGTTTTCGAACGCGGCGCGTTCGTGGGTGGCATACCCCTTGACCGTTTCCACCAAGTTAGGGATCAGGTCATACCGCCGCTTGAGCTGAACATCGATGTCCGACCAGGCTTCCTGGACCTGGTTTTTTAATCGAATCAATCCGTTATAGGCGCCGATCACCCACAGCAAAGCGATGGCCAGCGCGCCGCCGATAATCCAAATTTCCATAGGCGTAAACTTCAGTTAATTAACGAAGGTATTGAAGAACGGTGGCGGCGGTAAACGCGTCGAGCGGGGCGAGATTTTCCTCGCCGAGCGCGTCAACCCGGTCGCCGACCGCCAGGGTGGCGAAATCGATGGTGGCAACCTCGGCCGGGGTCGATGATTGATTGACGGATTGGAGAACGGTCGATGCTCCGGCCGTGACGTTGTACTTTTTCGTTTTGTTTTTTCCCGCTTGATCGATATAGGAGAAGTCGACAGTCATCGTCTTCGTCGCGGGGTCAAGCGCCGTAATTGTGCCGGTAATCATGGTGTAGGCGCGCGGTGTGACGGCGGCGATCCGGGCCGGCTGTTGGTTGATTGTCGTTTGCCTGGGAGTCGGCCGGTGGAAAATGAAATAGAGGCCGAGACCGAGAGCGACAACGGCCACGTTGATCAACGCCAGGCGTCGGGGAGGTAATGGTTGGGGAGGTGCTTTTTCGGCCATTTGCCCTAATAGTATACACGAGAAGGTCGGTTTAAGGAACGAATCGATGTATAGCCATTCGCCGGAAATAAACAGTTGCGAAAAAAATTAAAATATGGTATAGTATGACCTAGGCTTGAACAAAAAAAGAGTATATACTTGGGCCTTAGAGCAGAGACAAAATTACTAATGCAACTCTTTTGTGCGCGAGCGTCATAGACATTCAGTAACTCCCGCCATCAAGGTTTCGATCACTGGACTCCTACTCCTAGTCGGCCTGTTTGTTATTCCACAGTTCTCGTTCGCCGCGATATGTAATTTTCAGGGCGTCCCGACCGGTTTTTGTGAGTCGCCAGGGGTGACCCCGTTAGTTGGCGCCCCAGGTTCGTCCCCGACCTTCCTCAATGGCTCATCGGCGACACAGACGAAGCTCGGCTCGTTCTTGATCGGGCCGCCCGGCGGGTCAGCAGTACTTTGTCTCAATAGCGACACGTCAAAATCAATTCACGACGCGAGCAACACGGCGACGTGCATTGACTCGTGGGTCGATGTTACCAGCGCCGGTTTCTATGTCCGCCGCCAGCAAAACACCACCCCGTCAAATCCGTTGGATCCAAGCACCTACGGGACCGCTGACCGCGGTTTCGCGACCGTCATTGCAAAGGGCGCGCCATACAACCAAGGTCTCTCGACAGTGGTTAAAGTGAATACCGCCAGTACCGCGCCGGTGAGATACGCCGTCTATGCGACTGACAGCGGGGTGAACACGCGGGGCGCCGCCCAATTGTCGGGTAAAACCTACATCTCAAAAAGCGGACAGGGTAATGCTGTTCTCAGCGATTTGTGTTTGAACGGCCAATGCATTCAACAGTGGAGCGGCGCCTTCCTGTTCGGCAATGCCGGGATTATCCGTCTGCAGAATACCTCGACGCTTATTTCAGACATTGGCAATGCCAGCGTCAGCGGCGCGACCCAATTTAGTCGGGGCCTGACGATCGGTCGGCCGTCGGCGATCACCTCGCCGACCTGGACCTACGGCGACGGGCAATGCACGAGTGAAAATGGAGAAGATTCATCGAACAGCCCCAATGACTGCAACTGAGAAGCGTCAGAATATATGGCGGGATATCGCCGTAACACTTGGCGTGGCGATCACCGTCCTGGCCGGGGTTCGGTCGATTCCGGCCAAGGCCCAGCAATATTTAACGCCAAACGGAACCGCTCCGGAATCGAATACGGTTCCGGTCGCCCCGCCGCTCAACAGTTCATCGAGCATCCAGCAGAAAGCCGGCTCACTCATCATCGGTCAAAACGGTGGTTCAGCGAAACTTTGCCTGAACGCCGGTTCAACCACTGATGTTTCGAAATGCGTTCAAAGCTGGGCTGACGTCGCCAATTCAATCGGCGGGCCGTTTTTAAAGTATAGTCCAACGCTTGCTCCAAGTTCCCCGCTCCTCCCCGATTCCTATCCATCGGATCCCGGCTTCGTCCGGGTTCAGGCTCAATGCTCGTTGGCTGGATGTCCTGGCGGCAGTCAACAACTGTATTCTTTTTTAACCACTGCCACCACCAACGCTGGAAACTTCGCTCACGGCTTGTACGCGACGGATAGCAACACCGCCGCCAGCTCAACCACTGATTTTGCGGGGTATTTTTCCGGTCGGCTGTACATTTACAACACCATCGGCAACGGCGACCCGCCCGGCCAACTATGCTTGAATGGAGATACGGCAATAGATTGCATCGACCAATGGACCGACATCTCGCCGCCGTCGACGTTGTTTCTCCGCCTGCAGAGCGCCAATCCGCCGAGCCCGGATACCGGAAGCATCAGTATTACCGGCACCGCCTTGCTTGGATCAGCGGTGATTGATGCGCCGACCTCCAGTACCGGTACGGCGGCTACGTGCGGTGACGGATATTGTTCGACGGCTACTGAGAACCAAACGAACTGCCCGATCGACTGTGCGCCGATTGTCCAGCTGGTGGGCTTCTCTATCCCGAATGTCGGCGGACAATACTGCAGCCTGAATACCTCGCTGGCCTGCACCGCATCACCGGATACCTGCGGCGCCAGCGGTCCATGCGTGAATATGACCGGGGAAATAAGAGTCACAACGCCGTCTGGCCAATTGCCGAGCGGGTCGCAGGTCAGCGTCATTGTTGTTCGGGCCCAAGGCGCGGCGCCGACCTTTGTGCCGTTGCAGGGTTCGACCTATACCAGGGGTACGGTCTTTGGAGATTCAACGATTATGTATGCCGGGAAACTGAACCAGTCGTTGATTAACTCCCTCGTCGATCGAGATGTCGTTTCCGCGTCGGGAATATATTATTACCGTGCTTTCGTCGGCAATCTCTATCCCCGGTATGGTACGGTCTATATGCCGTCGGCGAGTGATGCAACTGTGACCTATTACAAACTTACGGTCACGCCGAGTCCGGCTGTCGGCGGTATCCCGACCTCGACCGTGCCTGACAGTCAAATAAAATGCGGCGCTTCGCCGAACACCTTCTGTACCGGGTTTTATCGGGCCGGTTCGGTCGTCGTGGTTGCCCCCCAACCGAACGTAGGATATACCGCCGCTTGGACTGGTTGCACTCTCATTTCGGCCGGAAATTGTAGTGTCACGATGAATACCGATGTGACAATTGCGGCCACCTATACGTTTACTTCCAACTACACGCTGACGGTCAACAAGGGTGGAACCAGCACGGGGACCGTGTCGAGCTCTCCAGCCGGGATCAACTGTAATAGTGCTTGCGGGAGCGCATCAAATACATTTTTCACCGGTGAGCTGGTTACACTGACTGCCACCAAGAAAAATATTGATGACACTGTTTCCTGGTCCGGGTGTACGCCGATCAGCGAATTCCAATGTCAAGTCACCATGTCCGCGAACATAACGGTGACACTTTCCATAAATATTTACGTCCCCCCCGGTCCCCCGCCCACGCCCGGCTGCTTTGCCGCCGGCACCATGGTCGACACGCCGAACGGTCCGCGCGCGATCGAAAGCCTGCGTCCCGGCGATCCGGTCTATGCTTTTGACGAAGCGACCGGGCGAACGGTCATCAGTCGGGTCACCAGAACCTACGTCCATCCCCGGCTATCGTATGGACGGCTGACGTTGAGCGACGGGACGGTGCTTGAGGTAACCGCAAATCACCGTTTCTATAACCCGCGGGCTCGCCGCTGGACGGAGATCGGCCAATTCCGTCCCGGCGACGTCGTCCAGAAGGGGCACGGCCGGGCCGCGCGCGAACTGACGATCTGGTCGGCTGAATTCACCAGCCGGGTCGGAACCGTCTATAACCTGGAGATTGAGCGGTACCAAAATTACTACGTCGAAGGCGTTCTGGTCCATAATAAAAAAATATAATCATAAATTTTCGCCCGGGATTGATCTTATGAAATTCGCCCGTCTGGCAATATCAATCGTAAGTCTTGGCCTGATACTGGCCATTGGTTTGGTTGTGGGACCGAGGCCGCGTGTTTTCGCGCAAACCTTCATCGAACCGCCGGCCGCGCCAACCGGCGGGAACTCGGCTCTCTGGCTGACCGCCGGGGCGACGGATGAACGGAAGCTGGGGTCGCTTCTCATCGGACAAAAAAGCGCCACCTGCGATCCGGCCGATCTGCTGAACCGAAGTGATTGCAGCAAGTTGTGTCTGAACTCCGCTGATATAAATGGCGCGTGCATTTCCAGTTGGGGCGATGCCATCAACCTGGCTGGCGGTCCGTTTGTGCCGTTGCGGATTACCGGACTGACCGCCGCCAATCAAAGCGATCCCACCAGATATTTTGCCACGATGACGGCGGCTGATTATGGAGCGTCATCGATCCAGGGGTCCGGACCAAATCAGGCCTATTCGCTCATCGCGGAGGCGAATAATGACGCTAGTATCAACGCCGGGTATGGATTGTTCGCCGGCGATGGCGGGGCGACGGCAAATTTCGCCGCTCAATTCGCCGGCCGGGTCGGGATTGGGAATACCATCCTGGCCAGCGGCGCGGCCGGCCCGGCCGGGCAACTCTGCCTGAATAGTACCGCGCCGTACGTTTCCGGCAACGCCTTAGGCTGTATCGACGCCTGGGGCGACCTGTCCATCGGGGCGCTGACCGGATTCGTGAAATTGCAGTCGGCAAATCCGCCGACCCCGGAAGCCGGAACCGCGGCGGCGAACAAGGTCGGAAATTTCGGAGCCGTGGTATTCGGCCATCCGCCGGTCGGCCAGCCGGCCAAGACTTTCTGCGGGGACGGAATGTGCAGTACGCATCTCAATGAAGGAATTAACACTGATGCCAATTATTGTCCGATTGATTGCAGTCCGCCGAGTCAGCCGGCGAATGTTGTTCTTAACTCGAGTGGCAATAACCTTGTAACTCTTTCAATCTTCAGCCAAGCTCAATTACCGTCCGGTAAGGTGCTTTTACTGTTGGCACGCTCAACCAATCCATCTTTTATGAACGATGTACGCTCGGCCTTTATTCCCCAAAATGGGGTGACATATTCTGTCGGACAAGTGATCAATGGTGTTACGATAGCTTTTTCACAACAGGTCAACCAATCTTCCGGGACGACGATTTTTGATAGTATCCCGGGCCCCACTATCCCGGTAACGTACTATTACCGGCTCTACCAGGCGAATCTTTACCCGATCTACAACCAACAACCCCTGACGCTTCAAGCTACCACGACCCCGCCATAATCTTTTTATGAATCAGCCTTTTATACGTAAATCTCCATTTTCAAACCGAACCATCAACCGGCTCTTGATAGCTGTGGGCGTGGTAATCGCGATTGGTTCGGCGTTCTGGGCGGCGCGGGTGACCCAGGCTGAGTTCGAGGTGCCACTGGTCGATACGACCGATTTCGTGCCGACCGATTTCCGGAGTGTTTGGATGTATAACCGGCAGGTTGATATTACGTCCACCCAATCGTTCAAAAACTACGAGGGTTATGCCGTCGGTAAGCCGACCCAGAGCGAAGACGGTTCATCGGCGCTCTATAGATACGTCGAAAAAAACAACGGTCCGCTCTGGGTCAAAATGTTTCCCCAGGGGACGAAAATAATTTCGTCCAACTACCAACTCAACGCCGTCGGTGGCCAATACGACAACTTCGCTGGCTATGCCAATATCGTCGTGGTTGGTCGTCAGGATACGTCGGCGGTGGCCAAGCGGCAGGCATATATGCTGTATCTGGAAAATAGCCCGGTTGATATAGTCAATTACCCATCGTCTGACCCGGCGGGCGTCGGGCGGGTTATTCTGGACAATTATACTAATCCGGACAATGCCATCACTGCTTCTTTTCGTTATCCCGGCTCGACGTTGGTAGACAACAGCGCTATCCCACTCAATTCGGAATTGTACGCGATCGGCATGGCGGCACGGTTTTTTTCGCTAAATAATCTAGCTGGCGGTGAGCACGGCTGGTTGGCGAACCGGCACCAATTTTTTAGTGCCGAGTGCGCGACGAAATTTTATAACGACACCTCGGCGTCATGTTCTTCGGCCTTGGAAAAGTCAGGGCAGGAGTCCTGGACCCTTTTTCAATTAACTGGCGCGAACGTGCCGGGCACAGACGATAACATTACCGGCATTACCTATGTCGATGAAAAAACCGTTTACGTCACGACCAGCACTTTTCCACTCACGGATGGTCATCCAAAATCCCCCTATGAGCGCGACTGTTCGGGTTCGCGGACGAGTAAGCTCTTCCGCGTCATCGGGAATGTGCGGCTGGCGGGCAATTGGGTGAAAATAGCCGAGCAACCGAACGAATGTTTTTATGGCTTGACCGCGACCGTCTTCGATCAACCGGCGGCGAATAACGGTCCCTTAAAAACGGAAGTCTGGGTCGCTTCGTCGGCCGGCGTTCGCTGGATAACTGATGATGCTGGCACGTATCCGAGCACCCTCGTTAAAGCCACCGCCGATCCGGTGTACGGCGTGGTGGCAACCTATGAACGGTCCGGCAACGGACAGCAGTTGCTTTTGAACGGAGATTTTCAGTCGTGGACACTTGGCCTCAGCGGAGCGAATGCGACGAATCATGACAACGTACCTTCCGGCTGGTTCATAATCGATCCTACCCAAACATGGGTGCTTAATCCGGATGCTCCTGACGGGACGCCGGGAGAGTGTAGCACTCAAAAACTGAACATTGAGCAATTCCCCCGCGGTGGAACAGATTGGGCGGTCAAGAACGAGCCCGGATTGCCGTTCTCTACGTCGACAGATTGCACCGGGACGGTTAGCCAGTCGTACCTCTCTCGGCCTCACGAGGTAAGTCAAGTAGTCAAATTAACGGGGATCGAAGGGACGCGATATCGAGTCAGCGGTTCATATAAGGTGAATGCGACCACGTCGACGCGGAATATTTGGTTGAACAATCCGCCGGTTATTCGGCAGGGAGGAGTAATAACGAGATGCACCGGTCGTACAAGTGCCGGGTATACCTATGACTGCCCATTTTCAAATTTACAGGAAATGCATACCCTCACCGGAGCTTCTGACCCCGGTATGACCGATTACAAAAATTTTTCTTTTGAGTTTACCCGAACGTTCAATCAACTCGATAAGCCCATCCAATCGACGTACAATTTTTTTCCGCGGACGAATTACGACGCGATGTATTTTGAGATTGTGTGCAGTGCAACTTACGGAGTTCGCGTTGTCTGCGACAATCTGAAAGTTGAAGAGGTTGACGATCCGGTACAACCGTTTCAATCTGCGGTCAAGGTTATCGCGGTCGGTCGAGACGGGCTGGCCTTGCGCAATAACGACGCGGTCGGCACGCCGACCAGCTGGGTGATTGACGACGCGAATTTACTGGTCCCGCTGACTGGGTCGCGGGTGACCCTAAACTCGATCGTCAATGCGGGCGGGGATCATATCTTCGCCGCCGGGAGCGGTACGACGCTCTTTCAGCGGTCGTTCGGGAATGTCAGCGGCTATGCCTGGCTGGGCGCGGCCCAGCCAGGAACGACCGGTCTCGGCGGTCTCGGTTGGCTGGCGACAGGTTGCGCCAACCTGAAGGACGCCAGTCAGCGATCTCTCTGCCAGCGTCAACCGGAATCGTTTGGTCTGAGTTTAGATTTAAATTCTTCCGGAATGATCGCTCTGACCGGACGGGCCTGGCTCGGGAAACAGTTGTCCGGCGGTACAAACAATGACAACGAAGGACTTGATCTTGGAGTTTGCCAAAACTCAGCCCGCCCGTCGAATTTTGGATCGAATTTTCCTTACAGCATGGATCTCGGCACATGCTCGGCTAATCGCTGTACTGGCGATTCAAGCGTCATCTGTACTACCACACCTGATTGTAAGGCTTGCAATACCACGACCCGGACCTGCCGAGCCGATGCAACCAAAGCCTGTTCGAGCAACTTTGATTGTTATGGACGTTGTGCCGGCGATCAGGGATATATCTGCGTATCTGACAATGATTGCAGTGCTACAAAAATTGATGTTCTCACGGCTCCGTCGACCACTAGTAGTCCTTTAGCCGGGAATCCGCCCATTAACCTTCAATGCAACGCGACGGGCGGTTCAAGCTCTTCGAACGCCTGCACGGCGGCCGGGTGGTTGACTCTCAACGCGGATGATTTAGCCGGCGCGAATACGCCGCCGAGCCTGCCGGGTTTTGGCGTTGTATATAATCAATCAAACTGCACCACAAGTGCGACCGACCCGACGCCTCGCGCGAAATCCTGCACCACCTCAAATGACTGCATCGACATCGCCGGAACGTACTGTCTGCCTGGTGCGCTGAGCGGCTGGGGGCGCTTCATGACGCCGGCAAATACACAGAGCACGAACTATCAGGCCGGCCAGGGTTGGGTCAAGTTCCGTGGCCCGGTCAGCAGTCCGCCGGCCAACACAAAAATATATGCCGCCCAAAATTGCAAAGGACCATACGTTCTCAAATGCAGCAATAACCCGGACCTAAACTGCACCGTCGGCAATGAGACGGCGACTTGCGGGATCAGTACCGCCAAATGCGTTAATGCCAGTAGCTGTTCATTCGGCTATGACCAAACATTGCAGTCCTGCCGTCCGGCGGCGAACACCTGCACCAATTTCTGTGGCGGGAGTACTGCCGTGGCCGCCGGGATCGTTCAACCCTGTACCTCCGACGCCGAATGCAGCAGTCTGTGGAACAGTAACGAATCTTGTAAACCGGTCGGGTATTGCTCGAATACACCGAGTGCGCCGACTACAACATGCACCACCGATTCAGCTTGCGGGGCGGGAAGCTTCTGCATGTTCGGCGCGCTCTGCAATGTCGGGGCGGCCAACTCATGCAATTCCTACGGGGTGGACTTTGACGAAACGAAAGGAAAATTCCAGGGGTTTGCCTGGAGCGCCGAAGACGGGTGGCTCGATTTCCGTAATGTCCAGAAGGGGAGTGCCCGATATTTACAAACCCGACTCGGCGATATTTATACTCGTGGCAATATTAGTTCGGAGAGTGGCGCACTGTGCGCCGGGACCGCGACTTACCTCATCACCGCTTCGGGCACGATCAACAATTTCTGTTCAGACCTGACCGGGCTAACGCCGACCGGTATTAGCGCCATCCAACCGGGCATCACGGCTATTCCATTCTCCTCGGCCAATAACGCCTTCACCAATGCCCTTGGTCGTTTTGATCTGACTGGTATTGAAACGGTCATCTCGGGCGGCCAGAATAAGTATCTCCAAACGGTTACCGCGCTAACACCTGCCGCCGATGGCTCAGTATCGTTTTCCCTTGACGCGAACGGGCAGATTCTCGACGGCACCGGACAGGTCGGCCTGAATAAGAATGTGTACACGGTCGACTGCACCGGATTCCCGACAACTGACCCAGCAAAAAACACCTGTCGGCTGACACAGGGTTTGAAGATACCCAACGCCGGCTCGGGCCGAAGCGGCGCCGGAATCCTCGTAGTCAAGGGGAATCTCACGATTACCAATAATCTCCAGTATGTCAGTTCATTGGTTGACGACTTGCGTCGGCTGGCTTCGCTCGTGATTGTCGTTCGCGGCGATCTCAATATCGAAAACCAGGTGACCCACCTGGTCGGCGCCTATTATGTTGACGGCACAGTCTACACGACCCCGACCCTCACGGCACCCTCAACCGAGAACCACTACCCGCTCACCGTTCGCGGCTTAATGATCGCCCGGAAATTCGTTTTCAATCGAAAATTCGCCGGGACGGTTGAAAGTCCTCTCCCGTCGGAACTCTTCATTTTCGACGGTCGTCTGCAGTCGAATCCCTTGCCCGGGATGGTCGATTTCGCCAGCGCCCTGCCCAACACCTTCAATTCGAGTCCATAAGTGGTGATACAAGCCGCTTCCTGAGGTCCTCGAAGCCTGCCTGCCGGTAGGCACGGACGCGGCGGTTAATCAACGACCTACCGCCCCGCGACAAGGTAGAGCGCTGGATGTAATTCTCTATCAGCGTTTTCTGATTGACAAGAAGGGGGGGGTACCAACAACCCCTCCTTCGCAAGGAGGGGTGGGGGCCGAAGCCAGCTAGATACACATTACCCGCCAGTTATTTGACGATGCGTGATGTTGAATTCCCCGTGGGGCGGTTTCACGGCTCAGCCCTTGACACCCCGCCCTAACCAACCCGGGTGGAAGAAACAACGACCCGCATGGTTCGAGGCCTCACCACGCGGGGACTCCCGCTCCTCAATGTTGAGTTGTTGATACTGTGGCATAGACTTAGATTCTACCGTAGTGTTGCACTTACTCATTGAACTCACGTCCGGGGACTTTGACTTTAGGCTTTTTTTGTGCTATAGTAATCAAGTCAAAACTCAATTGCGCGCCGCTCATCAACAGGCCGGAAATGCTTCTTGCCGAGCGTCGGATCTATGGCCAATTTTTCACCAAAACAAAGCTTTCTCGGAATAGATATTGGAACGTCGAGCGTCAAACTCGTCCAGCTTGGCGATGACAATGGCCGGCCGCGATTGATGACCTACGGCTATTCCGAACAGCCGAACGACGTGGTCAAGAATGAAGCCGAATCGAGCCGCCGGGCAGTCGTGGCCGCCTTGAAGTCGATTCTCCGCGAGGCGCGGACGACTTCAACCAAGGTCGTCGCCGCTCTGCCGAGCTTCACGGTCTTCAGCTCGATTATCAGCTTGCCGTCGATGAACCGCAAAGAATTGAATTCGGCCGTTCGCTGGGAAGCGAAAAAATTCGTCCCGCTGCCGATCGATGAATTAGTCCTCGACTGGAAACTTTTAAAGGAACCGCCCGGAACGCCGGCCGAAGCCGGGCGGGCGCCGAAAAACCTGCGCGTCTTGATCACCGCGGCGCCCCGGTCGTTGCGCGACCGGTATTCGTTGATTTTTAAGGAAGCCGGCCTGACCCTGGTCGCGCTCGATACCGAAGCGTTCGCCTTGGAGCGAAGCCTGATCGGCACCGATGCCGCCCCGGTTATGATTGTCGATATCGGCGCGGTCGCGACCGACATCGCCGTCATGGTCGACGGAATTCCGCTGATTAATCGCAGTATCGATGTCGGGGGGAACACCATCACCAAATCAATCGCCCAGTCCTTGAACATCGACCCGGAACGGGCCGACCAGTTCAAGCGCGATTTTGGGATTAGCGCCAGCCAGTCGACTGTTTCGCAGATTCCGAAAACGATCGAATTCGTGATCAGCCAGATCATCAATGAAATTCGTTTCGTCCTCAACCTCTACCGCTCGCAAGGTTCGGCGCCGATCGAAAAAATCGTCCTGGCCGGCGGGTCGGCCTTCCTGCTGAATCTGCCGGAATATCTTGAGAAGACGTTGTCGATGAAAACATTCATCGGCGACCCGTGGGCCCGGGTCGTCTATCCGCTTGAACTGAAACCGGCCCTGCAGGAAATTGGACCGCGTTATGCGGTCGCGATTGGTTTAGCCATGCGTCAAATCGTTTCTTAGTATGCCCGATATCAATCTCCTGAAAAATACCGAAAAATACGATCCGGCGACGCCGAAACCGGTTCCGCCGCCGGGTCCGGGGCCGCTCTCCGACCCGACGTCTGAATCGACCGGCTGGTTGGGAAAGCTTACCGCTCTCTTTCGACGCGGCGGTAAAACAAAAGTTGCGCCGATGACGCCCGTTCTCGGTCAGTCTGTTGGCGGCGGCGGTCACATGAACCTGGAAAAAGCCGGCCGAAGCGACCGGATTCTGGCTGAGAAAAAAAGCAAACCGACGATGATCAAGCTACCCGAAGAGGAGGAGGGCGGGTTGAGCATCAACCTGCTCGGCCAGGACGTCGGTCGGGCGATCACCCTGCGCGAGCAAATCATCCGTTTGGCGTTGGTCGCCGCCGGTAGCGTGGCGGTCGTTGGGCTGGTCTATGTCGGTTTGGTTGTTTACTCGAAGACGATTTCGACCGATATCCAAGATACTCGCGCGAAAGTTGAGGCGCTCAAAGGACCGATCGCCGATCTCGAAAAAGCGCAAACTGATATCGCCGCCACGACAAAAAAAATCACGGCCATCCGCAGCCTGATCGACCGCCACGTCTATTGGTCAAAATTCTTCCGCCAGTTGGAGCAGGTGACCGGCCCGGACGTTTTTTACGGCACTTCGTTTAGCGGCGATTTGAGCGGCGCCGTCGCCCTGGCCGGTCGGACTACCTCGTTTGATTCGGTCGCGACGCAATATCTCTTTTTCCAACAAGCGGTCGCCCGCGGCGGCTTCATCAAGTCGTTCACGATCACCGGCGCCACTTTGCAGGAAGCAAAAAACGGTCCGGAGGTCGCCTTTACCGTAACGATGCAATTGACTCCGGAGGTTTTCTACACGACCGCCGCCGAGGCAACGGCTGTGACGACTCCGGCCACCGGAATGGAGACCGTTCCCGATACCAATCTCAATACCAATACCGCGGTGACGCCGTAAATTATGAAAATTCCAGAATTTCTCTCCCAATGGCTGATTGCATACTGGCGCTGGTTCGCCCTCGGCGTCGTCGTGATCATTTTTTCCCTTGGGTACGTGACGTTGCTGGCCAGCAAAATCGCTTCAGTCCGGACCGAAGGGCTGGCTGAGCGGAGCCAAACGATTGACCAGCTCAAAGCCGATCAAGCGTATCGCGACGCCTTAACGGTCTCAGCGGCGGCCTTCGACCAAAAAATCTCAGCCGCTGATCGGGCAACTTTGGAACAGTTCATTCCGACCGGCTCGGATTTTCCCACCCTCCTCCTGACCGTGAAAGACATTGCCGCCCGATCGAATTTGAAGCTAACTGATGTATTCGTGACGGAAATCGGCCAGACCACCGCCGCCGGTTCGACCGCGCCGATCGCCAGCGCCGCCGGCAGCGGCGTCGCCCAAGCCGCCACTATTGAAGGGGTCAATTTGCGGACCCAGGATCTGGCCGTCACGGTGACCGGCATCCGCTCGTATGGTGATGTGAAAAATTTCGTCCGGGTGATTGAATCAAGCCGCCGTTTATTCGACGTCGTCTCGGTCGGCTTCGACCTGACCAATACGGCTGCTGCGACCGGCGCGGACGGCAGCCCGATGACTCTGCGATTGCGAACATACTATCTTCCGGCCACTCAATAACCGTTTATGGCTCTCGTAAAAAAGCGCTCAAATTCATCCCGCCTGATCGTGGTTGGGTTGGTCGTCATCGTCGTCGCGGCGGTTGGGTATTTTCTCTACCAACAATTTTTCCTGAACCAAAGTACCTCGAACCAAACGAACGTCAGCACCGAGCGGACCAAGCGCGTCCTGACGACATTCGGCGAGGACATTCTCCAAGACCCGCGTTACCAAGCGTTGCAGCCGTTCGGCACCGATCCGCCGGCGCCGTCCGGCACCAATCCTAACCCCTTCCAATAAGACATGCCCATTCCGCAGATAACATCCTCGGCGACCCTGGCTGATTTGTTGTTGCAGCAGCGGCTCCTGACCCAAGCCAAGCTCGGCGAACTGCAGGCCCGGGCCCAGGCGGAGAACGAGACGCTCGAGCACATTATCGAACGGTCGGGCGTGGTGCGCGACGAAGAACTGACGAAAGTGAAGTCGGTTCTCTATAATATTCCGAGCGTTGAAATGTTCGGCAAAATTGTCCGGGCTGAAGTGCTGAATATCATCCCGCGCGAATTGGCGGAAAATTACCAGATGGTGGCCTTTAGCCGCGACGAGCAGGAGGTCTCGATCGCGATGGTCGACCCGACAAATTTCCGGGCTCTTGAAGCGGTTGAATACCTGGCCCGGAAAAACAACTGGAAAATAAAATATTACGTCACCTCGCTGGCCAGCCTCAAGTACGTCCTCAACCAGTTCGAGAGCTTGTCGGGCGAAGTCGAAGAAGCGCTCAAAGGCGCCGAATCGGACGCGAATATCCATCAACTCGAAGAAGTTGACGTTTCGAGCAAGGGCTTGGAGGAAGTGGTCAAGACCGCGCCGGTCTCAAAAATCGTCTCGATTATTTTGCGCTTCGCGGTCGAAGGCAAAGCCTCCGACGTCCACATCGAACCGGTCGGGGATCAGACCCGGGTCCGCTATCGCGTCGACGGCGTGCTCCACACCTCGTTAACCTTGCCGAAGCATATTCACTCCTCGCTGGTCGCGCGGATTAAAGTCATGTCCAACCTGAAAATCGATGAGACGCGGATTCCCCAAGACGGCCGCTTCCGCACCTCGATTGACGGTCGGAATATCGATTATCGAGTCTCAACTCTGCCGCTGATCAACAACGAAAAGGTCGTGATGCGTATTTTGGACACCAGTTCAAGCCTGATCGACCTGGCCAATCTGGGGTTTGACGGCCGGAACCGCGAAGTCATGATTGAAGGAGTGAAGAAATCCCACGGCATGTTTCTCATTACCGGGCCGACCGGTTCGGGAAAATCGACGACTCTCTACGCGATTTTGAGCATTCTCAACCAGGAAGGCGTGAATATCATTACCCTGGAAGACCCGGTTGAATATTACATGAAGGGCATCAACCAATCGCAGGTCAATCCGGAGGTCGGGCTGACCTTCGCCGCCGGCTTGCGTTCGATTTTGCGGCAGGATCCGGATATCATCATGGTCGGAGAAATCCGCGACAATGAAACGGCGGCGCTCGGCGTCCACGCGGCCTTAACCGGCCATATTGTTTTATCGACCTTGCACACCAATGACGCGGTCGGCGCGGTCCCGCGTCTGATGGACATGAAGATTGAGCCGTTTCTCATCGCCTCCTCGGTCAACGTGGTCATGGCTCAGCGGCTGGTCCGCCGGACCTGCGCCTACTGCAAAGTCGAGATCACTCTGCCGGCTGATTTGGAAAATGACGTCTGGGCCGGGCTCGAGAGTCTGCCGCGGGAGCGCTGGCCGCAGGAGCTGAACTTCAAGCGGCCGCTGAAATTTTGGCAGGGCCAGGGTTGCGTCCGTTGCGAGAATACCGGCTATAAAGGCCGCCTGTGTATTTCCGAAGTTTTGGCCGTTGACGCCGACGTCAAGCAAGTCATCGTGGCCGGCGGCGACGTCATTAAAAGCATCAGCGCCGAGTTTCTTAAGCAGGGCATGTTCAATATGAAGCAGGACGGAATATTCAAAGCGTTGCGGGGGTTGACCACCGTTCAGGAGGTCCTTGATGCAACGAGAGCCTAACCACGAACCTATGGCCGCGTCCCACCGCCTCCTCCTCATTGAAGACGACACCTTCCTGGCCGGCATGTACGTGACGAAGCTGACGATGGAGAATTTTCAAGTTGACTTAGCCAATGACGGCAAGTCCGGCTTGGAGAAGGTCAAGAAAATGAAGCCGGATTTGATTTTACTCGACGTGCTCCTGCCAAAAATGAACGGCTTCGACGTTCTGAAATCGCTGAAAGAGGATCCGACGACGAGGGATATTCCGGTCGTCCTGCTGACCAACCTCGGCCAAAAAAGCGACGTCATGAAGGGCTTGGACCTCGGGGCGGTTGACTACTTGATCAAAGCCCACTTCATGCCGTCGGAAGTCGTCGCCAAAATCAAAGCGATTTTAAGTCAGTCGACCTAGCCATGGGCCTCGTTATACATAACCGCCAGCTCTGGCCAGCAGGTTCAGGCGGACTCGCTGTAATGAAATTTTCTTCGAAGATGCATTATCATTATTTCTAACGGGGTGGGCGCGACTGATACGATCACCCTCAATCGAATCCTGAGCACCGTCGCGAGTTGGGGCGCGTCCGATTTGCATTTCATCATCGGCAGCGTTCCGATTTTGCGGGTTGACGGCCGTCTGGTCACGCTTGACGATGAACCGCCGGTCACGCCGGATTTTATGGAGGCGATTGTCGCGATCCTCTTCACCGAAGAACAACGGACCGTCCTGAATACCAACAAAGAAATCACCGTCGCTTTCAGCTTCAATCCGCAGATTCGTTTTAAGGTCAGCGCCTATTACCAGCGGGGCGATTTGGCGGTGACCCTGCATTTTATTGGCACTACCCTGAAGCGGATTGCCGAACTGGGCTTACCGGAGGTGGCCGGCCGGATCGCCGGCCTGCCGCACGGACTGGTCCTCGTTACCGGGCCTTACGGTTCGGGCCGGACGACGACGATGAATGCGATCATCAATGATATCAATCAAAACCGGAGCGCCAACATTATCACCATCGAACAGCCGATTGAGCACTTATTCATAAATAACAAAAGCATTATTGAGCAACGTGAAGTCGGCCGGGACGCACTCTCGGTCGCCCAGGCCTTGACCACCGCCAGCCGGGAGGACGTTGACGTCATTGTCGTGTCCGAGGCTGCCGGCCGGGAAGTCATCGGCGGGATGCTCGACGCGGCCGAATCGAGCCGATTGGTCATTTCCACCATGAATACCGACTCAGTTCTCTCGACCATCGAAAAAATCATCAATGCTTTTCCGGCCGATGAAGTGCCGAAGGTGCGGGTCCAACTGGCCAACGTTTTAGCGGCCATTATCAGTCAACGCCTTCTACCGAAAGTCGGCGGCGGCCTTGTCCCGGTCGCGGAAGTGGTCATGCCGACGCCGCCGATTCGGGCGGTTATCCGCGATGGATCGCTGGTGCAATTGCAGAACGTGCTGCAGACCTCGCGCGACGCCGCGACCATTTCGCTCGACCAGAGCTTGGCGCAATTGGTCCGGGACGGTACAATTCTCCTGGACGACGCGCTGATCCATGCCAAGGATCCGACCTACGTCCGCAATCAGAGTCAAAAAGGATAACCCACCGCCATGCCCGTCTACGATTATAAAGCCAAAGACGTCGAAGGATCGACGATTTCCGGCGCGGTCGAAGCCCCGTCGGAAGCGGTCGCCCAGGACACGCTGAAGGAGCGGGCGATGATTGTCGTCTCGCTGAAGGAGCGGAAAAAGAACACGATCTTCCAGTCCGGCTTGAGTTTCTTCAACCGGGTACCGAAGAAAGATGTGGTTCTCTTTTCGCGCCAACTCTCGGTCATGATTTCCGCGACCGTTCCGATCGTCCAGTCGCTCCGTATTCTGGTCAAACAAACGACCAACATCACCTTCAAAATCATCATTTCGGAAATTGCCGATGAAGTCGATGGCGGCGCAAAGCTTTCGGCCTCACTGGCCCGCTACCCGCAGGCCTTTTCCGATTTCTTTATCTACATGGTTCGCTCCGGCGAAACAACCGGGAAACTCGATGAGACGCTGAACTACCTGGCCGACCAGCAGGAAAAGGATTACGACTTGGAAGGAAAAATCAAAGGGGCGATGATTTATCCGGCCTTTATTATGGGCGCGATGCTGGTTATCAGCGTCCTGATGATGATTTTTGTCATTCCGAAATTAACCGACACCTTGTTGGCGGGCGGCGCAGAGTTGCCGTTTGCGACGAAACTTTTAATCGGCCTCAGTTCGTTTCTGACGCATTTCTGGTGGTTGCTGATTGCCTTGATTGGCGTCGTGGTTACCCTGGCCAGAATTTATATTCGAACCCCGGCCGGACATCGCCAGGTTGATCTCATTAAATTCCACCTGCCGGTCTTCGGCACGATTTCGCAAAAAATTTACCTTGTCCGCTTTGCCCGAAGCTTCGCGACTCTCATTTCGAGCGGCATTCCAGTCACTCGCTCCCTGGAAATTGTGGCTGACGTCATTGGCAATATTATCTACAAAGAACTGATTCTTCAGACCATCCAGCAAGTTGAGGCGGGAAACTCGATCGCCAGCGTCTTTATCCAAAGCAAGAATATCCCGCCGATGTTGCCGCAAATGATGATTGTCGGGGAACAGACCGGCAAACTCGATTTGATTCTTGATAAACTGGCCGCTTTTTACGCCAAGGAACTGGAAAACCTGGTTGCCAATCTGGTCAGCATCATCGAACCGTTGATTCTGGTCGTGATGGGAGCCGGGGTGACCGTTATCGTCATGGCGATTCTGCTCCCAATGTACAACCTCTCGAACGCGATTTCGTAGACAACGCAGGGGAAAAATGCTATAGTTACTGTGGACAACTGAAAGGGGTCTCAAAAACACTACATTCAATCAATCCAGAACGCGGGTTGGTCGTAAAAACGCTTCAGGTCAGGACGGATCCGTGACCTAAAACGCAGATGCTGATCAATTCGTGTTCATTCTTGAAAGGAGGTGAAACACATGCAACAATCAAAAAAAGGTTTTACGCTCATCGAACTGCTCGTCGTTATCGCTATCATCGGTATCCTTTCGGCGATTGGTTTGGTTTCCCTCAACGGTGCCCGTGAGAAAGCTCGCGATGCGCAACGGAAGTCTGACCTTGCTCAAATGAATACTGCCTTGGCGATCTTTTATGACGACAATGCCAGTATATACCCAGCGCAATTAAACGCTGTCGCAGCTACGAATGGAGATTGTATTAACAACACGGGAGCGACAATTGACGCCACTGTTCAACCAGTCTATGCAGCCGGCGCAGCGTCAGCGAACAACCTCTGGTCCGATACCGGGGCTATGATTACCGAATATGTCAGCCGTAAATTACAACCTCCAGTCGGTGGATCCGGTTGGCAAACAGTTTATTGCTATGACACGAATGAAGCCGCTGCATCAGCGCGCAGTTCGTACGTACTCTGGGCTGGATTAGAAGGAGCAGGTGGGACGACGTTCTTCTCATTGAAACAGAATGGCACTACCGCGACGGCTCTGCCAGCCGCCTGTACTGCGCAAGCAGTTTGCCCATAAGATTTTACGGTTATTGTGCAAAAAGCCCCGTTCACGGGGCTTTTTCTGTTTACCCGGGTAACAAATATTGGCTGACAAACGCAAAAATAGTCAAACTCATTCGTGTTATACTAGTTACTTATGCTTTATGCACTTGATCGCTTATTACCCTGGACGCCGGTAATAACTACAATTGGACTATTGCTTCTCCTATTATTTTGGCGGCCACCACTGTCGAAAAAGTACGTTTCGTTCCTAGTCATTATCCAAGTGGTCCCGTTTTTTATTTCCCTAATTATTGGATATTTTATTGGACGAGAAGATACGTTTCAAAAATATTTTTACCCACCATATTCTAATAATTTTCTAACGCAGGCATTAAACGATTTAACGACATTGACCAGCGGATGGGTTGCGGCGGCGATACTTGGTCTAGGGCTATATCTACTCTTTTTACGTCGTGGACAGGAGCAATTTATTAACCATCGTGACTTATGGTTAATAATCATTGGCGCGATTGCAGTTGGCTGGCCAGCTGTTTTAGTATTTTTAGGTTACACGTTCATTCTTTCTATTCTTGGAATGATCGGATTGATTATTTTAAAGAAAAAAACTTTCCATGATCGGATCACCATAACTCCTTTTATTATACCTTCGGCGTTAGTGACGTTGATCACAGGAAAGTTTGTCCTAGTGTTCACAAATTTGATAAAAATAAGTTTCTAAAGTTGAGGAGTTCAGCCAGGTGGACCTTTTTCAGCTCATTGGTATTTCCATAGTTTGAATAGATGTGTTACAGTGGACATATTCGAACGTTATAATTTTCCGAAAAAATGAAGCTACCAATCACAAAGAAAAAAGGATTTGTCCTGATTGATTTACTCCTCGGAGTTGCGATCTTAGCTGTTGTCGCGGTGATTATCTTTATCTCGCTTGACGGGGTTCGTGAAAGAGCGCGCGATGCGCGAAGAAAATCTGACCTGGTGCAAATTAAGGCGGCTTTGGTCGCGTTTTACAACGCCAACAACAATACATTTCCACCGACAACGAAAGCTAACACCGCTGAAGAAATATCGTTAGTCGGCAATAAAGTTTACCAAAAACTGGTACCAACGTACCTAAAAAAAATGCCGGTAAGTCCAATTGTTTCCCCTGTGTATAGTTACCATTACGTCACAAATAATCCGACAGATGGCGGAAATGGTACTATTTTCGCCTTATTGGCGAATCTTGAAACACCAGATGCCTCAATGGTCTATGTAGTCAATTACTATGGTTTTAGCGGTTCGGTGGCACGCGAAAAATCGGAATCGTCATATGGTGGATATAAGTGTGGTGGAGGTTCAGGCAAAAATGTTTGCATTAAGGATGTTCCTTAATCTCGTAGGCTGGGAATTGGCAAGGAAGTAATTCATACACTTTTTTCGAAGTCTGGGGCTCGCCCGATGATGGCTTTTTTGCTATACTTTCCCCATGAACCGCCGCGGCTTTTCCTTAACTGAGATCCTTGTTACCGGGGCTTTGTTCGGGCTCCTGATTGTCATTACCACCCTGTTGCTTTCAATGGAGCGAGCCCGCACTCGTGATGCCGAACGGTTAACCGATATGACCCGCCTCAGCAGCGGCTTCGCCCTCCTGTACGCCGAGAAAGCCAGCTATGCCGATGCCGCAGTCGGTTGTCCGAAAGTTGGCGGCAACGCCAGTGCTTGCACCCTGACCGATGTTCTGCCCGGGCTGGATGGTCTAAAAGACCCGGGACGGTTTGGCTACACGGTCAGCCAGGTGCCGGATCGCGATAACTTCGGTATTCGTTTCCGCCTTGAACGCCGTCACGGCGATTTGGCCGCCGGCGCCCACACCCTGACCAAAAACGGCATTCGCTAATGTTCCCGGCCGACGCCACCGCTACTGCCGTCGTCATTGTTGCTCTTGGCGCGGCCGTCGGGAGTTTTTTAAATGTGGTCGTCGAACGGACGCGGGCGGAAACTTCGCCGTGGCGGGGCCGCTCGGCCTGCCCGCACTGCGGCCGGACCCTGGCCTGGTTTGAGTTAGTCCCGATCATGAGCTGGGTTGCCCTCGGCGGCCGGTGTCGAACCTGCCGGACCCGGCTGGCCGTCCAGTATCTGGCGATGGAAATATTGACTGCCGCCTGTTTTCTGCTGGTCTGGCAGGTTTATGGATTGAGCTGGGTGACGCTGGTCGGCTGGGGCGTGGTGATGGCGATGATTGCCCTGGCGACCTATGACGCGAAGTGGTCATTGCTTCCCGATGAGTGGTCGCTCGCCTTGGCGGGGCTGGGCATTGTCGTGGCGCTGGCGACCGACCGGTCGATTCTTGATATTCTCGCCGGCGGGGTGATCGGCGCGGGATTTTTTGCCGCCCAATGGGTCGGCTCGCGGGGCCGCTGGGTCGGGAGCGGCGATATTTTGCTCGGATTCAGTCTGGGTCTCTTGCTCGGTTGGCGGATGTTTGGGCTAGCCCTGCTCCTTGGCTACATGAGCGGCGCGATTATCGCCTCGATCCAGATCCTCCGGAAAAAATTGTCGCTCCAGCAATCGATGCCGTTCGGCCCCTACCTGCTGGGCGCGGGGTTGATTGCGTGGCTCTATGGAAGTGATATTGTTCAATGGTACTTCAATCATGCCATCTTTCGTTAGTGAACTGGTATACTAGTTACCTAGTGAGCTAGATAACTAGGGAACTAACAAACTACTCCACAAACCTAAATGATTACCGGTCGCTACAGTCTGTTCCCTTATCACCGACAACATCGTCAGGGACTGACCCTGGTCGAATTGCTGATCACCATCGCGATCAGCGCGATTATCATTGCCATTACGTTTACCGGATTGCGGACCGAACAACAACGGACGGCCGCCAAGGACGCGACCGACCGCCTGCAGACCGAACTCGTTGGGTTGCAAAATAAGATGCAATCAGGAGTCGTTCTGGCATCAACCTATTGCACTCGCGGCGGCGGGAATTTCGCCTTTCAGGGAAAAAATTGCGCGGTTGATGCTAACTGTTTAGTGGCGGCCGGAAATCCGGGTAGCGGCCAGGGGCGGTGCATCTCCGGGCCGCCGAGCGGTTTTGGAATTTCCATCGCCCCCGCCGGAACAACCTATACGTTGTTTGCCGACATGCCCTTGGGTACGGTCTTGGCTGACGGGAAATATGTTGCTGACAATATTGCAACGCCAGCCATTGAATCCAATGACGTACTGCTACAACCGGAACCGGGTAAAAGCCTCGGGCAGGGTATTCAGGTCGCGGTTTTAAAAGCCAACGGAGCCACAAGTACCGCCGGCATCGACATCAGTTTTAGCGGGGTCAACGGGCAGGTGATCATTACCGACCGCACCTCGGCCAGTTGCGGCGCCACCTGCACAACCGCCAGAATCATCCTCAAACATACGGTGACGGGCGTGTGTTATGCTATTACCATCGATTCAGCCAGCCAGATTGTCGGCAAGCGTCAATTCAGTCCAAATTGCCAATAATGCGCACCTCGCCGGGACAAAACCTGCTCGAAGCGATCATCGCGATCGGAGTCATCCTGACCGCCGTTATCGGTTCGAGCACCCTGATCATCAGTTCGATTACGGCCGGACGGGCAAGTCAGAATCGGACCGAAGCGGCCAATTTTGCCCGCGAGGGAATTGAAATTGTGCGGGCGATGCGCGATAGTAACTGGCTCAAGTTTGAGCAGAATGAAAAGGTTGGGGCGGCCCTGCCAGCTTGGAATACTGGGCTTAACGTGGCTGGCTCATATATTTTGACCTATTCGACGAACACGGTGCCACCCGGCTGGTCACTTGTATCTTGCGGGGGCTGTGCGGCGGCTGACATCATCATCTATCAAACCACAAATCAAGCGAATGGGAATCGTTCGATGTACAACCAATATCTCAATGGCGCCTGCATCAGCCAAAATACGCCGGGCTCATGTAGTGCGACAAAATACAGCCGGGTTATTACCTTGTCGGTCGGAATCGATGACCTCGGCGATGCTGATATCTTAAATAACCAGTCCTATCTGTTAGTGCAATCAACCGTGAATTGGACAGCGCGGACCAATCCGACAACCCTGACGTCGCAAGTCCGCCTTTATGACTGGAAATAGCATGTTGGTGCTCAACCAATCACATCAATCCAAGAAGAAAAAAATTCGACGGCAACCCATGCTTGGATGTACCCAGCACCACTTTTTTTCCACGTTCAATAACCAGTTGGAGCTCCGCCGACGGGAAAAAAGTGGTGCTGGGTTTACGCTGATTGAACTGCTGATTGTCGCCGCCCTCTTTGCCGTGGCCTTTCTCCTCGCGACGACGGTCTTTGCCAACGTTCAATCGAACCAGCGGGGCATTGCCGGCCGACAACAAATCGTCGCGGACGGCCGTTATCTGCTCGAAGCGATGGCCCGAACCATACGATTGGGGTCGATTGATTATCATTATTACCGCGATCCAGATAATGATGGAAATGCGGGCGATGCAGTTGATTTGGCTAAACCAGCCCAGCTAGGATCATCAGCTCCATTCACTGATATTCTCGCTGTCAGAGATCAGCAGGGCAATCAAACGTGCTATCGATGGTTGGGGGCAGGAAATAATCTTCAAACCATCTCCGGATCGGCGAATTGCAATGGAACTTGGACCGATATCACCCCGGCTGATATCATCGTGACAAAATTTCAAATTATTATTACCCCCGCTTCCGATCCGTTTCTCGGGACGCGGACGAGCCTCGATTGCAAAAATGTGTTAGGTGTAACCGCCGATGGAGCCTGTCCTTGTAGTGACACGTCGGGCGGGACACAGCCCGACGATGATACTGATACGGCCTCATGTTTACCGCAGCAACGGTGTGTGGCGATAAGCGGCGGACCGGAAATCTGTCTTAACGTCAACAAGCAACCGACCGTGACCTTAGTGCTTGAAACGAAAAACAACACGACCAGAAGCGGTGAACAGTCGAGCATCGCGTTGCAAACTACCGTCACGCCTCGAACTCTCCGACGCTAACCTATGACTAAACGTTCCCGAACACAACCCGGCGTCGTCATGATTCTCGCCCTGCTCCTCCTGGCGGCGGTGACGGCGTCGACGATCGGCACCGCCGTCACCATCAGTACCACGACCAGCCAATCAAAAAATATCGACAATTTTATTCTCGCCTCGATTGCCGGCGATTCGGGGATTGAACGGAATTTGGCGATCATCAGGTATTTTCGAGCGACCGGAAAAAAGATTACGGATACGGACGGAACGGTCGGGAATGATTTAGAATCATCGCTCGTCTCGGCGAACACCGGCTCGCAATCGCTCGGTTCGGGCGCCCAATTTAGCGGCTCGACGCGCTTAGCGTCGGACCCGATCCTTGTTTCCCTCCTGAAATCGAACGAGAAGACTTCGCTTGATGTTTTTGAGTTTGACGCCAGCGGCTTGTTGAAAAAAACAACAGCTCAATACCTGTATGTCAAAGCTGGCGGCGGCACAACCGGGGATATCGAGGTTTCATGGGTGATGATTGATCCAACAGGCGACTCGAGTTGCACCGGTCGGAATTTTTTTCGGGCCTCGGACATTGTCGCCGGCTTAGCCCAATTTTTATTGGACAAGACCACCAATCAACAAGGCGGTTCCTGCACCGAACTGAACCCGATGGGTTTTCGGGTGGGTTTACGCGCCCTCAACGGTTCAATCACGAACCTGACGGCTGAAGCCTTTCCGTGCAATATTGTCGCGAACTCAACTTGCGGTTCTCCGGCCGGCATCCCCAGCCGGATCCAAATCGATATCACCGGCCAAGCCGGCTCGGCCCGAGCGCTCAAAACAGCGTCGGTCCTGTGGCAATTGCCGTCGTCGGGCTTGTTCAATTACGTCCTCTTTACCGAAGGCGACATCGTTCCGAACTAACCCGGTTCGCGTCGCTGGACGCGATGGATTTCGGTCGTCACCCGGCCGTTTTGGACAGTCACCAACAGATAGTGAAAAAGGTTATTCGGCGGACCGCCGATGGCGGCTTGGGCTGGGTCCCCGCCGCCGCCGGTCACCACGGCTGGGACGTCCCCGACGGTGTAGGGCAGGTAGGTGTGAAGGTGAGCGGTAAAGATAAACTTCACCGGATATTCAGCAATGATTTTTTTAAATTCACGGTTTGTCACTCGCGAAGCGGCGGTTTCATCGTCGCCAACTATCTGGCTCAACGGCAGGTCAAATGGTCGATGGTACGCGATCAGGATGGTTTTATCGCGGTGGTCGGCGAGGTCCTTCGCCAGCCAGACCAAACTGTCGGCCGGAAACCC
>ORJL011059956.1_pt1 | contig 31105 bp, 39 predicted proteins | sample 1779941 | NCBI WGS metagenome assembly ORJL01 (sample SAMEA104232317, study PRJEB22302) | groundwater metagenome | biome: forest; feature: aquifer; material: groundwater | place: USA | collected 2011-08-07 | depth 5.8 m | reverse complement strand
CACCATATCCTATTGGCTCAAGAAAGAAGGCCTTGTTGAAAAACGTAAAAGACGTTTGCATGTTCCAGCGTATACAGAGCCTTTTTCCGAATGTCATGCTCCCAACGATGTCTGGAGCATTGATTACAAAGGGCAATTTTACATGAGAAATCATCATGTCTGTTATCCGTTGACCATCAGCGATAATTTTAGCCGGTTTATTTTAGGCTGTAAAGCGCTTCAAGGCCCGCGTTATGTTCCGACGAAGAAATATCTTGAGCTGATCTTTCGGGAATACGGGTTGCCGGATGCTATCCGCAGTGATAACGGCACGCCGTTTGCTGGGAAATGCATCGGCGGTTTAAGCCGATTATCCATCTGGTTTATTCAGTTAGGAATCATTCCGGAGCGGATTAAAAAAGGCTGCCCACAACAAAACGGACGGCATGAACGCATGCATCGTACCTTGAAAAATGACATCTTGGATGAAGCTGCCAGGAATTCCAAAGAACAGCAAAAACTATTCGATATTTTTCGGCAGGATTTTAATTTTTACCGGCCACATGAATCACTGGGCGACCAAACACCGAATGATTATTATAAAAAATCGCACCGGCCTTACGTGGAACGCCCGCATCCGCCGGATTATGGCTATGATTACACTGTGCGGCATGTCCGTCAATCCGGAGAAATCAAATTCAAAGGCCGAATGTTTTATCTAACTCAGTTGCTCACTGGTCAGCCAGTCGGCTTTAAAGAAATTGCCGATGGCCTTTGGCAGATCCAATTTAGTTTTTACATTCTTGGTTCCGTAGATTTGAGAAAGAACAAAATTATTCGTAACTAAAAAAGTGTAAAGGATGTACCCGGTCTAAAATGTAAACGATGTTTCAGTTGCACAGGGGGTGAATACAAAGATGAAATATTCAAATTGTATCTCACCCTCCCCTAACCCCTCCCATCGAGGGAGGGGAAAGTTACAAAGGAGGACAAACAAAATGCCTGCTGAAATTAAAGATGATACCAGCGACCGAGGGCGAAATGCCCGAGGAAGTGTCAAAGTCCAAATGGACTTGACCAATATCCAAGCCAGCCAAGAAAGGCACAAACCCTCGACTCCAGAGGCAGAGCTGATTCAGTTAGTGGTTTTTAGCTTAGAAGACGAGTCTTTTGGCGCAGATATTAATCAGGTCCGAGAGATTGTGCGTGTGGGTATGGTTACACCCATACCGGATTCGCCCGATTTCATTAGAGGGGTAACTAATATCAGAGGCGAAATCATTATTGTCATTGATCTCAAGGAGCGCTTCTTTCTGCCGGTAAGAAAGCCGGTGGAAAGTAAACATGTCGTTATTACCGGCCAGGAAGGCAACCTTTACGGCCTTTTGGTAGATGAGGTTACCGAGGTCTTAAGGATTCCTCGCACAGAGATAAAGACCACGCCCCATCTGATTACCAAGATTGACCGCACCTATATCAGCGGAGTGCTTACCTTGGAAAATCGCCTGATTATGCTGTTGGATTTAAAGAAGGTGCTCTCCGAAGAAGACCTCAACAAATTAGCTCGGATAACTTTACATCACAAGCCAGAGGGCAGTGGTTTGGCTTCCGATAAGCCAGAGGGCAATGGTGCGGCTTCCGATAGCCGCAGCCATAGCCAAAGCCAAGAAGATTTACCTGCGCAAGCTTCTGAGGAACCAAAGCCAGTAAAGGCAAAGAGGAAGTAGTGACATGAAAATAATCAAGATACAAGAAACAATAACCCTGCCTGCGGCAGGCAGGCAAACAATAACCAACAACCAAATTCTAATAACCAAACTTTATTTGTTTGGTAATTGTTTATTGGATATTGAAATTTATTTGGTTATTGTATCTTGATTATTGGTGATTTCAGTTGCTATAACACATATTATACAAGGAGGAACAGTATGTCCAAAAAGATTTTGATTGTTGACGACTCGCCATTTATTCGTATGGTGCTGAAAAGTATCGTGGAGAGGACGGTGTCCGGCGCGCAAGTATTCGAAGCCGATTCAGGCACAACTGCTTTTAACCAATTTAAGAAAGTAATCCCGGATTTAATTTTATTAGATATCATTATGCCTGAAGGCGAGAATGAAGGAGTGGATATCCTTAAGCGGATTAGAGATGCCGCGCCACAAGCCAATATAATTATGATTACTGCCGTCGGGCACGATGCGATGATTAATCGCTGTAAAGAATTAGGTGTTTTGGATTATATTGTCAAACCCTTTGATGACGCGCAGATTGAGGAATTATTGAAAAAATATATCTAATTATGTCTCCTATAAAAGTCCTGATCATAGATGACTCCCTCTTTATTCGCAGTCTGGTTTCTGATTTCCTGAATAAAGATTCCCACATTAAGGTAGTAGATACTGCCAAAAGCGGCCAGGAGGCACTAAGAAAAATTCCCGAGTGTAAGCCCGATTGCATCATTCTGGATTTGGCCATGCCGGGATGGGATGGCTTGACTACCTTAAAACATATCATGCGTGATTTTCCCACTCCGGTAGTGATACTCTCCGCCTATAGTCAGGAAGAGGCAGATATTACCTTAGAGTGTTTAGAGCTGGGCGCGATAAGTTTTGTGCTTAAGCCTTCCGGCGAGTTATCCTTAGATATAGAAAAGATACAAGAAAGGCTTATTCAGGAAGTAAAAGCGGCCGCGAGGGTCAACGTTCGAAAATTGGTAGAGACGCAAAATTTTGCGTCTCTACGTGATACGCACAACGCACGACGCCTGCCTGCCGGACAGGCAGGGATAAAGGTGAGGGGGGATAAAGTCATTGTGATAGGCGCCTCCACCGGCGGGCCGCAGACACTGGAGCTAATCTTACCCTATTTATCTGCTGATTTCTTTCTTCCGGTTTTGGTAGTTCAACATATGCCGAATAAATTTTTTACTGAAAGTTTATCCGGGCATTTAAATAAAAATTGCTCACTTAAGGTCAAGGTAGCTTCTAACGCGGAGACTATTTCTAGCCCAGCCGTATATCTTGCTCCCGGCGGTTCTCATTTGTCTGTCGGTCGTACACCCCTCACCCAGCCCTCTCCCCGACGGGGAGAGGATAAAGGTGAGGGGGTCATTTACATCACCGAGGTTTCACCCGACATCTTAAGCCCTTCTATTGATATGGCTATGCAATCCGCAGCCAAGGTTTATAAAGAGAATTGTATTGGTATCATCTTAAGCGGTATTGGCCATGATGGCTTGGAAGGGATGCGCTCCATTAAAAAGGCGGGCGGCAGAACCATCGCGCAGGATGAGTCAGCGCTTATCTTTGGTATGCCCAAAGCCGTAATCGACGCGGGCTTGGCAGATAAAGTGCTTCCTGCCGAAGAGATAGGCAGGGCGATATTGGAGGAAGCAGTATACTAGGATATAAATTTTTAACTTTTCCCCTCCCTCGAGATGGGAGGGGTTAGGGGAGGGTGATCTTCGACGATCATCACCCCCACCTCGCCTCCCCCATAAAGGGGGAGGAAATTACGGCGTAAAGAGAATATATGCAGAATTTAGACAAATACAAAGACGCTTACTTAAGAGAGGCAAGGCAGTACCTGGATACCTTGAATAGTTTTCTGATTAAATTAGAGAAAACTCCGGATAATCTGGCCCTGCTTGGGCCTATGCTGCACGCCTGCCATACCTACAAGAGCATATCCGGCATAGCCCATTACTCCCAGACAAGCATCCTCTGCCACGCCATAGAGGATGTCTTAGTCGGGATAAAAAAGAATGGTGGTAGAGACGCAAAATTTTGCGTCTCTACGTGCGCGGATTTATTATTTCAATGTTTTGATTTTTTAGAAGCCAGTCTAAAAGCGGTTTCGCAGGATAAAGAAGAACTGGATGCCGCTAGCTTTATCAAAAAATTACAGGCTCTGATTACAACGCAGGAATCACAAATCATGAATCATGAATCACCAGAGGCGATGGAAGAGCCTGCATCTCTTGAGAAAATCCAGAGCATTGAAGTCAAGGTAGAAAGATTAGATTTATTGATGCGCTTATCCGAAGAGCTGTTGATTAATAAGTTAGGTTTGGAGCGCATTAAGGAAACCTTACAAAACCCGGAGCTCTCCAATTCCGTAGATACCTTAACCAGATTAGTTTCTGACCTGCAGTTTAATATTATGCAGTCGCGCACCGTGCCTTTAAATTTTGTTTTTAACCGCTTCCCGCGGCTGGTAAGAGACCTGGCCAAGCAAGAGAAAAAAGAGGTTAATTTGGAGATAACTGGCGGTGACATAGAATTAGACCGTTCCATTGTGGAGGCCTTGACTGAACCTTTGGTGCACTTAGTGAGGAATGCTATTGACCATGGGATAGAGATTCCCGAAGAAAGAGAGGGCCTGAAAAAATCTAGCCAAGCCACCCTGAAATTATCTGCTAAAAGGGCGCGCGGTTTCGCGGTTATAGAAGTTAGCGATGATGGAAAAGGCATTGATTGGGACGAGATAAAAAGGCAAGCCGTCAGGCTCAATCTTATTTCCGCTCATCCTGCTCAGGAAGAACTTGTTAACGCGATTTTTTCCGGGATGAGCACAACCAAAGAGGTTACCCAGATCTCTGGCCGCGGCTTTGGCTTAAATATTGTTAAGCAAAAAATTGAATCCTTGGGTGGCTCAGTTAAAGTGGAATCGCAACCCTTAAGAGGCACAAAATTTATTTTAGAGATACCTTTAACCCTGGCCGTATTTAAAGTTTTATTCGTTAAGGTAGGCCCTAAATTATACGCCATCTCTTTAGCCAATGTGGAGCGGTTAATCCATGTCAATAAACAGGATATAAAAGGGATGCTGAATTACGAGGCCATTGTCTTTGAAGGCGAGGATATCCCCATCACCCGCTTAAACGAGTTGTTTAATCTGCCCCGATTAGATCTCGATTCGCAACCCATAGTCATTGTAAAAAAGGAGGAAGATCGATTAGGCCTGGCGGTCGATGAGTTAGGCCAGACCCAGGAGATTGTGCTTAAGCCATTAAGGATAGCCAAGGAAGGCAAATACTTTACCGGTTGCACCATTCTTGGCTCAGGCGAAGTCGCGCTTATTTTAGATACAGCTAATTTGATACTATCAAAAAGAAAAATTGTGTCTCGTATCTAGCACTCTGTTAAATTAATTAACTAACAACGAGATGCGAATTAAATGGAAGATTTAATGAATTTAAAACAGTGTTCGGCGTTTATGACTTTAAAAGGCAGGTTAGATTGTCGAGACAAGAAATGTCGATTTTCGCTAACTAAAAAATCGGCTCCGGTCCATTGCGCGTATGCGGCAATGAGAGAATCGGCTGGCTTTAATCCTTTGCCTTCATATTTCGCTCCTAGTTCGAAAGGGATGACTTTATCTTCGTCAATGGTTGTAAAGGTGTGGACAAAAAGGATAAATTCTTTAAATGCCTCAGGGGTTAAGTTATTGCGGACTTCTTCAGTTATTAAACGTGGCACACGGATAGATATTTTCCCCGTATGTTCTAAAATTGTGTCTAAAAGTTTTTCACAGGAAGAATCGCGAACGCTGCCGAAAGAAAAGATATATTCATTGCTGTCAAGAATGAGAAGCAAGTTTTGCCTCCCAAAGCTTTTCTCTGGTTTTGCGGATTTCTTCGATGATTTCTTGCTTGCTCATTCCTTTGTAGGGGGAAGTTACCTTCGACATAAGTTCGCGGATTTTCTGTAAATGCATTTTTGCTTTTTTAATATTCAGTTTCATCATCCATCACCTCACTAAAAATGTAGCATATCAAGGGGAAGGTGTCAAGGACTGTAATGAGACGATGCGATTGGATGGAAGAAAGCACGGTTATGAGAATTGGGAAATAAAAATTTTTGACAATACCGACGGAAAAAAAGAAAGGGGAAAACCCATGGTGAATGAGGAGAAACTAAACCAAATAAGCGAAACTGCGAGCCAACGCTGCACTGCAGCCTTATCCAAGCTTATCAATACAGAAATAAAGGTGGCATTCTCTAAACCCGTAATAACCAATGTCAAAGAGGTTCCTTCTCTTGTTAGCTCTGAGGAGCTGGGAGTAGGAATTCGTTTACCGATTACTACTACTACTACTACTACTACTACTACTACTACTACTACTACTACTACTACTACTACTGGCTCAAGCCTTTTCTTATTTCCTAAGGAAACTTCATTCAAATTATGTGATCTGGCGATGAAGAGAGATCCTCGGGATGACCCCTCGAGGGGGCAATTATCTTCCTTTGACGAAGGCGTACTCAAAGAAATAGGCAATATCTTCTTAGGCAATTATTTAGCCGTCCTCTCCAATAACCTTAAAGGAGAGATGGTCGAAGGTATGCCTCATTTCTCTTCCGGTATGTTTGGCGCGATATTAGAAGAGGTCATCGCCGATTTTGCCAGGGACAGTGTTGAGGCGCTGGTGGTAAAAATTGAATTAACGGTCAAAGAGATGAATATGAAGGGGTATCTGCTTCTTATATTTAAGCCCGAAGAGATTGAGGCCTTGTTGAATGCCTTGTGAGCAAATAATGGACATTGAAGTGCCGATGGGAGAATTTGTGGTAACTCAAGAAGAGGTTATCCTTACTACTCATGCGGTGGGTTCCTGTGCCGTAATCGCCCTATATGAGCCTAAGCTTAAAATCGCCGGGATGATTCATGCCATGTTGCCGTCGTCCCCTCACGGTGAGGGGGAAGACGCTAAATACGTAGACACTGCCATAGATTTAGCCTTAGAAAAGATGCGATCACTTGGCGCGGAGAGAATTGATATTGAAGCCAAGCTTGCGGGCGGGGCAAATATGTTCGGCCTTTCCAGCTCGGATATCGGCAGGGAGAATATTTTAAGCGCTAGAAAGAAGTTAAAAGAAGAGGGTATAAAACTAATCGGAGAATCTGTTGGCGGCTCCATCGGCCGGTCCGTGGAATTCTCGGTAGCTACCGGCATTGTTACGGTGAAGATAATTTTTTAATTTCGTACATCGTACTTAGTACATCGTAAACGAGAAGGTAGTGTCAAACGTTTTACAGAGTTGAAGGAAAGAATCGCGGAGTTGGAGGCGAAATTAAAGGAACACGGATAGAAGATTAGATGCTGATGAATTTTATATTTTTATTTTTGTTATCAAATACAATGTTGAATTTGGAAAATACATCTTTTCTTCCGAGAATAAATGGGCTCTTTTTGTTGGTTGAGAGCGCGCAGGTAATTTTTATAGGCGTAGCAGTTATTTTGACCGTTATTTTAGCGATGTATCCGTTTATCGTGCCTCCTTCGATACCGCTGAAATGCATTTTAGGCAAGGAGCCGACATCAATACCTAAATCTTGGGCTACAGATTCCGGCATGATGCTGCAATCAGCGCCTGTGTCTACAAGGAAATCGAATTTTTGGTATCCGCATTTCGTTAAAACCGGGATAGGAATGACCGGGTCCGGAATAATTCCTAATCGCGTGTGTTTTTGGTTTAAAGGAAATTCAGAACGCATAAATGCAGATAGTTTCTTTAGGCGGGACAAAACCGATAGTGAGCGCTGTCCTGTTAATATGTTTTCGGGCGAGTTTCTTCATCAGCTGCGTATAGCTTTTTGCATGCATAAAAATTTTATCGCCTTTTCTGGCAATATAATCGCTGGCATAATGTTCTTGGAGTTTTGCGTAAGAAACAGTTTTCATTTTTTTTACCTCACAAAATAAAGATATCACAGGAAGGCAGGTATGTCAAACGTTTTAAGGGGATTGGAAACTCAATCGGCAGGCCTGCCTGCCATTGGCAGGTCCGTGGAATTCTCAGTAGCTACCGGCATTGTTACGGTAAAGATAATTTTTTGATTCTCTAAATGGAGAAGACGATGGAAGAAAAACCCCTTAAAGTTCTTGTCATTGAACCAGACCTTGGCTTTACCCGCCAACTCAAGAAACTCTTCGCTGAAGCAGAAAAGAAGCATAAACAGAGGTTTGATTTAGAGTATATAGAAGAGCTCTCTCTTGGCCTTGAGCGCCTGGCTAAAGGCGGGATTGATATTATCCTTTTAGACCTTTCCTCCCATGAGGGCACAGGACTAGAAGCCCTATCCCGAGTATACGCTAAAGCAAAAAATACTGCCATTGTCGTTCTTATTGATAAAGATAAAAGCGGCCTGGCAGGAGGGGCACTTTACAATGGAGCTATGGACTGCCTCTTAAAGGATGAGCTTGACTCTAAACTCCTTACCCACTCCCTAAACCTTAGCCTTAAGCAACACCAGCTATATTTGCTATTAACCCAAGCCAAAGAGAAAATAGAGATTAAAGAAGTACAACTGGAAGAGATGAAAAAGGCGCTGGATCAGATTGCCATTGTGGCGGAAACCGACCCTCAAGGTCGGATTATTTATGTCAACGATCAGTTCTGTCAAATCGCGAAATACAGCCGTGAGGAGCTTCTAGGGAAGGACGACCGCATCATTAATTCTGGCTACCATCCCAAGGAATTCTGGAGACAAATGTGGGCGACTATTGGCCGCGGGGAGGTCTGGCGCGGCGATGTATGCAGCAGGGCCAAGGATGGATCCATCTACTGGGTTGATGCGACCATCGTCCCATTCATGGGACCAGACGGAAAACCTGAGAAGTATCTGACGATCCGAACGGTCATCACCGAGCGCAAGCAAATCGATGAGTTAAAGAACAAATTTGTCGGCACTGTCTCTCATGAACTGCGCACGCCGCTGGCTACGATAAGAAATACGATGACGCTCTTGCTCAATAGCACTACCGGCCCTATAAATGATAATCAGCGTAAATTTCTTGATATGGCGAAGAGCAACATAGACAGGTTAGGCCGGCTCATTGATGACCTCCTGGATATATCTAAGTTAGAGGCAGGTAAAGTGGAATTCAAGCCAGTGCTGGTTGACTTTTCCGCTATGTTGCGGGAAACTTGCGCTAAATGGAAGACGGAGATTGATAAAAATTGCCAGAGCCTTGAGTGTTGCTTACCCGATTCAGCCGTTAATATCTATATTGACCCTGACAAACTTGCCCAGATACTGGATAACCTTATTTCTAATGCCATAAAATTTACCCCTAAACAAGGTAAGATAGATGTTGTACTTAAAGATAGAAAAGATCAAATAGAGGTTTCTGTCTCTGATGCTGGTATAGGCATAGCTAAAGAAGATTTACCTAAGGTCTTCAGCAGATTCCAGCAGTTTAGCCGCACCCCCGGCCCAGGCTATAAAGGAACTGGTTTAGGCCTGGCCATAGTTAAAGAATTGATAGAAATGCTTAAAGGTGAAATTAAGGTTGAGAGCGAACTTAATAAAGGGAGCAAGTTTATCTTCACCCTGCCTAAAATAACGGCGGAAGAAATATTTAAAGAATATGTTATGAATGGATTTGAAAAAGCCAGGACAGCCAATAGGGCTTTATCCGTTTTGGTCATGCATGTCAATCATCTGGGTGAATTAAAAGAGGAATACGGAGACGAAGGCGTCCGCGGGATATTAGGTGATCTGGAAACGACAGTCAAAAAGAATGTGCGGCGCGATTTCGTATCTGTGCATAAAGAAAGCTCGATTGTCATCATACTTGAAGAAACAGATAAAAAAGGGGTTTTGGTCGTGCAAAAAAGAATCGCGGACGCCGTAGAAAAATACGAATTTAAACCCACCACGGGCCGCCCTAGAGGAATACTCGTTACCTTTGGAATGGCCACATATCCGGAAGAGGTTAACCCAGAGAAAGAAATGATACCCGCGGCGGGAGAAAGGGCGATGGAAACAAAAGCGCTTGAAAAAACAATATTAATCGTGGATGATGAAAAAGATAGCGTAGAGGCCGTAGGATATCGCTTAGAAGCGAATGGATATAAGATCCTCAAGGCCTACAACGGCGAAGAAGCGCTCAAAATAGTGGAAACAGAGCTTCCCGACCTTGTCATATCAGATATCAAGATGCCGGTTTTAGACGGATATGGCCTTCTTAAAAAGATGAAAGAAAATAAGAGATTAGCCGGTATTCCCCTTATTTTTCTCAGCGGCAAAGAAAGGGAATTTGAAGACAGGGTCGATGGAATTACGCAAGGCGCGGTCCGGTATTTTCTAAAACCTTATGATGAGACAGATTTTTTGAGTACAATAAAATTAGTTCTTAAAAAATAGGCAGATAAAAAAGTAATCCCTCGCCGCTGCTAATGGTCAAGAAGCACTCCATTTAATAATGCTTCAGAAATGCTCCGAGTCGCGCTGAAGGTGAAAGGTATTAGGTAAGCAAATGAAAATACTTATTGCTGATGATGAGAAAGAAGTCGCGGAGTTAATCAAGAAATGGCTAGACAGGAGAGGTTATAACGCGGACCTTGCTTTTGACGGCGGGAAAGCCTTAGAGCTTATCAAACTCAATAATTATGATTTGATATTCGTAGACCATAATATGCCTGAAGTCACTGGCTTAGAATTAATTGTGTATATAAAACAGAATAGCCCTGCTACTAAGACAGCAATGATTACAGGTTATCCTCACATAGCGGAATTCGCCGCTAAGGAATTGGGCGCGGATGAATATTTGACCAAACCCGTTAAGCTGGAAGAGATAGAAGATATTATTGATAAATATAAAAAGTGAATGTGAAGATATCTAAACCAGCTCCTACCAACATGAAATAGTCTTAGCTAGAATCAAGGAATTATTAAAAAATCCATTCATGCCCGCACGCGGTGATTTTAAAAATGAATTAAGATAGGGTCGTATCGTTTATTTGGAAACTTTTAAGATGAGGGTGTTTGCTCCGTCTCGCAGTTCAACTTTTTCAAGGGTAATATCAAGAATCCTTTTCCCCTCAACGGTTTCTCCCACTTCATAAATTTCATTGTTGATCAGGGCTACCCATTTATCTCCCGTCATCATCGTTCCGCTTAAGATGAGGGGATTTTTTTCTGTTGGTTTAGGGAGCGCCTTATCTTTGGAAAATTGAGGTTGAATAGCATTCGGAGTCGTATTCTGGGGAGTAGGGACAGGAGGCTTAATGGATTCAGTAGTCAAATAAATAAAAATTCCAAATAACACACTGAGAGATAAAAAGAAGATACAAGTTGAGGTTAAGATAATTTTAAGCCATGATTTTGTGGGGGTGGGAGAAGGCTTAGACGGCGCGATGATCGTTGAAGATTCTTGCCTCTGAGGAGAAGGCCGATGTAAATCTTCATACATCTTTGTTAGACCATGGTTTTCTTGCTTTTCTAAATCGGCTTGCGCTTTTTTAAGGGCTTCATGAATAATGCTCATCTTAAAACAACCTCTTGGGCGCAATTGTAGACCATTTCCTCATTAATGGTGAATGTCCCTGGAAGATATCCCGCCAAGAGGGCTCGGTCGCAGAGGATATTGATCACCCGGGGAGTGCCTTGAGATTGTTCGAAAATGGCGTCGATAGCCGTGTCTGTAAAATGAACTTTGGGTTCCTTGCCTGGCCCTGAGGCGACGCTTAATCGATGATGAATATAGCCTTTCACTTCATTGCGATCCAAAGGAAGAACGTGGAATCTCACTGTTACCCGTTGATTGAGTTGCCGTAAATTAGGTAATTTTAGTTTTTCAGACAATTCGGGCTGGCCAACGAGAATGATTTGGAGAAGTTTTTCTTTTTCCGTCTCAAGATTGGATAAAAGTCGAATTTGTTCCAGCTGTTTTATGCTTAAATTTTGAGCTTCATCAATGATGAGGACGACATTATGCCCTTGGCTTGTTTGGTCAATAAGAAAACGGTTTAAAGCGCTGATCAAGGCAAATTTATTTTTCAAATGACTCTCTATTCCAAGATCTTTTAAGATAATTTGAAGGAGCTGTAGGTCCGAGAAACTGGGATTTAAGATCAAGGCCGTCTTCGTCTTTTGGTCAAGACGATTAAGAAGTGTTCGGCAGAGAGTCGTTTTCCCTGTGCCGATTTCTCCGGTGACCACAAGAATGCCTTTGCGCTGGTTAATTCCGTAAGTTAGATGGGAAAAAGCTTCATTGTGGCGGGTACTGCAAAAGAAAAAGTCGGGATCAGCCGTGATATTAAAAGGATTTTCTTTAAGCTGGTAAAATTCTTTATACATTAAAAATTAGTATAGCATGGGAGAGACTTTTGGTAAACCTAAAACAAAAATTAATGGAATTCAAAATGGATCAAAATGACTTTTATTCCCGCCTTAATGGGGAAGGTAAGATTTTAAGTTGCTGGCGGTATTTAGCTAGAGTTCGGCGGGAGAGGGTGATATTTTCTTGTTTGAGAAGATCCACGAGCTCTTGGTCAGTTAGCGGTTTTTCTTGATTTTCGTTTTCGATCAAGTCTTTTATTTTTGATTGGATGGCCTTGGACGAAAAAGATTCTCCATCCTGCTGTTTTATCCCAGAATTAAAAAAGTGTCGTAATTCAAAAATACCGCCAGGAGTTTGGAGGTATTTATTGTTGATCGCCCTGCTTACCGTGGATTTGTGTTTTTCCACCAGTTGGGCAATTTGCGCCAAGGTCATGGGGTGAAGATTAGCGGAGCCTTTATCCAGAAAATCCTTTTGAAATTGGACAATGGCTTCAGTTACCTTTCGGATGGTTTCTTTTCGCTTGTTGATGGCATTCATCAACAAGTTAGCGGCCCGAAGCCTTTCTTTTAAGTATTCTTTAGTATCTTCAGGGAGATTTTCTTGTTTTAGCATGCTTTTATATTTAGGATTAAGGCTTAAGCGGGGCAACTTCTGTTCATTTAAGATCACTTCATAGGTATCGTCATTTTTTTCCAGGATGACATCTGGAATTAAATGGAGCGTCTTTTCTGTGTTAAAGAAACGGCCGGGTTTTGGTTCACAATGGGCAATTTCCTTGACAGCCTCTTTAATATTTTCTACGGTAACTTTCCCACAGTGCTCGCCACAAAGATTGGCGAGTCCTTGCCCAACAGCTGGCAGGCGGGCGCCATGTCTTGTGGCGGATTTCCCAGCGGAAATTTTTTGGGCGATCAATTCCAATTTTTTCTTCTCTAAAAGGGGAAGATACTTATCAATGATTTGGAAGGCGATAGAATTCTCTTTGCTTTTTGTTTTTATTTGCAACAATAAACATTCTCTTAAATCTCTGGCGCCTACACCCAGAGGGTCGAAGGTCTGGATTAAAGATAAAACTTTTTCCACTTCTTGAGGGATGACCTGGGCCGATTGAGCTATTTCTTCCACGGAAGACCTTAGATAGCCATCCTCATTGATATTGGCGATAAGGACTTCTCCTATTTTGCGGTCCTCCTCGGAATTACAAGATAAATGAAGTTGTTCTAAAAGATGGTCAGAGAGCGTCGTGGATTGAGTGATGAGACTTTCTCGGTAATTTCGTTTTTTTTCGTCAAATTCATCACGGTTATAATCTAAGCCAGACTCGATTTCTTTAAGAGAGTCTGCTTTATTCTCTGACTCATTAGCAATTTTGTTTTCTTCGCTATCCCTCACGGCGTCTATTTCCAATAAAGGATTTTCCTCGGCCTGCTCTTTAACGTAATCTCCCAGTTCAACGAGGGGCATTTGTAAAAGGTTGAGAGCCAGCTTCATTTGGGAAGTTAGTCTTAATTTATGGGTAAGTTGAGGAACGGGTTTTAGTTGGAGTTGCATATTTTGACCTATTTATTCCCGATACTACAAAGATATATTATTACAAATTTTTAGATTTGACAACGTAAAAAATGAGTGATAACCTATACTATCCTATAAGCAAAAGAGAAAAATAAATCAATGCCTAGAGAACTGAAATGATAAAAGAGTTATCCGTAGTAATTAAAAATGGAAATTTTGAATGGCGCAAACACATTTTAGTCCGTTTAGCCGAACGCAATATTAAACAAGAAACGATTATAGAAGTTATTTCAAGTGGCGAGGTTATTGAAGATTATCCCCGCGATAAACCCTTTCCTAGTTGTTTGATCTTTAAGATGATCGAAGGTAAACCTTATCATGTGGTTGTAGGCTTTGATTCAGAATATAAAAAAGCATATATCATTACTGCTTATAACCCAAGTTTAGATAAATTTGAGCCTGATTTTAGAACGAGGAGGAAATAAAATGGAAAAGTGCCCGTTATGTTCAGGAGAAAAAAAAGCAGGAACAACCGTTTATACAGTAGACTTGGGATTTGGTTTAGTCATCGTGAGAAATGTTCCCGCCAAACTTTGTAGTCAATGCGGTGAAGAGTGGATAGAAGATAAGGTTGCGAAGGAATTAGAAAAGATTATCGAGAACGCGCGTTTAGCCAACTGTCAGTTTGAGGTTGTCCCTTTTCAGTTTGCCGCCACTTAAGGCATCAGATTCAAATGGTATGCTAAAATAAGTTTCTTTGATGCTCAATATAAAAATGGTGAACAGTTGCTAAAAGGTATATAAAACAATGCAACCTAAGCAAGCAAGCAAGCAAGCAAGCAAGCAAGCAAGCAAGCAAGCAAGCAAGCAAGCAAGCAAGCAAGCAAGCAAGGGTAATTCTTACTTACTTTTTGGGAGTTTTAACCCAGGTATCAATCATGATATCTGGGTTTTTTTATTTTTAGGGAGTAAATAATATGTCTCTCGATCAAGAAAAGATTTTTTTGGATAGTATCGTTGATAGTGTCATCATGATCGACAAAGAGGGCAGGATCAGGGATGTCAATCAAGGCGCTCTCGATCTTTTAGGTTATCCAAGAAGTGAAGAAATTATTATGTCCCCTTTTGAAAAAATTTGTCAGAATCTCTCCATGGCGAACTTGAGAGATAAAATTCCTTTAGCCGAGCAGGAACTGGTCTATCTGCACAAGGAAGGGAGGGGGATTCCCGTCAGTGTCAATATCACCAGTAGAGTCTCGTACCCTGACGATCTCATATTCATAGGCAGGAATATGAAAAAGGTTAAAGAATTAATTGGAGAACTGACGCAATCTCAGCAAGAACTTAAAACTTCTTACGATCAGTTAGAAACAAATAAAAACGATCTGGTCCGTTCAGAAAAACTTGCCTATGCTGGGAGAATTTCCGCCAGTATTGCCCATGAAATAAGAAATCCCTTAACCAATGTCTCTATGTCAGTTCAGCAGCTTAAAAAAAATTTCAAAAAGAGTGAAAGAGAGTCTAAGCATCTCGCGATTATTGAGAGAAACACAGAAAGGATCAATTTTCTGATCACGGAACTGCTTAATTCCGCCCGACCATCCAAACTTAGCTTTCATCCTTCAGATATTCATCATGTCCTCAAGGAGGTGTTAGATTCCGTTCATCCTAAAATACAGTCAGGCAAGATCAAAGTCATTAAAGATTTTACCCCCAGCCTCTCTTTATTAAAAATAGATAAGGAACAAATAGGGCGGGTTTTGTTAAATTTAATACTTAATGCTATTGAGGCTATGCCTCAGGGGGGGACATTGACTATTGCGACGGGACATGAGAGAAACCATTTTAAGATCAAGATCGTGGATACAGGAAAAGGAATCTCAGAAGAAAATCTCATCAAGGTATTTGATCCTTTTTTTAGTACCAAGCAGGGAGGTGTGGGCTTGGGCTTAACCATATGCTATGGGATTATTGCCAGTCACGGCGGAGCTATTGAGGTAGAAAGTAAATCCAAGAAGGGTTCAATCTTTATCCTTTCCCTGCCCCTGGCGGCAGAAAATAAAACAGACAGACAGACAGACAGACAGGGGCAGAAGATAAAGACCAGTATAAAATAAAAAAGGATTTATGATGGAAATTAAGTGGGATATCAAAAAAGGGGTAGACACCTATAGGCAAATCTCGGATAGCCGTTTAAAGGCCTGGATTGCTACGGGCAGGATAAAGCCAGCCGAGATGGTCGTCTGGAGAAGCGGCTTTTCCGGCTGGCGAAAAGCCGAGGATCTTGAGGAACTCTTACCGTATGTTAAGCGTTGGGAGAGGAAACAATTTCAAAGGATCGGGAGAAAGGGCAGGGCAAGAAAAGAGCCTCCCATTCCCAAAAGGGATATCAAAAATATCTTGATCATCGATGATGAGAAAGATCTTTGTGATCTTTTAAGTGAAGCGTTAGTTTCCCAAGGGTATCAAGTGTCTTCTGCTTCCACTGGCCGAGAGGCCATGGGTTATTTGAGGGGAAATCGGCCTGACTTAGTATTTTTGGACTTAAGGTTACCAGGCGGTGATGGAATCAAGCTTTTATCCCGAATAAAAAATATAGATTCGAAAATAATCGTTAATATTCTTACGGCCTATGGAAGTCAAGAGGCTAAAGAAAAAGCGATACGGTTAGGAGTTCATCAATTTATTGAAAAGCCTTTTAGCGAAGAGGAAATTTTGCGGAGTATAAGATCGTAGAGAAGGATGTAAACTATATGGAAAAAATTCTTATTGTTGATGATGATCAAGATTTTCGTTTCAATCTTTCCTCTATATTAGAGAAGGAAGGATATGCCGTGATGGAGGCGGGAGATGGGAACGAGGCACTGAAGGTCATTAAGGAGAATCCTCTGGATTTAGTTTTATTAGATCTTCGGCTCCAGAACATAGATGGAATGAAGATTTTAGAAAAAATGAAAGAAATGGATGGCAACTTAGCCATTCTCATGCTGACGGCCTATGCCGAAGTCAAGCAGGCGGTTAAAGCCATGAAATTAGGGGCATATGACTATATTACTAAGCCCTTTGACAATGAGGAATTAATTTTTAGTATAAAAAAAGCCTTGCAAGCCCAATCTCTAGGCAGAGAAGTACAAGAATTACGCAAAAAGTTAGGTGAAAATAAATTTATGGGAGAAAGTCCTCAGGTCAAACAGGTCTTAAAACAGGTTGAGATTATTGCTCCAACCGATATGACCGTGATAATCCAGGGAGGAAGCGGAACCGGCAAGGAATTAATTTCGCAGATGATTCATCAGAAAAGCAAGCGTTTGGATAAACCTTTCGTAGCCATAGATTGCGGCGCGATTCCCGAAACATTAATGGAAAGCGAATTTTTTGGCTATGAAAAAGGGGCCTTTACCGGAGCTGATGAATTTAAAGAGGGTAAATTTGAGCAGGTCAATGGCGGGACCTTATTTTTAGATGAGATTGCCAATCTTCCGTATGGCATGCAGGCCAAACTTTTAAGAGTCATTCAGGAAAGAAAGATTACGCGCCTCGGAGGTAAAAAAGAGATCAAGGTGGATGTGCGCATCCTGGTGGCCACCAAAATAGATCTTCTTGAGGATGTACGGCAAGGCAAGTTCAGGGAGGATCTCTTTCATCGATTAAATGAGTTTCTTATTGAACTTCCCTGTCTTTGTGAAAGAAAAGAGGATATCCCTATCTTAGCCAAGTGTTTTTTAGAGGAGGCCAATTGGGAATTAAATAAAAAGATCAAAGCCGTATCGGCCCAAGCCATGAAAATGCTTTTGAATTATCCCTGGCCAGGAAACATTCGAGAGTTAAAGAATGTCATTAAAAAGGCCGTGCTCGTGGTGGATTCTGAGGTCATAGGTCCAGAGCATATTTTAGTGGATAATTCTCATTGTCCCAAAGAACCAGGACTCAATGACCATTTACATTTAGAGGAAGGAAGATCCCTTAAAGAGATAACCCGCGATGTAACAAATAAAGTAGAAAGGGAAATTATTCAACAGGCCTTAACTAAAACAGGGGGAAATAGATCCAAAGCAGCCAAACTCCTCAAGATTGATCGCGCCAGCCTTTATTCCAAGATAAAGGAATTCCAGTATAAATAAGTCTTGCCATGACAAGACTTATGGTATATACTTAAACAGTAGTACATAGGAACATATAATAATACATAATTCTCTGTAATCCAATGATTTTATGAGGGGGTGAGGGTAGCCATGACTGAGAATACAATACCGGCTTTAGAAGCCCGAAATCATCTAGGCGAAATCATCAAACGTTCCGTTGTCAATGGAGATTGTTTTATTGTTGAGAAGTCAGGAATTCCGATGGTTGCCATTATTAATGTTCAAGACTATGAGGAATTCAAGCAGCTGATGGCAGAACGGGAAAACGATTTTGAAATGATTGAACGGCTGCGTTCCAAGATGCCGGACATGGCCGAAGAAGAAATCCACAAACTTGTCAATGAAAGTGTCGCGGCGGTAAGAAAAAAGAAAAATGCTTAAAGTTGTTGTTGACACGAACCAGTTTATCAGCAGCCTCATTGGCAGGCAGGGATTTTCGGCCAAACTCATCGATGCCTGGCGCAATCATAAATATATCCTGGTTATCAGCCAGGATATATTGAAAGAAATCGAACGAGTTTTCTATTATCCACGGATTATGAAGGCGCGTCACTTGGATGAAGGCGAAGTGGGAGCGTTTATTAATTTCATTAAAAAAAGAGCTGTTATTCTCTCGAATACGCCGAGGGTTGATGTGATCAAAGAAGATCCTGACGATAATTGTGTTTTGGCGTGCGCGCACAAGGCGAAAGCCGATTATATTGTTTCCGGGGACGATCATCTTTTAGACTTAAAAGAATACCAGGGGATTCCCATAGTTACGGTTAAAGAATTCCTGAGCGTGATCAGGCCTTAAAAGCGGCCTGTCAATTCATCCGCCTTCGCCGGAGACCACCCCGCTATGGCGGGGTGGTTAGGCGAAAATAAGCAAAGTTTCGATGGTACGACTACGGAGCGATTCCGCCCCACTACGAAGGCAGATGAATTGCTGCGAAGCAGAATCATTTAAAGGGACCACGCCCATGGGCGTGGGGCTCCATTTCGCAAATTTTACGTAAAGACAATTTATAAATTAAACAGAGAAAAAATATTTTTTAACAAAGTACAGAAGTTACTTGAAAAATTTGAAGAGATGGCGAAATATATCCGATGATGGGATTTAATGATGTTTAAAGAATCCGAAACAATTGAATTTAAAAAATCCACCGCCGAATTAAGAGAGGCGGTGATTTCTATTTCCGCGATTCTTAATAAGCATGGTCGGGGCGAGTTGTATTTCGGGATTAAGGATGACGGTATCGTCGTTGGACAAACGATTGGCCGCAATACTATCAAAGAAGTCACTCAGGTCATAACGGATAATATTGATCCTAAAATTTTTCCAAAGGTAGAAACAAAAAAGATGCAGGATAAAGATTGCATTAGGGTTGAGTTTCATGGTCCCTATCGGCCGTACTTCGCTTATGGCCGGGCTTATATGCGTGTGGGCGAATCGGACAAGCAGTTAAGCGTTCAGGAGATGGAAGATCAATTTATCGTTAAGAATAAATTTTTGTGGGAGGAAGAAATTTCTACTAAAAAGCTCAAGGATGTGAATGTCCGGACGCTGAAAGAATACATGAGGAAAGCCAATGAGGCTAAGCGGATCAATTTTAAATACACGAACGTAAAGGCGACTTTGAATAAACTGTGGCTTTTGCAAGGAAGTAAATTAAAAAAAGCCGCGGAGGTTCTTTTTTGCGATGAAAATCACGTGGAAGTTCAAGCGGCGATTTTCGCCGGCACGGATAAACTAACTTTTTTAGATATCAGACAGTTTAAGGGCAATCTTTTTAGTTTGCGCCAGCAGGCTGAAGTTTATGTCAAGGAGCATATGAAATGGCGCGCTGAATTAAAAGGAGGCCCGCGTAAGGAGATTCCGGAAATTCCTGTTGAAGCTATTCGGGAGGCGGTTGGCAATTCACTTTGTCATCGGGATTATGCAAATCCAAAAGGCAACGAGGTAGCCATTTTTAAAGACAGAATTGAGATTTATAATCCGGGGAAATTTCCTGCGGATCTTAATCCTGAGGATTTTATTGAGGGAGACCTGCGTTCTGTTTTACGTAACCCATTGATTGCTGAGACAATGTATAAGTCGAGTGATATTGAAAGATGGGCAAGCGGTTTAAAAAGGATTTATGAGGAGTGTACGGCAAGTCAGATAAAATTTGAATTCAAGCGCATTCCCATGGGTTTTGTGGTTATTTTTTATAGGCCTAAATGGGAAGAGGGAGAAGGGTTGATCGACAGCGAGGATATAGAAGAGGGGCTGCAGAAAACTAGGGAGAAAATTAGGGAGAAAACTAGGGAGAAAACTAGGGAGAAAATATTGCGTTTAATACGAGAGAATTCGGCTATAACGACTTCCGAGCTTGCCGAGAAATCGGGTATTACCCTCAAAGGAGTGGAATGGAACATCGACAAGATGAAAAAAGAAGGGTGTATTAAACGCATCGGTCCAGATAAAGGCGGGCATTGGGAGGTTTGTTGAAATTGAAAGAGAGTGCAGAAGCCCAAGTCCGTAATAAAATAGCCCCAGCGATAATTGCTTTAGACAAGCTGGCTAAAAAAGAGAAGGCGCCGGTTCAGTTTATCAGGGTTGCGGTCAGGGATTTTAAAAAGGCGGCGGGGCTTTTGGATGAGATCAAAGATTAATTTTGAGGGCAATGATTTTTTTTAACTACCAATTTCAAGATCTGCCGAAGGACATTTGTGAGCATGCCGCTAAGAAATATTCTGTAAAAACTGGATAAGGCGGATGAGATTTCACTCCTCGCCGCAATCCCAACCAAAAGTGTAGAAAATATTCTACAAAACCGTATTCTAAAATTTACACTTTTTTAATTCAGGTCAAAATTCAATGGCGCTTCGGAATATGATTGTCTCTTAATTAAGCACAGCTTTCAACTTCTGGACAAAATCTTCCCTCTTGATTTTATCCATTTTCTGAATATTAAACAGTTTCCAACGGACGGCTGGTAAGCGTTCAACACCATCAATGCCTAACAGGGACCACTTTGGTTGACCGCGCTTAAAAGAAAGCAAAAATTCTTTATCATCCTTTGTCAATTTTTGCTTGATCAGTTTGATTAAATGAGCGCGCGCCCTAACAAGCTCCTCATACGGGACATAATCGTATGCTATGCCCTGGAAATCCGTCTCATAAACCTCTCGGATATCTTTCAAAATCGGATGCAAAGATTCATGAATGGGCCGATCATGGCTCATCAAATGAACTAAAAAACCTTTCCAGATTTGTTCGGTTATTCCCTCACTATCCAAAAAAAATTTAATATCATAAAGGTCACGTGGATGTTGACGATCCAAAGCAGCGCAAATCTTTCCTCCATAAAGATCAGACAAAGAAACGACTCTTATCGTAGTTGACATTTCAAATGTCTCTTTAGCTTTAGGCGAGAGATCACGATTTTCACAAGGGAAAACTGACCCTCGAATTACTAAATTCGGTTCTATCTTAATTTGGATGTCGCCTCTAAAAACATTTAACTTGCTGATCATCTTTGGATTTTTTATCGGAATTTCTTTTACAGTGCTCCCCACCACGTGTTTTTTGATATCTTTGGCTATCTGCCTGAGAGTCTTTTCAATATTAGCCAAGGATTCATCTCGTTCTTGAACCGGCAGGTAAGTTAAATCTATATCAACAGACAATCGAGGCATGTTCTGGACAAACAGATTGATTGCGGTCCCACCCTTGAGAGCGAAACAATCATATTGCGCAATCAAAGGTAAAACCTGGACGACTAATTCTGCCTGTTTAAAATACGGGCTGCTCTTGTCGATCATTATTATCGTTCGGTATTGTGATCAGATATTTCGAATCCAACTTCCCGTTTCTTTGAATGACGCGTTTGCCTTTGCCCAAATCTACATGCTCTAAGTTTAAGCGCTCAAACCATTGATGTCCATGCTTTTCAGCAAACCATAAAAAAAGCCGTTTCGTTTTTATATTTTTACATTTTTCTAAAAGGGAACTTATAAGGTCTGGTCTCAATGTTGAAGCACTTTCCATTATGACATCAACCATATGAAAAGATTCTTTGTTCGGCACATCGGACACCATCTCTAATATTGCTCTCTCAGGTGAAGCAACATTGATATTCCAATCCCAGCTGCCAAACAATGTGGTCGTGAGACCCATATTATTTTCATTATTCTTAAATAAACCTCTTGTATGTTCAACAAATTTTACATCCACATTTGTTTTGAAGATCCACCCAGGCAATTTCTTTTCACGGAACAAATGAACACGCTGTTTTTTATTTAATGGCAAATAATGAGCCAAGCCTTTTAATTCTAATGCTGAACGCCCACCTACATGCATATTGAAACCAAGAACCTGCAAAGAATAAACTAAATGTTGCCATTTAAAAAGAGCCCCTGGCCTGCGATAAGCGCCATGGGCGACACGCTCAAGATACCCCTTTTGCAGATAATAATCCACAAGCGCGGTATCTATGCTTTTGCTTTTTAACCAAGCACGATCCACTACGACTCCATCTGGAACTTGCTCTATTTTTAATTTATCCATTTTTTTATCTTGGTTTACAAATTAATAAAATCACATAGGCACACTATGTTTATAGCATAAAATGTAAACCACAGCAAGGTTTAATTTTCTTTAAATTTACATAGTCTGACTATGTAAATTCTAGATTTATTAAACCAAAACAACCCCCAAGCCCATCTCCCCAGCTTTACATAGAAGCTTTTGCAATGTCCTGCCTCATGAAACACTCCTCGCCGCAATCCCAACAAAAAGTGTAGAAAATATTCTACAGAACTGTATTCTAAAATCCATACATTCTAAATCCTGGCCAAAATTTGTTTTAAATTTTCTTGTGATGTTAAAAATTTTTGTTTACGTAACTGCTTGTAATATTGAAAGTTACAAAAATTTAAAAATTATTTTTACAAAATAATAATATTTGGCACGATTGTTGCTTATTTATATAAGTGATGGAGATAAGATTGGAAAGGGTTTAAACATGCAAAGAAACAGAGTTAAAGCATTAATCGTAGAGGATAATCAAGACCTGTCTCAATTGATTTCAGAGGCACTTAGAGAAGAGGATTATGGGACAGATATTGCCTCTGATGGCAAAAGTGCCCTCCGGATGATTAAAAACCAAATTTACGATGTCATGATTTTGGACCATAATCTCTCTGATATTACGGGATTGACTCTTCTTAAGAGGATCAACCCAATAAGACCCGCCTTAAAAACTGTTATGATCTCAGCCTATGCCGATAACTCTGTCATAAAAATGGCAAGAAAATTAGGGGTTTATGATTTCTTGGAAAAGCCCTTTTATATAGAGAAGTTGGTTAAAGTGGTTAACAAGGCCATTGAAAAAAAGGAGGACAAAGTATGATCGATCTACCAATAGTCTTTGGACCTGGGGGGGCGACATTGACTCAAATGGCGGGATATTTGCCTAAGTTGGGGATATTATTGCTGATTCTGGTTATTGGCTCTTTAGCAGCGGTGGGAATGGCAGGTTTGACTGCTCGGATTCTTAAACTTCTAAAATTAGAAACTTTCGGCAAGAAAATAGAGATACCCAATGTCCTAAAAAAAGGCGGAATTGGCCTATCTTTAAGTGAATTAATTACAGAGATTATTTTTTTCCTCATCATTATTGCTACCTTAATTACAGCCCTTGAATTCTACGGTATTAGGACAGGTGTATTAATGAGTTCAATTCTTGTCTATATTCCACAAGTCATTTCCGCGGTGTTTATTCTCATTTTAGGGATCCTGGCAGCGATACTCATCTCAGGGATCATTAAATTAGTCGGCGGGAATGTCAAGATTGCTCAGTCAGATACACTGGGTAATGTCGCGAAGTACGCGATTATTATTGTCAGCATAGTCATTGCCTTAAAAGAATTGGGGCTGGGAGTGATTTTAACGGATAAATCCAAGGATATAATCTTGGCGGGTTTAGTGCTGGCTTTGGCTTTGGGGACAAAAGATAAAGTAGGAGAATTTTTAGGTAAAGTATTTAAGAAGTAAAAATAAGAAGTGGATGGGGTCCTTCCCCCGCCAAGGCGGGGTCAGGATCAAATTTGCTTCGCAAATTTGAAAGGAGGTGAAAAACATGGCCGTAGAAAAAGCGATTGGTTCTTCCAGTTTGGTCGAAGTTATTGACCGTATCTTGGACAAAGGCGTCGTCATTGATGCCTGGGTGAGAGTCTCTTTAGTAGGTATTGAGATTCTGGCGATTGAAGCTAGAGTAGTTGTGGCTTCAGTTGAGACCTATCTTAAGTATGCTGAGGCAATCGGTTTAACCGCAACAGCAGCGTAAGGTCAGGATAAGGTAAAGAGGGATTCTTGCCGAGCCATCCTTCATCCGCTTAAAGCGAGAGAAAAGCATGGCCCGCCAAGATTTTCCTTGAGATTTTTGAAAAAAATTTCATCCTTCCCCCGCCTTGGCGGGGTCAGGATATTCACGTAGAAAGAAAAAAAATGCCAGAGATTTTAGATTTACCGCCTTCGGCGAAAAATATAATAGAAGATATTATCGCTTCTTATGAAACAAAGATTGAAAACATCAACTCTTTTTTTGAAACCACATATTTGATTCTTGGTGAGTTTCAAGAGCCGCTCCTTGAGACAAAAGAAGAAAGAGGAGAAATCAATTCTCAGTTACAAGATTTACTGGCTAAGAATGAGCACTTAAGAAGGACGGATTTTAACCGGATGATGCAGGGGATCCTTGCTATCCAAGTTGAAAATGAAAAAGAAATAAAAAATTTAGTAAATAGTTTTCTTGCTGAACAGAAAGAAATGGTATCTCTTTTAAGAGATAACTTAACCAGAATTAAGGCGGCCATGGCTAATGGTCAAGGAGTTGAAATTAAGGAATCTAAAGAATTGATCAGTCAAATTCTTGCTCAGCAAGATAAAAGGAAACTGGAAGTTAGTCTTAAGTTAAAAGAGTTCCAAAAAGAACAAAAAGAGATGACTCAGCGGCTGCTAGAACTCTTAGTCAAAGGAAGGAATTTAAGGATAAAAGATCTTAAATTAATGTTTAAGGAATTTGATGCTCAACATAAAGGACGGGTAGCACAGCAAGAGGAAAGAAAAGTAGAAGTTAAAAAAAGAAAAGAAGAAGTTCGCGGTATGTTGGTTGACTTTAAAAAGAAACGCAAAAAAGGGAGGTAGAAAATGGGAATAGCAGAGAGCATGAAAGGTATTACCGAAAACATCATTGGTTCCTATGATGTGCGGGTAAAGGAGTTGAAAGATCTGGTTAGCGATACCCATAAAACTATTAAGGGTTTTGCCGCTGACAGGAAGCAGATGAGCGAGGAACAGGCCAAGAATTTGGCTGATTTTGTCAATGATTTGACAAAGAATGTGGGCTCTATGCTCAAAGGGTTTCAGGCCAGCCACAAAGAGATGAGCGCGGAGCAAGCTAAGAACTTAGCAGATTTTGTTAAGTCCATAATGAAGGATGTAGCTGTACAGTTAAAAGGTTTCCATACAGATCGAGAAAAGATGTCAGAGGAGCTGAAAGAGTCTCTTGCAAAAGCAGTCAAAGAAATAGAAAGTTATGTTCAAAAGAGATTAAAAGAGTTCCATAATGACCATACTGAGATGAGTGATGCCTTGAAAAAGAGCCTCGCAAAATATGTTAGTGATATTGCTAGCGATGTCAAGGGGCTTTTAGGTGAGTATGGCTCGGATATGGCAAAGGCAAAAGCATCATGGCATGGAATGACCGCTTCCTTGGCTAAATCCAGAAAAGGCGGAGTGATGCCCAGGATTGAAGCCGGAGAGAAGGTAACTACGGTTGAGGAGGCTGTTGAGAAGAAAGGTAAAAAGAAGGGCGGAAAGAAAAGAGAGGGAAAGAAGAACAAATAAACCCATCCCCTGATAATGTGAATCGCAAAGGGTTAGGGAGGTGTGATATTGGAGGAGGGATGAGTTTATGAGTGAAATAAAATGCGCGTTTTGTAAAGGGAAAGGTAAAGACCCATTCAAGCTGCTGTCTGAGATATCTCGCTGTCAGGTATGCGCAGGCATAGGAAAGATTAAGGTGGATGAACCTATAGTTCAATGTGCCTTTTGTAAAGGAAGCGGAATCCACCCTCATACTCGACTGAGTTGTTCTGCTTGCAAGGGTAGAGGTAGCGTTACAATTCGTGGTTCAAAAGAAGAATGTCCAAATTGTGAAGGCGCCGGTTATAAAGTAGATGGTAATCTTCCCTGTAGCGTATGTGGAGGTAAGGGGGTTATCTGTAAAAGGGGGTGATGTATGGGCAATGTATCAGGTGGTATGAAGTCTCTCTGTGAAGATATCGCTACAGCTCATGGAGATAGAAAGAGAAACATAAAAGATTTAAAGGAACAAGCAGAGGCCATCAGAGACAATGCCAGGAAGTTCGTAGGCCACTGCAGAAAAGTTCATAAGGAGATGGCCGAAGGCTTAACGAAAGGGCTTAAAGAAGACAGAAAAGAATTAATCAAGAATGTCTCTTCGTTAAGAGAAGATTTTAGAAAGAAGGAAAAAGAGATTTGCGCCGATTTGGCCGAGGCAAGCAAAAGCTGGAATGAAATGAACAAGACCTTAAAGGAGAAGAAAAGATGATTGATGAAATGACTACGGTACTTGAACCAAGTCCTATGCCAGATTTTGTGGAGACAAAGTTCACTAAAAGTATTACCCAGAGGGCTCTTTCTTATATTAAGGCGGGTTTCCCTGTTCATTTTAGAGGGATTTCGGGAAGCGGGAAGACAACTTTGGCAATGCATATTGCCAGTAAAATTCAGAGGCCGGTAGTGATGATTCACGGAGATGAAGAGTTTAAAACTTCGGATCTGGTGGGTGGTGAATACGGTTATCGTTTTAGAAAAGTTGTGGATCGTTTTATTTCCAGAGTTTCCAAAACTGAAGAGGACATGACTAAGCATTGGGTGGACAACCGCTTAACCGTGGCTTGTAAATACGGGTTTACCCTTATTTACGATGAATTTACTCGTTCCCGGCCGGAAGCAAATAATATTCTCTTGTCAGTTTTGCAAGAGAAGATCATGGATTTACCGGTAGGCAGGGGCGAACAGCCTTATTTATCCGTGCATCCAGATTTTACTGCTATCTTTACCAGTAATCCTGAAGAATATGCCGGAGTGCACAGAAGTCAAGATGCCCTGCGCGACAGGATGATCACCATAGACATGGATTATTTTGATCATGAGACTGAGATAGCTATCACACGAGCGAAGTCTAAACTTAGCAGGCGCGATTCTGAAACTATCGTGAACATCGTTCGGGAATTACGCGAATCTGGTAAATGTGAATTTGCGCCCACTGTCCGTGCCTGTATTATGATTGGTAAAACTCTTTCTGGACAGCAGCTTACTCTGGCCCAATCCAATGGTGTTTTTACTCAGATGTGCCAGGATATCTTATCTTCTGAAACGAGCAGGGTTGGATCTAAGACAAATCAAAACCGGATTAAGGAAATAGTGGGAGAGATAGTTACCAAGCATTATAAATAATTGCTTTTGAGTATGTCCCAAGAAAGAGGTTCATCGTTCGCCAAAGTTTTGTGGCGGACTCGGGACGATTTTTCAAAAAGCGAAAAATCGGAGGTGTCTGCGATGAAAAGTATGTCTCAGCTTCAGACGGTAAGCGATATAAGAGGAATGCATTCCATAGGCGCGCGTTCTATTCCAAAGCATATGCGGTCAAGTTACTTAGAATTATATGTGCTTGCCAGAGAAAAAACTCGGTTAGATAGAGAGATATTCAGCTTAGATAAAAGAAGAAAAAGTGCCCATACGCGATTAGATAGTATTCTTGCACGTATGAAGCATTTCAAGGAAGAAGTAGAAGTGGGAACGGATGCCACGACTCAACATCGCGCAGTTCCCAGGAAACCCCTAAAAACAATAAAGATAAAGTATTAAGTTGCAAGCTATAAGTTTAGGGGGTTAAAACTATGGATTGGAAGACGTATGACTGGCATAGTCAAAAAGTAGGCCAAAGGGGCGAAGTTTTAAAAAGGAATGACTATAAATGTGGTTTTTGTAAGGGAAAAGGCAGTATATCTCATAATAAGGCAATAAGATGTCCTGGTTGCGCTGGGACTGGGACAATTAGAATTACCGGGTTTGTAACTATATGCGCATATTGTAATGGGGGAGGAAGAGCGCCTTTAAATAGAGATATTCCTTGTAGCGTTTGTAGAGGCAAGGGGGTTGTGCCTATTGAAGGAAAAGATATTGAGGCCTGTCCTGTGTGTAAGGGGAACGGTAGAGAACGCGGATCAAGCCTTTCCTGCTTAAAGTGTAAAGGCAAAGGGGTAATCCCCGCGGAGAAAAAAGATCAAGATTCTGAAAATAATCTTGAGGAGAGCTTTAATATCGAAAATAATCTATAAAATGAGGGAAAGGTAAATGGCAAAAGAAGATCAATCTAAAGGTAAGGAAGAAGGGTTGGATATCGATTTTGGCATAGGTAAACTGAGTTTAGGCGGTTTATTTAAGGGAATAGAGAAATTGGTTGACCTGGCAGCAGATCTAAAAGAACAAGGAGGAGAAATCAGGAAAGAAGGCGAGATAGACTTAGGCCATCTCAAAGAAGGTATGAAGGGAGTTTTTGGTTTTTCTATTAAGACAGCTGTAGGCGGAAAACCTATTGTTGAGCCATTTGGGAATATCAAAAAGACTCCCAAGGGGCCTAAAGTTGAAGAGGAAAGAGAGCCGATGACGGATGTCTTTGACGAAAAAGAAGAGATTAAAGTTTATGCCGAGATGCCGGGTGTAAGTCAAGAGGATATAAAATTAGATTTAAAAGAAGACATCCTGGATATATCTGCCCGGAGCGACGACAGAAAATATCACAAAGAGGTCCTGCTCCCCGTAAAGCTAAAAACGGAGAACATGACATCGTCCTATACAAATGGTATGTTGGAAGTCAAGATAAAGAAATGATAGATGTATGGCATTAACGGGCCTAAAAGAAGATGCTCTAAAGTTAATTCTTTTTGGTGGAAAAGGTGGCGTGGGAAAGACAACCTGTGCTTCAAGCGCGGGTCTTTATTTAAGCTCTCAGGGGTTTAAAACACTTCTCATTTCCACAGACCCCGCGCATTCGCTTTCAGATAGCTTAGGACAGAAAATTGGTGATGAAATAAAGGAAGTGAAGGGCACAAAAAATTTAAGCGCCCTGGAAGTAAACGCGCAAAAAGCTCTTTCACAATTTAAGATAAAATACGAGAGTCAAATAAAGAAGATTTTTGACACCTCTACTTATTTAGACCAGGATGATATCGATGCTTTCTTTTCTTTGCCTATTCCAGGCATAGATGAAGTAATGGGTTTTAAGACCATTATAGATTTGATAGATGAGGCGAAATTCGATAAATATATCGTGGATACGGCGCCTACCGGCCATGCCCTTCGGCTTCTAACCCTACCAGAATTATTGGATGAATGGATTAAGGTTTTAGCTAAGATGCGCTGGAAGTACAGGTACATGGTAGAGAGTTTTTCCGGCAAGTATAATCCTGACGAAGGCGACGATTTCCTTGTCGAGATGAAGAAGACCGTAAAAAAAATTGAAGGCCTGCTTAAGGATCAAAATAGATGTGAGTTTATCGCGGTAACCATCCCTGAAGATATGGCGATTTTAGAAACGGAAAGATTAGTAAATAATTTGAATGGATATGGGATAAAAGTTAAGCAATTGGTAGTGAACAATGTTCTCGAATCAAAGGATTGTGAATTTTGTCGGGAAAGAAATAATGCCCAGGAAGAATATATAAAACAAATTAGAAGAAAATTTAGTAATTTAAAGACTACTATTATTCCTTTACAGCCTCGTGAGGTTAAAGGGATTGAGGCGTTAGATAAATTGACAGGGAGTTTATTTCCATGACAGAGAAAAAAGATCACCAAACTCTTATTTTGAAGGTCAAAGAGGCCATTCCCAAAGATGTGGGCCGGGCTATGGCGAGGATTGATCCGGATGATATGAAAGCCTTGAATTTAGAAGTCGGTGAGATTATTGAGATAGAAGGCAAAAGAAAAACAGTGGCGAAAGTTATGCCTTGCTACGCGGAAGAACGAGGCAAAGGGATTATCCAAATAGATGGGATATCCCGCGAAAACGCGCAAGTGGGTTTAGCCGAAAAAGTAAAAATACGTAAGATGAAGGCTCTCCCCGCCACGAGAATAACACTTTCCCCTTTGAGCATATCCAGTTTGTATCAGAAGGATACCCAGTATATAGGTTCCCTTATTGCCGGGCTTCCGGTTGTGTCAGGGGACAGGATTAGGGCGACGTTTTTTGGCTCAAGATTTTGCGATTTTAAAGTAGCGGATGCCTTTCCTCGCGGCGTGGTCTTAATAGGCCCTGAAACATTGTTAAAAATAGAAACAAAAGGCAAGCCAGAAGGCGCTGTTTCTACAAAAATTTCCTACGAAGATATTGGTGGACTGGCCAACCAAATCCAGAGAATTCGAGAGATGATTGAACTCCCCTTAAAATATCCTCAAGTGTTTGAACGATTAGGTATTGATGCCCCGAAAGGGGTTTTACTGCATGGCCCGCCCGGAACAGGCAAGACCTTAATTGCCCGCGCCGTGGTCAATGAAACCGATGCCTATTTTACCAGTATCAGCGGACCGGAGGTGATTGGTAAATTTTACGGGGAATCAGAAGCTCGTTTAAGGAGTGTCTTTGAAGATGCCCAAAAACACGCGCCGGCCATCATTTTTATCGATGAGATTGATGCCATTGCCCCTAAAAGAGAAGAGATGGGTGGCGAAAAACAGGTGGAGAGACGCGTTGTTGACCAGCTTTTAAGTTTGATGGATGGACTAAAATCAAGGGGCAACGTTATTGTGATCGGTGCCACCAATATCCCCAACACCTTAGATTCTGCCTTACGAAGGCCGGGGAGATTTGATCGAGAAATATGTATTCCTATCCCTGATAAAAAAGGAAGATTAGAGATATTATTGATTCACACTCGAGGGATGCCATTGGCCGAAGATACCCGCCCCGTTAGTAATGAAATTTCTAATGGGGTAAATTTAGAAAGATTAGCGGAAATCACGCATGGTTTCGTTGGGGCGGATTTAGAGGCGTTAGTGAGAGAAGCCGCCATGTCAGCTCTACGCAAGATTTTACGAAAACTAGATTTTCCGGCCGCGGATATTCCTTACGACACTTTGCTTAAATTACAAGTAACCATGGATAATTTTTTAGAAGCCATGAAGGAGGTTGAGCCTTCCGCCATCAGAGAATTTTTTGTGGAGGTGCCGGATGTCCGATGGGAAGATGTGGGTGGATTAGAGTCTATCAAGAATGAACTTAAAGAAGCGGTGGAATGGCCACTTAAATATTCCGATATTTTTAAAAAAGTTAATTCT
>ORJL011453741.1_pt1 | contig 31179 bp, 28 predicted proteins | sample 1779941 | NCBI WGS metagenome assembly ORJL01 (sample SAMEA104232317, study PRJEB22302) | groundwater metagenome | biome: forest; feature: aquifer; material: groundwater | place: USA | collected 2011-08-07 | depth 5.8 m | reverse complement strand
CTTCGTCTTGACCCTTACCCTGCCTGATGAATCTCTGCCGAAGGCGCTGGAGGTATCCTTCCTACCACTTCCACCCCTGACCGATGCTGTGCAAATCATTGACCGGGTTCACAATGCTATTAGCTGGCCGCGGTTTTACTCCCCGTCTGAACATAGAACTCCCCCGTACGGGTCCGCTGGGTCCGCTCCACCTGGCCGTTGAGCTTAGGGCTCCTGGGCGGGAGCACAAAGAGGCGGATGCTTCGCTCTGGCAAGTCTGTTCGCGAAGGCGGCCTCGAACTCGCTCCCTCCACCCACTTGAATGGCTGGAATGGGGAAGGACATATGGAGTTCGTGCCTAGCTGGTTCTGCTCCCGGCAGCATCAGCACGGTCTACGGGCCATTCGCGGCTGGTGATGTCGCTTTGCGTCAATGCAGCGCTATTGCTCAGATAGACTTTCTCGGGTATGCCCCTGGCTCGTGCAATGGGTAGGGAGTAACCTGCACTCCTGTCCTCTCCTCAAAGTCAACGATAGCCACCGTTTCGGTCCCCGAGGAAGGGGAACCACTATAGTAGGCTTTTACCGGTCCATCGTTGATACAGGTAAAGGCATGCATATCGCCTAAAGCGACGTAGTCTCGACGCGACGCCACAATCTCTTCCGTAGTGACCTGAAAGCCGACCCAGGGACGACTCTGGGGGCCCCTAAAGTAGCCGTGAGCCACGGCGATATGCCACCCCCCATCTCCGTTCGGTGGTAGTATTCCGGCCAGGGGGCTCTCACCCTCGCCATAGGTGTCGAGCGGTTTCCCCCATACCGAGATGCCTAAGTGTGGCAAAACCCACGTTTCCCCTTCCGATGCCCTGAGTATTCGCACCTTAGAAGCCCCGGTCCAAAGCTCCGCCCTATTGTAAACGGATTCGGGGACCAGGCAGTCGTGGTTCCCGGCCGCGATGACCGTGTCCACGTCCGCCCGCTGCAGCTGCTCCACTGCAAACCTCACCACATCGTCTTTGACCCTGTTGCTATCGAAAAAGTCTCCGCAGATTGCGATCAGGTCCACCTTGGTCGTGATGGCTATATCCACCACCCTCTTAAGGCTGCGACACCCAATATCGTTAAGCGAATCCAGGTGCAAATCTGATGTGTGTAATAGCCGCCGCGACGTTCTGCTACCTTCTGCCATTATCGAAAAATCCCCCCAACAATTTAGTGCTAGTTTTATCATACTATCCTTTTGCAAGCAAGGGTAGGCTCCGCCGCCCCTTCCTCGGCTTGCTCAGGAGCCAGAGGCTATTCGTGACTATGTACAAGGCTGGTTGCGACCTACAGGAGCCAGCGGCGCCGGCCGCGCGGAGGATTCAGGCCGTCGGCGCTGCCCGCCCGGACCTCCAGGTGCCTGAAGAGGTCGGCGGCGCAGACCTGGCAGTAGCCGTAGCTCTTGATCAGTCGCCGCCGTGCCCGCTCCCGCTCGCCCGCCTCCTTGACGTCCCCGTCCTTAGCGGTGAGCAGCAGGCGGCCCAGCGCCCGGGCGTCGGGGTAGAGCTTGGCCTCCAGGGCATGTCGCATCCGCTCGTCCAGGCTGTAGTCCAGCTTGCGGTTGCGGGGCCAGGCGTGGTAAAGCTCTACCATTTCCCGGCGGAACTTGTCCTTCTCATGCTCCCGGACGCTAGCCGCCTCCTCCAGGGAGCGCAGCAGCTTTTCGTCGGGATCAGCCTCTTCGTCCAGGTGGGCGCCCTTCACCTTATCCCCGCTGAGGGCCGCCCCCGCGTGGGCTAGATAGGTGCGGAGGAGCCGCGCGGCTGTATCTTCAAAGTCCTCCACACAGGCCCGCTGCCCCTCCCTGACGGCCAACTCGTCACCCTCCCGGCCGGTCTCCTCCACCAGGGCCCGCAGCCGTTCCCGCTCCTCCCGCGCCAGGGCCGGGTGCTGTTCGATGCCCCCGGCTAGGGCTTCCAGGGCCAGGGCCGGAGTCAGGCAGCCACCGGCCCTGAGCACCGCCCGCGAGAGCTGGTTGATGATGTAGCGGGGCGAGATGCCGTGCATCCCTTCGTCGGGGCGCTCCTCCTGCATCTTCAGCACGTCCTGGTGGGTATACCCCTCCACGAACTGCGCATCGTAGAGGCGCATCTTCTTGGCCAGCGTCATGCCCCACTGCTGGGAAGGCTCCAGGCGGGAGAGGACGGCGAAGACGGCGGCCGCGCTCAGGGCCAGGGGCGAGAAGTGGACATCGGCGGTGCTCTCGGCCAGGAGCTTGCTGTAGATGCGCACCTCCTGGCCTACCTTGAGGGTGTAGGGGATACGAGCGACGATGATGCGGTCCTGGAGCGCCTCCGAGCGCTTGTTCTCCACCAGGGCCTTGTACTCGGCCTCGTTGGTGTGGGAGATCACGGCCTCGTCGGCGTAGACGCTGCCGAAGCGCCCTACCTTGATGGTCTGCTCCTGGGTGAGGCTGAGCAGCACGGTCAAGAAGCGCTCATCGGACTTGAGCATCTCGATAAACTCCATGAGGCCGCGGTTGGCGACGTTGAGCTCGCCGTCCAGCCGGTAGGCGCGGCCGGCCTCCTCCAGCCGGTCTCCACCCAGGGCCGCCTGGTCTATGCTCCCTACCAGGCGCGCCAGGTCCTGGGAGCCGGGGTCGGTGCCCAGGAAGGTGCCGATGCCCACCCCCTCCCGCTCGCTGAGGACGATGCGTCGCACCCGCACCTCCTCCAGGCGTCCCCCGTAGGTATGGCGCAGCTCGTAACGGCAATGAGGGCAAAGGTCTCCCTCTATGTAGAGACCATATTGGTTCAGGAGCTCGGGCCGGAACTTCTCCGGGATCAAGTGCAGGGGCTCCTCCTGCATGGGGCATCCCTTGATGGCGTAGAGCGCCCCCTCCTCGCTGCGCGAGTAGGCCTCCAGCCCTCGCTTCAAGAGGGTGGCTATGGATGATTTGCCGCTGGCGACGGGGCCCAGGAGCAGCAGGATGCGCTTGCGCACCTCCAGCCTCCTTGCCGCCGCGGCGAAGTAGTCCACGATCTGCGCCAGGGCCCGGTCGAGGCCGAAGATCTCGCCCTCGAACAACTGGTAGACGACCGCCCCGTGAGGCCCCCTCTGAACCCCGGCGGCCAGGATCATGTCGTAGACGCGGGCGTGGGAGAGGCGGGCGATCCTGGGGTCGGTGGTCGCCATCCGTAGGTAGTCGTCGAAGGAGCCCTCCCACTGCAGGCGCTCCTCCTCCAGGCGTGACTCCTCCAGGAGGTGGTGTAGGTCCACGGCGAACCCCGTAACTGGCTAGCGGCCTCAGAGAATCAGGCCATCATATGTAGATTTTGCGTCGGATGAGGGCAGCGACACCAGCGCAAAAGAGAATAGCAAAGGCGGGGCCATCCCCGCCTTTGCCGCGTCGCGCCCTGCGCGCGCCCTACTTTGGCAGGTAGCCGATCAGGTCGTCGCCCCAGAGACCGGCGGGGATACCGATACCGAAGACAGCCAGCAGAATAGAGCCGACCAGGAAGAACCAGCCCGTCAGGGTCTGCATGCGCCGGAAGGGCGGCGCCAGGTGAAAGAAGAGCAGACTGAAGAGGACCACCTGGATCGTGGAGCTTATGGTCAGGAGGGCGCTGCGGGAGATCTCGCCATCCTCTGGTACCGAGACGAAGTGCAGCAAAAGCAGCACGGACCCCACGGCGGGGAACAGGCTGTAGAAACCCAGAGTCCGGGGGTCGAAGCCCCAGAGTCCTACCGCGGCCAGGCTGGCCGCGTAAAGAGCGGCGAGCAGGACAAAGACGGCCGTGGCCGAGGGGTCCGCCATGGTGGCGGCCCGCTCCAGCGGGCTCCAGAATACCAGCAGGGCGAGGAAGACGGCGCCGACGCCGGCGATCATCCCCACCAACTTCATATCCGTGAAGCGCAGCAGCTGCCAGGCATGGGCGAACATTATGGCCCCCAGGACAACCAGTGCAGCGGCTTCCATCCATCACCTCCAGGTTCATCTTACCCGGTCGGCCCCCGGGCCAACCCAGGTCCCTCTACCGGTCTAGCGCCGCCGGCTCCTCCTTCTGGCCGGCGCATCTCATAGCCCCAGTTTTGAACCGCATGTTAGACCACTTTCGCTACTCCGTCAAGACAACCGGCTTGGACCTTAGGTTATGTAGAGCATAAGGATGCCCTCGACCCTAGAGCTCCATCTCCTTCAGGTCGGGCGCCAGGCGCAGACGAGGCTCGGTGATGGCCTGCACCGCCGCTGGTGTCCACCCGGGGGCCAGCTCTCGCAGCAACAACCCCTCCGGTGTCACCGCGATCACCGCCACATCGGTTACGATAGTGTCCACGACGCCCCGGCCGGTGAGGGGGTAGGAGCACTGGCGCACGATGCGGGGCCGGCCGTCCCTGCTGGTATGCTCCATGGCGACGATGACCCGCTTGGCGCCGCAGACCAGGTCGGCGGCGCCGCCAATGGAGCCCACGCCCCGCTCGGGCAGCATCCAGTTAGCCAGGTCCCCCTGCTCGGACACCTGAAAGGCCCCCAGCACCGCGAGGTCTATATGCCCGCCCCGGATCATGGCGAAGGAATCGTGGCTGGAGAAGAAGCACCCACCGGGCAATAGGGTGATGGGCAACCCGCCCGCGTTCACCAGGTCCGGGTCGGCCTCCCCATCCGCGGGCGCCGGCCCCACTCCCAGCACACCGTTCTCCGACTGGAGGAAGACCGTGCGGTCAGGGGGAAGGAAGTTGGCCACCAGGGTCGGCAGGCCGATGCCAAGATTGACGTAGAAGCCATCGCCCAGCTCGCGGGCGATGCGCATGGCCATGACCTCGCGCGGCAACCGTTCTGGCACAGCTATTCCATACCTGGAGGACGACCCTCACACTGAAGGCAGCCAACGCTATAGTAACATGGCGCAGCGACACCAGGAGGGACCGCCATGGCCACCAACGATGAGGTAGGGGCCCTCTACAGGGAGGCCCACGCGGCGATGCTGGAGGCGTTGGCGGACCTGGACGAGGCGGCCTACCGCCGCGTCCCCGCCGGCGGCGGCTGGGCCATCGCTAATGCCCTAGCCCACGCGGTGGAGAGTGAGGAGTTCTGGCTTTCTCAGGTGGAACGACTGCTGAAGGAGGCGGGAGCGCGGGTGGGCCGGCTAGACGAGGCTGCCCAACGAGGGCGCGAGCGCGGGGTCCAGGAAGGCGCGCGGGCGCCCTACGGCGACATGCGGTCGCGCTTCGAGCGGATAACCATCGCCGGCCAGCGCCGGCTGGGGGAGCTAAGCGAGGAGGCGCTGCAGCGCTCCGGCTCCCGCCTGACAGACGGCGCGCTGACCACAGCCAGCGTCGCCGACCTCTTTCGCCAGATCGCCGACCACATCCAAGAGCACGCTGAGCAAATCCTGGAGCTGCGGGAGGCGCCCTGAAGAGCCTCCCGTCCGCAGCCCAGTATTATGAGGTTGAGATGGCCGCCATCGTTACCCAAGGGCTGACCAAGCGCTACGGCGAAACCGTGGGCATCGAAGGGCTGGACCTGGAGGTGCCCGAAGGGGTTATCTTCGGCTTCCTGGGGCCTAACGGGGCGGGCAAGACCACCACCATCCGCCTGCTGACGGGCTTCATCAAGCCCACGGCCGGCACCGCGACGGTGCTAGGCGCTAACGCCTGGGGCGAGGTCCCGGCCCGGTCCCGTCTGGGGTTCCTGCCCGACGTTGGTGGCCTCTACGAGGAGCTGACTGGCCAGGAGATGCTGGATTTCCTGGGCTCCCTGCAAGGACGCGGCTGCCCCCTGAGGGCGTCGCTGTGCGAGCGCCTGGAGTTGCCCGCGGAGCTGCTGCGCCGGGGCATCAAGAGCTACTCCAAGGGCACACGCCGCAAGCTCGGCCTGATCCAGGCCCTGCAGCACGACCCCGACCTCCTTATCCTGGACGAGCCCACGGAGGGGCTGGACCCCCTGATGCAGCAGGCGCTCTTCTCCATCCTGGAAGAGACCAGGGCCCGGGGCCGCACCGCGTTCATGTCCTCCCACATCCTGCCGGAGGTGGAGCGGCTCTGCGACCAGGTGGCGATAGTCCGCGGCGGTAATCTGGTGGCGGTGGAGAGGGTCGCGGAGCTGCAACGGCGCAAGCTGCGCCGGCTGGAGCTGCGCTTCCCGGACGGCATCCCGGACGCCGCCCTCGCGCTGCCAGGCACGGTGCTCCTGGAGCGGCGCGACGCCGAAGGCTGGGTGGCCCTGGAGGTCCACGGCCCCATCCAGCCGCTGCTGAGAGCGCTGGCCCCCTTGGCGGTGGAGGATATGATCTTCGAGCAGGCCCACCTGGAGGAGATCTTCCTGGACTTCTACCAGCAGCAAAGAGGCCCATCATGATGGCCCGCCTTTTCAAGATGACCCTGGTCCGGCAGCGCACGCTGCTGCTGCTCTTCGGGGCGCTGGCCGTGGCCCTCCCCATGCTCATCGGCGTAACCTACCGCGCCCTGGGGGGCGGGCCCGGCCTGGAGGAGCTGTGGAAGTTGCTGCCGGAGGGCATCAAGGCCCTCACCCGGGCGCAGGGAGGCTTCCTGCCCGGAATGGGCGCCACCGGCTACATGGCGGCGGGGGTCCGCCACCCGATGCTCCTGGTGCTCCTCACCGCCGCGACCGTGGCCGTGGCGCTAGCGGCGCTGGCCCGGGAGGTGGAGCGAGGCACCATCCTGCTCCTGCTGGCGCGGCCGATAGCGCGCTGGAAGGTAGTGGTCAGCCGCAGCGCCGCCCTGGCGGTGATCATCGCCGTCCTCCTGGCGCTCATCCTGGTGGGGTTCACCGTGGGGTTCGCCGCCGCCGGCGCGCTGGGCGAGCTCCAATGGCTGCGCCTCTTGCTGGTCCTGCCCAACGCCCTGGCGCTGTTCCTGGCCATCGGGGGATACAGCCTGCTGCTGTCCGCCCGCGCCAGCGAGGGGGGCCAGGTGATGGGCCCCGCGGCGGCGCTGACCCTGCTCTTCTTCGTGCTGGACTACAGCTCGCAGCTCTGGGAGCCCCTGCGTCCCCTGGGATACGTCTCCCTGTTCCACTACTATGACCCCGTGGGCGTGGCGCAGTCAGGGGTTCTCCCCTGGCGCCACCTGGCGGTCCTGCTGGCAGTGGCCGCGGCGGGGTTCGGCGCCGCCATCGTCGTGTTCCAGCGCCGGGACATCGCCCGCTGAGCAGTGCGGGCGCTAAAAGAAGCCTAGCGGCGAGGGGAGGCCGCGGGACGCCATCGCGCCAGCAGGCTGCTTTGCAGCCGCACCAGCGCCAGCAGCGCCGTGGCCTCGGCGGCGAGGAGCAGCCCTCCCAGCCCTCCCAGGAAGATACTGGCCAACACGAAGGCGGCATTCCCCACGGCGGCAGCAGGGCCCGTGCTGCGGAGGCGCAGCAAGGCGGCCAGGCCAGGGCCGAGGGCCACCAGCCCCGCCAGCGGCAGCAGTCCCAGGCCCACGCCCAGGGCCGTCGCCAGGCCGGCGCCGCCCCGGAACCGCAGCGCCAGCGGGTACCAGTGCCCCACCACGGCCGCCGCGCCTGCCAGCACCACCAGCTCCGGCGCCACGCCCAGGGCCCGGGCCAGCAGCACCGCCCCCGCGCCCTTCATGGCATCGGCCAGGAAGACAAGGCTGCCTGGGCCCCGGCCCACCGCGCGGAAGACGTTGGCCGCCCCGGGGTTCCCGGTGCCCACCGAGAAGATGTCCACGCCCCAGGCCCGGGCCAGCAGATAGGCCACTGGCACCGACCCCAGCGCGTAGCCCAGCAGCAACGAGGCTAGCAGCCCAGGCATCGTCCCCTTTCACAAGAGAGAGCCCGCAACGGAGATGTTAGCCGAGAGAGGGCGACGCGTCCAGCCCATGGGCAACGCTATCGCCTCCACCTATCCCGAGGCGCCCCTCGAGCGCCCAGCGCCGTCGACGCCGCCCAGGGCGACATGGTAAACTGCCCTGCAGGGTGAAAGGGGGAGGACCGATGGCGACACCGGAAGTGGTCATCGTGGCGGGGGCACGGACGCCCATGGGCAAGTTCATGGGCGGGCTCTCCGCGGTGCCGGCGACCCAGCTAGGCGCGGGGGCGATCCGTGCCGCGCTAGAGCGGGCGCGCCTGGCGCCACAGCAGGTGGACTACGTCATCATGGGGAACGTGCTGATGGCCGGGGTGGGGCAAGCGCCCGCCCGGCAGGCCGCCATCGCCGCCGGCATCCCAAACCAGGTCTCGGCCCTGACCATAAACAAGGTATGCGCCAGCGGACTGACCGCCGTGGTGCTGGCCGCCCAGATGATCAAGGCAGGCGATGCCGAGGTGGTGGTGGCGGGCGGCATGGAGAACATGAGCCTCGCGCCCCACATGCTGGTCAACAGCCGCACCGGCTTCCGGCTGGGCGACGCCAAGGTCGTGGACCATATGGTCCAGGATGGCCTCTGGTGCCCCTTCACGAACCGCCACATGGGCGGCTCGGCCGAGGCCATCGCCGCCAAGTACGGCATCACCCGCGAGGAGCAGGACCGCTGGGCCCTCCGCAGCCACCAGCGCGCGGTGGCCGCGGCGCGGGAGGGACTCTTCGCCGCGGAGATCGCCCCCGTCACCATCAAGTCCCGCCGGGGCGATACGGTGGTGAGCGCCGACGAGGGTCCTCGCGGCGACACCTCTCTGGAGGCCTTGGCCAAGCTGCCCCTCGCCTTCTCCGAGCACGGCAAGACCGTGACCGCGGGCAACGCCTCCCAGATCACCGACGGGGCCGCTGCGTTGGTGGTGATGAGCGCCGCCAAGGCCCGGCAGGCGGGCCTGGAGCCCATGGGGGTGATCCAGGGCTATAGCCACTCCGCGGTGGACCCCCAGTGGCTCTTCGACGCGCCGGTGGCCGCGACGGAGACTCTATTGAAGAAGACGGGCACCCGCCTGGACGATTACGGGCTGGTGGAGGACAACGAGGCTTTCTGCGCCCAGTTCCTGGCCAACAGCAAAGTGCTGGGCTGGGACTCCGAGCGGGTCAACGTGAAGGGCGGCGCCACGGCCCTGGGCCATCCCATCGGGGCCAGCGGCGCGCGGCTCCTGGTGACCCTGCTGTACGCGATGAAGGAGCGGCACCAGCGGCGCGGCCTCGTCTCCATCTGCCACGGCGGTGGCGGGGCGGTGGCGATGGCCGTGGAAGGCGTTTAGCGCCCGCCAGATCTGATAACGCACAGAGTGGGCCACCCTATCGGTGGCCCACTCTTGTTATTACTAGCTAGGACCCCGAGCGATCGGTACGGCAAGACCTCCCTAGTCAGTGATCACATCAGCCGGACCTCTAGGCGGAAGTGTGCCACCTGGGCCTCCGAGGCGATGGTCACCACCTGGGCCGCCACGTCCAGGACCACGCCCCGGCCCCGGACCCGGGCGCCCTTCGCCCCTTGCCCGTGCGGGCGGTGGCGTGTGCACGTTGAGCAGCCTAGCCTCGCCGCTCTCCCGCGCGTACACCGCCCCTGCCATGTCGCCCTTCGCCAGCTGGTCGAAGGTGGCCGGCTTGCCGTCCTTCATCAGCTTGGTGTCCGCGGTCACCACCACCGTCACCGGCGTGGCATCATCACCCCTCTTGGCTATGGTCACTTTCTTGGCTGCCGCGTCCAGCTCCTCGATGGTGCCGCGCACCCCGGCGAACTTCTCCCGCTCTTCCTTGGCCAGGGGCTCAAGGGTCTGCTTCTCCAACTCCCAGGCCTGCTTCGCCAGCGCCAAGGCCTGCTGGAGCTTCGCCTGCGCCTCTGGAGATAGGCTCTTGCTGGCCTGCTCGATCAGCTTCTCCTCGACGTTGAAGTTGCGCTCCAGGCCAGCCAGTACAGCGTGGAGGTTCCTGACCCCGGCGTGTTCGCCCCACTCGCCTGGACCCCCCAGGGGGCCAGGGCCGCCGCCGAAACTAGGCCGGCCCGGCCCCCGTTCGCCGCCGGGACCGGCTGCCGCCACCGCTCCGACCGATGTCACCATCAGGGCCAAAGCGCCGGCGACAACGGCCAGCTTGCCCCACTTGCTCCCTAGAAACTTCATCGAGACCTCCTCCATCCCCGCACCTTGGGCGGGAGCCCCAGCCTACTGCCGCTACTTGGGCGGCTGCTAACACTTGAAACGCAAGCTGAGGCGGAGTGCAAGCAGGGGTTCAAGCAAGGGCACGAGTTCAACTACGGATGATGGCCGCGGCTGCTGCCGGGGCCGCCACAGTGAGGGCAGCGGCTCACCGTCTCCACCGCGCTACACGGCTCCACATGGAAGTTCGCCGAGGCGCCCGGAAGAGCCCGGCCCAGCTCCTCCTGAAGCCACTCCGTGATCGCGTGGGCCCGCTCCAGGGAGAGCTCGCGACAGAAGACAAGGTGCATGTCGACGTGCCGTTCGCTCCCTACCCGGCGGGTGCGTAGCCGGTGGAGCTCGATGACCTCGCGAGCCTGGCTCGACACGACCTGACGGATCAGCTCGACCTCCGAGAGGGGCAGACTGGCGTCCACCAGGCCACGCATCGCCTGCCAGACCAGGCCGCCCGCCGTCCAAAAGATATAGCCGCTGACCAACAAGGCCAGGGCGGGATCGAAGTAGGTGATGCCGGTGATCCTGACCAGGGCCAGGGCGCCCAGAACGCTGGCGGATACCCAGGCGTCGCTCAGACGGTGCGTGGCGGAGGCGCTGAGGGCGATGGAGCCCGAACGCCGTGCCACCCTTCCCAGCTGCCAGGCCACCGCCAAGTTCAGGGCGATGGCGAAGGCGGTCACCGCGATCCCCCAGCCCACGGCGCCCAGGGGCCTGGGGTGTAAGAGGCGCTCGATGCCCTGACCGGCGATGGCAACGCTACCCACGATCATCAGCCCGCTCTCCAACAGGCTGGCCAGACTCTCAGCCTTGCCGTGGCCGAAGGGGTGCCCGGCGTCGGGCGGGCGTGAGGCATAGGCGAGGGCCAGGAACTGCAAGACCGCCGAGGTGGTGTCCATGCCCGTATCGAGGGCGTCGGAGAGGAGAGCGACGCTGCCGATGCCGAGGGCTGCGGCCAGCTTGAGCCCCAGCAGCAGCAGGTTGGAGGCGATGGGCAGCAGGGCGACGGTGCGGGGGCGCGTGTTTTACCCTCGGCTGCGGGCCGATCCTGTGAGAGGGTTGAGCCGGCGCAGAAAGCGGGCAGCGCGGGCGAAGTCCCCCCGCTCCCAGGAGACCAACAGCTGGCTGGCGATGGCGATGGAGCTGTAGACCCCGGTGATCACGCCGATGAACAGGACCAGGACGAAGTTCCGCAGGGTCACCCCACCGAAGAGGAGCAGGGCCAGCAGGGTGAAGAGCAAGGTGATTGAGGTGTTCAGGGAGCGGCCCATGGTCTCCAGCAGGCTATTGTTGACGGCGACCTCGAAGGGCGGGGCATCCGCCCGGCCCAAATTCTCCCGGATGCGGTCGAAGACCACGATGGTGTCGTGAACGCTAAACCCCACCACGGTGAGCATGCCGGTGATGAACATGGCGTTTACTTCCACGTTGGCCACCTTCCCCAGGATAGAGAAGATGCCCAGCACCACCAGGACATCGTGGAGGAGGGCGACGATGGCCATGACGCTGTAGCGGAAGGCATGTTGAAGACGCCGGAACGCCCACCATATGTAGAGCAGTATGAACGCCGCAGCCACCACCACTGCTAGGAAGGCGTTGCGCACCGTCTCGGCCGCCACCACGGGGTCCACCGTGGCCGTCTCCAGGATGGTTAGCGGCCCGATATGGCTGCGCAGGGCAGACTCCAGCTGATCCCGCTCCGAGGGCCCCAGCGCCCCTTGGGCGTCACGCCCTCCAGCCTTGAGGGGGCGAGTGCGCAGGAAGTAGGCGTCACCCTGGGCCAACACTTGCCGCTGGAGGGCCACGTCGCTGAAACCCAGGGCCTTCAGCGCCCCGGAAAGCTCCTCGTCGGTCACTCCCCGGCCGAACTTGAACCGGTAGGTGCTGCCGGCGTTGTAGCTTGCGGTGGCCCCGAAGCGCTTCTCCAGACTAGCCTTCAACAGCTGATCCTCTCCCGGTGTCACGGTGATGGCTTCGGGGGCCAGAGTCGGGGGTTGCAGCGGGGGAGTGACGACACTGGTGAACCGCACCCCTCCCGGCTGCTCCTCCACCTCCACCTGGGCATCTCCCCGCCCCTGGTTTTGCAGCTCGGCCTTAAAGTCATCCTGAGAGACCGCGGAAGGGAAGGCCACCACGACCTTGGAGGTGACCTGAAACTGTGGGAGGGGCCCAAAGCGCTGAACCAGGGCTTGGCGTAGCGATGCTTCCTCGCCGGGCTCCGCCGGCTTGTCCTCGTAGGCTGGCCGCGGGCCTCCCAGGCGTCCGAGCTCGACGGTATAAGCGGGCCCCGACCCAGCCTCGGCCTCAGGCGGCGGCGGAGACGCCGACACGACCGCCTCGGGGTGGCCCTGGGCCGCCAGCTCGCCCTGGAGCTGCTCGGCGCTCACAGCCCCCTCGAAGCTCAAGCTCAACACGTCCTTGGCGGCGAACTGGCTCGGCTCGCCGAAGCGCTTGGCTAAAGCCTCCCGCAGCTTGCTCTCCTCGCCCGGCCCCGTCTCTTTCAGCTCCTGCCTGGTTACGGGCGCCACCAAGGGCTTGGTGGCGATGCGCCAGCTCTCCCCTCCGTCAACGAGACGCCGCTCCAGGGTGGCTTCGGGGTGGCCCAGCCGCGTCAGCTCGGCCCGCAGCTCGTCCTCGGAGACGGAGCCGGCGAACTGCACTTGTAACAGGGCTCCCACCGTGTAGTCAGAGAGCTTACCGAACCCGCGCGTCAGGCGTTGCTTAAGCTGCTCGGGCTGGTAGTTGATAGGCCCTGCCTCCACCAGGAGGGCGACCTCGCTCACCGGCTTCTGCCGCTGGAGCACGGCGTCGGGATGGCCCTGGGCCGCCAGCTCCGCCCGCAGGGCGCCCTGGGCCACGGGCCCCTCGAACTGGATCGCCATGGTGGTGCCGGAGGAGAACTCGATCCCCGGTTTTAGGGCCGGCGGTATGAGCAAAGAGAGCAGCCCCGGCAGGATAACGGCCAGGGAGAGGGCGAAGTACCAGAACCGCTTGCTAACTAGGTCTATCAACGCAATGCTCCCTACATGGGGGTGAAGAGGCGCGGCCGTGTGTTCAACGGGGTCCGCAGGGTGAGGCGCAGAAATATGCGCGTGACGGTAAGGGCGCTGAACATGCTGATCAGGACCCCCAGCGCCAGGGTGACGGCAAAGCCCCGCACCAGGCTGGTGCCGAAGGCCGGCTGGCTGCCAAACCAGAACAGAATGGCGCAGGTGATGAGGGTGGAGATGTTGCTATCCCGGATGGACGACCAAGCGCGGGCGAAGCCGGCCTCCATGGCTGCGCCCAGGCTACGGCCCGCTCGCAGCTCCTCCTTCATGCGCTCGAAGACCAGGATGTTGGCATCCACTGCCATGCCGACGGAGAGGATGAAGGCGGCGATGCCCGCCAACGTCAAGGTGACGGGGATCAGCTTGAAAACCGCCAGGGCGATCGCTGTATATACCAGGAGGGCGGCGCCGGCGACCAGGCCCGGCACCCGATAGTAGATGACCATGAAGACGAACACCACCACCAGGCCCACCGCACCCGCCAGGAGGCTCTGGCGAATGGAGTCAGCGCCCAGGATAGCGTCCACCTCCGATTCCTGGATCACCTCCACGGGGACTGGCAGGGCGCCCGCGTTCAGCTGTATGGAGAGGTTGCGCGCGCCCGTGGCATCCATGCCGGTTATGACGCCGCGGTCGTTGATCTGGGCCTGGACCGTGGGCGCCGACAGGAGCTGGTCGTCCAGGAAGATACCCAGGGGCCTCCCCAGGTTGCGGCCGGTGACCTGCGCGAACAGGCGCCCGCCTTCGGGGTTGAACTCGAAGTTCACCACGGGCAGGTTGGTGGTGGTGTCCAGGCTTACGAGGGAGTTGGGCTTCAGGTACTCGCCCGTCAGGCGCTTGGGCAAGCCGTCGTCACCCAGGGCGGTGGCGGGGACAAAGTCCGAGCCGCCCACCGGGACCTCCCGGAAGTCCAGCTGCGCTGTGGCGCCGATCAGCGCCCGCGCCTCACTGGCGCCCACCCCTGGGAGCTGCACCAGTATGCGGTCCTCGCCCTGGGTCTGGGTCACGGGCTCGGTGAGGCCCAGGGCGTTGATACGCCGCTCGATGACCTCTTTCGCCCCACGGAGGGCCTCCACGGGGTTGTTTGTCTGGCTCAGATCGGCCTGAAGGACCAGGTGACTGCCACCCCGCAGGTCCAGGCCCAGCCGCATCCCTTCGCGGTGGAAGTCCCCGAGACGGATGTTCGGTTCCGCTACCGCCCAAACGCAGACGGCCGCCAGCACCAGGATGGAGAGGAGGGGCAGGTTGAGACGGCGGAGCAGGCCCACGGCGCGCCGCCTCCGCTACTGGACCGGGGGCATCGCGGGGCCCGCGCGCTGGGCCACCGAGCCCCTCGTGACTCGGACCCGGGTGCCGTGGCCTACGTCCAGAGTAATCACGTCCTGTCCCAGCTCGGCGACGGAGCCCACCAAGCCGCCCGCGGTGATCACCTGGTCACCCACGTTGAGGGACTGCTGCATCTTGCGGACCCGGCGGCTCTGCATCTGGTTGGGCAGTATGAGGATAAGGTAGAACAGGACCAGGAGTATTATGATCGGAAGCAGCTGGGCCAATGTCACTCTCCTCGGAAGCGCCCTCTAGACGCTAGTCAGGCGCTATTATAGTGCCTCCCCCTGCGTCCGGCCACAACCTCCAGGCTCACCTGCTCCAGCGCTCCCGGGCCCGGGCCGCAACTTGCAGGGCCTGGGAGCGGGTGGCGGCCTCGCCGGCGCCCTGGGCCTCCCGCACCGCGGCCAGCAGCCTGCCGATGAGGGGGCCCGGCGGCAGGTCGAAGGCCGCCATGAGGTCGTTGCCATCCACCAAAGGGGGCGGCGAGACCCGCTCCGGCCGGTGGAGGTACTGGTCCAGGACATGGTCCACCCGCCGGAGATAGGCCATCCAGGGCTCCCTTTCCAGGGAGGGGCCGCGGGTGGCCAGCCAATCGGCGCAGGCCAGGTAGAGGGCCGGGATGGCCGCCTCCCCCAGGTCCCGGTAGTAGCGATAGATGGCCCGGTCCGAGGGTATCACCTGGTGGGACATCTGGGTCGGCCGCAGGTGGTGCAGGATCAGAGCGCACGTCAGCTCCGTGGCGGCCCCGCTGAACCGCAGCCGCTTGAGGCAAGCCTCAGCGCGCCTGGCGCCTAGAGCGGGATGGCCCAGGAACCGGATGCGCCCCTTGGGATCGGGGGCCTTGGTCTCAGGCTTGGCCACATCATGGAGTAGCGCGGCCAGCTTCAGCAGCGTACCGCGCGGGACGCCGCCCCAGACGCCCTCGAAGTAGCCGGCCAGCTCGGGAGGCCGGGGTAGAGGCGCCAGCGCCTCCGGGCTGACCCAGAACGGCGCCCCTTGACCCAGGACGGCTCCCGCCGCCTCCACCGCGTGCAAGAGGTGGTCGAAGACATCCCAGTGGTGTTCGCCGGGCTGGCCCACTCCCCTGGCCGGCTCTAGCTCGGGGAGGAGGCGCACCAGGATTCCCAGGGCATCCAGCTCCCGCAGCGCCCAGTAAGCCCGGGGGGTCGCCAAGAGCAGACAGAGCTCGTCGCGCAGGCGCTCCGGCGCCACGGAGCCGAGGAGAGCGGCGTCGCGCTGCAGCAGCAGGCGCGTGCCCGGCTCCAGCGCGAAATCGAGCTGGGCCGCCAGGCGGATGACGCGCAGGAGCCGGGCCGGGTCGGCGCCAAAGGCGGCGTCGGAGGCGGCGCGCAGGAGGCGGTCGCGGAGGTCGCGCCGGCCACCCAGAGGGTCTTGCAGCTGCCCTTCCCAGCCTGGCACCAGGGCGGACGCCAGGGGGACAGCCATGGCGTTGATGGTGCAGTCGCGCCGGGCCAGGTCCTCGTCCACGCGGCCTCGCAAGGTGCTGAAGTCCAGCCAGCAGCCGCCACTCTGTATGAGGACGACCCGGGCGACCTGGTGGGCCTCGTCCAGGGGAACGAAAGCCCCGCCCAGGCGGTCGGCGACACCCCTGGCGGTGGCGAGGGCGTCACCCGCCACCGCGATGTCGATATCCTTGGTGGCGCGGCCCAACAGCAGGTCCCGCACCGCGCCGCCCACCAGCCAGGCTTCTTGCCCACCGAGGGCGGCGGCCACCTGGCGCAGGAGCTCTGGGAGTTCTAGGGACATCGAAGAAGGCACCGCCTAAGCCCGCGTTTCAGCTTGGCTTCTTGGAGTCAGCAAGTCGAGTGCTGCCAGGTGGCAAGCGCCTACCCCGGCGCGCCCGCGCGGCGCTCTAGAGCCCCACCGCTTGCTGGACGCGCACTCGCTGGTGGGCGCGCGCGTGCTGGGGCGAGTCTTCGATCTTGTAGAGCTTGGACTGGTCATGGATGTGGTCTATGAACAGCACGCCGTTGAGGTGGTCGATCTCGTGTTCCAGCGCCTGTGCCAGCAAGGCCTGCTCCGGCTGCTCCGCCTGAGCGCGAATCCGCACATCCCGGGCCGCCAGGTCATGGGCTTTCACCAGCACGTCCAGAGAGCGGGTCACCAGGCCGCGGTAGCCAGGTATGCTCAGGCAGCCCTCCTCCACCTCCCGCTGGCCCGAGCGTTTGACGACCTGGGGGTTGACCAGCGTCAGGGGCTCCAGGTCTGGCACTTCAATGACGATAAGGCGCAGGGAGACACCAACCTGAGGAGCCGCCAGACCGACGCCGCCCGCGTCATGCATCGTCTCTAGCATGTCGTCGGCCAAGCGCTTAACGGACCTATCGATGGCGGTTATACGGCTCGCCTTGCGCCGCAGCACCGGGTCCGGCACAACGTGGACCTTCAGCACCGACATGCGTATCTCCCCCCAGATGACGCTGCCTCCAAGCGGACCGCCTGCAGCTCCGCCATTATAACAGAGTGGGCCAGCAGTGGCCCTGGGGTTTTCTTCTGGCCCTAGGTCGCTACAGGCCCTGAGTCGCTACAGGAAAGAGAGGGGGTCGACATCCACCGTCCAGCCCCGCCCCAGGGGCGTCTCCTCCAGGAGCTGCTGGGGGTCGGGCCCCTTGATGATGACCTGCCAACGATAGCGACCACGCAGGCGGCTGACGTAAGCGGGCGCCGGCCCCAGCACCACCGTACCCGGCAGGCCGAGCGCCTGGCGTCGCTGGCTTAGCTCTCGGGCCAGACGCTCGGCCTCGCGGCGGGCCAAGGCGGCGTTGGCATGCTGGAACACCATCCTGGTCAGCCGACCAAAGGGAGGATAAGCGTGCTCGCGGCGGTGCTCCAGCTCCCTCTGGTAAAGCTGCCGGTAGTCCTGCTCTGCGGCGGCGCGGATGGCGTAGTGGTCAGGGGTGTAGGTCTGGATGATCGCGCGGCCCGGACGCTCGCCACGCCCGGACCGGCCTACCACCTGGGTCAAGAGCTGGAAGGCGCGCTCTCCGGCGCGGAAGTCCGGCAGCTGCAGGGCCGTGTCGGCGCTGATGACGCCGACCAGGGTGACGAGGGGCAAGTCGAGGCCGGTGGCGATGAGCTGGGTGCCGATGAGGATGTCGGCCTCGTGGCTGGCGAAGCGGGCCATCAAGCGCTCATGGGCGCCCTTGAAACGGGCCACGTCCCGGTCCCAGCGCAGCAGGCGCGCCCCCGGAAAGGCCAGCGCCGACTCTGCCTCCACCCGCTCGGTGCCCAGGCCGAAATACCGGATGTGCCGGCTGAAGCAACTGGGGCAAGCCGCCGGCACGTAGCCGCGATGATTGCACTGGTGACAGACCAGCTCTTCCCGGGCCGCGTGGTAGGTGAGGGTGACGTCGCAGCGGCGGCAACGGAGGGCCTGGCCGCAATCGCGGCACTGTACGAAGGTGGCGCTGCCGCGGCGGTTCAAGAACAGGATCGCCTGCTCCCCTCGCTCCAAGGTCTCGTTGACCGCCTGCTGCAACGCGCGACTGAAGATACCGCGGTTACCTTCCTTGAGTTCCCGGCGTAGGTCTACCACCTCCACGCGGGCCAGCCCAGGCTGCTGCCGCGACGGGGGCAGCACCCGTTCGGGCAACTCCAGGAGCTGAAGCTCTCCCGCCTCGCTCCTCCACATGGTCGCCACGTCCGGGGTGGCGCTGCCCAGGACGACCACCGCCCCGGTGAGCCGCGCCAGCTCCAGGGCCGCCTCCCGGGCATGGTAGCGCGGCGGCTGCTCCCACTGCTTGTAGGCGGGCTCGTGCTCTTCGTCGAGGACGATGAGGCCGAGGTTCCGCAGGGGTGCGAAGAGGGCGCCTCGCGGCCCGATGGCCACCGTAAAGTCGCCCTGGTAGATGCGCCACCACTCGTCGAACTGCTCGCCCAGGGAGAGGCGGCTGTGGAGGACGGCCACCCGCCCGGGGAAGCGGGCGGAGAAGCGGGCCAGGGCCTGGGGGGTGAGGGAGATCTCGGGCACCAGGACGACGCCTGAGCGGCCCTGGGCCTCCGCCAAGGCCAGGGCGCGCAGATACAGCTCCGTCTTGCCGCTGCCGGTGACGCCGTAGAGGAGGAAGGAGCGGGGCCGCTGGCCCGGCGTCGGCGGCGCTTGCAAGGCCTCCCGCAGCCGCGCCCAGGCAGCCTCCTGGGCGGCGGTCAGGGATAGCTCCTGGGGTATGGTGGGCAGGGCTCCGCGTCGGGACAGGGGATCGCGCAGCACCCGCAGCTGCTCCAGGGACAGCCAGCCCCGCTGGGCCATCCGTTCCAGGGCCGGGCGGGTGACCCCGGTCCGCTGGGCCAGCAGCGGCAGGAGCGCGGGCTGTCCCGCCAGGAGCTCCAGAGCCGCGGCCTGGCGTGTGGCCCCCCGCGCCCGCAGCTCCTGGGACCTGGCCGCCGCCTCCGACGCCGTCAGGCGCAGCCTGGCCTCCCACACCACCTTCTCTCGGACCCGGGGAACTTGCAGCCTTTGCACCTTGACGATGAGCTTCTTGCGCGACAACTGCCCCAGGACCGCCGCCGCGCGCCGGGAGCCGCCGAGCGCCTGGCCCATCTCCTGCTCCGCGACCTCTCCGCGGCCCTGGAGCTGGGCCCACACCTGGCGCTCCTCGGCGGATAGGGAGACGAGAGCGAGCTCAGGAGGGGCCGGGAGAGGGGCCCAGAAGCTCAGCACGCGGCGCTCGAACCCCGGCGGCAGCAGCAGGGCGGCCGCCTCGAACAGCGGCGCCAGGTACTCCCTGCTCAGCCAGCGCGCCAGGGCCGCGCGGGCCTCGTCCAAAAGTGGGCGTCTGTCTATGAGGCCGGCGAGGGGCCGGACTTCAGCGTCCGCCGGCGCGACGCCGCCCGTACCCAAGACGACGCCCTGGACAGTGGTGGGCCCGAACGGGACCCAGACCGCGTGGCCGACGCTGACTTCCAGACCGGGCGGAACGGCGTAGGTGAAGGCGCGACGGCCGGCGCCCGGCGAGTTGACGGCTACCTCAACGTAGCGGGGCTCGGCTGGGGACATGGCAGTAGCTAGGATAACACGCTGGGGGCCATCGCCCGCAAATGGGGGCGCTGGGGAGCGCTAGTCTAGCAGACGCCTCAAGCGCTAAGGGGCGGGTTGGACCTCGGCAGGGGCGAGGGGCTCGCTCTCGGTGGGCTCCGGCTGCTCCGCCTCCACCGCCAGCTCCGCTACCCCCCGAGGGCGCAGCTGCTCTTTGATGCGGCCCTTCTTGCCCACGAGTTCGCGGAGGTAGTAGAGCTTGGCCCGCGCGACCTTGCCATACTTGACGATCTCGAGCTTCTCCACCCGCGGCGAGTGCAGGTGGAAGGTGCGCTCCACCCCGACGCTGTAGGAGACGCGGCGCACCGTAAAGGTGCTGTTGGCACCGCCACGGCGGAACCTGATTACCACGCCGGAGAAGACCTGGGTGCGCTCCCGGTCTCCCTCCACCACTTTCACGTGCACGCGCACCTCATCCCCCGCGTGCATCTGGGGGATGGAGCGCTCGCTCTTGGTGCGGCCGACAGTCCGGATGTCCATAAGCCAACCTTCACTATAGTCCGGAACATTGTAGCAGCCAGCGCAAGAGGCGTGGGAGTAGCCCAGCTAGCGTTGCACAGCCTCGCGGCATTCAGGGTGGACTTGGGCCCCCAGCGCGGCGTATAATCCCGCTACGCCCAGCCCAGCAGGCCCAGACAAGCTGAATAGAGGAGGAGACCGAATGCCCAGCCGTATCGTAGCGTTCGCCAGCGCTTCCCTGACCGCGCTCCTGGTAGCCGCGGCCTGCGGAGGCGCCGCGGCCCCCACCGCCACGCCCACCAGGGCGACGACCGCGCCCACTACCACCCCGGCAGCCGCGGCCACGCCGACGGCGACCCCGGCGCGGGCCGTGGTGCCGACCCTGGCCGCCACGCCCTCCGTGGCGCCTCAGACCCAGGCCTCGCGCGGCAGGATCGTCTACGCCAAGCTGAACGAGCTGGGCACCAACGACCCCCACGCCGCGCCCTCGGGCGGGCCCGACAATGTGTACGTGGTGGCCGTGTTCAGCGGCCTGTTGACCATAAATCTGGACAACACCAGAAGCTCCGGATTGGCGACGGCTTTCGAGTACTCACCCGACGGTAAGCAAATAACCTTGACAATCCGCAGGGACGCCACCTTCCATGACGGGACACCCGTAACCCCGGAGGACGTCAAGTTCAGCTTCGAACGCTCCATGAGCCCCTACGCCGGGCGAGCGCCCGTCTTCGCCCTCTTGCAGAGCATCAGCAAGGTGGAAGCGAGCGGCGATAAGGTCATCCTGAGCTTTAAGGCGGCCGACCCTCTCTTCATGCGCACCCAGGGCTCGGAAAATATCCAGGGCATCGCGGTGGTGCCCAAGGCCTACACGGAGCGAGTGGGCAACGACGCCTTCAACGCCAAGCCCATCGGCGCCGGGGCTTACAAGTTCGCGCGCCGGTCCCTGAACGACTACGTGGAACTGGAGGCCCACGACCCCTACTACGGACCGGAGAAGCCCCGGGTCAAGACCATCCGGATGCAGATCGTGCCCGAGGACTCCACCAGGGTGGCTATGCTGCGCACCGGCGAGGCAGACATCATCGAGCAGATCCCGCCCTCCGTCGCCAAGGCTGTTGATAAGATCACCGGGCTGCGGGCGCTGCGCGTCCCCTCTGGCATCGAGATAACCATGTTCTTCCACACCCTGTCACCCACCATCCTGGGGACCGACAAGCCCAACCCCTTCCGCGACGTCCGGGTCCGCCAGGGGGTGCTGTACGCCATCGACCGCCAGACCATCATCGACCGCATCCTGGAGGGCGAGGGAGTCTATATGAAGGGCCCCTGGTCCGAGGGCGCCAACGGCTCAGACCTGAGCATCATCAAGCCCTACGAGTACAACCCGGACAAGGCCCGCCAGCTCTTCCAGGAGGCCAAGCTCCCGGCCGACGTAGAGTTCCCTGTCATTTACTATCAGGCGAGTCCCTCAGTCCCCGCCGTTTTCACCGCCGTCGTGGACTACCTTAACAAGTCGGGCATGAAGGCCAAGGGACAGATCGTGGAGGTGGGGACCGCCCTCTCCATGTGGCGCGGGCGCACCGCCTACGCCATGACCCTAATCCGCTCGGGTGTCGGAGGCGCCGGCGGCGACCCTGCCCTGTCGATGCGGGTGCGGGTCCTCACCGACGGCCAGCTAAGCCAGTACAGCGACCCCGTCGTGGACAAGCTGATCACCGACGGTGAGCCCATCTTCGACCAGGCGAAGCGCCACGAGCACTTCAAGCAGCTCTGGAAGTACGTCCACGAGCAGGCGCTGTTCGTGCCCCTCTATCAGGACGTGGGCATCCACGGCCTGGGCAAGCGGGTGGACTGGAAGATGCCGGCAGGGAACCCCGCCGGCCTGCGCCGCATTACCTGGCAGCCAGGCTACCCCTAGCCTATTGGGGCGCAAGGGCGTAAAATCTACAGGCAGGAGCAGTTTAGAGCAGAGGAGGCGTTATGGAGTCGTTCAGGGATAAGGTAGCTATCGTTGGCATGGGCACCGTCAAGCCCGGCGAGCTCTGGGACAAGGACGAGAAGGACATGGTCGTGGAGGCCGCCCACGAGGCTCTGGCGGATGCTGGCCTGGAGCCCAAGGACATCCAGGCGGCCTGGTGCAGCAACGGCAGCCCGGGTTTCGATTTTCTGAACGTGGCGATGAAGTTCAATTACATCCCAGTCAGCCACGTCCAGAACGCCTGCGCCAGCGGCGGCGACACCTTTCGCAACGCCTGCGCCTGGGTGGCCGCCGGCCTCTACGATATCGTCCTGGCCTGCGGCTCCGCCAAGATGAAAGACGCGGGCACCACCGGCATCGACATGTCCAACCGGGGGGCCACCGGCGGCGCCGGCGCGGCGGGCGTCATCTCGGCCACGGGCGTGCCGGTGCACTTCGCCCTCTACGCGACGCGTTACATGCACCACTACGGCTACACCGAGAGGCAGATCAAGGAGGCCATGTCGCGCCTGGCGGTCAAGAACCACCACAACGGGACACTCAACCCCAAGGCCTACTTCCAAAAAGAGATCACCATGGAGCAGGCCATGAACGCCCCCATGATCGCCTGGCCCCTGGGGCTCTATGACTGCTGCGCCAACATTGACGGCGGCGCCGCCGCCATCATCACCACGCCCGAGATCGCCAAGCACCTGCGCAGCGACTACGTCGTCCTCAAGGGCAGCGGCATGGCCGTCGGCGGCCAAGAAGGCCGGCTCCAACAGCAGTACCAGTTCGTGGAGTTCCCGGAGAACCAGCTGGCGGCCGAGCGCGCCTACGAGCAGGCTGGCATCAAGGACCCCTTCAAGGAGCTGAGCCACGCCGAGCTCCACGACGCCTTCACCGTCAACGAGCTGGTGGACCTGGAGGACCTGAGGCTAGCGCCCAAGGGCAAGGCGCCCGAGTACATTATGGCCGGGACCTATGACCTGGAGGGCCAGCTCCCCGAGAACACCTCGGGCGGCCTCAAGTGCTGCGGCCACCCGCCGCCGGCCACCGGCATCAAGATGATGTACGAGTGCTACAAGCAGCTCCAGGGCAAAGCAGGGCCGCGCCAGGTGAAGAACCCGACCCTTAGCCTGGCCCACAACCAGGGCGGTCTGACGGGCAGCTTCACCACCGTCGTCCACGTCTTCGGCGCTAGGGACTAGGCGCCCGCAAGCCAGCGGACTGGACCGGAGGCTGGGGGAATAATCCTGGCCTCCGGTTTCCATGCCCAGCCTTGCACGAAAAGTCTTGCTTCTTCGATTTGGCTCTCCCCTGAGGATGCCCTCGACCATCCCCCTGCCTCCTTCCCTTCGGCAGGCTCTGGTCAGGCTCTGGTCAGGAAGGGGGTGAGGGGAGACGCAGGAGCGCAGGGCGACGCCAGGCGACCAGGACCATGATGGCCAGCAGGGCGCCACCGGCGCAGGCAAGGGGGACCGCCACGCCAACTGCGTCGGCCAGGGCGGCCAGGGGCAGGCTGCCCAGGGGCATGGCCGCCCAGCTCAGCATATAGAGGCCAGACACCCGTCCGCGCAGCGCCGGGGGCGAGAGGAGCTGCACCAGGGCCTCGGCCAGGGTGAAGAAGGGTAAGCCCACCAGTCCCAGGAGGAATAGCGCCCCCAGGGCCGGGTACAGAGTCCGCGTCAACGCCAGCCCAACAAGCGCTGCCCCCGCCGTGGCTCCCAGCAGCAACAGCCAGCGTCCCAAGCGGCGGCGGCTGTCCAAGCCAGCGACCAGGAGGTTGCCCATCAGGGCGCCCAGCCCGATCAGGGAAAACAGGAGGCCCAGCCCGAGGGCGGGAAGACCCAGGGTAGTCGCCGCGAATTGGGGCAGGAGCACGCTGTAGGACTGGCCCAGCACCACCGCTGCCAGGGCCAGGAAGAGCAGCCACGGCAAAGCGCGGTGCCCAGCGATGAAGCGGATGCCAGCGGCCAGGTCGCCCAAGATGCGCCTCCGCCCTTCTCCGGGTGGCATCGGATACGAAGGGATCAGCCCTATCACGCCCACGGCGAGCAAGTAGAAGAGCGCAATCAACAGGTAGGCCACATCGATACCTACCAGGTCGATAAGCGCGCCGCCCACCAAGGGGAACACGATGCCGCTGAAGTAGAATATCACCCCGCCCAGGGCCATGGCGCCCAGGAGCTCGGCCTCCCCTACCAACTGCGTGAGGAAGGCGAACCTCGCAGGGATGCTGAAGGCCAGGAACACCCCGTTGAGGAGCGCGGCGGCCCCCAGGTGCCATAGCCGGATGTGGTCGGTGAAGATAAGCACCGCCACCACCACAAAGACAGCGGCGGCGCCTCCCCATGTCAACATAGTCATGCGCCTTCTATCGAAACGGTCGGCCACGACGCCGGCCAGGGGAGAGCAGACGAGCAGTGAGAGGCTCAACATGGAGGTCACCACGCCCAGCGCCAGGCTCGACCCGGTGAGGTGGAAGACCAGCCATCCCTGCGCCACCACCTGCGTCTGGACGGCGGCGGTAAAGAAGAGGTTGGCCCCGATGAAGAGGCGGAAATGAGGGACCCGCAAGGGCTGGGTAGCCCGCAGCAAGGAGGCCATCTCAGGGGGCGCCGATAACTGCTGGCATGGAGGAAAGAATGATACGCCCTGGAGCATCATGCTACAAGGTGAGGGCAGCAGACCTGGCCCGCGACTTGCGCGAAGGGCCCTGGCGCCTAGGGCAGGCGATGGCCTAGAGACAACCGGGCGCGGCCCCTCGTCCTCGTGTGAAGGTGAGCCTCAGGAGCCAGGGATGTCGTCCATGTGCTCCACGGAGAAGGCGACCTCGAGCTGCATCTTGGCGTCCCACTCCCGCCGCCACGACTCCGGCATCCTGGTCCTCGCCTCTTGCCACCACAGGGGCTGCGGCTCTCCCACCGTAGCCCCGTCCACCACCTCACCCAGGAAGCAGGCCATATCGCCCCCGTCCATCTGGTTCACCACCCGGCAGTCCAGGTAGCCCCAGCAGCCCTCCAGGATAGGGCTTCCGGTGGAGCCCAGGCGGTAGGGGCTGCCCTCCAGCTTCCTGCGCCCGCGCCCGCTGGCGAAGCCCAGGGTGTGCATCAGCTCCAACTGGCCTGACCCCAGGAAATTCAGGGCGAAGGCACCGCTGGCCCGCACCAGCTCGTAGCTGTAGTTCCGCTTGTAGATCTGTACGATAACCCGCGGCCGCTGGGGTACGATGGAGGCCCCGCCCACCGCCACGGCAATCTGGGCGTTGTGGGTCCCACGCCAGGCCGAACTTACCGCCACAATAGGCGACCACAGGTGGCTCATCATGGGGGCTACGGCGGCATAGTCCATGTCAGCTCCTTTCCAGCGCTCGAGGCCGCGCTCGGCCCCTGGGTTAGCTGGGCGGCGCCGCCATCTGCCAGCATATCCAGTACGACGCCTAACTCCCTAGGGCTGACAGGACGACAGCCGATTATTGCGTCAGGGTCCTTCAGCAACAGGCTCCCGCTGCTGTCCCCTGGCACCCGTCTCGGGCAGCAGGATGCCGCCAATGAACAGGCTCAAGGCGAGAGGCGCCACTATGGTGAGGCCCAGGGCCAGGGACCCGGTGCTGGCCCCGATCACCGCTACCAAAATTGGCCCCATGGTAGCGCCGAAGGGGAAGAGCGTTCGTATCAGCGCCTGGGCCACACCCACCTCTCGCGGCCGCAGTCCCATATCAAGGGGGATGGTAAAGATCACCGGTGCCACCCCCATTGCACCCAGTCCGGCAGCGAACATGAGAGCAGCGGATAGAGGGACGGAATCCACCCAGACCAGCGCAATGTAGATGACCGGCAGGACCAAGCCGGGTACCCACACGAAGGGCTTTCTCCTTCCCATCCACTGGGACAAGGGGCCCACGACGAGACCGCCCGCTAGGCCACCGACAGCGAAGACCGAGACCAGTAACCCCACGGCGGTCAACGATATCCCCAGGTGGTCCAGGGCGTAGGTGGGGTAGAAGGTGAGAAATGCAGCAAAGGCCGTGGCGGCCCCCACCTGACACAGGGCGAGCACCCACAATGACTTGTGACGGCCCAGCACGCCGGCGGGGCTGCCCACGGGCCCTGACCGCCCTGCTTGGCTCCGGGCTACGTGGCTCTCGCGCCCCAGCAGCAGCCATAAGGCCCCCAACGCGGTCATGGCCAGAGCGGTGACCAGATAGAACCCCCTCCAGCTGCCCAGCAGGGCTATCAAGACCGGAGTGGCGGCGCTCGCCAGCAGTTGACCGGCCGAGCGGGCGCCCGACTCGATGCCGTTGGCGGCCGCGTACAGGCGAGGCTGGAACCACTGCTGGAGCAGAATAACCTGCACCTGGATCCGGCTCACCGCCAGGAGCACGAAGAGGAAGCGGAACAGCAAGAGTAACGGGCCTGTCGGCGCGAGCGCCTGGGCGAAGCACAAAGCGCCCATGCCCAGGGTCAAAATGAGGGTCGTGAGCCGGGGGCTGTAGCGGGTAAGCCAGATGCTCGCTGGGATCGCCATCACCCCGAAGCCCAAGAAGCCGGCGGAGCCCAGCAAGCCGGCCTCCAGGGGCGTGATCCCCAGGTCGTCTCTCAGGAATGGGATGAGAATGCCTATGGAGAAAAAGACGATGGTGGTCGTCAGGTCTATGCCCCAAAGCAGACTCATGACCACCCATCCGTAGCGTGGTTGAGTCTGTGGGGTAACTAGCGCCGTGGCTTCAGTCGCCATCGCTCCACCGTAACGCCCGACGAGCTGCCTGGGGAGGTTCCGTTCGTCCTGAGCCTGTCGGAGGACGCGCACCCCGCGGTTCGACAGAGCCTGTCTCTGTCCCTGCACAGGGAACTGCTCTCAGGAGAGTGGAGGGTACTACCTCCAATTCCTCGTGAGCATGGTCGTCGCACCGCGTGTCTGGGGAACGCTCAGGTTAGGATCATTCAGTCTCGGGCATTCAGTCCCGGGCGCCCAGCACGGTTACAATGGCGCTCCAAGCGTCCGCTCCGCCCTGCGCGTGCCCGGCCGCGAGTCGCACGTTCTTGAGCTGCCGGGGCCCCGCCTGGCCGGTTGCCTGTAAGTACGGCTCATGGAGGATCCTGAGACCGCTAACTCCGAGAGGGTACCCTACGCACTGCAGGCCGCCATCGGTGTTGACAGGCAGCCCGCCTGCCGGGTCGAAAGTGCCGCCCTGGACCTGCTTGACCGCCTGTCCTGGCGGGCAGAGCCCCAGGGATTCATAGCATAAGAGTTCCATGATGGTGTACGAGTCATCGACGTTGAACTCATCGATCTCCTCGGCTGGATTCTTCACCCCCGCCATCTCGTAGGCGATACGGGCAGCGATGGCGCTCACGGGGAGAGAGACGTGGTCAGCGGTCAGCTCCATCGAGCCGTCGCTGGTGGCCGAGCCCACGCCCTTGACCAGGGCATATCTACCTTTAAGCTGGCGGGCGGTCTCCGGGTTCGCAAGGATGGCGACAGCGACGCCGTCTACGTAGGCGCAGCAGTCATACTGGCCCAGAGGCCAGGCCGCCGGTGGAGCCGCCAGGTACTCATCCAGGGTGATCGCCTGCTGCACATACGCCAGCGGATTCCTGGTGGCGTTCTGGTGGCTCTTCACGGCGATGTGGCCCAAGGCGCGCTTCAGCTCCTCGTAACTGTGCTTGTACTTGTACATGTAGCGAGTGGCGAAGGCCGCGGCGATGGCAGCCCGCGTGGCCTCTTGCTCCGCGCCCGTGCCCTTCAGTTCACCGCCCTTGGGGAGGTAGCTGACGCCCTCGTCCTTGATCTTCTCCGCGCCTGCGACCATGACTATGTCGTAGAGGCCGGCGGCGATGGCATGGCACCCGTTGCGGAAGGCGTCGGCCCCGGTCGCGCTATCGTTGAGCACCCTTGTCACCGGTATGTAACCCGACTTGAGCGCCCGGGCAAGGCTGCCGCCCAGACCCCCATAGTAGCTACCCACCCAGGCCGCCTGCACGTCGCTGATCCCCAGACCAGCCTGATCCAGGGCGTGCGTCGCCGCCTCCAAGAGCATGTCGTCAGCGCCCTTGTTAAAGAGCTCCCCGCCGCGGATCGTCCCAAAGCCCACCACGGCGACTTTGTCCTTGATGCCCTCTCTCATGGGGAAGTTACCTCCTCGTAAAGCCGCGTGCCCGCATCCTAAGACGCCGGACCGCCGGAGGATATCATACGACCTCCGTCCACAGCCTGCCGCTTCTGGGTGTTCCGGTCAGCGGTACAATAGGGCCGCATCCACCGGCTGCGGAGCTACGCTGGACCTGCTGTACACGTTCGAGCAGATGGACATCGAGACCGGCGCGGGCCTGGACAAGCTGGTGGAGCAGGGGCGGCGCCGCGGTAGACAGTGCAGGCAGCAGTTGTAAGGAGGCAGGAGTGAACAATTGGCTGATCATTCTGCGGATATTCCATATCGTCTTTGGCGTGCTTCTCATAGGCAACGTCCTGTTCATGACCCTGTTCCTACAGCCCCGATTGCGGGCCCTGGGCCCAGCGGTCATGATGCCGGTCATGAGCGCGATACTGCCGGTGGTGACGCCGGCGCAGATCGCCAGCTACGCCGTGATCCTGGGCAGCGGCACCGCCATGGCGCTGATCCTGCGCTGGAGTGACCTGGGCGCATTCTTCGCGGCTGGCTGGGGCTGGGCCATCCTGGTGGGGTTCGTAGCCTTCGTGGCCGCCGGTATCGTGGGGTTCGGCATCGTCACGCCGACGGGGTTCCGGTTAATCAAGCTGGGCGGCAGCATCGTGGGGCGGCCGCCGACACCGGAGGAGGGGGCGCGGATGCAGGCGCTGGGCACCAGGGTAGTGAAATGGAGCCGCATCAACGTGGCACTGGCGCTGGTCATCCTGGGCTCCATGGCCGCCGCGCGGTTCGTGTAGGTGGGCCTGGGTCGAGGTGGGCGGATGATGGAGCAGCTACTGCTACGAGGCGCCGACGTGGCGACCCTAAGAAGGGCGTGAAGACTACGACCGGAAGTATATTGACATGGTTGCAGGGAGCCATCCCGGAGCCACGAATTAAGAATGGCAATGAGGAGTGGGGAAAAATGGCTGAAGCTAGTTGGGCTGTGGTAGGCGTGACCTTTGTCTTGGCGCTGTTGACAGGTTGGTATGCCTGGGCAACCCACCAGATTGTAAGGCGGATGGACAGGCAGCAGGAGGAGATGGTTCGTCCTTGGCTGACTTTCGAAATGGTTCCATGGCAGCCAAACCTACTAAAACTTCGTGTGGGAAACGTCGGCCCTGGGTCCGCTCTCAACATCAAAGGAGAAATCAGAGCGAGTCTAAAAAATGGCGAGTCCGTGGCAGTCCCCTGGAGCTACCATCTTTTGCCTCCCAACAAATACGAGGAGTTTGGATTCCCCATGCCAGCTGACGCTCCAAACGACGCCAGATTCCGATTGGGCGAAATAAATAAACGTGTTGCCACCACCGAAGCTCATTTTACATATAGCTCTGTATCCGGGTACCAGTACAAGCTAGATGACGCCATACCAGTGGAGAGAATCACTAGCGATTGGATCAACAGCCGAATGCTGGCCACCGAGGATCATCCGGATCGGCTACTGCCTCGAATTGCCAAAGCGCTAGAGGATCTGGCCAAGGACGCCAGGCAGCGGTAAGTGGCCTAACCTTAGGAAGGAGGTCCCCATGGCTGAGCCAACGGTCCTGTACGAGGTCAAGGACAATGTCGCCTGGATCACCATCAACCGCCCGGAGCGGCGCAACGTCCTGGGCAAGGAGGTGGGCCGCGGCCTGCGCGAGGCCTTCGATAAAGTGACGGCGGACGATGCCGTGCGGGCGGTCGTCCTCACCGGCAAGGACCCCTCCTTCAGCGCCGGCGCCGACATCAAGGACCCCGATACCCACGCCGACCCCAGCATCGCCAGCTACCTATCTCACGGCCCCATCGGCAACACCCACATGACGCGGCTGCCCAAGCCCATCATCGGCGCCGTCAACGGCCACTGCTTCGGCGCCGGCTTCGAGCTGGCCCTGGCCTGCGACATCCTCATCGCCTCGGAGAAGGCCCAGTTCGGCATCCAGCACATCCGCTACGGGCTCTACCCCGCCGGCGGCGGCGCGGCGCGCTTCACCCAGGCCGTGGGCAAGTACCGGGCCATGTACTACATCATGTCGGGCGAGTGGTTCGACGCCAAAACAGCCCTGGAGATGGGCGTCCTCTCCAAGGTGGTGCCCCACGAGCAGCTCCTGGCAACGGCCGAGGAGTGCGCCCGCACCATCGCCGGCTGGTCGCCGGTGGTGGTGCGCTTCGCCAAGGAGTGCGTCCAGGGAGCGTTCGAGAAGCCCCTGGAGCCGGTGCTGGAGGCCGACCAGTACCGCAACTTCACCCTCTATCAGACCAAGGACCGGGAGGAGGGGCACAAGTCGTTCGTGGAGAAGCGCTCGCCGGATTATCAGGGCAGGTGACATGATGCCCTCACCCCAGCCCTCTCCCAAGAGGAGAGGGGGGAGTTGCCCCCTGCCTTGAAGGTCGGCGTCATCTCCGACACCCACGGCTACGTGGACCCGCGCCTGGCCGACCTGCTGGCGGGCGTGGAGCTGATCCTGCACGCGGGCGATATCTGCGGCTCGCATGTGATTGCCGCCTTGGAGCAGATCGCCCCCGTCGTGGCGGTCTCCGGCAACAACGACGTCAAGGCCGACACCCGCGCCTATCCGGGCCAACGAGTCCTGGAGCTGGCGGGGCAGCGCCTGCTGCTTCTTCACCAGTACAAGCCTCCGCCGCGCCCGGACCACCCCGGCCTCGCGCGCTGCCAGGAAGCCCGGCTCAACGCGGTGGTTTTCGGGCACAGCCACCGCGCCGTCAACACCTCGTTGGGAGGGGTCCTGTTCTTCAACCCCGGCGCCGCCTGCAAGCCCCGCTTTCGCGATATCCCCAGCATCGGCCTGCTGCACCTGGAGCCCGCGGGCATTCGCGGCGAGATCGTACTGCTACAGGCGAGGTTGCACTGGTATAATCGAGGCTAAAAGGCGCAGCGCACCAGCCTGGGCGCTCATCCGACACTTGGAGGTAAAAGATGGGCAAGAGCAAGGTCATAAGCGCCGAAGAGGCCGTGGGACTCATCAAGGACGGCGATTGCATAACCGTCAGCGGCACCGTGACCAGCCTGCTGCCTGCCAAGCTGCTGCAAGCCCTTGAGGTTCGCTTCCTCACCGAGGGCCACCCCCGCGATATCACCTGGTTCGACCCCTTCCCCACCGGCGTCCCCGGCATCGAGCCCCTCTCCCACGAGGGCTTCCTGAAGCGCGTCATCGGCGGCTGGTACACCCCCCACCCG
>ORJL011235852.1_pt1 | contig 31180 bp, 33 predicted proteins | sample 1779941 | NCBI WGS metagenome assembly ORJL01 (sample SAMEA104232317, study PRJEB22302) | groundwater metagenome | biome: forest; feature: aquifer; material: groundwater | place: USA | collected 2011-08-07 | depth 5.8 m | reverse complement strand
TGATTCAGCTTGGATAAAACCCCCGCCCGCTTTTTCCATATGCTTTGCCATATAGCCGATAAGCTCATTCTGGGGAGTAATAGGATAGCCGGCGTAAAACCGACACCCTGCTTGTATCGCGCCTTCCGCGATTGCTTCGTTACCGGTCATTAATATTTTTTTATTTTTCATTAAACAGTAGTTTACGCCAAACGAACATATACGTTCGGGCGCTATTTATATACCTCAATGCAGCAATCCGGGCATATCACCGCGCACATGCTGCAACCCAGGCATGAACCATCATCGTTAAATTCCGCGAAAGAAAACCCTTTTTTGTTCAAACCTTTGCCGGCCTTGATTAAACCTTTAGGACAAAAGCTTATGCACAAAAAACAACCTTTGCATTTCTCTTGATCAATATTTATCTTTGCCATTATTTTAAATTCTTCTTAATATTTTCTGCGATTTTAGCGGCCTTCAAACCATATTTATCCAAAAGAATATCCCGCCTGCCGTGCGGTATAAACTCGCAAGGCAAACCCATCCTTATAACAGGTTTATTTATTGCTTCAAATACGGCGCTGCCAAAACCTCCGTCTATGATTCCTTCTTCCAAAGTAAATATCGGCACGCCTGATAAACCAAAACGCATAAATAATTCTTCATCTAACGGCTTGGCAAAACGCGCGTTAACGACGGTTCCGGATAGCCCTTCTTTCTTTAATATATCCGCCGTTTCGACTGCAGCATTAACCATGCTTCCTAATGCTAAAAGATGGAAATCTTTTCCTTCTCTTAAAACCGCGGCTTTTCCCAGGCTAAGCTCTTGGTCGTTGTTTTTTATTGTTGTGGAAAGAGATTTTGGATAACGGATAGCTACCGGCGTTTCTGACTCAAATGCAAATTCCAGCATTTTCTCCAGCTCCGCGGCATCAGAAGGAGCCATGATCGTTAAATTCGGCACGCTTCTTAAAAAAGCCAGATCAAAAATTCCTTGATGCGTTACTCCGTCTTCGCCAACTATACCGGCGCGGTCAATCGCGAAAACCACCGGGGCTTTTTGCAAAGCCACATCCTCAAGAATCTGGTCGTAGGCGCGCTGTAAAAATGTCGAATATACCGCAACTACCGGCTTAAGCCCTGCCTTGGCTAACCCTCCGGCAAAAGTTACGGCGTGAGCCTCGGCGATGCCTACATCAAAAAATCTCTCCGGGTAATTGTCGCGGAATTTATCTAAACCGGTGCCTTCCGGCATTGCCGCCGTAATTGCAATGATTTTTTTATTTTTGCCGGATAAATCCGTTAATTTGCGGCTAAATGACTCGGTAAAACTAACGCTGTCGGAATTATCTTTAGTCAAAGGCTTGCCTGTGGCAATATCAAAAGGGCCTAACCCATGGAATCTAACCGGATCATTCTCCGCCGGCGGATAGCCTTTACCTTTTTTGGTGACTACGTGCAATATCCTTGGCCCCTTGATCGTAAGTATATTTTTTAAAGTATGTATTAATAAAGACTGGTTATGCCCGTCAAGGGGCCCGAAATACCGGAAGCCAAGCTCTTCGAAAAGCATGCCTGGGATAAATAAGCCTTTGAGCCCTTCTTCAAATTTATTGGCCAGTTTAATTAAACGGCTTCCCCGCGGAATACGCGATTTAATAAAATTCTCGAGGGAGTCTCTAAAACGGTTATAAACCGGCAGAGAAATAACTTTGTTTAAATATGTGCTTAAGGCTCCGACATTAGGTGCGATGCTCAATTCATTCGTATTAATAATAACGACAATGTCTTTTTTTAAATGCCCGGCGTTATTCAGGCCTTCAAAAGCCAGCCCTCCGCTTAATGAACCATCTCCGATAACAGCCGCGATCTTAAAATGCTGCGATACATCCAGGGAATCCCGCCCGCAAGCCAAGCCCAGCGCCAGGGAAATCGAATTGGAACTGTGCCCGGTGGTAAAAACATCGTGTTCAGATTCTTCAAAAGAAGGGAAACCGCTTAAGCCCTGATATTGCCTAAGGGTATTGAAATTTTTGCTGCGGCCGGTAAGTATTTTATGAGCATAGGCTTGATGCCCTACGTCAAATATTATTTTATCCTTAGGCGTATCTAAACAATAATGCAACGCAATTATCAACTCGACAGCACCCAGGCTTGAGGCCACATGCCCGCCGTTAGAAGAAACGCATTCAACAATACGCACCCTGATCTCGGTTGCCAACTGGCGTAATTGTTCCGGAGATAATTTCTTGATATCCGCGGATGTCTTAATGGTCTCTAAAAGCATTGGTTATCCTTCTGGGGCAGAGTCATCTTCAAATTTATCCAAAGAATATTTCCCGTCTTTTTTCATCAAAGATTCTACTTTGCGTTCCGCCTCATTTAATGTCGCAGAGCAACTTTGAGCAAGTTTAATCCCCTCCTCGTATTTCTTAAGGGATTCACCGAGGGTTAGCTTGCCACTGGCAAGCTCTTCGACTATTTTTTGCAAACGTTTGATATCGTCTTCAAATTCCTGTTTCTCTTTCATTGGTGACCTCCTGAACCAAACTGACAAAAGACCCTTTATTTAAAATTGTTTTTACCCTATCCTGGGGTTTCAATTTTCCGGCATCTTTGATAACTCCCCCATCCAAAGCCATGCTTAAACTGTAACCACGGGACAACACCGCCAAAGGGCTTAATGCTTCAAGCCTATACATAAGAGCCCTAAACCTCTCATTGGCAAACTTAAGGCAATGAGCCGTATGCGAATGTATAGCACCGGTCAATTCATCAAGTAATTGCTCTTTTTCAAGCAGGCGATCCAACGGGCTTTTAAGCATATGCTTAAGCGCGACTAAATTCTGCTTGAACGAATTGAGCAGCTCAAAAACAGAAGAATTCATATTATATTTATAACTATCAATTTCCCTAAGCAAAGCGTTCTTTTTGTCTACAATTATTTTTGCCGCGGCAGACGGGGTCTCGACAAAAAAATCAGCTGCCAAATCTGACAAAGTCACATTTATTTGATGGCCTACCGCAGAGATTGTCGGAATCTTGGAATTATATACTGCCCTGACAACCAGCTCCTCATTAAAAGCCCAGAGGTCTTCAATACTCCCCCCACCGCGGCAGACAATAACCATATCCACTTTCCCGAATTTATTTAAGTCTTCGATACCTTCTGCTATTTCTTTGGAAGCGCCTTCACCCTGCACCCTAACCGAACGCAACAGGACATCTACGCAAGGAGCGCTTTTTTTAAGTATCTGTAATATATCCCTTACCGCGGCCCCTGATCCGGAAGTAACTATTCCTATTTTAAAGGGCATAAGAGGCAACGGCTTTTTATTTTTCGGATCAAAAATACCTTCTTTAAAAAGTTTATTCCTTAGTTGCTCAAAGGCCAACTGCTGTGCACCGATGCCTTTTGGCTCAACCTTCTCGACAATTAAAGAATATTCACCTTTAGGGCCATATACGCTTATCTTCCCAAAACATACTACTTTTAAACCGTCTTCAATCTTAAATTTAACCAGCCGGTTTGCGCGAATAAACATTGCGCCTTTTAAAATCGAATCCTTATCCTTAAGAGAAAAATAGAAATGCCCAGAAGGGCCGACCTTAAAGTTGGAGATTTCCCCTTCCACCCAAACCTGCTCAAAAGTATTTTCCAAAACCAGTTTTATATCGCTGGTTATTTCGGAAACACTGAATATATGTATACTATTTTTATCCTGTTGTACCATCTACGCTAACCTCTTTGGTATTTATCTGTTTAGGTTCTTCCTTTACGGCCTCCGGAAGTTTTTCTTCTGCAGGTATCGGGGATTCCGGGGCAGCCTCCAAAGGCTTCTTTTTTAAAACAATATAGCTAACTGAATACGGAGTTAATATTAACTTCTCCTGGAAAGCATCCGGGCCCTTCACTATTTTTTCTTCAATAGGCAAAAAGGCGCAATTTATACTGCAAAATTCATCGACCACATAACGCTGATAAACATAATCTTCTTTTAAGCCTTTTATATTAAGCTTAAAAATACGGTTTGAGGAGAGCGCAAGCCTTGCCTTATCTCCTGCTTCAAGAGCCCTGCGCAACAATTCCTTTACCCGTGAGGTAAGAATAAGTTTATTAAAATCAATGTCTTTGCGTATAATTTTATCGAATGCCCCGGATTTAACTAACCCGGATATACTTAGCGCTTCTTTAGGGCTGAAGGTAGAAATATAACGCGATACATAATTCAGTGCAATATCAGGATCAATATAATTATATACGATTATCGCCAGGCCATCATCAGTTTTAGAAGCGATCAATCCCAAAAACCCATCATTGATTTTTAGCGACGCCGGATAAATCTGATTTCCTAACCCGGAAAGCATTTTAAATATGTTATATATGGACTTTTGCCCTTCAAAATTTTGAGATGAGCTATCTTCAAACCAAAAAGCTCCCGTATTACGTATAACGCCTTCTTTACTATTATGGAAATCTTGGAGGCTATAAAATGACTGGTAATCCAAACCCTCGCTGTACATACTTGACAGGCGCGCAGGTATATAACTGGCAGTAATAAAAGACTTTTCTTTTCTGGCAGATAAAACATTCTGTCCCGTATCATAATTCCATTCGCCTACCACCAGGGGGGTACTGCGGTCAAAGTTAAAATAAGTAAGCCAATCGCGCACCAGTGCGGTTGCGGTTTTATTATAAAAAGTTATCTCCTTTTCTACTTTTGGATCGGAAGAATAAGCATGCCAGCTAATAAAATCTAAAGGTAAGTGATAATGATAGCAGAATCTAATTAGCTCATAAACCAGGCTTCTTTCAGGTGTAATTATAGAATTACCGTCAAAATTCTGAAACCACCAACTTGCTCCCGGGCCTCCTAACGGTATATTGATTTTTGTTTCTTTTTCAAGCTCTAGTACACTTTCCGCAACCGCTTTATATAAATTTAAATAATCAATTTTGCGCCCCAGGAAAAAGGCATCTAAATCCGGAGCGCTCCAGACTTCATACCAGACATTATATTTTTTTTCGCAACTTAATTCCCGTATAAGCGACTTAGTTAATTCTTTAAAGGCCTTTATATCCCAAGGAGCACTTTTTTTATCTAATGCTTTTCCTAATCCCGGGGGAGTACTAAAGATATCCAAAATAACCGTACCGCCGCTATCGCTTATCGCTTTAATTACCGCATTGTAATTATTAATCAGTTTTTCTTGCTGTGTTTTATCTTTAGCTAGCTGGCTTATCTCCCAAAAATTATACTGTACACGGTAAACCCCGCTAAGCCCTATATCCTTCTGCCAAAGATCCAAAATATCTTTGGACGCCAACCCTTGAGGCCAGGAAAAATCCTGGTTAAAACCGCGGCCGCTTAAGTCCATACCGGGTTTAAATATTCTAGGCAGCGCAATGGTTGCAGAATTTGCATCCAAAGTATACTCCAGGCCTGAATCCTGCGCATAACCACAAACAGGAGATACCAAACAAGCTAAAATTATAAAATACTTAAAAAACATGTTCTTCAATTATTTTCCTCTAATTTTTTCTGGACTCTGGTTATTGAAACAGACTTACCGGTATCTTCGTTTATTTGAACAACTGCTCCCTGCACCTGTATATCTTTTTCCGCAATCTCAAATTTTACCGGTACGCATGTAATAAACCTCTCCAACACATCCTCTACCCTACGGCCGATAACCGAATCACAAGGACCAGTCATGCCCACATCCGTGATATAAGCGGTGCCATTGGGTAAGATTTTCTCATCTGCTGTTTGAACATGAGTATGTGTCCCCAGCACAGCAGAAACCTTGCCGTCCAGATACCTGCCTAAAGCAACCTTTTCGGAAGTTGCCTCAGCATGAATATCCACAATAATAATTTTTGTGCTCTTTAAGAGGCCTTCTACGGCTGAAGCCGTGGCTTTAAAAGGACAATCCAGCGCCTCCATAAAAACCCTGCCTACAACATTAATTACGCCTAATGTTATACCTTTTTTAGTCTTAAAAAGGCATGCCCCTTTTCCGGGGGCTCCTTCGGGATAATTGACCGGCCTTAAAATGCGGTTATCAAAGCGGATGATCTCAAGCACATCTTTCTTTTTCCAAATGTGGTCTCCGGAAGTAATTACATCTACCCCGTAACTAAATAATTCCTGGGCTGTTTGAGGAGTAATCCCGGAACCTCCGGCAGAATTTTCGGCATTGGCTATGATAAAATCCAGGCCATGCTCCTTAACTAGCTCCGGAAGCAATATTTTTATAGCGTCCCTTCCGGGCTTACCGACTATATCTCCGATAAATAATATTTTCATATTACTTGGCGTATTCTATAGCCCTGGTTTCTCGAATAACCGTAACCTTGATCTGCCCCGGGTATTCCATCCCCTCTTCGATTTTCTTACGGATGTCCCTAGCCATAACTACGGCATCACCGTCAGAGATTTTCTCCGGCTGCACCATAACCCGGATTTCACGCCCGGCCTGAATAGCGAAAGACTTCTCGACACCCTTAAAAAGATTAGCGATTGATTCTAACTTCTCCAGCCTTTTTACGTAAGTTTCAAGGGTCTCTCTTCTGGCACCTGGGCGGGCAGCGCTTATAGCATCAGCAGCTACAGCCAAGACTGCGTAAAAACTCTTTAACTCTGTTTCTTCATGATGCGCCTCTATCGCGTGAATAACTTCCTGCGATTCATTATATTTTTTAGCTAAATCGCGCCCAAGGCTGGCATGCGTACCTTCCACCTGATGGTCCACAGCCTTGCCGATATCATGGAGCAATCCGACGCGCCTTGCCAATTTGAAATCCAGCCCTATTTCTGAAGCCATTACTCCCAGGATAAAAGAGACTTCCTTGGAATGCTGCAAAGCATTCTGCCCAAAACTAGTCCTATATCTCAGGCGCCCTAAAAGTTTAATTAACTCCGGATGCAAACCGTCTACTCCGGATTCAAATGCCGCTTTTTCGCCTTCTTCGCGGATTTTTTCTTCCATGTCTTTTTTAGTTTTTTCGACAACTTCTTCTATTCTCCCCGGGTGGATTCTCCCGTCAGAAATAAGTTTCTCTAAACTGAGCCTGGCGATTTCCCTGCGCACAGTATCAAAGCAGGATAAAGTCACGGCTTCCGGAGTATCGTCGATAATTACATCAACCCCTGTTGCCATTTCCAGGGCCCGTATATTACGGCCTTCACGCCCGATGACCCTTCCTTTCATTTCGTCATTAGGCAGATTAACTACGCTTACCGTCGATTCTACGGCATGGTCAGCAGCGCACCTTTGAATGGCAAGGCTAATAACCTCTCGTGCCTTTTTATCGGCCGTGCTTTTAACTTCCTCTTCGTACCTTTTAATAAAGATTGCCTTGTCTGAATTCAATTCGTCATTCAAGCGGCTTAAAAGTATTTGTTTGGCCTCTTCGGCTGACAAAGATGATATTTTCTGCAGCCTTTCTTTCTCTTCATTAATCAAAGAATGCAACTGCGCATCTTTTGCTTTTATTGCCTCCTCTTGCTTCCTGGCCCCATCCTGCCTTACTTCAATCTCTTTTTCTTTTTTCTCTAAGAGCCCCAGCCTGCGGTCGATATTTTCTTCCTTTTGCCCCAGTCTTTTTTCGAGTTCCGATATTTCCTGACGCCTATCTTTGGTTTCTTTATCAAAATCCTGGCGCATGCGGTATAAAAGATCTTTGGCTTCTAGCTCCGAACCTCTTTTTTTATCCTCTATATCTTTGTTCGCCTGTTCCAAAATATGCTTTGCCTTAGCTTCCGCATCACGCACTCCTTGTTCCGCTACGTGCCTGCGAAACAGGTACCCTGCACAAACGGCTATAAAAGCAACTACCAATATAACAATTATGTTTATCATTTATGAATCAACCTCCTTCTTGGTGTTGGCAACAGCTAATCCAAAAAACAAAATATCAGATAACTGCGCTAAACTGTACTACTTTGATTTTTTAAGCAAAGATGAGTTTACGGACTCTTGTATCGTTGAATGTAGAAGGGATAGCAGGTAAGACCTGTTGACGAAACGCCAATCCTATAGAAGTGGCTTTTGCAGGAAGTTTTGCCAGAAACCGGTCATAAAAACCTTTACCGCGCCCAAGACGGGCGCCTTTTTTATCAAATGCAACCCCGGGAACCAAAACAAGATCCAGATTTTGTATAGGCAAATAATCTCTTCTTGCCGGTTCCCAAGTACCGTAAAGGCCTTTTTTTAATTTTACACCTTCTCTTAGCAAACAAGCATTCATATTTCTATTTTTCCTGCAAACAGGCACTGTAACTGTCTTACCTAATTTTTGCGCTTCTTTTATCATATTTTGCGTATCCACTTCACCATCAAACGAAATATAAAACATCACATTCTTTGCTTTTTTAAAAATAGCTGAATTAAACAGCTTTCTTTTAATGATACTGCTTTTTTTGTTACGGTCTTCCTCCTTCTGTGCTCTTAAACTTAATAGCATTTTAGTGCGAAGCTGACCTTTGTTTAACATCAATGTCCTTACCTTGTTTTTTATAATAATCTTTTACTGCCGACCTAAGCGCTTCTTCTGCCAAAACCGAACAATGCATCTTGACCGCAGGTAACCCTCCGAGAGCCTCTGCCACAGCTTTATTGCTTATCTCCAAAGCCTCTTCGATAGTCTTACCTTTAACCATCTCCGTGACCATGGAGCTGGTACTTATAGCTGCACCGCAGCCAAAAGTCTTGAATTTCGCATCCGTAATTACATTGTTTTCAACTTTTATGTACAGCCGCATCACATCGCCGCAAATAGGGTTACCTACATTACCGACCCCGCTTGCATCGGGCATCTCCCCGACGTTTCTGGGGTTTAAAAAATGATCCATCACTTTTTCTGAATACTGTTCTGCCATAATATAACCTACCTTTGCATAATTAACTTATGTGGCTTGGTTGTTTTCTTAAAATCTTTCGGCGGTTGTATTTTTTTAATCTGATCGAGTTTATTGCGTTTTTCGAGCTCTCTATAGATTAAAACCCAAGCACAATCTTTTTCTTTATCAACTTCACATTTCCCTTTGTTCGTCCCGCCGCAAGGCCCATTAAGCAAACTCTTAGAACAAAGAGTTACCGGACAAATTCCTCCTGTTATATCCAAAACGCAAGCACCACACAAAGAACACTTTTCATAAAAATTACCCTGGGCATCTACAACTGCTCCAAAGAGGCTATTGCACCCGGGTATAACTGCCAGGCCTAACCTATCATTATCCTTTACCGATTGCGCGCCTAAACCGCATGATAAAACCAAAATAGCTTCTGAATCTCTTAGAACCTTGGCATTTTTGGCTAATTCGGTTTTGGTCTGAGCGGCAATACAAGGAGCATTGGGGATGCAGGTACCTGTAACAATTTTTCCTGCTTTCTCCAAGTCAGCCTGCATCTTAGTCAATTCAGGAGTACCCCCGGTTTTACAGGTCGTAGAACACTCCCCGCAACCAACTAAGAATACCTTATTATAGCCTTCTAAAGAGGCTAAAATATCCTTTAAAAACTTCTGTTCTGTGATAATCATTCCATTAAAATTTTACCACGCTTTAAAGTCAATCACAAGAGAAAAAAGGGCAAAAAAAATCCCCGCATCGTGCCGTTGGATATGATGGGGACTGAACCGTTTGGTTACAGGTGGGCACCTCCCTTTGACGCCAAAGCGTGAAAGGAGAGTAAGCGCCCATTATATTGGTGTTGGTTCACCAATCATCGTTTATCCATCGTGCACAGCAGGGATATTCTAAAAGAACTGTCTAATTTCAGCCAAAGTATAACATATATTTAACGGATCGTCAAGGCGACCAGGGAAAAACAGTGGAAAACTTACGGACTAATACTAGGATATTGTCTTAAAATTAGCGAGGGCTTCAAGAATCGTCTGATGCGCAGGATTAATCTCTGCATCGGTAAGAGTGCGATCTGTTGAACGATATACGCAAGATATGGTTAAGCTTCTCTTGTTTTCTTTGTTTTTATAACAATCAATTACTTTTACTTCTTTTAAGAGAGGTTCATTACAAGATTCGATTTCCTTTAATATGTCAGCGGCTTGCCTATTCTCCGGGATATTAATGCTTATATCCCGGGAAATGGATGGATAAAGAGGCAACGGAGAAAACTTCTCTTTACTCCCCATAAAAGAAAAAACTTTATCAAGATAAATTTCAGCTGCAAAAACATTTCTGTTTTTTATATGAAAATTGTCCAGAATATCGCGCTTGAATTTCATCATAAACCCTAAATCTTTGCCTTCGTAAACAAACACGACTTTATTTTTATCCGGGCTGGTTTGAAATTTTATTCCTTTTAAACCAAGCTTTTCTAAAAGCGATTCAATAATGCCTTTTAGATTCAACAAGCTAAAATCTTCCTTTAACCTACCTTGGCTTGTCCATAATGCCCTGCTGCCGGACAAAATTATTCCTAAATTCAAACTTTCTTTAAGAGAGTTATCAACGGGCATGAAAACATTCGACACCTCGAACAAAGTAATGCTCTCTTGCTTCTGGTTAATATTCCTAGCCACGCAAACAGCCAGGCTTGGGATAATCGAAGGGCGTAAGATTTCCTGCTCTTTACTTAACGGATTAATAATTTCGGCTATTGAGGGAAAATTACCCTCTAGGCCTTTTAATAAATCACGATCAATTAAGCTATGGGTAATGGCTTCGTTTAAACCTAAGCCGACCATCGTATTTTTTATTAACGTGGTGTTTTCTACATTTGAACGCGGAAAAATCTGGGCTTTCACCGGAGGCAGGCTTACCGGCATATTCTCAAAACCAAATACCCGGGCAACCTCTTCTACTAAATCCACAGCAAGCCTTACATCCGGCCTATGCGATGGAACAAAAACCTTGAGCTTATTTTTACCGGAACTAAAGACGCCAAATCCTAGACTAATTAATATCTGCGTAACCTTTTTTTTATCTATCCGGCAACCTAAAATCTTTTCTACCCATAAAATATCCAGCAAAATAACGTTATCTTTCTCCGCCGCACTGCCTGTTGAAACAACACTAGATATCTCGCCGCCGGCCATATTTTTGATTAACCCCGCAGCATAGCTTGAAGCCTTATCGGTCGTCTGTATATCCACCCCTCTTTCAAACCTATATGATGAATCGCTTTGCAGCCCCAATATTTGCCGGCCGTGACGCACAACTACCGGATCAAATACCGCTGACTCTAAAAGAATATTCTTCGTATTGGTATCAACTTCAGTGTCTTTTGAGCCCATTATTCCGGCTATGGCTATGGGTTTTTGATCATCTGCGATAACTAGAATTCCTTCATTAAGCGTCTTCTCTTGGCCATCGATAGCAACAATCTTTTCGTTTTTTTTAGCACGCCGAACTATAATTTTATCCGAATTTAATTTATCCAGGTCAAACGCATGTAAAGGCTGCCCGGATTCAAAAAGCACATAATTAGTAGTATCTACAACATTATTTACACTACGGCATCCGATTAATTCCAGCCGGCGGCGGATATTTTCTAAAGCAGGGCCTACCTTGACATCTTTAATCACCCGCGCGGTATAAATCGGGCAATCTTTTTTATTTTCGACTGTTATATGAAAAGAAGGGGTTTTGGCTTTCTTTAATTTAGTTTTCTGATAAAGGTCTTTTATTTTCTTTCCGGTAAGCGCGGCTATCTCCCGGGCTAAACCGATAACGCTTAACCAATCCGGGCGGTTAGAGGTAATTTCGATTTCAAAAATAAAATCGCCTGCTTCCTCTTCAATAGAACCGACCTCTAAGCCGGACATAGTCAATTTATCTGCCAACTCACGAGGAGGAATTTTAATATCCAGAAAGTTTTTGAGCCAATTATAGGTTACTTTCATGCTTTAGAATTGTTTTAAAAATCTTAAATCGTTTTCGTAAAACAAGCGAATATCGTTAATTCCGTGTTTAAGCATAGCGATACGTTCGACACCCATACCAAAAGCAAATCCCGTATATTTTTCCGGGTCATACCCGACATTTTTAAACACATTCGGATGGATCATGCCTGCGCCTAAAATTTCAAGCCACCCTTTTCTACCGCAAACAGAACACCCTTTACCGCCGCAAATTATACAAGATATATCTATCTCTGTAGACGGCTCAGTAAAAGGAAAAAAGTGCGGGCGAAAACGCATTTTAATATTCGGACCGAATATATTCTTCGCAAAAACCTCCAGCGTACCTTTTAGGTCAGAAAATTTTATATCTTTATCGACAACAAAACCTTCTATCTGATGAAACATAAATGAATGTGACGCATCCACCGCATCAGGGCGGTAAACTCTTCCCGGGACAACGATTGCTAACGGCGGCTTTCGTGATTTCATTGCCCGCACCTGTACCGGAGAAGTATGACTGCGTAAAAGCAGCTTTTCTCCCGACGAAGATTTTTCTTTCAGGTAAAAAGTATCAAAGGTATCGCGCGAAGGGTGCTCCAGAGGAATATTCAACCCGGTAAAATTATTTGCTTCTGTTTCCGCCTCCGGGCCTTCCACAACAATAAAACCCATCCCTTTGAATATTGCGCATATTTCATCAATTAGCTGCGTCAAAGGATGAAGCCGGCCCAGCTCTTGTGCTATCCCCGGCATAGTAATATCTATGCTTGCGGTACTTTCGGCTAACCCGCCGCTACTTAGGGACTTTTGCTTTTCTTCTAAAAGTGCATTTATTTTATTTTTTAAGGTATTAACTTTTTGACCGAAAGGCGCCCGTTCTTCTTTAGACAATTGGGGTATTGTTGCAGTAAGTTGGGCAAGAATTCCTTTCCGGCCTAAATAATGAAGCTTAAATTCCTCTAAAGTGGAGAGAGAATCCAAGCCCTGTATCTTTGAATCTATTTCTTGGTTAATAGCATCAATATCCATAATCCACCTATGATCACCAACAAAGTCAGACTTAACCTGCGTTTATTTAAATCAATAACATAAGGGACATTTTCACCGCTTTTAATCTTCTTTAAAGCGCTTGCATGAATATCCATATCTCCGCCATGTTGAGGGCAGGCTCGGTTAAAAACTCCAGTTACTTCTACTTGATCGCCGATATTCTTATAATCACCTGCATAGCCGATCTCTTTGAGTAATTCCTTTTTTATCCATACGCCCAAAGCATTATTTTTATCGTTAACATTAATCCAGGCAAAATCCTGCCGCGCCATTATATCGCCGATTACTTCCCCGGAAAAAGAAATATTCTCCCCGTCATATTCCAACGGATGATTTATCAAATCATTACTTGAAAGCTCCTGCGCAAAAACATAATTTTGTGTAAATGCCAAGAAACAATTAAAGATGAAAATAATAAAAAGGTTTTTTTTCATTTTCCTTTTATAACCGCAATAATAAAACCGGCCAACGTAAAGACCGACATAAATTCAAGGCGCCCGGCCCACATTTGAAATATGTAAGTAACCTTTAGCGCTTGCGGCATGGCAATATTTGTAATTCCGCAGGATAACCCTACATTTGCCGCCGCCGAAGTAGACTCAAACAAAGCTTTCAGGAAAGGATAGCCAAACCACATGCCTACTAAAGTACCTATAGCATATAAAATAAGATAAGCTAAAGTAATAAGGCATGCTGAGCGCGCCTGTTTATCTTCAATAAAAATTTCTTTTATATGGTGAAATTTTCCCACTATCACGGCCCGCTCAGGAAGCATGATCCTTTTTACATCTTCTTTCAAAGCCTTAAATATAATCCCGATACGCAGCATTTTTATGGCGCCGGTCGTGGAACAAACCGCTCCTCCTAATGCCATAGCACAAATAACCCCCAATAAAGACAATTCGTTCCAATCAATATTAAACTGCCCTGGGTATATAGTTTGAAAACCTGTACCGGTGTGCCCGGAAATAAGTTGATAGAACCCTTTACGGAACATCATCATAACAGAAGGATACGCGCTCAATTGCTTTAAACCTGCTGCCGTGATAAAAAAGGTAATGGCTAAAGTCACAAAAAGCGTTTTTGTTTCTATGTTTTTGAAGATTTCTTTGCGCTTGCCCATCCAGACATGGTAATGTAATTTAAAATTAATCGCGCCGAAAATCATAATAATTATAGTGATGACCTCAAACGGAAAACTATGATAATAAAGTACGTTTTGTGATTGCGGGGCAAATCCTCCGGTATCAAAAGCAGCCATAAAAATGCAGGCTCCGTGGAAAAAAGCATTAAAGGGTTTCATTCCGTTAAGCATCCCGGTTATACCCAAGGCGATAGTCCCCAAAATCAAATAAACAATACTTACCGCCCAGATAAACCGCGCGGTATGTATAACATTAGGCAGGATCTTTTCATCCCTGGCTTCGCCGATATACATTTTGAAAGCCCCGGAGAGGCCTTTAACGAAAAAAGCCAAGGCGACAATAATAATACCTTGCCCGCCGATAAACATAATCAGATGCCGCCAAAAATTATGTGCGTAAGAAAGATGGTCTAAATCTTGTATCAAAACAAGCCCGGTAGTAGCAAACCCGGACATCGCGTCAAAACAAGCATCAATATAGGAATTAAAATGCCCGCTTAAATAAAGCGGGATCGCTCCTAAAACAGTAGCCACTACCCATGACAGAGAAACTACAATCATCCCCTGCATCCAATTCATATCCTCTTGGGTATGGCATATTTTAATCAGGAATAACCCGGCGATCAAAGATATTTCTAAAGCAATGATAAAATCAAAAACCGGGCCCCACTCTCCTAAGGCCAATCCTATGCCTAAAGGTAAAATCATAGTCAAGCCTAAGCCTAATATTATTTTACCTAAATAATAACCTATATTTTTAAAATCTTGAAGGCGGGGTCTAAGGATCATCTCTTGAAAGTTGCTATGATACAAATAAATAATGCCGCAAGCATTATTGAGAAGGCGTAGATAATCTCCGTAAAAATACCCAGAATGATATTGCCGATAGTCCTCATCCGGTTCATATTAATTCCCTAAATTTTACCAATTAAGGTATTTAACAGTTGCGGTTCGTTGCCGACAGAGGTTATAGCAATGATATCGTCTCCGGCATTCAAAACCGTATTTCCTTTAGGCACAATAACTTTATCGCCTCTTAAAATCGATACGAGAACTGAATCTTCCGGTAATTTTATGTCTTTTATTTCCTTATTGATTATCGGTGAATCTTCAGGTAGATCAATGCGCACAATAGCAAGCTTGCCTCTTTTAAAGCTCATCAGGTTTACTATATCCGAGAATGATACTTCTTCCTCGATAATTTTAGCAATAAGTTTTGTAGAATCGATCGGAACATCTACTTCCAATTCCGAGAATACTCTTTCATTATCGGGGTTATTGACTCTTCCTACAGTGCGCTTAACTGAAAATTTTTCTTTGGCCAACTGGCATATGACCAAATTATCTTCATCGTCACCGGTAACCGCAGCCAGGACATCCGCCCTGGCAATCCCGGCCTCTTCCAGTATATTTACATCACAGCCGTCACCGCAAATAACCAGCGCCTCCAAGTCCCGGGCAATCTCTTCGCAGGTAGGACGGTCTTTATCCACTATGCTTATAGTATGCTTACTGGCAATTAGCCTCTTGGCTAAAAAATAACCAACTTTGCCTGCGCCCACTATCAAAATATACATTATTGCCTCTGGGTATTTAAGTTAAACTGCTTACGTATTTTGTCCAGGCTCACGACTTTAACCAAAGCTATCAGCGTATCTTTATCTTTAATAATGGTGTCATCTTTAGGGATAATTACCCCGTCAATCCTTCTTATGGCAACCACTATGAATTCCCCGGGTATATTTAATTGCTTGATGGTCTGCCCTGTTAAAGCAGCATCTTTAGCGGAAATTTCGATAACTCCCAAGTCTTTACTTTCGATTAAATAACTGGAGAAGCGGCTTTCAATAATTTTATCGCGAAGCATAGCCGCAAAGAGTACGGAGCCGCTGATAATATTTAACCCTAACCCCAAAGAACTGTAGATATGTGCTCTTTGCGGATCATAAACCCTGGCAAAAACCTTGGGTACTTTAAAGATTTTCCTGGCTATTTGGGAACAGACTAAATTAGTATTGTCGCCGTTAGTAAGCGCGCAAAAGGCATCTGCTTTTTCGATCCCGGCTTCTTTTAAGAAATCCAAATCAAAACCGCTTCCCGTCAATGCCAGGCCGTTAAAACCGCTGCCTAACCGGTCAAACGAAGAAGTGTTCTTATCGATAACAACTACATTGTGCCCTTCGCTCGATAGGATTTTTGCAACTTCAGCTCCAACCCTACCACAACCTACTATCATTACATACATATTCAGCCTGACTATTTGGCACTACGCGCTAATTCAACTAATTTCTTAAAAGTGCCTGGGTCTTTAACTGCGATATCCGCAATAATCTTTCTATCCAACTCAACCTTTACTTTTTTAAGGCCGTTCATAAATCTGCTATAGCTTACGCCTTCGCTACGGCAGGCAGCGTTAATACGGGCAATCCATAGGCTGCGGAATTCTCTTTTCTTTACCTTGCGGTCACGGTATGCATACACCAACGCATGCATAAGCGCCCGGCGAGCCTGCTGGAATTGCTTGCTGCGATCGCCCCAAAAACCTTTAGTTTGTTTAAGTAGCTTCTTCTTTCTTTTTCTTGTTGCTGCACTATGTTTGATCTTAGTCATTTGAGCCCCTTATGTTTTGGTTTAGCGAAACTCCGACGCAGTCGGAGTTAGAACTCCTTATATTATTACCCATACGGTAACATCCTTTTTAAATACTTCGTTGACTGTACATTATCGAGGGTCTTCTTTTTCCTCAAACCCCTAAGCCTGGAATTCTCTTTGCTTGTCGCAAGGTGGCTTTTCCCGCAGGCAGTATAAGCAACTTTTCCTTTTTTGGTTAATCTAAATCTTTTTGCTACTCCTTTTTTGGTTTTTAATTTTTTCATTATTTCTCTCCGTTATTATGCATGAGCCGGTTCCGCTACTTTGCCCTTCTTGGGAGCGATCACTAAAGACATAGCTTTGCCCTCAAGAATAGGTTCTTTTTCTATCTGCCCGTCATTTTGCGTATCGGCAATAAATTTATCCAGGACTTTCCTGCCTAAATCCATATGTTCTATCTGCCTTCCTCTAAAAAATAAGACAACTTTTACCCTGTCCTTTTTATTTAAGAAACTGATTGCCTGTTTTACTTTTGTCTGAAAATCATGTTCATCTATATTCGGTTTAACCCGAATTTCTTTTAACTGCCCTTGTTTTTGATGTTTCTTGGCTTCCCGCTCTTTTTTCTCCTGATCGTATTTAAATTTACTGAATTCGATTATACGGCATACTGGCGGGTTAGCTTGCGGCGCCACTTCTACCAAATCTAAACCGCTCTGATTGGCTAAATCGAGTGCTTTCTGTATCGAAACCACTCCTAATTGGCTGCCTTCCGGGCCGATTAAACGCACTTCCGGTACGCGAATTCTTTCATTAATCCTAATAAACTTTTTTATACCAACCACCTCCCTTAATTGGCTGCCGGAGAGCTACCGCAATTTAATTACGGTTGGCTACCTGCAACTTCAACATTTCTATAAATTCGGGCAAGGTTTTATTTGTTTGTTCTTTAACCTGCCGCTTCCTTACCGAAACCATTTCGGATTTTAATTCCCGCTCTCCCACTACCGCTATATACTGTATTTTAGCCATTTCTGCCTGGCGTATTTTTTTATCCAGGGTTTCATTGCGGTTATCTACTTCTGCCCTCAAAAAATTTTCTTCCAGGGTAGCCTTGATTTTCAGGGCATAATCCTGCACAGTATCTTTTATCGGGATAATCATAACCTGAGTCGGAGCCAGCCATAAGGGAAGCGCTCCGGCATAATGTTCTACTAAACAAGCAGTAAACCTTTCCAGGCTTCCCAACAGAACACGATGCAACATTACCGGCTGTTTGGCTTTACCATCTACATCAACATACTCAATCCCGAACCTCTTGGGTAAAGCAAAGTCACATTGTATAGTAGCACATTGCCAAGTCCTCTTCAATGCATCCTTTAGCTTTATATCTATTTTAGGGCCGTAAAAAGCACCTTCACCTTCATTAATCTCATAAGCTAAACCCATCTCTTTCAGAGAATCTTCCAGGCCTGAAGTAGCTAAAGCCCAATCCTCGTCGGAACCGATGTATTTTTGCGGGCGGGTGCTTAATTCAATGCCCAATTCCGAAAAACCGAATATTTTCATAGTTGAAAAAACAAATTCAACTATAGATTTTATTTCCTGCCTTAATTGAGAAGGTAAACAAAATATATGTGCATCATCTTGAGTAAATCCGCGTACGCGTAAAAGCCCGTGCAAGACACCGGCTTTTTCATGCCGGTAAACCGTGCCGAGTTCAAATAACCGAATGGGTAAATCTCTGTAACTGCGTGTATGCGATTTATAAATCAAAATATGCCCGGGGCAATTCATCGGCTTTAAAACAAATTCTTTATCTTCGATGTTAAAAGTATACATATTTTCTTTATAATAATCATAGTGCCCGGATTTCTTCCACAATTCTGCCTGCATAATATGCGGAGTGATTACTATTTGGTAACCACGCTTAAGATGTTCTTTTTTCTCAAAATCTTCAATTAAAGTCCGAAGCAAAGCGCCTTTGGGGTGATAAAAAACTAACCCGGGGCCGGCCTCTTCTTGATAAATATCAAAAAGCTCTAAATTCGGGCCTATCTTACGGTGATCGCGTAATTTTCTTTCTTCCAGATCATGTATATAGTCAGTTAATTCTTTTTCCGTATGAAAACAAGTGCCATATATTCTCTGCAGCATCGGATTAGTTTCTAACCCGTGCCAATATGCGCCGGCCAAAGAAAGGAGCTTAAAGGCTTTGATTTTCCCGGTTGATTCTAAATGCGGGCCGCGGCATAAATCTAAAAAATTACTGCCGGTGCGATAAATGCTTACTTTTTGGTCGGCAATATCATTTATAAGGCTAACTTTATAATCTTCGTTTAATTTCTTAAATAGGTCTAAGGCATCTTTTTTCGATAGTTCTTCGCGGGTAAATGATTCATTGCGATCGATAATTTCCTGCATCTTTTTTTCGATCTTTAGCAAATCGTCATCGGTAAACGGCTCTTTTTTATCAAAGTCATAATAAAACCCGTCTTCGATAGAAGGTCCGATACCCAATTTAACAAGCGGCCATAAGCTTTTTACAGCCTCAGCCATGACATGCGAACAAGAATGTCTTAAAATATCTAGGTCCATAGTTTTATTGTTTAGGCACTCCGCTCACTGCGCCCCTTATCGGGGCGTTTAACGTTCGCTTGAGTGCATTTTATTTTTCCTTGTCGGAAAAATAAACTGGGCCCATCAGGACTTGAACCTGAGACCTTTGCGATGTCAACGCAACGCTCTAACCAACTGAGCTATGAGCCCGCGAAATTCGTATATACTCCGCTCGCTACGCAGCTTATCGCTGCGTTACGTTCGCTTGAGTATAACTTAATTTTCCCTTGTCGGTAAAATTAAGTTATGGGCAAGGAGGGAGTTGAACCCTCACGACCTTACGGCCAACAGATTTTAAGTCTGTCGTGTATGCCATTCCACCACTTGCCCGTGGTTATCAAAGGCGACGAGCGGATTTGAACCGCTGTATAGCTGTTTTGCAGACAGCTGCCTTGCCACTTGGCTACGTCGCCGCAATGTTTCAAACGTATTTTTTTACTTCTTCGACAATGGTATCAACTTCCGCCAAACAGCCGACACCTATCTTGCCGCAGGCAAGTTCACCTTTACGCGGCTTAACAAATTTATAACCCAGACCTTCCAACTTTTTAATATTGCCTTCGACGATTTTATTCTTATACATATTTTCGTTCATCGCCGGGCAAATCAAAATTTTTGCCTTTGTCGCACAAATTACACAACTTAATAGATCGTCGCATATCCCAGATGCGATTTTTCCGATAATATTTGCAGTCGCCGGAGCAACCAAAATTAAATCTGCCTTATCCGCCAATGAAATATGTTCTACATCCCAGGATTCCGGATCGCTAAAAAGCCCACTATAAGCTTTATTTCCGGATAGGGACTGCCAAAGAAGAGGCCGGATAAATTCTTCTGTTTCCGGCGTAGCCACAACAGTAACGGAAAAACCTTCTTTCTTAAGCTTGCGTATTACATCACAGGCTTTATATACCGCGACGCTCGCCGTAACCCCAAGGACTATATTTTTAATGCTTGACATTCTTTATGCCGATCTTCCCTGCCATAATTTCATACAAAGCAACGGTCGAGGGTTTTATGCTCGAGGGTAAATCTACAAGCTTAGTCTGGCCTTCAGCAATCTCTAATGCTCTTTTTGATGCCATAACTACCAGTTTATAAATTGAATGGTTGCTCTTCTGTAAAAGTTTTTCTAACGGCACTATTTCCATGTCCACCTACCTTTTCTTGGTTAGCACCCGGCCACACAGAATTATTGGTGCAAACTACTGTTTAGTTCTTCTAACACAATATCCTTCAATCTGTTTGAAGCCGGGATTAAATCTTTATTTACTACACGGTAATCGTATTTTTTTGAATCCAAAACCTCTTTGCTAGCTAACTGTACTCGGTTATTAACCTCTTCCTTTTTTGTCCTATTACACCTTTGCTTTATCCTCTGCGAAAGTTCTTTTATAGAGGGGGGCAGGATAAAAATAGTCGAGGTCTGCTTAGGGTAAAGTTTTTTTATCCTAAGGGCTCCTTTTAAATCCAGGCAAAGAATTATACTCTTGCCTTTTTTTAACTGCGCATCCACGAAACTCCGCGGCGTTCCGTAATAATAACCTAAATATTCGGTCCATTCAAGGATTTTTTTTGCTTTTAGCCCCTCTTTAAATTCTTCTGTTCTAACAAAAAAGTAGTCCTTACCGTTTCTTTCACCCGAACGCCTGGGCCGGGTAGTGCAGGATATGGACTTGGTAAGCAAACTATTAAGCCTTCTATTGCGAAACAAGTTCTTTATAAGCGTGGTTTTACCTGAACCTGACGGCCCAGAAATTACAAATATCTTTCCTTCTCGGTGCATCATTCTATATTTTGTAGTTGTTCCCTTAGCCTTTCAATCTGGCTCTTTGCCTGAACAACTCTGCCGGAGATGGAAACATCGAAGGTTTTTGCACCCATAGTATTGGCTTCTCTCTGCATTTCTTGAGCAATAAAATCCAACTCCTTACCTATGGGGCTGCTTTGGGAAAGTTTGTTTTTGAAATTACCGATATGGAATGCCAATCTTTCTATTTCTTCGGTTATATCCGTGTCTCTTAAAAATCCCGTTTTTTCCTCGTCTGTTTTTATCTGGGCTAATTTTTCTTTTATCGCGGTTTTAAACCTCTTTCGGATATAAAGTAAATCTTTACTGACGGCTTGGGCCCTAAAGAATAACTGCGAAGAAAGCGCCCGGCCTTCTTTTATGCGCATCCGGACCAGATTATTCAAAGCTTCTGTTACCGGTGCTTTTAATTTCGGCCATGATTCCAAGCCTGAGTTTTTATCCGAGCCGAAAATAAGTACGCCGGGCAGATTAACCAAAGTATCTAGTGTAGGGCCATCCTTGATTCCGGTCTCTTTTTTTATCTTATTTAATGACGCCAAGTACTTTTTGAGCACCTCTCTATTTATTGTTACTCCGTTAGCCTGCGAAGATGACACGTTAATTACACAGGTTACCCTGCCTCTTTTTATTTTGCTTTCAATTTCTTTTTTCAGCTTGTCTTCCAGGGATAAAAACCCTTCCGGTAAATGAAAAACTACTTCCAGGGCTTTATGATTAGTGCTCCTGAACTCAACTGATATCTTACCCAAAAAAGGGGCTATGCCCTCTTTGCCGCCAAAACCAGTCATGCTTTGAATCATTGCGCTCTTTTTTATGCCCATATTGTATGCCTACACTCTTTCTCGATACTATTCTTTATTGGATATAAATCGACAATAATTTCCCCCGGATTAAACCAAAGCTTAATTTCCCTCTCCGCATCATTGGGATCAGAAGAAAGATGAACTACGTTTTCATATATTCCAGAAGTAGTTATTCTGCCGTAAGAACCCCGTATTGATGTAGGATCGGCTTCTTCAGGATTAGTTGCCCCGGCTAATTCACGGCATTTAGTAATTGCGTTTTTGCCCCAGTAAACCAAAGCCATAACCTTACGCCGGTCATGAAGCTCGCCTTGTAAATATTTCACGATCTCTGGAAAAAATGGCTTATCTTTAAGATGGCGGTAATGGTCCCTGGCTAATTCTTCGGAGACGCGCACCATTTTTGCGGCGACGATTTCCAATTTTGTTTCTGACAGCCTAGTTAAAATATTCCCGGTTAAAGATTTTTTAAGCCCGTCGGGTTTAATGAGAATTAAAACTGCCTGGTTCATGAAGTCATTCCTCCTCTTATAATATTGACGATGCGTTCCAAATCTTCCTGCGAATAAAACTCAATGAGAATATGGCCGCGCTTTTTTTGTTTGCTGATCCTAACTTTAGTCGCCAAAGCCCTTTGTATTTCATCCTCGAACATCAGAACTGCCGGCTCTCTTGAGCCTGATTGCGCTTTACGCTTACCCGAAACTTTGGGTTGCCGTGTTTTTATTAAAACTTCCAATTCGCGCACAGAAAGCCCTTTGGAAATTACTTCCTGTGCTAGCTTTCTTTGCAAGTTCGCATCTTCAATTTCCAGCAATGCCCTTCCGTGTGCAAATGAAATGCGGCTTTTTTTCATTTCCTCCTGAACTTCCGTGGGTAATTTTAAAAGGCGCAAGATATTAGTAATCATAACGCGCGAACGCCCAAGTACTTCACCTATTTTTTCCTGGGTCATTTGAAATTTATTAATAAGGTATTGATAGGCATGGGCTTCTTCGATAGGATTAAGGTTTTCCCTTTGTATATTTTCAATAAGGGCTAATTCCAAAGAGTTTTCATCATCAACATCTTTAACTATAACTGGTATCTCATTTAAATTCAATGACTTAGCAGCACGCAACCTTCTTTCTCCGGCAATTAATTCGAAATAATCGCCTTTTCTGCGCACTACCGGGGGCTGTATAATACCTTTTTCTTTAATTGACTGGGCTAATTCTACAATAGACTGATCATCAAATTCTTCACGAGGTTGATAAGGGTTAGGCCTAATTTTGTCAGTTTGGACATATACAATCTCCTCTTTACGCCCTGAAATAGGCTCAGGTATCAATGCGCTAATACCTTTGCCTAAAGCTTTACGCTCCATTATGCCTCTCCTTCCTGTAAAATCTCATCATCATTTTTTACATCTAACGGAATTTTTAGTATTTCTCTTACTAATTCTTCGTATTTTTGCGCACCCAGCGATTCTTTATCATAAAGAGCCACTGGTTTCCCAAAACTTGGCGCTTCGGTCAAGCGAATATTTCTTGGGATTACCGTATTATAAACTTTTTCTTTAAAATGATTCCGGGCCTCTTGTATAACCTCTTTGGTCAGATTTGTACGAAAATCAGCCATAGTTAAAAGCACGCCTTCAATAACAATATTTGGATTAAGGTTATCTTGCACAAGTTTAACTGTATGAGTAAGTTGCGTCAATCCTTCTAACGCATAATATTCACATTGAACGGGGATTATAAGCGAATCAGCCGCACATAATCCATTTATTGTCAACAAACCTAATGATGGCGGTGAATCAATAATTATAAAATCGAAGTTATCCCGTTCTTTTGCTAGCGCTCTTTTTAAGCGGTATTCACGGCCCAAAGCACCAACTAATTCAACCTCAGCTCCGGTTAAGTCTAAATTCGAGGGAGCCAAAAAAAGGTTAGGAACTTGCGTATTTTGCAGCACATCTTTTAAATCAGTTTCTTCAAGCAACACATGATATGTACTTTTCTCAACGCTATGTTTATTAATACCTATACCGCTTGTAGCATTCGCTTGGGGATCTAAATCAATAAGTAAAACTTTTTTACTTAGGATGGCTAAAGACGTAGCGATATTTATTGCTGAGGTTGTTTTACCTGTTCCGCCTTTTTGATTGCAAATCGTTATTATCTTACCCATTTAAATATATATAGTTACGAAATGTTCCTTGAGAAACATCCTAAAATCCTATACTTAATTATATAAAAAAGACGCTTACTGTCAAGAGATTTATTTTGTATTTATAGAGCTCACTCTAACCTTCGCCGGCTTTGCACCGGGCATACCAAATAATCCTTTTTCTTCTTCACAAAGGACCTCTATTTTAACTTTATTCCGCGGGAGTTTTAGTTCCTTAAGCGCATTCTGGATTGCTTCTTCGATGGTGTTACCTTCAATTTCAAGGCTCACTTTTTTATTGCTCATTTTTAGCTTTAATTTGTAGCTGGTTAACAAGCATTAGCGCGCTATTAACAAACCAATACAATACCAAACCAGACGGCATTTTATAGAAAATAAAGCACATCATTATTGGGAACATAATGAGCATGATTTTTTGTTGTTGCTTTGCCTCTTCACTCGCCGCGACTTGAGAAAGTTTTTGCTGAAATAAAGTTCCGGCGGCCATTAATATAGGCAATATATTAAAATCGCTACCGATGATCGGTAAAGAAAAAGGCATAATAAACAATCTATCAGGTTGTGATAAATCCTTAATCCAGAGAAAACTTGAGCCTTTTAGGCTTACTGCACGTACTAAAACCTGATATAAAGCAAAAAATATGGGTATTTGCAATAAAAGCGGTAAACAACCACCAAAAGGATTAACTTTGTTTTTCTTGTACAATTCCAATACTTCTTTATTTAATCGCTGCGGGTTATCTTTATAAGTAGCTTTAAGGGCTTCTACCTGAGGCCCGATTAATTGCATTTTACGCATTGACTGCATTTGTTTTATACTTAAAGGATATAAAACAAAATAAATAACCACACTTAATAAAATAATCACCAACCCCCAATTATGTAATAATGAATATAGTAAAGCTAATATTTGCAATAAGATATGGCCAATAAAATTAAAAACCCCATAATTCATAATTATAGACCAATCGGGTTTGACATTATTAATAAGCTTGTATTCTTGCGGCCCCAAATACACATCGAATTTTTGTAAATATTTCTGGCCCGGCTGTAAATTAATATTCTGAGCTACCAATTCAACAGATGTTCTTTGGGGAGTGAGTTTTTTAATAAAACCTACGCTGCTATTCTCTTTTGGCTCTACAATTAAGCAAAAATATCTATCACGTAAACCCATGAATTTAATAGGTTTAGAGCTAAAATCTTTACGGCCATCTAAATGTTTTTCCTTTTCGGTATCAACAATAGCTACATCTTGATACCGTGACCATTCCGGATCTTTGCTGAAATCTAACTCACCCAAGGTTAACGGCGCATCAATAATAATAGCACCATCAGAAATATTTTCATATTCAACCTCTAACCCCATGCTATAGCTAACGTTAGAGAAAATAAAGCGTTTTATAACCCTTTTATTATTACCCTGGGCTGAAAAAACAACCCTATCGGATGTTGAACTATCCAACGAAAAAACCAAATTCCCAAAATCCAAACCAAAACCGGTGTAAAGTTCAAAATTATAGTCTTGGTATTTTTTAAAGGTTACCCGTAATACAGAGGCTTTTTTCTCGTCGAAAACAACATCAAAATTACCCTGCGCAAATTTAAATTCTTTCCCCGGGACAGATTCCACAGCATCAGCAACATTAATTTCCGCCGGCTTAACATCCGGTTTTGACTGTAAAGAAGAAGGGGCACTTATATCTGTAACATCTTTATTCACAGTAAGTTGTGTCTTTGATGTAAATGCGGACCAGCTTAACAAAACAATCATTGAAAGTGTTACAGCCAGAATTAATCTTTTTTCAGTATTCATAAATTAAGCAGTGGTTTACGCCGAACTATCCAATTAAGTTCAGGCGTTAAATCATTCTACAGGATCGTATCCGGTTTTTCCGGAAAACGGATGGCAACAAAATAATCTCTTCAGGCCTTTATAGCCGCCTTTTAAAATACCATATTTTAAAATAGCGCCTTTTGTATATTGTGAGCATGAGGGCCAAAAACAGCAGGAAGAAGGCAACGCCGGGCTTATATACTTTTTATATATATCCAGTAAGCCTAATACTAACCTTATTAACATTAAATCGAGAGTTTGTGTCTTCCTTTTCTTCGTCGACGGGAAAGCACGTCTCTACCCGCCTTGTTAGACATCCTGGCGCGGAAACCGCGCTTACGTTTTGCTACAATTTTTGTCGGTGTTTTTAGGTTTTTTTTCATCGGGACTCCGCTTAGTTTGTTATTTTTAAACCGGTTTTCCTAATAGCGAAAAATTATAACACAAAAAAAACTTAAGTCAACACTATAAGTTAAAATATATCGCATTCTAATATGAGCGGTATTTTTGGCCAGGGCAGTTTTTTATTGACTGCCTAAAAAATTGCTGTATAATAACACCAAAATTAAGAAAAGAGTTATTTCCACAGACTTATGCAACTTGTGGATAAACTGTTAATATCGAGAAAGCTGTTAATATGCACGACATAGAAATACTCTGGCAACAAACCTGCCAATCTTTAAAGGCCAGCCTGGGTGAAACTGTATTCGACACCTGGCTCCAACCTTTGCAGCCAAAAAAATCTAAAGAGAAAGAGTTGATTTTAGAAGCCCCGGACAGTTTTTTTAAAGACTGGGTCGAAAAACACTACCGCCAATTAATCGCAGAAGAGTTACGTAAACACGCCAAGTCCGATATTTCTATAGTTATAAGCACCGGCCAGCCGGGGCGTGGGCCAGCCAGCCAACAACCCCAAAGCGCAGCTAAGCCCAAAAGCCACGAGTTGCCATCTACTCAGTTTTTAAACCCACGTTATACATTTGATAATTTTGTCATCGGGCCTTCAAACCGGCATGCCCATGCTTATTCTTTAGCCGTGGCGGAAGCGCCGGCAAAAACTTATAATCCTTTGTTTATTTACGGAGGGGTAGGGTTAGGCAAAACACACCTTATGCAAGCAGTATGCCAACATGTGAAAAGCCGCACACCGAACGCAAAAATTTGTTATATGTCCTCAGAAAGATTCACTAACGAACTCATTGATTCTATCCAACACCGTTCTACCGCGCTTTTTAGGCAAAAATACCGCAATGCAGATGTGTTGGTAATAGACGACATCCACTTTATAGCCGGCAAGGAATCGACCCAAGAAGAATTTTTCCATACTTTTAACGCCCTTTATGACGCACATAAACAGATTATAATTTCTTCCGACCGGCCGCCGAAAGAAATATCCAATTTACAAGAGCGCCTGGTTTCCAGGTTTGGTTGGGGGTTGACCACAGACATACAGCCTCCGGATTTAGAAACCAGGGTTGCTATTCTAAAGAAAAAAATAGAGCGCGAACCAATAGCTGTACCGGATGATGTAATATTTTTTATAGCCCAGCTTGTTAAAACCAACATACGTGAATTAGAAGGCGCCCTTATTAGAGTTATTGCTTATTCTTTATTGGAAGAAAAGCCGGTAACTTCGGATTTGGCAAAAGAAGTTTTAAAAGATCTTCTAAAAGAATCAAAAAAATCCGTTAGTGTTGATTTTATTCAGCGCTGCGTAGGGGAAGAATTCGGGGTATCTTTGAGCGAATTAAAAACGAAGAGGCGCAACAAAAACATTGTTTTACCCAGGCAAGTTGCTATGTATCTGAGCCGGGAGTTAACTGAATTATCCCTGCCGGAAATAGGATTACATTTTGGTGGTAAAGACCATACTACTGTTTTACATTCTTATAATAAGATAAAAGCTGATTTAATGAAGGATGATTCTTTAAAAGATAAGGTTAACAGGATAATACAGGTTATTAAACAGTAATTAATAGGTTATACCGGGTATATTTTTTACGTAATGTGTTGGAAATAAAATTAATTTAGAGTTATTAACAAAAATTTTCTTTCCTACTACTATTTTTATGATATATATATTATATTCTAAAAACAATAATATTAGGGGGACTTATGAAATTTAAAATTAAGAAAGAAGTTTTGTTAGCAGGTATAGAAACAATTCAAAACATAATTACCTCTAAAGCAGCATTACCAATACTTTCCAACATTTTAATAGAAGCACATAAAGATAATATTAGATTAACCGCGACAGATCTTAATATAGGAATAAGTTGTGTAATACCTGTGGATGTAAATGAAGTAGGGGCCGTAACTATCCCCGCAAGAAGGTTTAGTAATATTATTAGAGAATTACCGGAAACAGAAATAGAAATAAATAGTAAAAAAAATAATATGGTCACCATAGAAACCAAACATTGCCAGTTTAAAATTATGGGCTTAGCTTCCGAAGAATTTCCTAAATTGCCGGAATTTAAAGATAAAGAAGTCATTAAACTAGAACAGGCGAGTTTAAAACATATGTTAACCCTGACTTCTTTTGCGGTTTCGTTAGATGAAACAAGATATATATTAAACGGCATGCTTTTCAAAATAACGCATAATAAACTATTAGTGGTCGCAACGGATGGGAAAAGGTTGGCGGTAATAGAAAAGGCGGTCAAAGAAAATATTAAAAAAGAATTGAATATTATCGTGCCGGTAAAAACAATACAAGAACTAATCCGTAATTTAAAAGAAGAAGGTGAGCTCTCTTTGATTGTTGGGTCGAACCAAGTGTTGTTTGATTTTGGGAATGTTATTGTTATATCGCGCCTTATCGAAGGGGAATTTCCAGATTATCAACAAGTAGTCCCGCCGGCATCCGACAATAAAATAAAAGCAAAACGGGAGGAATTTTTATTGGCGGTAAGAAGGGCGGCTTTATTATCTACCCCGGATTATCAAGCGGTGAAATTGGAAGTTTTTAAAGAAAAATTGGTTGTTTCTAAATCTACTCCTGAAATAGGGGAGTCGCGTGAAGAAATCCCCGTGCAATATTCAGGCAAAGAAATAGTTATAGGGTTTAACCCGAATTATTTAATAGATGTTTTAAAAAATATCACTGATGAAAATATTGAATTTGAACTAAGTGGCGCGGAAAAACCCGGCGCCATAAGATTAAAAGATTATATTTATATTGTATTGCCGATGCGTTTAGGTTAAAATGGAGCCCATTAAAAATACCCTTCAGTTTTTTATGCAAGGGCTAAAAGTTAAAAAAGAGGCGCCACTTAATAATCCTGAGTTAATACTAAGCAGGGTTTTGTCTAAAAAAGAGCACAACCACGTAAAAGTAAAATATTTTAGGAAAGGCATTTTAAACATAAGTGTTGACTCTTCGAGCTGGTTGTATTATCTTAACTTAAAAAAAGACAGCCTTCTTGAGAGTTTCACCAGAGAAATGCCGCAGGTAAAAGATATACGTTTTTCCATAGGCCAAAAAGATGAAGAAGAAAGAAAACATATCAGACAACAAACCAAAAGATAATAAGCCTTACGACGCGACCACTATTCAGGTTTTAGAGGGGATAGAGGCAGTAAGGCGCCGTCCGGCAATGTATATCGGGGATACGTCTTCGCGCGGGCTGCATCATTTAGTGTATGAGGTTGTCGATAATAGCGTTGATGAGTCTTTGGCCGGGCATTGCGATAGCATAGAAGTAGAGGTCCATTCTGATAATAGCGTAAGCGTTGCTGATAACGGACGTGGTATACCGGTGGACATACATAAGACCGAAAAGAAACCGGCAGTAGAGGTGGCGTTGACTACTTTGCATGCCGGCGGTAAATTCGACCATCGGGCTTATAAAGTATCTGGAGGGTTGCACGGCGTAGGGGTGAGCTGTGTCAATGCTCTTTCGGATTGGTTGGAAGTAGAGGTAAAACGAGACGGGAAAATTTACCACCAACGCTATGAGCGCGGTAAAACCGTTTCTAAGCTTACCGTAATCGGCAAAAGCAGTTCTACCGGTACCAAGGTAACCTTTAAGCCGGATAAGACCATTTTTACTAAAACAGAATATTCTTATGATATATTAGCCCAGCGTTTAAGAGAGCTTGCCTTTTTGAATAAAGGCTTGAAGATTAAGCTATCCGATGAACGCACTGAAAAAGAAGCAATCTTTGAATTCGCCGGCGGCGTAGTTTCTTTCGTCGAGTATTTAAACAAAAACAAAAATTCTTTACATAATAAGGTAGTTTACTACCAAAAAGAGCAGGACGAAGTTATTTTAGAGGTGGCCTTACAATACAATGACGGCTATTCGGAAACACTCTTTTCTTTTGCAAATAATATCAATACAGTTGAAGGCGGGACGCATTTATCGGGGTTTAAATCTGCGCTTACCAGGGCGATCAACCAGTATGCCAAAAATAAAAATTTAATTAAAGGCGATGATATATCTATTTCTGGAGAGGATGTAAGAGAAGGGCTTACCGCGGTAATCAGCGTAAAGGTTCCTAACCCGCAGTTTGAGGGGCAAACTAAAACCAAATTAGGCAATTCCGAAGTGGAAGGTTTAGTCGCTTCTGCCAGCCTTGAGGCTTTAAGCAGTTATTTTGAAGAAAACCCGTCAGTCGCCAACAAAATTATCGATAAAGTAATTGTTGCTTCACGCGCGCGGGAAGCGGCGCGTAAAGCAAGAGAGTTAACACGCAGAAAAGGCGCCCTTGAAAGTGCGGGCTTACCGGGGAAATTAGCTGATTGCTCTGAGCGTGACCCCGCACTTTGTGAGGTATATATAGTTGAGGGAGATTCAGCCGGCGGTAGTGCTAAACAGGGCAGGGATCGCAGATTTCAGGCGATATTACCGATTAAAGGTAAAATCTTGAATGTGGAAAAATCACGTTTGGATAAAATTCTTTCAAATGATGAAATAAGGACGATTATAACTGCTTTGGGCACAGGGATTGGGGAAGAGTTTGATGTTGCTAAATTGCGCTATCACAAAATAGTTCTGATGGCAGATGCGGATGTTGATGGTTCCCATATTCGTACCCTATTGCTCACGCTTCTTTACCGGCAAATGCCGAAACTAATCGAAGGAGGTTTTGTTTATATAGCGCAACCGCCGCTTTATAAAATAAAACGAGGCAGCCGTGAAGAATATATTGAAACCGAACAACATATGAATGAGCTACTTTTAGATTTGGGGCGGGAAGGCAATAGTTTAGTTGTTTTAAAGGATAAAAAGGAGTTTACGGATAACCAGTTTAAAGACATTTTAGCATTATTAGTGGAAATGGATAAAGC
>ORJL010761191.1_pt1 | contig 31189 bp, 23 predicted proteins | sample 1779941 | NCBI WGS metagenome assembly ORJL01 (sample SAMEA104232317, study PRJEB22302) | groundwater metagenome | biome: forest; feature: aquifer; material: groundwater | place: USA | collected 2011-08-07 | depth 5.8 m | reverse complement strand
GCGCAGGTTGGCCTCGTAGAGGCCGTGGTGGTCGTACCAGCACCCCTCGTGCTCGTGCAGGACCTCCCCGTGGTCCGAGGTCAGCACGATCAGCGTCTCCCCCGCGATCCCCAACTCGTCCACGCGGGCCAGGAACTCCGCCAGGTTGGCGTCCCCGTACGCGATCTCCGCGTCGCAGAGCGCATCCACGTAGTCCGCGTCCGTGACCGCGCCGAAGCCCCCCAGCCACTCGCCCGGCTTGGGCGCGCCCATGCGCACGAAGCCGGCTTCGCGACCCTCATAGGCCTTCCAGACCGCCGGCTTCTTCGTCTCCGCGGAGCCGTCCTCGCCCTGAAGCGCGAAGGCGAACAGGCCGACCGCGGTGGCACATATCGCCCCGGCCAGCACGCGGATTCCGCGTGGGGGCACCGGCGCGGGCGACGTCGGGAACTCCACTTCGCACCTCACCAGACGAAGGAACCTGCTTGTCGGTCGGCCCGCGTCCCCTCGGTCGGGGTCCCTTCCCTTGCATCCGGGATTTCGCAGGATAAGATGGTGGCAGCCCGCGAGAGGAGGACGCACTCCATGACTCCATTCGACCGAATTACGAGCGACCCTGCGCGCATGAACGGACAGCCCTGCGTTCGGAATCTCCGGCTGACGGTCCGGAGAGTGGTGGAATCCGTGGCGCTCTACCCCGACAGAGTCGAATTGCGGCGAGAGTACCCGGAACTCGACGAGGAGGACATTCGCCAGTCCCTGGCGTTCGCCGCTGCCAGTCTCGATGATCGAGTCTTGCCGCTGGCCTCCAACGGATGAGAATCCTCCTCGACCAAGGCCTGCCCCGCTCGACTGCACTACTGCTCACGACCGCGGGCTTCGACGCCGTGCACGTCGGGGACATCGGCCTGGCCGCGGCTTCGGATCCGGAGTCGCTCGACCGCGCGCGCGCAGAACGACGAGTGTTGGTCACCTTGGACGCGGATTTCCATGCAATCCTGGCGACTTCCCGCGCGACGGAACCGTCCGTGATCCGGTGGCGCATCGAAGGCCTCGAGGCACAAGCACTCTTCGCGCTGCTGGAACGCGTCTTCGCACTGTGTCACGAAGACCTCGAACATGGAGCCTTGGTCAGCGTCGAGCTGACACGAGTTCGGGTGCGCCGCTTGCCCATCGGCAATTGAGGCGTGCACCTGCGGTCGACGTCCGGGAAACGTGTCCTTCCTCGCACCTCACCAGACGAATGGGACGAGCCCCTTCGTGCCTCTTCGGTACTCCTCGAAAGCCGCGCCGAAGCTCCCGGCGAGGACCGACTCCTCGTGCCGGATCGTCCACACTACTACCGGAAACCAGGCCAGCGGGAGCACGATCCCGGCGACGCTGCGGAAGGCGAAGCCGAACCCCGCGAGCGACAGGAGGAATGCGAGGTATGCCGGGTGGCGCACGAAGCGGTACGGCCCTGCGCGGACCAACGCATGCCCGCTCTGCACGGTGAGGTGGTAGCTGAAGAACCGCCCGAGCACGGTCATGGCCCACACGCGCAGAGTGATGCCCACGGCGAACAGGCCGACGCCGGTCCAGGCGAGCGCTTCGCCTCCGATCACGCCGAAGCCCGCAGCCGCGCAGCGGGGCAGGGCGAAGTGGAGCGCCGCGATGATCCCGAGGCTCGCATTGAAAAGGCAGCGCTGCGGGGGGACTCCGCCGGTCCCCGCGCCGCCCGGTCGCTGCCGGCCCAAGGCGATGCCGGCCCCGAACAGCAGGATCGCATAGGCGAGGACGGGCGTGTCGGGGCCCTCGTGCGGGTATCCGCCGCAACCGATCCCGACGAGTACCGCGAGCGCCGCGAAGTACCCCATCGTCCGCACTACGTCGTCTCCGTACGCCCCGCCCCCAAGACCTCGTCACCGGGCGGCGCAACCGACCCAACTACGGATTACACGGATTTCCCAGCTCGGCCTCGGCCGCAACCGACGGAACTACGGATTGTACGGATTGTCGGGATTGCACGGATTGTCCAACGGCAGAGCGTGGGATTCCTCGCAATATCGTCGCATTTGCGATGATCTTGGCGGTGTGTAATACGGAGGGTCCAATGGCTGATCTGGAATCCTCCGAAGTTCGTCGCAAATGCAAAGTGTTACGCCGCCCGCAACGCAAAATCCGTGTAATCCGCGAAATCCGTAGTTTGGTCCTCTTCGCACCTCCCGGGTGGGACTCGGGGTTCACGTCGGATAGCGGGCGGCCCCGCCATCCCGCCTGCGGCGCTCCCCGCGCCGCTACTCCTCGTCCTCTCGCAGCTTCGCCAGGATCGACAGGTCCTCGATCGTGCTGGTGTCGCCCAAGGTCTGGTCCCCGCTCGCGACCTTGCGCAGAAGCCGGCGCATGATCTTCCCGCTCCGCGTCTTCGGCAGCGAGTCGGTGAAGCGCACCTCGTCCGGGCGCGCGATCGCCCCCACCATTTTGGTCACATGCGCGCGCAACTCCTCCTTGAGCGCGGCCGTTCCCAGGTTGCCGCTCTTCAGGGTCACGAAGGCCGTGATCGCCTCCCCCTTGATCTCGTCCGGCTTGCCCACCACCGCGGCCTCGGCGACCAGGGGATGGCTCACGAGCGCGCTCTCCACCTCGCTGGTGCCGAGCCGGTGGCCGGCCACCTTGATCACGTCGTCGACGCGGCCCATCACCCAGAAATAGCCGTCGGCATCGCGCCGGGCGCCGTCGCCGGCGAAGTACACGCCCGGGATCTCGCTCCAGTACTGCTTGCGGTAGCGCTCCGGGTCCTTCCAGATCGTGCGCAGCATCGCGGGCCAGGGCTTGCGGATCACCAGGAAGCCGCCCGCGTCCGGGCCTACCGGCTTGCCGTCCTTCCCCACCACGTCGGCCTCGATCCCTGGGAAGGGCAGGGTGGCGGAGCCGGGCTTGGTGGGCGTGGCGCCGGGGAGCGGCGTCATGAGAATCGCGCCGGTCTCGGTCTGCCACCAGGTATCGACGATCGGGCAGCGGTCCTTGCCGATCACGCGGCGGTACCACATCCAGGCTTCGGGATTGATCGGCTCCCCGACGGTGCCGAGCAGGCGCAGGCTGGACAGGTCGTGCGCGCCGGGCCAGCCTTCGCCCCACTTCATGAAGGTGCGGATCGCGGTCGGCGCCGTGTAGAGAATGCTCACGCGGTACTTCTCGATGATCCGCCAGAACCGGTCGGGCTGCGGGTGGTTGGGCGCGCCTTCGTACATCACCACGGTGGCGCCGTTGGCGAGCGGTCCGTAGACGACGTAGCTGTGGCCGGTGACCCAGCCGACGTCGGCGGTGCACCAGAAGGTGTCTTCGTCCTTGAGATCGAAGACCCAACGCGAGGTGATCGCGGTCTGCAGCAGGTAGCCGCCGGTGGTGTGGAGCACCCCCTTGGGCTTCCCGGTGGAGCCGCTGGTGTAGAGGATGAAGAGCGGGTGCTCGGAGTCGAGCGGCTCGGCCTCGCACACGCGGTGCGGGACTTCGGCCATCGCTTCGTGCCACCAGCAGTCGCGGCCGGGTTTCATGTCGACCGGGTTGCCGGTGCGGCGGAGGACCACGCAGCCGGTGACGGTGGGGCAGACTTCGAGGGCCAGGTCGACCTCGCGTTTGAGCGGGACGACGGCGCCGCGACGCCAGCCTCCGTCGGCGGTGATCACGGCTTTGGCTTCCGCGTCCTGGATGCGGTCTTTGAGGGCTTCGGCGCTGAAGCCGCCGAAGACGACGCTGTGGACGGCTCCGATGCGCGCGCAGGCGAGCATGGCGATCACCACTTCCGGGACCATCGGCAGGTAGATCGCGACCCGGTCGCCCTTCTGGACGTCGAGCTTCGTCTTGAGCACGTTGGCGAATTGGCACACCTCGCGCTGCAGATCCTGGTAAGTGAGCACGCGCGAATCGCCGGGCTCGCCTTCCCAGATCAGTGCGGCCTTGTTGCGGCGCCAGCCGGCGGCGTGGCGGTCGATGCAGTTGTACGCGATGTTGAGCTTGCCGCCGACGAACCACTTGGCGAAGGGCAGGTCCCACTCGAGGACTTTGTCCCACTTGCGGAACCAGTGGAGCTCTTCGGCCAGGCGCCCCCAGAAGGTCTCCGGGTCCTCCTTGGCCTCGGCGCGCAGCCGCTGCAGTTCGTCCAGCCCGCGGATGTGGGCGTGGGCGACGAACGCGTCGGGGGGCGGGAAGATGCGGTCTTCTTTCAGGACGGTGTTGATCTCGACCATGGGAGATCCTCCTCGGGAAGCCATCGGCGCGGCCGAATCAGACGGATTTGACCCGATGGACGCGGTCGCGCCAAGGGAAACCGCCGGCGGCCGCCGCCGCAACTGAGCCCGCGTGCGCAGGGCGGGCCTACGGCTTCACTCTGGTCCCGAACGGCGGAATCGCTTCACGGGCGCGCGGGACCCACTACAATCCGCTCGCGAACGGAGGTGGAAGGATGAACCTGGGCGCGCACATGTCGATCGCGGGCGGGCTGGAGCAGGCATTCGGCCGTGCCCTGGCGGCCGGCTGCGGAGTGCTGCAGATCTTCACCAAGAGCAACAGCCAATGGCGCGCCAAGCCGCTCACCGAGGAGGACGTGCAACTTTTCGCCCGCACGCGCGCGGAGAGCGGGATCGCGCGGGTGGTCGCGCACGACTGTTACCTGATCAACCTCGCCTCGCCGGATCCGGCGTTGTGGCGGAAGTCGCACGACGCGTTCGCCGAAGAAGTCGAGCGCTGCGAGCGGCTGGGGCTTCAGGGGCTGGTGATGCACCCGGGCGCGCACATGGGCGCGGGCGAGGAGGCCGGCCTGGCGCGGATCGCCACCGCGCTCGACGAGGTGCACCGGCGCTGTCCGGGATACGCGACGCGGATCCTGCTGGAGACCACCGCGGGCCAGGGAACGAGTTTGGGTTGGCGCTTCGAGCATCTTGCCGGTATATTGATGCGCGTTCGCGAATCGGAGCGCATCGGAGTCTGTCTCGACACCTGCCACGTCTTTGCCGCCGGGTACGAGCTGAGGACGGAGGCGGGGTATCGGGCGACGATGCGGGAGTTCGACCGGGTGGTGGGCCTGGGGAGGATCGAGGCCTTCCACGTGAACGATTCGAAGCGGGAGTTCGGATCGCGGGTCGACCGCCACGAGCACGTCGGTCGCGGGAAGATCGGGCGTGCGGGCTTTCGCTGGTTGATGAACGACCGGCGGTTTCGCGACGTACCGATGATCCTGGAGACGCCGAAGGAAGACGACATGGACCGCGTGAACCTGGCGGTTCTGCGGGGCCTGAGGCAACGAAAATCGGGTGCGCACCGGTAGTACCGTGGGAGGTTGCAGCATGGTTCGGATCACGGCGTGGGTGGTCGGGGCGGCGTTGGCGCTGGTCCTGGCTGCGGGAATTCCGGCCTGGGCCGGCGACAACAAGGACGACGCGAAGAGTGGCAAGTCGGATGTCTTCGGCGACGGGGACAGCGGCCAGGGGAACGACCCGGCGGAAGAGGATGCGGTGAACGACATCCTCGACGACGACGCGATCGAGGGGACCGCGGGAGACGACAAGGAGCGCGGGGAGCTATCCGACAAGGTACGGAGGGAATTCGACAAGAACAAGGACGGCAAGCTGGAGGGAGGGGAGCGCGAGAAGGCGAAGAAGTTCCTCTCCGAGAAGCGGCACCATGGGGTGAAGGAGCGCTGCGCGAAGGAGTTCGACAAGGACAAGGACGGCAAGCTCAGCGACGAGGAAGAGGGGAAGATGAAGTCCGCGCTCGAGGCGAGGCACAAGCGCGCCGGGGAGCACGGCAAGAAGTTCCGCAAGCACTTCGACAAGGACGGGGACGGCAAGCTGGGCGCGGACGAGCGCAAGCACCTGCGCGGCGCCTGGCGGGAGCACAAGAAGAAGCAGCACGACGGCGACGGCCACGCCGACAAGCCCGACCACGGGCATGACAAGGAGAAAGAGAAGCACAAGGACAAGCGATAGCTCGCGCGCTCGCCACGTGCGAGTCCCGGGGCGGCCGGCGCAAGCCGCGCTGCCGGTACCGGTGCATCCGAATATCGCCCGCGCCGCCTGGGAAGGGCGGCGCGGTGCGTTTCGGAGTGGTTCACGTCCCCTTCTCTCCGCGATTCCGGTCACGGGACCGCACCCGGCCCGCATGGATGGCGGTGCAGAGAAGACGAAAACACATGCGACCGAAGGCCGAGGGGTGGGGGCGGCACGAACTTCACCCAGTCCTTCTCGTCTGCAGGAACTGCCGGCCGCAGAAGACGACGGGCCGGGAAGCGGCCACGCCGGCCTGGCGGCGAGTGCCGACCGCTCCTGAACCAGCGGAGCTGGGGGCTCGTATCGTCCGGGGAAATTGGGGCCGGGAGCACGCGGTTTCCGGGTCAGATGAACGCCCCTCGTCTTTCCACGTTTGCATTACTCTGTAATGGAGAGACGCCATGCCCGTTAGCCAGACCGGTGCGTCCCCGCCGCGACGGGAATTCACGGAGCGCGTTGACATGAACCAACTGCGGGCGAAGGCACCCGACGCGCTGGCGGAGGTGGCACGGGCCTTCGAACCCTCGCTTTATCGCTTCGCGCTGCGCATCGTCCGCCAGGACGCCGACGCCTGGGACGTGGTCCAACAGACGCTGGCCGCGGTCGTGCAGAAGGTCGACCGGTTCGCAGGCGGCCCCGCGGAACTGCGCTCGTGGGTCTTCACCATCGCCTACCGGGCGGCCATCGACGTCGTGCGCGGAAGGCACCGTGCGGTTCCGCTCGTGGACGACATCGCCGAAGAACTCGCGGAGCCCGTCGACCTGGAGACCGAACCCGCGGATCTCCGCCGGGCGTTTGCGACGTTGGATCCGACCGAGCAGTACCTCCTCACCCTCAAGTTCCAGGACGGGTTCTCCAACCTGGAGATCGCGCGCATCGTGGGCGTCAGCGCCAATCATGTCGGCGTGCTCGTGTTTCGCGCCAAGCAACACTTGCGAGAGGCCCTCCCATGACCTGTCCCCGCCGCGATCGCCTCGAACGCTACTTCGAAGACGCGCTCAATTCCGGCGAGGCCGCGGAAGTGCGTACCCATGTCCCTTCGTGCAAACCCTGCTCCGAGTATCTTCGCCGACTCGCGGAAGAGGCGGAGGGGCTGCGTCGGCACCTGCCGTCCATCAACGCGCCCTCCCGGGCGGAGTTTCCGCCGTCGCTGCCGCCGGCGCGCGACCCGTGGAAGAAGGCCTTCCTCCTGGCCTCCGCCGCGGCGGTCCTCCTCGGCCTTGCGCTGATCCATACGGCCGTCCGCGAAGACACCGAGAGCGCGCGACTTCTGCGCAATCTCCAGAAACAGGTCCAGACCTGCCTGGCCGAACGTCGCCCCGACCTGGCAGCGAACGCGCTGTCCGCGTTCCCGTCCGACGCCACCGGCCGAGAGGCCGCGGACCTGGCGCGCCTGGACATCGCGGCGGCGAGCCCTTCGGCTGAGGCGGCGGCGCTGCTCGACGAGATCCAGCTCGCCGGCAAGGACCGAGCGGTCGCGGAACGGGCGTCCCGGGCACGGGTCGACGCCTACGTCGCCCTGTTCCACGAGCAGGTGCTGCGCGACGGGGCGGTCCCGACGCCCTTCGAGATCGACACCCTCCGACTCGAACCTCGGGACCTGCGAGCGCGCGAGGAGATGTCGCGCCTCACCAACCGGCTGGTCTCGAGCGTGGCGGAGCACTTCGAAACGACCGCGCGATTCGGCGGCCGCGCCGATCCGGCACTCGCCTGCGAAGACTCGCTGGCCTCGATCGCGCAGTACGCGCTGGGCGAGCAGGGATTCTCCGCCGTGCGCCTCTTCGACGACGAGACCCGGGTGCAGTTCGGCGACGTGCTCTTCCGTGAGCGCCAGTTCGACCGGGCCCTCGACGTCTGGCAACCGGTCCTTGGCGACCCCAGGGTGATCCGACGTGTCGCGGAGCTGGCCGCCCTCCGGCGCTTCGCGCCGCAGGAACTGCAGGTCTGGGACTACGATGTCGAGAAATTGCTCGGCCGCGACGTCCAGATCGAAAGCGAAGCCATCGGCCTCGTCGCGCGGCTGTTCCAATCCGCAAAGTCCGGTTCGGTCGAAGCCGTCAGCCGGCTAGTCGAGCAGAGGAAGGGAATCCCGCGCGACGAAGTGGACGCCGCGCCGTCGCAGGAACCGGCGATCTTCTTTCCCGATGGGGACGAAGACGTCTGGTCGGCCTACGAATCCCGGAACCACTCGATCGCCCCAGATCCCGAGGAGCTCTACCTGCTCCTCGAACACCGGCAATTCCAGCTTTCCGCCCCACCCGATCGCCCGTTCACGACCCGTTCCGGCGCGACGCTCGAGCTCACCTCCGCCTATCGCGGCCCGATCCGGGGCCGCCTCTTCCGGGTCCGCGACTTCCAGACGCTCACCGGGCTCAACCCGGAAAACCTGCTCGCCCGCCGCTCGGAGCTCGAGCCCGTGGACGAGTGGGAGACGCAAGTCGCCCCCATCTGGGAGAACAGCACCCAGGTCGCCACCTGGACCGTGCAGGTCCCGCATCGTGGCCCAGGCCTGTACGTGCTGCTCGCGGACGCTCGCTACTGTCCGGTGATCGCGGTGGCGAAGTTCATCATCACCGACGCCGCACTCGTGCTTCAGACGGCTTCCGACCGGGTGCTCGTGTTCGCGGCCGACCGCTCGAGCGGCGCTCCGCAAGCCGGCCTCCCCGTGCAGGGCCGGATCGACGGGCAATACGTCCTGCGCCCGGAAGACCTGGTCCCAGCGGACGACTCGAACTCGGAGGAGTACCAGCGCGGATTCGCGAGGGCCTGGGCGGAAACGTCTCCCGAACCCGATGCCACGGCGAGCTACCGGCGCGGCCACGCGAGTGCGCTCGAACTCCGCGCCCTCCATCCCGCGACGTCGGTCTCCGTCCGCGGCACGACCGGTCCGGACGGCCTCGTCGAGTGGCCGACCGTGTGGCTCCCCGGCTATCGCTACCAGCTCGTGGTCGAGTCCGCCGATCCGGTCGTCTACTCGCGCGTCGAGTCTACGTACACGCCGGACGAGAACGCCCGCGCGCTCAAGGCGCTGGTCTATGCCGACCGGCCGGTCTACCGTCCCGGGGACACCGTGTCCTTCAAGGGTATCTTGCGGATGTGCGACGCCGACGGGCTTCTTCCCTACGCCGGGCGCGAAGCGTTCTTCGAATTCTCCCACGCCGGGCTGATCCTCCAATCGTACACGCTTCCGGTCACGGAATTCGGGACCGCGAGCGGCGCCCTCGAGATCCCGGCAGACCTGCGGGAAGGTCCCTGCATGGTGCGGGTCAACCATGGCCCGGCCCAGGAACTGTTCCGGGTCGAGGAATACCGCAAGCCCGAGTTCGAGATCGTGCTCGAGCATCCGAGTCGAATGCGTCCCGGTGAAGGCGTCGGAATCGACATCCAGGTGCGCTACTACACGGGCGACCCCGTCGCGCATGCCGAAGTACACCTGAGAATCGACGCGGCCGCCGTCCCGTCGGTCGCGGGGGAGCCGGACCCCACGTGGGCCTGGTACTACGATGTCGCCTCCAAGACGCCGGCGTCCTGGCAGGCATTCGAGGAGCGCACCCTGACGACCGACGCTGCGGGGCACGCCTTTTTCAGCGTCATGACCGACCCGCTTGCACCCTTGCGCTACCTCGTCACCGCACTTGCCGTCGATGGCACCCGGCGGAGCGCCCGACGCACCTCGGGATTCGAGGCAACCGGCGCGGCCGACGGCGAGGCAACGAGCGTCCAATGCGAATGCGACCGCCCCACGTACTACCCCGGCGAAGCGGCGCGACTCCATTTCCACGCCGACGGCGCGACCGCGCTTCGCGTGGAGGAGCGCGCCAAGGGAGTGGAACGTCCCTTCCTCCTGTCCATCCCGCTGGTGAACGGCGACGGGAGTTGCGAATACCCGGTGCCGGAAGAAGCGCGGGACCTCCAGGTGGGGGTGCGCAAGAACGACGAGTGGGTATGGAAGCCCGTACCCATCCGCATCGTTCCCCGCCCGGCTCGCAGTGGCCTCGTGAGCGTGCAGGTCGACCGCTCGCGCTATCGGCTGGGCGAGAAGGCGATGCTCGTCGTGCAGAGCAACGAGCGCGACCAGTACGTGCTCCTCGAATTCGCCGCCGGGCGCATTCACCGACGGGAGGTCTTTCATCTGCAGGGAAAGCCGCTCGAGATCCCGGTCGAGATCCGCGAAGAAGACGTGCCCAACGTCGGGGTCGTGGCGCTCGCGGTGCGCGGCGACCGGCTCGGCAAGGCCACCGCGCAGATTCTCGTACCGCCGGTCGACCGCTTCCTCACGGTCGAAGTCGCCACCGACCGCCCGGAATACCGACCGGGAGACCCGTGCCGGGCGACCGTCCGCGTGACCGACTGCCGCGGCCGGCCGGTGCCGGCCTGCGAGCTCTCGCTCGCCGTCGTCGATGAGGCGCTCTTCGCCCTCTGGGAAGACCAGACGCCGGACCTGCGCGAATTCTTCCATCGCTACCATCGGCCGATCGGGGTGCGGGAAGAGTTCTTCTTCCGGCAAGAGCTGCAGCCGTGGATCGTGTGGAAGGCCTCGACCTTCGTCAAGGGCATCCGCAATCTCGATGACGCCGTCGGCCTGGAACGCGACGGCAGCGGCCATGGCCGATACGGGGGACGGCTGGGCGGCCGGGAGAGCCTCGTGGCCCGCGGCGGCGGGGGCGCGGGTTCCGCCTGGCCACGATCCCAGTTCGAGACCACCGCGTTCTGGCAGGCCCACATCACCACGGGAGCCGACGGGACAGCGGCCGTCTCTTTTCCCTTCCCGGACAACCTCACGACCTTCCGCTTCACCGCCCGGGGCATCACGCGCGATCACCGGGTCGGCTCCGTGCGCCAGTCCGCGCTCGTGCGCAAGCCGTTTTTCGCGAGGCTCGCGGCGCCACGCGTGCTTCAGGAAGGGAACCAGGTCGCCGTGAGCGGCCTGGTGCACAATTACTCGAAGGAGACGCAGTCCGTACGGACGACCCTCGGGTCTCCGTTCCCGATTCTCCGGTCAACCGCTCCCGAACTGCTTGCGGTCGGCCCGGGTGAGGTCGCCCAGGTCGAGTTTCTTCTCCACGTGGACCATTTCATCGCTGCCGCCCGGTTCGAGTTTACCGCACAGACGGAGCACGGGGACGCCGATGCCGTTTCGATCGAGGTGCCGTGCCGGCGCCACGGGGTGCAGCATCGGGAAGGTCGGGCCGGCGCGGTCGCCCAAGGCGACCCGAGGGAAGAGTCCTTCCGCGCGCCGCCCGGGGCGATTCCCGGGACGATCGCGCTCCGGCTCGACTTGGACGCGGGCATCCACACCGCCATCAGCGAGAGCGTGGAGCCGCTGATCGACTTTCCGTATGGGTGCGTCGAGCAGACGATGAGCCGGTTCATGCCCGCGGTGGCGGCAGCGCGCGCGCTTCGCGGGGTGCCGAACCGCTGGAGCACGAAGCTGCCGGCCGTGGTCGCGACCGGGTTGCGTCGTCTGTACGACCTGCAGAACTCCGACGGCAGCTGGGGTTGGTGGCACGGCGGCGGCAGCGAAGCGATGACCGCCTACGTGCTCTACGGCCTCGCGGTGTGCAAGAAGGCGGGCGTCGGCGTGGATCGCGCCGTGGCCGGCCGCGCCGCCGCGTACTTGTCCGCGCGGTCGGACCCGAGCCTGGTGGGCTCCCGGACGGTCATGGGCGGCCGGCTGCCGATTTCCGTTCCGGTGGACGGCCGCGTCTGCAATGCCCTCGCCCTGGCCGAGCACGAATCCGCATGGGGTACGCCGGGGATTGCGACCCGGCGCCTGATCGCCCGACTCTCGGACCGCGCGTCGGCGCTGCAGTCCGTCGAGGAGGCGATCCTCGCGCTGGCGGCCGCACGGGTCGGGATGAAGGAAGAATCGGAACGGCTCGCAGTCCAGGCGGAGCGCCGGCCGATCGGGGACGTGCCGACGGCTTCCTTCCTCCTGCAACTCGCGGCGATTCGTGGCGGCGATCCATCCGCGGCGCTCCGGTTCGTCCTTGGCCACCGCACTGGCAACGGCTGGTGCAACACGATGGAGAGCGCGTTCGCCATTCTCGGACTGGCGTCCGTCCTCGAGAGCGCCGCGCCCTCCGACACCATGCCGCCGGGCCGCGTCACCGTGGAGGTGGACGGCGCGCTCGTGCGGGATCTGCCACTCCCGGGTCGCGTCGATCCCGCCTTCGATGGTCGGATTCTCCTGCCCGAGCCTCCCGGGGGCTGGGGGGAGAAGGTCGTGGTCCGGCTGACCTTGAAGGGCAATGGTCTGGCGTTTTACACGATCGCGCTCGAAGCGCTGATCGGCGGGGAAGACCCACCACCGGTGCAGCACGGTTTGACCGTCGCACGCGAGTACTTCGAGAAGGACGGCGACGCCTGGGTGCCGGTGGAAGGGTGGATCCGGGCCGGGCGCCCGGTGCTGGTGCATGTTTCGCTCGACTCCGACCAGCCCCGCGAGTACCTCATGGTCACCGATCCCCGGCCGGACGGATTCGAGCCGTTCGAATGGCCTTTGAAGAACCTGAAGGCTCGCCGGAGGGTGGTGGAGTCCAGCTCGGATCGGGTCGACGTGAGCGACGGCTGGCAGACCCGCCTCGACGAGTTCCGTCGCACGGTGCGGGGAGACGGCGCGCGCGAGTCCGCGTGGGCCGTCGCGCTGCTCCGCGAAATCGGGGAGCAGCGCCGGTTCCACGCGATGACGACCCGGGAGGATCTCGAACTCGCTGGGGGAATCACCCCCGCCGCCGTGGAACATCGTGACGACCGTTCGATCTTCTTTCTCGACTCCCTGCCGGCGGGTACGACGCACATCTATTACGTCGTGCGTCCCGAGGCTTCAGGCCGGCTGCACGCGCTACCCACCCAGGCGGCGCCCATGTATGAGCCCGAAGTGTTCGGGTCGGGCGCTGAAGCCCGCTTCGACGTGACCGACGCCGCGTCGTTCCCGTCCGGCGAGACCACGCGAAAGCCGTCGCCCGGCATCGACGGTTTGCCGGCGGTATTGGCTACGCTGGATTCGGTCGACGCAGACGAGTTGATTGCGCTGCTCCCGTCGGGTCCGTGCATCGGCGACCTGCTGCTGCGGTTCTCGGACGAGCGGACGATCCAGGCGTGGCTCGCTGCCGATACCGCGATTTCGGCCGCCGGACCGGACCTGCGCGAGCGGATCGAGGCCGCGCGCGCGGACATCGCCACGCGCCGGCTGTGCGCCGCGGCGCTGTCGTCGCTGCCGGCGCCGAAGGCCCTGGTGGCCATCGAAGCGGCGTTGGCGAGCGATCGGCTGTTCCGGCGCGTATTCGACGGGGCTTCGGCCGGAGACCTGAGCGCGATCGACACTGCGCTGCTCTGGGCCTCGGAGGATCGTGGATTGCGCCTCGACCTGCTCGCGGCCGCGCAGAAGATCAGGGGGACGGCTCTCGTTCCGGACACCCCGCTCCGTTCCGCCACTCTGGCGGACATCCTGGTCGCGCTCGGTTCCCAGGCGCCGACGGGCGCGGACCTGGTCGCGTGGAAGCTGGCGCAACGCGGGGCGTTCGCGAGCGACACGCTGGCGGAATTCGCGGCGTGGTCCGAGGCGGCGCTCGGTCTGCCGATGGTGATCACCGGGGAGCGCGACCGCCTGTATGTGGCGCCGGCGAGCGGGCGCGTGTCGGAGATTTTCGATCAGGTGCTCGGGCCACTGGACTGCTTCTATCGAATCCGCGATGGGGCGGTGCGCGTGGGGTCCCTGGAGCAAGTGGCCAGGTAGCGGGCGGACCCGCAGGATCGCCACCTGTCGTCTCCCGCCGGGCTGCCGGCGTAAACTGGCGGTTGCCAAGCGGGCATCGGCTCGTCGCATTCGGATCCACGTCGTGCTGCCTGATGCCGAAGTTCGAATTGAAACGCGCTGCCGATGGTGATCACTGGGGAGCGCAGCCAGTGGAGGTCAGGGCCGCCGGGCCTGACGGAGCGGACGCCCAATCTTGCCGCCTCCGCGGCCGCATGCGCCCGCGCAGGGCGCGTGAGAGATCCCTCATGGATCGCGCGGAGAGCGGCTCATGCGGCCACGAGAGGTGCCACGTCCTCAGGGCAAGCCGGCTCCTGCCCGAGACGCACCAGTGCCTTGTTCAAGGCACACAGGTCGAACCGCGACGGAGTAGGAATCTCGATTCCGATGGGCCTTCCGTCGGCGGAGAAGTCCACGAGAAGCCCTCCGTCGACCCGCTCGGTCCGAACGCTCTTCTCTTCCTCCCGCCGTGGCAGGTAGTAGTACGCCGCAAGCGCGCGACCCTCGATTTCACCGGCGACGCCTCCTCCGTGCTCACCCGGTCGGGCGTGTCCGTGCCCTCCTCGAACGGGGTGCGCCGGAACAGCAGCGACATCGACGCCGTCCCGCTCAACCGCGTCTCCCGAGGCGCAGGCGCGCGGCGAGCCCGCCGCTCTGCCGGCGCCTCGGACCGGCGGCGACCGATCGTCTCCAGGTCCGCGGGCTCCTGATTCGCCGGGACGCCGGCGCGACCGGAGCGACGCCGCCGTTGCGTCCGGCATGGCATCGCCGATATGCTGTGGGATGCCTGCTGGGCATCCGCATCCGGCTCGCTACAGGTTGCTCCATGTCCTGGTGAGCGCCGGAACGGGTTGCGCGCACGACGGGAAGGAACGCCAACCCATGAACGACCGCCCGCTCGCCTCCCGCTTGGGCGAGTGCTTCCAAGCCGCGCCGCCACCCTGGCCCGTGCTTCATGTCTGGCGCTTCGGTTCCGCCGCCCGCGGGACCAGGCGGCCGGAGAGCGACGTGGACCTGGCGGTCCGGTTCGCCGACCGCCACCCGCTCCCCGCACTCGACGTGATCGGGCTCCTGCAACGCATCGGCCTCCAGGCCGCGTCGACCCTCGGACTGCCCGACGAACGCATCGACGTAAAGGAGTTGAACGGGCCCGGAGCCTACGCGCTCTACCGCGTCGTCTCCGAAGGCGCCTGCGTGTTCGATGCCGCGCCCGACGATCGTCGCCGCTTCGTCGTGGGGGCATACGTGAGTTACTTCGACCTGCGCCTGTTGCGCCCTGCTCCTCGATCGCGCAGCTGCCGCTCGCGTCCTCGTCACGCTCGACATGGACTTCGGCGAGCCGGCCGCGGTATCGGGTCGGCGACATGCGGGGATCGTCCGACTGGTTCGAATCCCGGCGGGGAGTTTCCGAGCGTGGGCGTTCGACAAGTGTGAAGGAGAAGGCGCATGAAGCGGGCTTTGCGGCTGGAGGGGATGTCCGTTCTCGAGAAGCTCTCCGCCATGGAACAGCTCTGGGAGGATCTCTGCGCCAGTCCGGAGGCGATTCCATCGCCGGAATGGCACGGGAAACTCCTTTCGGAACGCGACGAGCGGGTGCGGAAGGGCGAAGCGAGATTCTCGACCCTCGCCCAGGTCAAGCGGAGGATGCGAAAGGCGCGGCCGTGACGATCGAATTGCTTGATGATGCAGAACTCGATCTGAAAGAGGCTATCGCCTTTTACGAGGCACAGTCGCCGGGACTGGGGGACTACTTTTCGGATTCCGTCTTTGCAGACCTGGAATCGCTGCACATTCACGCGGGCGTTCATGCCCTTCACTACGGATATCATCGCCTTCTGGCCAAACGATTCCCTTTCGCGATCTACTATCGATCGCGCGGTGATGTCATCCGGATCCACGCGATCCTTGACTGTCGACGAAGCCCGACGTGGATCCGCGGGCGCCTCGAGTGAACGTGCCGGCCAGGTTGGCGGAAACTCGCGCCGGCTTCCCCCTACCTCCCCACCGCCTGCACGCTCAGATCGTCGAACCAGCACTTCCCGCTCCCGGTCGCCCCCACCCGCACCAGGATCGACAACGTCCCCGGCGGCACGTCGGCCTCCAGCGTCACCTCGGTCCATTTCGTCGTCGATCTCACCGGCGACGCCTCCTCCGTGCTCACCCGGTCGGGCGTGTCCGTGCCCTCCTCGAACGGGGTGCGCCGGAACAGCAGCGACATCGACGCCGTCCCGCTCAACCGATCCGTCCGCACCCAACCCTTCATCCGGATCCGGCCGGTCGCGGGCACGAAGCGCACCAACTGAGCCAGCCCCGCGTAGTCCTGCTCCTGCGTCGATGCGAGATAGCCGGCCCACTTGTCCTCGCGGCCCGAGACCTCCTGCGCGAGATCGACCGTCTCCTGGCTGCGCGGCGGCCGCTCGGCCCGCCAGGCGTCCGGCATTCCGTCGTCACCCGACTCCTCGAAGCCCGGGTTCACCAGCAACTCCTCCCCCGGGTACGCGGGAAAGCCTCCGCCCGCCCGCAGGTCGAATTCGTCGATCCAGAGCTCCCCGCCGCCCTCGGTGGCCAGCTCGAGCTGGATCATCGACGCGGTGCGCGGCGCCTCCAGGTCCAGGGAAAGACGGCGCCATACTGCCGGCGCGTCCAGGTGCGCCCGCGTCTCGCGCGGCTTATCCAGCGGATTGCGCGCCTCGTCGAGATAGGTCGCGCGCAGCACCGCGTCCCCGGCGCAGGCGCCGCGCACGTACACCGACAGCACCAGCGGCAGACCCACCGGGAACCGGCTCACCCGCTGCGACACCACTTCGTACCGGTTGCGGTTTTCGCGCAGCTCCGCGTGCAGCGAGCGCTCCCCCCGCAGCGCTTCGCCGGCCGAGACCGCGATCTTCGATTCCTCGTGCCGCCCGCTCGGCAGATGCCAGCCCGCGGGCCGGCCGCGATTCTCCTCCTCGAAGCCGGCATTCCGCACCAGCGACTGCCCCCAGCCCAGTTGCAGGCTCTCCAGCAGATTCTTGTGCCGCAGCCAGGCGGCGTCCACCACTGCGTCCGGCTGCGCCAGCTTCGTCCCCGCCAAGGCCTGCGCCGCCTCCGGCGGCAGGTCCGCGGTCGCCAAGAACCGCCCTTCCGGAGCCAGCGATCCCGCCGCGACCGCGGCCTCCCACTTGGCGCGCGCCTGCTCCAGCAGCTTCCCCGCTTCGGCGAAGCCCATCGCCCCGCGATCGAGCAGGTCGGTCCGCAGCGAGGCCGCTTGCTTGAGCGCGCCTTGGATCAGCCCCGCGCGGATCGGCCCGCGCCACTCGACCGGCATCGGCACCTGGTCGGTCCAGCGCACGTCGTGCGGCGCCACCACCCGGATCACCACCTGGCGGACGTCGCCCCAGGGGAACGCCCCCGCGAGCGGATCGCAGCGCACCCAGCCCACGCCTTGGCCCCAGGATTCGACCAGGAATTGCTCTCCGCTCTCGAAGTCCCACGGCACGCACGCGAGCAGCCGCGTCGGCACCCCCGCGGCGCGCGCCACGGCCGCAATCGAGTCGGCGAAGCCCACCACGCCCGCCTTCTTCTTGCTCAGGCAGAGGTCCGCGCTCTGGCTTCCGCCTTCGCGAAACACCAGGCGATCCTGCACCGCCGCGTTCAGGCCCTGGAGAAAGTCGAGATAGAAGCCCTGGTAGGACTTGAGCCGCTCGGCCATGCCCTGCACGATCGGCACGTCGACCTCCACGCCGGGCTCCGAGCCGAGCCATGGCTTGACCTCCACCGGGCACGCGTCGGGCGCGATCTTCGCGGCGACCAGCGCGCGCGGGTCGAGGAACCGATCGCTGGTGAACACCACCGCCTGCCAGAAGATCCGCACGGTCTCGCCCGGAGCCATGGCCTTCAGCGAGACCTCGACCGCGTCCTTGTGGGGCTCGCGGACGATCCGCAGCGCGTGGCACCGGCCGTCGGGGATGGTCCCGACGCGCAGCGCGAGCGGCGCCTGCCCCTCGAACGGGAACGGCACGCTCAGCAGGGTCTTGGCCTCGCCGTCCGCGGTCGCCGCATTGGCGGTCGCCCAGCACGACCCCTGGACTTCGGTCAGCAGCACGAGCGTGCGGTCGGGCGCGGGCGGCGTGGTGCGCGCGATCGCCGCCGCGGTATCCGCCTCGGGGAGGTTGGCGATCAGCCCGACGTCGTCGACCCAGACGTCTCCTGCATTGTAGAGGGTGATGCCCAACCCCATCGTGTGCGTATTCTCGGGCACGGTCAGCACGCGGCCGAGTTCGCTCCAGTCCTGGGTGCCGCCGAGCGGGCGGGTCGGACTCAGATTGTGGATCGAGATCTGGAAGTCCTTGTCGTCGAGGAATTCGAGCCAGACATGGCAGAACGCGGCGTCCCTGGTCTTGACCCAGGCGGTGAAGAAGAGCGGGGTGCCGCGGAGCTTCTCCAGGTTGCCGGCGAGCTTCCAGCTCTGGACTGCGGCCTGGACGTCCGGTTCGCCGCCCGGCAGGTTCAGCCGAAGGCTGGCGGCGCCGGCGTGGAAGGTCCCGGTGTCGCGCTTGACGGATCCGAGGCTGTGCTCGTCGACGTCCTCGTGGACGTCCCACTCGGCGGGCAAGCCGTTGCCCACTTCGAATCCGGGATTGCGAACCCAATTGCGCGGCGGGTCGGCGTGGATCGCAGCCGCCAGGAGGAGGGCGGAAGCAGCGAGCCGGAGCGGGGCGGTCTTCATCGTCCATCTCCGCAGGAAGGCGGGGAGAGTATAGCACGGCGCGGTAGGCGCGGTGCCACCGCAAACCGGGGGCGGGGCGGCTGTCCGCGCAAATTCCAAATCCCCACCCCCAACCCCGCAATGTTGCCGGCCCGGTTCCCCCGACATCGTCGGATTTACGTTACGACGCTGATGCCGGTGTGTACTACAGAGTCGGTCGGTTGATGGACTTGCGCCCATCCGGTCGGCCCCATGCGGGGGTCTTGACAGATTCCCGAAACCGCGCGAGGATTCCTGCGGTACGCTACGGGTTGGAAGGACGGTATGGGAGATCCTGGGGTTTCCCGGGCGGTCCTCGAGCGCGCCCGCGCGGGCGACCGCGCCGCGTTCGAGGAGATCGTGCGGGAGCTGCCCCCGCGGCTCTATCGCCTCGCCTGGCGGATGGTCTTTCACCGCGAAGAAGCGGCCGACCTGACCCAGGAGGTGTGGATCCGCCTCTACCGCAACCTGGACAAGTACGACCCGGAGCAGCCGTTCCTGCCGTGGTTCTGGACCGTGGCTACGAACGCCTGTCTCAACTGGAAGGCCCGGAAGCGGGTGAAGGCGATGCCCTTCTCCGCGCTCGACCGGGACGGGGAGGAAGGCGGCCGGTTCGAACCGGCCGACCGGAAGCAAGGCGAACGCAGCGCGACCCAGCGGCTCGGGATGAGCGAGGAGATCGAGGCGGCGCTGGCCGCGCTGCCGGAGGACTACCGGATGGTGGTCGCCCTGTTCTACCTGGAGCAGAAAGAGGTCGCGGAGATCGCGCGCATCCTGGACCGGCCCGAGGGGACGATCAAGACCTGGCTCTATCGGGCGAGGGACCAGCTGCGCGGGTCGTTGCGGCGCCTCGTGGAGAGATGACCATGGCGGATTGCGAGTTCGACCCCGCCCTGTTGCAGGACTTCCTCGACGGCCGGCTCGACGGCCCGGCGCGCCACCGCGTCGCCGACCACCTCGCCGACTGCCGGGCTTGCAGCAAGGTCTATGCGGGCTACGTGGCCCTCGACGCCCTGCTCGGCGGACTGCCGGCAGCGGACCCGTCTCCGCTCCTCGCCGATCGCGTCCTGCTCGCGATCGATTGCGAGCGCGAGGCCGCGGTCGAACCGCGCGAGCTGGCCAAGTCCGTCGCCGCGGTGATCGCCGTGCTCGGTGCGGGCGCTTTGGTCTTTGCCGGAAGCGCGGCCGCACCCGGGGACGAACGCTTCGCGTGGCTCTGGGCCCTCGCGCAATACGTGACCGAGACGGCGGCGCAGATGTTCTCCGGCCTCGCCTCGCTCGCCGAAGGCTGGGGCGCGATGCCGACGGCCAGCTTGACCCAGACGTTCCTGCTCCTGCTGGCCTTCGGAGCGGCGGCGGCGACCACCAACCACTTCGCGCTCAAAAGGGGAACGTAGTGCTACGAGGCGGTGCCACCGCAATCCGGGCGCGGGGCGTCCGGCGGCCGCGCGTGCTGCCCGCCGCGGTGGCCGCATTCCTCTTCGTGCTCGTCCTCGCCGCGGGCATCGCCCGCGCCCAGGAGGAGCCCCAGCCGGCAAATCAGCGCGGCCCGGCGATGGCGGCCGGCGAGGACGGCATCGAGGTTCACCGCCACGCGCCCAACGCCGGCGACCAGGTGATGATCGGCGCGGCGATCGTCATCCTCTGCTTCCTCTCCGGGTTCTGCCTGCTCACGCTGCTCGTTCTCTACCTTCCGGACGTCACCCACCGCCTGGTCGCGGAGGCTTCCGGGTCCTTCCTCAAGCGCTTCCTGGTCGGCGCCTTCAATACCGGATTCCTGCTCCTGCTCGGAGCCATCACCCGCTGGACCCTCGGGATCTTCATCATTCCCTTCCTGGTCCTGTGCGGAGTCGGCGGCCTGCTCGTCCTGTGCGACGACGCCGGCCGGCGCCTGCAACTCGCCGCGGATGCCGAGTGGAACCGGCTCCGGCGCATGGGTGCCGGTTGGACCGTTATTTATTTCGCCTGCTGGTTCCCGTACTTCGGCTGGTTCGTGGTCACCCCGATCGTCCTCCTCACCGCCGCGGGGACCTCGTATCTATGGCTGTTCCGCAAGCGTGCGGCTGCCGCGGCTCCCGCCTCCGTCGGCGCGCCGGCCCCCGACCCGACGGCGCCCGGCGCCGCCGCGCCCCCGAAGGCCTGAATCGAAGGCCGCCCTCGGGCCCACACCCGACATCGCCGCGAAGTCGCGGAGCCGCGCCGGTCGCGGTCGCGATAATCGCGAAACCCGCCCGCATTCCCCTCGGTACATCCTGCCCAGAGGGGCGACGACCCGACCCGACCGCAGCGAATTCTTCGGAGGACCCCACATGATCATGGCCGACGTCTTCACCATCGTGTTCATCATCCTCGGCATTCTCCTCTCCCTGCCCGCCTTCTGGCTGGTGACCCGCGCGCTCTTCCCCGAGCAAGAAATCCGCATCGGGGCCAAGCTGCGCGAGCGCCCGGTGGCCAGCTTCTTCACCGGCGCCGGCGTCGGACTCGGCATCATCGTCGTGCTCCTGATCCTCGGCTCCGCCCCGGTCCAGCCGATCAAGGTGCTGGCCTTCCTCGGCGGCTGCGCGGCGATCGGCTACGGCCTCATGGGCGCCGGGGCGATCGCGACCATCATCGGCAACCGGCTGCCTTCGGCGGCGGACCAGGACCAGCCCTGGCGCCCCACCATGCGCGGCGGGATCGCCCTCGAGCTGAGCTTCCTCATCCCGTTCCTGGGCTGGTTCCTCCTCCTCCCCGGCTCGATCCTCCTCGGCGCCGGCGCCAATACCCTGGCGATCTTCGCCGCCCGGTCGCGCAAGCCCGTGCATCCGGAGGTCGCGTCCCCGGTTGCGGCCGCCCAGCCGACACCGATGGCGAGCGTGGTCCAGTAAACAATTCAGTCCCGGGAATTGTCGCGGCGCGCGAGGATTTTCGCCGTTCCCGTTCCCGCACCCGACCATCGGGAACGGGAACGGGAGCGGGAACGGGTTTGGTTGCGGCCGTTGAGGCCGCTCTATGTCCCCGGATCCCCGGAGGATCTCCATGTCCAGCACCGATCGCCGCACCTTCCTGAAGGCGGGCGCCGCCGCGTCGACGCTCGCCCTCAGCGGGTGCGACCGCTTCTATCATGCCGTCTCCCACATGCTCGGCGCCACCGTTCCCGAGCAAATCGCCGCGCCCGACGGCGCCGCGGTCGATCCGATCCACCACCTGCTCTCCCGCGCCGGCTTCGGCCCCTGGCCCGGCGATGTCGAGCGCGTACGCGAACTTGGCGCCGAGGCGTGGCTCGACGAGCAGCTCGCCCCCGAGACCATCGACGACGCCGCCTGCGAGATCCTCGCCCGGCGCTTCGAGTCGATCCACATGTCGGCCCGCGAGCTGTACGAGTTCAAGAAACCCCGCGCCGTCGAAGAGCTCACCCAGATGACGCTCCTGCGGGCGATCTACAGCCGCCGCCAGCTCTTCGAGGCAATGGTCCATTTCTGGACCGACCACTTCAACATCGACATGTCGAAGTCCGACTGCGCGTGGCTCAAGATCGCGGACGACCGCGACGTGATCCGCAGGCACGCGCTGGGAAATTTCCGCGACCTCCTCCACGCCTCCGCCACCAGCCCGGCCATGCTCGTCTACCTCGACGGCCGGGCGAACCGGAAAGGAAGCCCGGAGGAGCAGCCCAACGAAAACTACGCCCGCGAGCTGATGGAGCTGCATTCGCTCGGCGTGCACGGCGGCTACACCCAGAAGGACGTGATGGAAGTCGCCCGCTGCCTCACCGGCTGGACCATCACGCGCAAGCCGGGGATCTTCCATCCCGACATGACCGTATTCCACAAGCACGCGCACGATGACGGCGAGAAGGTCGTTCTCGGCACGGTCATTCCCGCCGGCGGCGGTGAGCAGGACCTCGAGCGCGTCATCGACCTGGTCTCCGCGCACCCGAGCACGGCGAAGTTCGTCGCCACCAAGCTCTGCCGGCGCTTCGTCGCCGACGATCCCCCCGCGGCGCTGGTCGAGCGGACCGCCGAGGTCTTCCTGCGCTCGCGCGGCGACGTCAAGTCGCTCCTCCGCACCGTGCTCCTCTCCGAGGAGTTCCGCGCCTCCGCGGGCGCCAAGCTCAAGCGACCGTTCCACTTCGTGGCCAGCGCCATGCGCGCCCTGGGAGCCGACACCGACGCCGGCGACCCGGTGATCGACTACCTCACCCGCCTCGGTCACGCGCCGTTCCAGTTCCCGACGCCCGACGGCTACCCCGACGAGGCGCCGCCCTGGCTCGGCACGATGCTGTGGCGCTGGAATTTCGCGCTCGCCCTGGCGACCAACCGCATTCCCCGCACCCACGTCGACCTCAAGCATCTCGGAGAGGCCGTGGGCAAGGACGATGCAGGCTCGCCGGTGGTCCCGTTCATGCGCTACCTGCTCGGACGCCGTCCGACCGACGGCGAGATCGGGGCGATCTGGAAGTATCTCGGGCAAAGCGAAAACGGTCCCGCGGAGCGCCGCGCCGAGGCGGTCGGACTGGTGCTCGCCTCGCCCGCGTTCCAGCGCGGTTGACGGAGAGACCGCCGCGGAGCACGGCGCGGGCCGTCCCTCGCCCCCGCGCCGCGACGGATTCGCGGCGTTCATCGAGACACGAACCGGTCAAGGCGGAGGCTCTGAGGCGCGTGAGCTTCATGTTTCCCATCGTCAACCTCGTCGCTGCGACGATCCAGTGAGGAATCACACCCTCTGCCGTTGGACAATCCGTGCAATCCGGACAATCCGTATGATCCGTAGTTCCGTCGGTCGTCGGTTGGTGTCGGTTGGTAATCCGTAGTTCGGTCCTGTCCTCGGGAATCTGGCATTCGCAAGCGGGTGCTCGCGCCGACATGGTTGCGGCACCCCCCGCGTAGGAGTTTCGCCATGGCTGGTCTCTGGTCGCGCCGACGGCTGTTCCAGGCTGCGTTCAACGCGGCTTCCGGCCCCACAGGCGACGTGCTCGTCGTCGTGTTCCTCCGCGGCGGAGCGGACGGGCTCAACATGGTGGTCCCGTTCACCGACGAGATCTACTACAAACAGCGCCCGACGATCGCGATCCCGCGCCCGGACGACCGGGGCGGCGAGAACGCCGCGGGCGGGAAGGTGATCCCGCTCGACGACTCGTTCGGTCTGCATCCTGCGCTCGCCCCGTTCCTGGACCTCTACCGCGCGGGCGAGTTGCTCGCGATCCACGCCTGTGGTTCCGACGACCAGACCCGGTCGCACTTCGAGGCGCAGGACCTGATGGAGCACGGGGCCCCGCTCGAGACCGGCGTGTCGGGCGGTTGGCTCGCGCGCCACCTGCGCGCGCGTCCGGGGGGAAGCCCGGCGGCGCTCGCGGCCCTCGCCCTCGGACGGTCGATCCCCGAGTCGCTGCGCGGTGCGCCGGGCGCTTCGGCGGTGGAGTCGCTGGGCGATTTCCAGCTCGGCGGGGTCGAGGAGTCATCCCGCCGGCTGCGCGGGGCGCTGGCCGAACTCTACGCCGGCGAGTCGAGCGCGGTGGCCACGATGGGGAAGGAAACGCTGGGCGTGCTGGAGACGATCGATCGCCTGCGCGACGAGGTGTACGTGCCGGGGAACGGGGCGGAGTATCCCCAGGGAGATTTCGCCCGATCCCTGCGCGAGATCGCCCGCATCCTCAAGGCCGACGTCGGCATGGAGGTCGCGTGCGTCGACCTCAACGGCTGGGACACGCACTTCGTCCAAGGCAGCGCCGGCGGGTTGCAAGCCGGGCTGATGGCCGAGCTGGCCGGCGGCATCGCCGCCTTCCGCAACGACCTGGGTGGGCGGATGAAGCGGGTCTGCGTGGTGGTGATGACCGAGTTCGGGCGCCGCACGTACGAGAACGTGAGCCTGGGCACCGACCATGGCCGCGGCAGCGTGATGTTCCTCCTCGGCGGCGGAATCGTCGGCGGGCGCGTGCTCGCCAAGTGGCCGAGCCTGGCCGCGGAGAGCCTCGAGGGCCCCGGCGACCTGCCGGTGACCACCGACTACCGTGTCGTGCTCGCCGAAGTCCTCGATCAGCGCCTGGGGAACCCGAACCTGGAGAAGGTGTTCCCGGGCTTGCGCGCCGAATACCTCGGCGTGACGCGAGCGGGGTGAGGCGCCGCGCGGGCGAACCGACCGGCTTGGACCAAGGCAGGGCCCGTTTCATGCGCTTCACGCGCACGCTGCTCGCTCGCGTGGTGGGCGCGCTCTCGCCCGGACGGATCACGCTGGAGCTCGACGGGGAACGGACCGTGGAACTCCCGGCGGGTTTGGTGCCGCCCGATCTGCGCCGACCGAACACCGAGTTCTGGCTGGTCCACGAGCCCGGGCGGGGTATCGTGGCGGCGATCCGCAAGGAGGATTGAGCCGGCGGAGGTCACCGATAGTGCCGCGCCAGCTCGGAAGCGTACTTCGCACCCACCGCCGTCGTGTGGGCCGCGAGCCAGTCGCGCAGGCGCGTCTTCCCGCGCGGCGGCTCCTTCGAGACCAGCAGCCCGGCGGAGAGGCCGCCCACCTCGTCCTTCGTGAGCACCACGTCGCCGACGAACAGGCCGACGATGCGCGCGCAGAACAGCGCCGCCCAGCCCGGCAGATGCAGCAGGCGGGGCTTCACGCCGACGGAGCCCCCGATCGCCCGCAGCCACTCGTCGAAGGTGAAGGTGTCCGGGCCGACCGCGTCGAACGCCTCGTTCTCCTCCCGCTGACCGGCCGCGACCGCGAGCTCGGCGTAGTCGTCGACATAGATCGGCTGCATCCCGTACCCGCCGTCGCCCGGCACGCCGAAGAAGGGAAACGTGCGCAGGCACCAGGCGATGTTGTTGATCAGGATGTCCTCGTCGCCGAACAGCACGGTGGGCCGGAGGATCGCCCAGGAAGTGCTCCCCGCGCGCAGCTCGCGCTCGAGCACCGCCTTGCCGCGGTAGTACGGAAACGGCGAGTCCTCCGTGGGATTCGCGATGCTGGTGTGGACGATGCGCCGGACGCCGGCCCGCTCGGCTGCCCGGAACAGCGCCCGCGTGTTCGCCACCGCGGATTCGTACGTCCGGTCGCCGTGGGCAAACCGCACCCAGTACGTGTTGTACAGAGTGTCGGCGCCCCGCAGCGCCTCTTCGAGCCGGTCCGCCTGGCCGAAGTCGAGCGGAAAGGCCTTCACCGCCCCGGCGAATTCGTTCGGGCGTTCCGGGTGGCCGGTGAGCGTGCGAACTTCGCGGCCGAGCGCCAGCAGGCGCCGGGTGACGTATTTCCCGGTGTAGCTGAAGGCCCCGGTGACGACGTCGACGCCTGCGCGTGGCACGGTTACCCTCCTGCGGCCGGGCACAGGCCGCGACCGCTCTCCGGCCCGCAGTCAGGCCGCTCCGTCCCCGCCGCCTGGCCCACGGGAAGCGGAACCTCCGCCTTGGGCACCATCCGCACGAACTGACCGAACCTCATGCATTCCTCGAGGCGGCACGACCAGGCCAACTGGCCGTCCCACACCGTCATGTCGGGACAACCGTCACACATGTTGTGCCGGCCGTCGGACATGATGTCCGCGGGCTGGATGATCATCACCGATTGCAGGCGTAACTTGCGAAACGTCAGCAACGGGTCGAGGAAGGCCTTGCCGAACGCCTTGCGGATCTCCCGGTCGAAGGGCCAGAGCCAGAGCAGCGCCTTGCCCTGGGCCAGGAGCTTCGGCGAGGCATACGCCAGGTAGCGGCCGGTCGCGAGGTGGTGCAACACCTGGAGCGCCTCGATCGTCTTCGGCCCCATGTAGCCGTAGATCCGGTCCTTGGTGCCGATGCGCGTGGTCAGGAGCCATTTGAAGGAATCCGGCTTCTCCGTCCCGTTGAGGTAGGCGCACGGTGCGAAGTCGGGATGCCGCTCGCGAACCCGGGCGATCAGCTCGGGAGAGCTGATGTCGGTGCGCATCTTGCGCGTCGGGGAGGCATAGGACAGCGGCTCCATGTCGATCCGGCGGCCGCCCGCGTAGCCGTCGTACTCCTCCACGATCGCCGCACGGTAGCAGATGAACACCATCACGTGGACGATGTCGATATGCTTCTGCGCCCAGTCGATCAGGTCGGGCACCGTGTCGACCGTGTCCTCGTACACGGTGGAGTTGAAGGCGCACGACAGGCCGAACTTCGCGGCCATCTGCGCGAATTGCAGCCGCAGCTCGCACAGCTCCATCTCGGTCTTCCCCTTCCAGCCGGGACGGGTCTGCTTGCTGTCGATGTGGATGGTGAGCCCGACCAAGCCGGCGTCGCGCAGTTGACCCAGCAGTTCCTCGGTCATCGCCACGCCGTTGGTATTGATGATCGGCTTGTAGCCCCGCCGGGTGACCATCTCCACGATCTTCACGATCTCGGGATGGATCAGCGGCTCGCCTCCCGCGATCGACACGCCGTCGAAGATACGGTATCGCTCGAACACGTCCAGGTCCGACGCCACCTCCTCCAGGCTCTTGTGCTTGTTCACGTTCGCGCGATAGCACCCCTCGCAGTAGATGTTGCACTTCGAAGTGGGCTCGAGCCATGCGATGGTGTTGTCGGAGAGGCTCCAGGGGAGCCGATACAGCGTGCGATGGTCCAGCACGGCGCTCATGACGACCCTCCCTCGTTGATCAACCAGGTTGGCGACGGTATCAACCGGGGTGGCCGCACGGCAAGGGAAAACGTGGCCCGCGACCGTCGCCACGGTCGCAAACGGCGCGAAAAGCTCGCGCCCGCGCGGAATCCGGATACGATGGCGCGCATGAAGCGAATCGCATTGTTTCTCGCTGCCCTGCTCCTCGGGGCCATGGCGGCCCGCGCGCAGGACGAGGCCGAATATGGCCGGGCGCTGGCCCGGGCCCGCGCGATCTGGCAGCAGACGCGCAATGCCTACCGCACGGTCGCGCTGTTCCGCAGCGCGCTCGCGGCCAGGCCCGATGGAGTCGAGGCCTGGCGCGGGATCGGGGCGGTCGAGGCGCTTTTCGAGCAGGACGACGAGGCGCTCTTCCACCTCACGGAGGCGGTCCGGCTCGGGCCGGAGGACGGGCAGGCGTGGTTCTGGCTCGGGGTCGTGCATCGCCGCCACGACCGGAAGGCCGCGGCCTGGGGCGCGTTCGAGCGGGCGACCCGCTTCAAGATGGAGGCGGGGAACGAGAAGCTGCGCGCCGAAGCCGTGAAGGCGGTGGCGGAACTCGAGCAGCAAGACCCGGACGTGGCCACGGACGCACACGCCGGCGAGGAGGCTCCCGGGCCGCCCGCGATCCTGCTGGTGCGCTATCTCGGCGCGTCGCCGCGCGACGCCAACATGCGGGACGCGGGTGACGCGACCATGCGCCAGGCGAGCAGCGTCGACGCGGGCCGGCCGCTCGATGAGCGACTGCTCCGCGTGGTCGGCCTGGACGCCGCGGGCTTCCCCGCGCTCTACACGCTGCGTTGGAGCGTTTCCGCGGGCCTGAAGGCGGGCCCGCCGATCGCCGCCGGAGACGCGCCGTCGCGCCGCGAGGAGATCGTGGTCCAGGACGGCGAGCAGGGAATCAAGGCGTCCACCGCGATCGCGATCCTCGGCCCGGCGACCGGCCTGGCCGTCCTGGTGACGCACCCGGAAATCGGACCCGGGCAGCGTTCCCACCTCGAGGCGCTGATCACCGACGCCGCGGGCAACCTGCTCTACCATCCCTTGACCCAGTGGACGGCGGCGCCCGGTGCCGACGGCTTCCTGATCCGTCCGGAGAGCGGGCTCTCGCGCGAGAACGACTTCGAACCGCACCGGAACATCTTCGCGCTGCCCGCCGACCAGGCGCCCGCTCCGGCCGAGTATGTGATCACGTGCACCGAGCCGACCACCGGGCTGAAGGGGATGGGCAAGGTGCGCGGGCTGGACCAGCCGGCCGCGATCGCGGGGGCCGGCCACGGCGCGGCCGCCTGGGAGGGCAACTTCGAGCACGCGCTCGCAGCGGCGGCCAAGGATGACCGGATGGTGCTGGTCGACTTCAGCGCCGACTGGTGACCCTGGTGCAAACGACTGGCGGAGGGTCCGCTATCCGACAAGAGGTTCCTGGAAGCGTCGAAAGACCTCGTTCTTGCCTACGTCGACATCGATGACCGTCCCGACCTGGTGCGCCGGCTCGGGTTCGTCGACCTCCCGACCATCATGTTCTTCACCTCGGAAGGGGCGCTGGTCAGCCGGATCGAGAACGAATTCCGCGACGCGCCGGTCGACCGGATCCTCGAGGGGATCGAGGTCGCGCGCAAGCGCAAGAAGGCGATCCAGGAGAACCTCGCCCGCTGGCGCGAGAAGTACCAGGCCGATCCCGCGAACCTCGAGGCGAACCAGAAGCTGGGCTGGATCTACTACTCCCTGAAGCTCCGGGACAAGGCGATCCCGTTCCTCGACCAGGCCGCGGAGCTGGACCCCAAAGCCGCGTCCAAGGACGGCGCGTGGAACCTGCTCGCCGCGGCCTACCTGAACGTGGAGAAGGGGGAATACGCGCACGCCCGGGCGCAATCCGAGGCGTTCCTGGCCGCGCTGCCCGACCACGCCGAGGTGGCGCAGATGCGCTACCACCTCGGCGTGGCGTTCTATCACACCCACGAGGACGAGCGGGCGCGGGCGGAATGGCGGGCGATCCTGGAGAAGTTCCCCGGCAGCGAATGGGCGGCAAAGGCACAAAAGGCGCTGGCGCTCGCGCCCAAGGGGCAGTAGCTTCTCCGCCCGCCGATCCCGCGCATCACTCCCGCACCGTCGCCTTCCGGATCACGTCCCCGCGCTCGATCGCATCCACCAGCACCGGCGGCTCATCGTCGAAGAACAGCTCGTGCTCATCCACGCGCTCGCCCACGTCGAAGGCTGACCGCTCGCCGTCAACCACCTGCTCGGCCGCTGCGTCGCCCCCCCGCCCCCCCCGGCCCGCCCGACCGAGCGACGACTTGACCGCGCCGCGGCGGCCCTGCTAGGATGGACGGCGAGTGACAGGAGCATGAGATGAAGAAGGACACGCCGACCCTCGGCGGACGAGCCGATCTCGAACCGTTCGCCTGCTACTTCTCCTGGCAGGAGTACTTGGCCGTCGACGCGCCCGCCGGCGCGCGCTTCGAGTTCGAGGCAGGGAGGCTGTTGGTGAGCCCGAGCGGAAATACGTCTCACGACCTCCTGATCGGCGTCCTATTGGAGTTCCTCGGGGCGTACGAGATCGCCACCGAGAACGGCGCCTGCGTCAGCTTCCCGCCGCACTCGTTTTTCATGCCTCCAGAGGAGCGGGATTACCAGCCTGATGTGGGGATCGTGACGGACGAACGCAAGGATCGGCCGCTCGAGCCCCGGATCACCGGCGCGCCGAACATCGCGATCGAAGTGCTGTCGCCGTCGACCGAGCGCCGGGATCGCGGCGTGAAAGCGGACAAGTATTTCGAGCAAGGCACCGCCGAATACTGGCTGTTCTCCGCCGAGCCGCTCGCGGCGGAATTTCATCGGCGGGGGGAGCAGGGCTGGGCGAGAGTCGCCCCGGCAACCTCGCGGTACGAAACGCCGCTGCTGCCGGGATTCGTGCTGGATCTCGCCGCGGTGGAGCGGCGTTTGGCGCAGAAACTGAGGCGGGGGCGGTAGGCGCCGCCTGCGCACGCGCCAGGACGCGAAATGGCGCAAGGGTCGCCGCCGGCGCGATACGCGCGGGCGCGCCGGGGCTGGGTCGGACCCTCCCCCGCGCATCACTCCCGCACCGTCGCCTTCCGGATCACGTCCCCGCGCTCGATCGCATCCACCACGTCGAGTCCCTCGATCACCCGGCCGAACACCGTGTAGAGCCCGTCCAGGTGCGGCGTCGGGACCTGGGTCACGAAGATCTGGCAGCCCCCGGTGTCGAACCCGGCCGACCGGGGCATGCCGAGCGTCCCGCGCAGGTAGCGCACTTCATTGATCTCCGCGCGCAGGGCGAAGCCGGCGTCGCCCCAGCCGGTTTGCTCCGGGTCGCCTCCCTGGATCACGAAGTTCGGCACCACGCGGTGGAAGTCGAGCCCGTCGTACGTGCCCGCGCGCGTCAGTCCCACGAAATTGGCCACATGGACCGGTGCCTCGCGCGCGAAGCACTCGATCGCGATCGTCCCCCGGCTGGTGTCGAGCACGACCACCGGGTTCTTGGCAAAAGCCAGGGCCTTGTGCGGGGAGTGGGTGAGGCCGGGCGCCGCGGACGCTTTCACATCCTTCACACCGCGGGCCTCGAGCGCAGCGACCGCCTTGGCTTGGACCGAGGGAGCGGGATCCCCCGCCGCCACCCGCTTCAGGAATTCGACCGCGGCCTCCTGTTTGACCTCCTTCGCCGCGTCGACGATGGTCTCGCGCACCTCGACCCACCGCTGTCCCGGGGAAGCGGCGTAGGCCGCAAGCAGGAGGTCCCAGGCCTCCGGCTCTTTGCGTTTGGCGAGCGCCTCGACCGCGGTGCCGCGCTCGGCGCGTCCTTCCCGGGCGAGGGCGTCGCGCAGGAGGCCGAGCGGGACGGGCCCTTCGAGCGCCCCTGCGGCCTCGAGGGTGGCCGCGCGTACCCGCTCGTCGCGGTCGAGCGCGGTGGCGAGCAGCAGCGGTTCGGCCTCGGGGCCGACCTCGCCCGCGGCCAGGACCGCGGCCTCGCGGATCACCCACTCGGGGGCGACCGCGGCGGCCAGCAGCCGCTTCAGCGCGGCCGCGCCTTCGTTCTTGACGCGCGCCTGGAGCGCGGCCGCCCGCACCGACGGGGACGCGTCCTGGGCGAGGGGGGCG
>ORJL011371071.1_pt1 | contig 31198 bp, 20 predicted proteins | sample 1779941 | NCBI WGS metagenome assembly ORJL01 (sample SAMEA104232317, study PRJEB22302) | groundwater metagenome | biome: forest; feature: aquifer; material: groundwater | place: USA | collected 2011-08-07 | depth 5.8 m | reverse complement strand
GAAGCTCGAGGAGCACGCGCAGATATGGCAACGGGGGAGAAATCGGGAAAACGCGATGATTCATTGGCAGTTTACAGTGAAAGACGCGAGGGTGAAATTTAAATATGATAAGGGGTCAAAATTTAATTAGGAGGGTACTACTGTGCGACTGCACCCAAGCAAGGTTTAAGGCTGTACCTGCAGAATTTGAAACACGAATATGAGAAAAAAGAGTCACTGCTCATGGATTCATTGGAGGGGTTTGATATTCACTACGCAACCCCAAAAGACATGCCTGAAGTAAAATTTGCCCAAGGTTCAGATACGATTAAAGCTATTCATCTGGAGGTAGAAAACACAAAATTTGATGAAATGCTGGAGTTTACGAATTTGGACGAGGCCTTTCGTAATATATCAACTACGCTCATAAGGCAACACCGAAGTGCATTAAAGAAAATGAAATATACATCTCGAACAATGTACACATCTTCAAAAGGACCGTTTGTACCTAAAAAATATAAACGTCGCTTTAGCATCTATGTACCGCCTGAACTTTATAAATCAAAAGGAGAAATATCCACCTTTGGTGATAAAGTGATATTGATTTCTACTCAAACAAAAAATCTTTGTGTTATTATTCGCGACAAATGCATTGCAGAAACCATGAAAGATCTCATGAATCTCGCGTGGACGGCTGTGGAGCAATTGAAAGAATTAAAATAAATTCTCATTGACCCAACGTAGAGCACGTGTGTAGTTCGCCCATCCACTTGGTTCGAAATCCGTTCCAATGGATGAGGCGACCAATTGTGAAACCATCAAATGTAAACATAAGGAATAAAATATTTGTACACTCCTGATATTTTATCTTACCTTTGTCACCGTTGTTTTTTAAGTGCATAACTGAACGAACAACACCGGTTTCATGATGTGAAATTAGTGTATCCGATTCAGTGCTGTGGTGAGACCTTGCGATACGAGAATACTGATCAGCTCGTTCACTTGTGATTGAATTCTCTCTACATCCTTACATTCGGCGCGAGAGAATTTTTTTAACACAATATTTCCCGCTTTTATTTTTCTCACCGCATCAGCCGGGTGTATTCCTATCCGAATGCGTATGAACTCATTGCTGGCAAGGGATTCAATTATTGAAACTATTCCCTTGTGTCCTGCCGCGCCTCGCCCACGGCTGATTTTCAGGTTGCCAAAGGGAAGGTCAATATCATCATGAATCACGAGAATGTTCGCGATCGGAACTTTATAATAATTTTTCAGCGCTAGAACGGCCTCGCCTGAAGCGTTCATGTACGTGAGTGGTCGCGTCAAGATCATTTTTTCTAAAGCAATACGTCCTTCAGTCACGTGAGAATGAAGTTTTTTTTTCGCCACAAATTCTGGCGCGGCGAGTGATCGTCGCAATCCATCCACTACTTCGTACCCGATGTTGTGTCGGGTACGCTGGTATTCTTCGCCTGGGTTACCAAGTCCGATAATAAGAAACATAGCGTGATGTCTTTCTCTATCACTCCTACCGCATTGATTTTAACTTGATTTGAATGGGAGCGCCAGTGAACTTGAACTGCTCATAGAGTTGATTTTCAATGTATCGGAGATAAAATTTTGGTATTTGTTCCGAGTCTTCCACCACGAGAGAGAATGAGGGTGGATTGATTCCAATTTGTTTCAACTCGAAGATTTTTGGAGGATTTTTTTGAGTCCGAGATCGCAGGGGGTGATGTTTGATCACCTGTCGCAAAAATTCTCGTAGCTCCTCGGCGTTGAGTTCATGAAATCGAAAATCATAGGCTTCCACAACGCGATCAAGAAGTTTCATTACCCTCGAGCCAGTCTTGGCCGAAACTGATTCAATGGGAACCGAACTCGGCAGAAACGAGAAATACTGTCGCCACGCGCTTCGAAGATGAGTGATGCTACTCGGAGTTTTTTCAGGCACAAGATCCCATTTGTTCGCGACAATGATGAGTGAGGTGAGACTCTGATTAATGAGGTCTATAATTTTGCTGTCTTGAAGTGAGAGGGGATCAGTGATATCAATCATAAATAAAACAACATCGGCGTGTTTGATCGTCAGGAGTGTTTTATGCATGCCAAGACGTTCTAGCGTACCCGAGGTTTTTGGTTTCTTGCGCAAACCAGCGGTATCAATGATGCGGATGAGACGATCACCAAAAGTGATGAGCGTATCATGGGACTCTCGAGTTGTATGAGGAATTGGACTGACAATGACTCTTTCCTCCTTCGCGATAGCATTGAGAAGACTTGATTTCCCCACGTTTGGCTTGCCAACAATGGCCACGCGAATTTCTTTTTTTTCATCTGACGACTCGGTCGCCACGCATCCCTTCTGCCGCAACCGAACGACAACTTCATCAAGAAGATCCCCACAGCCAATGCCATTATTCGCGGATATAAAAATTGCTTTTTCTTTTCCTAAACGACTCCACTCCGTGGCTCGCGCGCGTTCATCGCCACGGTCGATCTTGTTGACCACAAACAGATAGGGTTTGTGTCGTTTACGAATAAGATTGAGCACGGTTCGATCTTCCGGCATGATACCAACTTTCCCGTCCACCATAAAGAGTACAAGATCAGCTTCCTTGAGCGCTCGTTCCGTTTGTTTGATGATGTCGGCTTCAATTTCAGAGATTTGTGGCATTTTTTTTACAAGGTTTTTTGGAATTTTCGTGTGAGGAAGATAGGATATATCCAAACCGCCACTATCAACAATAATAAAATCGGCGTCTTGCCAGTGGCAGATACCTATATTTCGATCACGGGTTGTTCCCGCGATATCGGAAACAATCGCCTGTTTTTCTTCAACGAAGCGATTGAAAAGGGTGGATTTTCCAACGTTTGTGCGACCAATAATGGCCACGGTAGGAAGAGACATAAAGAAATATGAATTAACTGCTCATTGCACCAAGTACTATCACAATTTCTGTTTGATCATCAAGTAAGTTGCTGTCTGGTGAATCAAGTTGTTGTTTGAGCCATGAGGGTATTTCTGTTGCGGTGATAGCATCCAAAGTTTCAATCAAAGCGGAAATGGTCGCTGCATGTTTCCCGGCAGAGGTATCATAGATATAGTTTTGTTGATAATCACGCAACGGAGCATTGCCAATACGAACGACATGAAACCCTTTTTGTTTGAGGTCTTGCGCCATTCGACTTGCGAATCCGTTAATATATGTTCCATTGAGGACGATCACGCCGACTGTGGACGACGTTTGAGCTATTGCCCCCTCATTGTTGTTCTGTTCATCAAGTTTTTCTGGCGGCGTTTCCATCATGTGAGCAGCAACTGAACGAATCAGTTCATAGTCTCCACCGCGTGGTTGCAACATGTAGGCACCATCTGCACCAATAATATCTTCAAGCTGTCCTTCTGGACTATTGTTAAGAACAAAGGTTGAAATTTTACTGTCATCGATATTTGTCAACCACTTGGCTAGTTTTAGAACTTGCCCCACATTGAGATTGGAATCAATATTGTTTTGATAGTTTTGGTAGAGTTTGATGAGGAATTTTGGATCGAGAAATCCTTTCTCCCGCAACATTTTTTGTTTCACTGCGGAAATGATGAGTTGTTGACGTCGTGCTCGGGCAAAGTCGCCACCTTCACCGCAACATCCATGTCGTGATCGCGCGAATTTGAGAGCTGTTTCGCCGTCCATTTCTTGTGAACCGGCTTGAAAACTGATGGTTTGGTACTTGTAATCTAAAGTGGGATACTCTGAATCAGTGAAAGATTTTGGTACCTCAACACGAATTCCATTGAGATCATCAATTATTTGTTGAAAGGCTTGAAAATCGACTCGAACAAAATAAGGAATCTTGAGACCAACGAGTTCGGAAACCACAAGTCGTGTGAGTTCTCCACCATATCCTGGGGCTTCACTTTCCCCAACAGCGTTGACGCTATTGATCTTTCGAAACCCGATTTGGGGAATATAAACCGCCAGATCGCGAGGTAGAGAGAGCATGGCCAAAGTATGGTCATCTGGGTTGTAACTTAAGAGTATATTTGTATCAGTAAGATACGGTCCTTCATGACCTGATCCTCCCATGCCAAGAATCAATATATTCACCCGGCCTTCTTTCTCGCCTGTGATTTTCTTGTCCTCACTCGATAGGAGTTGACGGAGTCGGCTGATGAGAGAAACACTATGATCTTGATTGTTTCCCATTTCATCACTCGTGGGAAAAACCTTATACTCCAGAGAACCAAAGGCAATAATGAGTCCCACTAACAGGAAAGGCCAAAATCGCCGTCTTTTTTTGCGGCGAAGTGGAAAATGATTGTCTTGGGGATCAGGTAAGATATTGATGTTTTCTGACCGCGATTCGTGTTGGTTGTCGAGCATACCCTGTTTTAGACAGCAGTTGCAGTATACATGAGAATCTTAATTTTGGGGAGCCTTGTGGTGATATTTGTTATTTTCTTTCTTTTTTGTTATAATTTTGTATAATCATTCATGTTGAGCAGAAAAATGCGTTTTGAGTTATTAATGGAGTGTTGCTGAATGTCATTTTGACTGCAATTTTCATATTTCGGTCAAAACTGTCTCAATTTTTTTGGCTTATCTCATGGTAAACCCAAAAATTTGTTCTCGAGTTTTGTGTTGAAATCTAGAAAATTTGCAGTGCATGTGGTTGATTTTATATTATGGAATATAGCTCATTCCCGGAAAAAACGCGCTATCGAAAATTTTCCCTCTGGAAGGTTGCTCTTGAGTTTGTTTTTGAAACCATCAAAATCCTTGTCTTTTCCTTAGCAATAATCATTCCGGTTCGTTATTTCCTGATTCAACCGTTTTATGTCAAAGGGGCATCTATGGAACCAAACTATTTGGATCACGACTACCTCATTATCAATGAGGCAAATTTTCGAGTATTGAAGCGATCTCCTGAACGGGGTGAGGTAGTAGTGTTTCGTTATCCACGCGATCCAAAACAGTTTTTTATTAAACGGATTATTGGTCTGCCAGGCGAAGAGATAGAAATCAAAGATGGTGAGGTGATTGTGTATAACGCACGGTCGTCTGAAGGATTGGTCTTGGATGAAAGCGCGTATCTTGCAGATGAAGAACATACGACTACCAATAAAGGAAGCCTGAAAATAAAATTAGAGGCGCAAGAATATTTTGTCATGGGTGACAATCGTGGGGCGAGTCTTGATTCGCGAGCTTTTGGTCCTATTCACTATGATGCGATTGTCGGGAAGACATGGATTCGTGGTTTCCCGTTTCAGCGAATAACCACGTTTGAATCACCTGAATATAATTTTGAGTAACAGAAGACATCACACTATGAAATTTGATTTACTGATCTTTTCCAAATAGGTTAACGTCAAATCTGATTTTTTCACCACCTGCTTGCCTTTCACCAAAAAAGCCATTTTACGGTACTTTAAGTACCGCTCATGCCTTTTTTGGCTCCAGGGCTTCGCATTTGATAGAAAAAATAAAATTTGACTTTGTTAACATATTTGGAAAAGATCAGTAAGTGCGGTTTCATGGGGTGATGTTTCAAGTTTACCGATTGAATTCATATTTCTATGTTTAGAAGGAACATTGTGAAAAAAGTCATACCACTCCTGCCTAGCGTCAACAATGAGAGTTCTGAAAAATTGTCGCAGACAGCAGGAGAGTCTCGCGGGAAAACCCCACAAAGTCTCCGCGGGTTTAAGGATATCTTACCGGCTGATCAACCTCATTGGGAGTGGTTGCGCCAAAAAATATACACGATCGTGACGAAGTACAATTTTCAGCGGATTGATCCACCTTTAATGGAGTCAACCAGTCTTTTCCGCCGTTCGGTTGGCGATACGACTGACATCGTAGAAAAAGAGATGTTTTCGTTTGTTGGTTTAGGTGGTGACCACATAACCGTGCGACCAGAGGCAACGGCGTCAATCGCTCGTGCATCGATTGAGCATGGTATGGTGAACTGGCCACAACCAGTGAAACTTTTTTATATCGGTCCGATGTTTCGGTATGAACGACCGCAATCCGGTCGACAACGACAGTTTCATCAATTTGGTCTTGAGATGCTCGGAGAGGTAGGTCCAGCGGCTGACGCGCAGATTCTTTTGATGACGTTTAAGTTTTGTCACTCTCTCGGAATCGATGTGACGATTGATATCAACAGCATTGGTTGTACGGTTTGTCGTGAGGAGTACAAAAAATCGCTTGTTAATTATTATAAACCCAAACGCAACCTTCTGTGTAAGGACTGCCAACGACGGCTCGTCCGTAATCCACTGCGAATTCTTGATTGTAAGGAGGAAAATTGCCGATCATTGCGTGAGGACGCGCCACAGATCGTAGACGCGTTGTGTGACGAGTGTCAACAACACTTTATGCGCGTGCTTGAGTTTCTTGATGATCTTGGAATACCCTATAACTTAAATCCTTATCTGGTGCGGGGATTGGATTACTACAACAGAACTACTTTTGAGATATTTGTAAGTGATACTTCTGAAAAGAAACAGAGCCAGGACGCGCTCGGTGGCGGCGGACGTTATGATCTTTTGGTGGAACAACTCGGAGGACGACCAACACCCGCCATAGGTATGGCTCTGGGTTTAGAGAGAATTTTGCATGTGCTGAAAGAAAAAGAAATCGCAGTTCCTCAACCGAGCAAGCCAACTATTTTGTTGGCACAGATCGGAGCTCCAGCCAAGGTGCGTGCCATGAAATTGTTTGAAAAACTCTACGATGAAGGTTTTCACATTACTGAAAATTTCGTCAAAGATAGTTTGAAAGCACAACTGGAACTCGCGGATAAATTGGGCTGTCGGTTTGTTTTGATTATTGGACAGAAAGAAGTACTTGATAATACCGTTCTCATTCGTGATATGGAAGCTGGTATTCAGGAGGTCATTGATATCAACAAAGTCAATCATGAGCTAAAAAAGAAGCTTGAAAATATCTCGCTAAAAAAGACGTAATTTTTCAGGCATTTGTTGATTGTGGCAAGCTATGGTAATATAAGCCATTATCTAAAGACATCGCACTATGAAATTGAGCCTTCCCGAAAAATGCGATCTTCTTCGTTGAAATCTTGAGTACTCATTTGGCGTACCTCTCGTACGCCTCATTCCGTGCCTCGACTTCGCCTCGAATCTCATCATTTTTCTCAAGGCTCAAATTGGACTATGTAATTCCAGTGTCATAGTGTGGTGTCTATTTAAAGAAAGAGAGGTGCATTCATGTGGTAGAAGTTAAACGCAAAAGAAACGAAACCTTTGACAGTTTACTACGACGTTTTTCAAAAAAAATTCAGATGAGCGGACGTGTTTTGCAGGCCAAGAAAATCCGTTTCAAAATCAAGGCCAAGAGCAAAAATTTGAGACGACAATCAGCCTTGCGTCGCATAGAGATTCGTGATCATCGTGAATATCTGAAAAAGATCGGTAAATTGCCAGAAGAAGATATGAAGAAAAATAACCAACGTCGATCACGTTAGTTGATTTTTTCTATAATCTCATAATGTCATTTTATGTCTCTTGTAAATAAGATTGAAGAAGATTTCAAAGTAGCCCTTAAGGGCAAGCAAGAAGTAGAAGTTGAGGCGCTCCGTCTTATAAAGGCAGTTATTTTGAATAAGGTTAAAGAAGCAGGGAAAGAATCAAGTGATGATGAAGTGGTGATGTTGCTCCGCGGTTTAGTGAAGAAGCACAAAGATTCCATTGACGCGTATGGACAAGCAGGCAGGACTGATCTTGTTTTGCGAGAACAACAACAAATGGCGGTTGTGACACGATACCTACCAGAGCAACTTTCTTTAGAACAAACCCGTGAAGAGGTGAAAAAAATTTTTGATGCCATGAACGAGGCAGAGAAAGCCAATCTTGGCGTGATAATGGGGCAGGTGATGAGTCAACTCAAAGGAAAAGCTGATGGTGGTGTGGTGAATCAAGTGGTGAAAGAACTCCTTGGACAATAATTTTTCGAGTCAGTAAGGAAATAGATTTTGTTGTCAGCGGGAGGTTCAAAGATACACCCCACCTCAATCCCCCTGGGTTTCGTTGTTCCGTTGGCACAGTGCAGGAGTGTTGCTCAACCCGTTTCGGCGGCACACGATGCGCAGAAAGGCGCATCACTCTCTGGTCGCTTCGACCCCATTTGAAAATGGAGTCGAGGTGGCATTGCAATTTTTTTCATGAACCGCGTCAGGTTATCCCCACGAATGACGCGGTTTTTGATTTACCCAGAACAGATTTTGTTTTATAATGATGATGTCTATACGTATTCCTTTCTCCACGAAAGGAAATGTATTTCTATGGGAGAAATCAAACGAAAGTTTTGTTCGATCAAGATAATACTCATCACAGGATTTTTTCTGTTGATGGGTATTTTTATTTTCACCGTGTTCACACCCGCTTTGGCGCAAACGACAGTTGATACTGGCATTGACACTCTCACACCTTCTGGTCTCACCACCGTTGATATTCGTCTGATCGTGGCTCGCGCAATTAAAATTTTTTTAGGACTCTTGGGCATTATTGCCATTGCTTTGATTGTCTACGCTGGGTATTTTTGGATGACTTCCGCGGGTGATCCAGCAAAGACACAACGTGCCAAAGATATCATGAAGAATGCCGCTATTGGTCTTGCCATTATCTTGGCGTCGTACGCCATAGTTGCTTATATTTTCAATCTCTTGCTCTATGCCACACAGGGTGGATCGAGTGAAGAAGGCGAGAACAGCGCGTTTGGCCGTGGTGCGCTTGGCGCGGGCATAATCCAGAGCCACTATCCGCCACGCGACGCCAAGGATATTCCACGGAACACGAGCATTATTATTACCTTTAAGGTGCCAATGAATCTGTTAAGTATTGCGGAGTGGGTTGATGTGAGTACTGCGAATTCCGCTCATACGGGGAATAATGAAAAGGATTGGGATGATGAATGGAAACTGTTCAAGAAGTGGGATGATGACAATGGAGATGGAAAAAAAGATTCCAGTGAAGGTGACTATAAGAAAAACGACGATAATTCTTATAAATACAATATTGAGGTGTGGTACATGGATCCTAACACTGAGACGAAACAACAGTTTGATGGTCATGTGTACACGATCAAGAGTGAATACGATGCTGGCGCGATAAAGACGATTGTCATCGTGCCTGATGAGTATCTAGGGAGTCAGAATCAAGATTTCAAACATACCGTGGCTGTGCGAAATGGCGTCAAGACAAAAAATGGCGAAACTCCATTTAATCCGGTGAACTATCTTTGGAATTTCACAACCAGTACTGTGGTGGATCTGATACCGCCGTATTTGATGGGTATGGAGTTGTCACCAGAGTACGACGCAACTCCTCCTGGAGAAGATGATGGTAATTATTACAAAAATACAGATGGAACAGATGGCATCTACAATCAAAAACGCCTTAATGCCAGCGCGATTCCATTGGCATACTCCACAAGGAGTCCTTGTAATGGAATTTTCAAGAGAGGAGATTTATCTGATCCACTTGATGGTGATATCACCGATTCTGAAGAATTTATTTGTCAGACATGGCCACGGAATGTCCTGGTACAACTTAACTTCAATGAAGCCATGAATCCGGTCACAGCAGCTGGCCGGGATTCCTATATGGGGGTGTGGAAGTATAGGGGAGATAATCTGACTGATGAGTTTTATGTACCGTCTAAAATAATTTCAGAAATCACTGATCCCAATGATTCTACTGATCTGCAAGATTGGATAAAGGTAGCGGGTGAGTTCCGTATGTCAAGTGACTATCGCACTCTCGAATTCTGGCCGGATGAAAAAGATGGTATCAACTCCTGCGGTGATCAAATTTACATCCTCCCTGGTCCTGCTATTTTGCGCGCCTATGTCAAAACTGGAACGCCAAAAGATGGCAATCCGAACTCCAGTACCTATTCATCTCAAGTGACTCTGCCGTGGGATGGTATCGTGGATGTGGCGAGTAACTCTTTTGACGGCAACGCTGATGGGTACACAACTGCCACGAACACATATCCCAGCCAAGACGTCAACAGAGATACAGAAAATGATGCACAGGTCTTCCCGGCTATGGATATTCACACCAAGGAGATTAACCACCCAACAGGACCTCAACATTACATCGATTATGATGACTTTGTCTGGACATTTGACACATCAGATGAGATAGACCTCACCTCGCCGATTATTATCAAGGCAACACCGGTTGACGGCGCGGAGCATATTGATAAGTCCGAACCGTATAAAGTCGAGTTCAGCAAGTTCATGTCATTCACGACTTTTACGTCGAATGATTCGATTCAGTCGCGTGCTACGATTAATACGGCATGGCCGTGGAGGGCGTGTGGTACGAATGATGATATTGATCAGTGCAAGACAAATTGTGTTAGCGACACTACCTGTAAAACAGACTGTACGAACAATATCTGCATTGTTGGAAGTCTGGTGAGCTATGTTTCTGGAAGTAACATGGACTACAATAATATTGACTCATCGCCTTATGATCACAGTGGCGTTTCTATCTACCATGAAACACTGCAAACCGTTCCGAATACTTTTTACAATCCTGTAATCACAAAATCAGTGAAGGATTTGTTTCAAAATTGTTATGAAGGAGCGTGTGTGGCGAGTGCTGATAAAGATAATCCTGGCCCTGGGAATACATCGAACAATCCGATTTCCGCGGGTTGTGCCACAAATGAGGCAAATCCATTGTAGTAACGAAGCAATAAAGTGAATAAATTTAATATAAAAATTTTAATCTGTATATCATTCGTCCTCATTTCAATTGGACTCTTTTCTGTTTCTCATTCTGCTTTCGCCCAAAGCGTGAATACAGGCATTGACATCCTCACTCCGAGCGGCCTTACCACGAACGATATACGAACCGTAGTAGCAAGGATTGTGAATATCTTTCTCGGGCTTCTTGCCACGATTGCTGTGGTAATTATTCTCATTGCTGGTTTTCGGTGGATGACTGCTGGCGGGGACGCGACCAAGATTACCGAGGCAATGGATTGGATGAAGAATGGAGTAATTGGTCTTGCCATCATATTGGCCTCATGGGCCATTGTCACTTTTATCCTGCGTGGTCTGCTTGAAGCAACTTCAGACCAGAGTCCTGCTTGGTGCACAGAGGCAAAAGATATTAGCACATCACAGGGATGTTATGACTGTGATGATGATGGCAGTGGCAATCCAGTGAAACATGAAGATTTAAGCAATGCTTCTTGCGGTTTAGCAGAAAATTATCTGGTTAAGCGGAGTAACCAGCCGCCGCATGATGCTGATGATGGTGATACGGTTGAAACTGATGGAGATCCAGTGTCAGATCATCCGTCAGTGATCAGAAATGTGGTAGTGAGGATGTTTTTCAATTACAAAGTTGATCCAGTGACGGCTGTGGATGATCTAACAGACAATACGAATGACACTATCACTGTATGCAAGGTGAAGACGGATTTGAACGCAGTTTTACCAGCGACACCAAACGATGTAGTGTGCGACAATAATCTCATTCAACCGAAAGCAACCAATGGAGTGAAAGTTACGAACACTGAAGTGGATTGGTATCCTGGTGGGGATTGTGGTGTGGATGTGAATGGTGGCGGTTATGATTCAACAGATCCAGGAGACAGAGTGTGTTTGGAGGAGTTCACTCGGTATCGCGTGATCCTGAAGGATGTTGAGACTGTACCTGAATTGAAAGCCGAAAATGGAAAGCCATTTGTCTGTACTGGTTCACCAGGCAAAGGTTCAAGTTGTTATTTTGAGTTTGATACTAATAATGTCGTGGACACGGACGATCCATTCATCTCTGGAATGACTTTTGATCCGGGCTTGCAGGGCGGAAAGTATCTTCCAGCAGATTGGTTGCAAATCAAGGGCACTTTCCACGCTGAAGATGACCAAAGTTGGGTTACAAAAGTGGACTATTTTATTGAAGGAGTAACTGATACTTTGTATCGGGTTCCTAATGTTGACTTTACTGCTATTCCTGCGTTTGATCCTGAAGTAGAAGATGAGGAGTTCCCATGGGAAGAAGTTTCTTCAAACGATTGGAACACCACCAGTTTGCTAGTTGGCAGTCGCTACAAAATTTTTGGCACTGCAAAGGATCTTGATGACCACAGTTACGACTACACTTTGAATGTTGAGCTCAAACCAGCGCACTGTTTTGACACGATACTGAATTCTGATGAAACTATGGTTGATTGTGGCGGGAATGATTGTCTCGCGTGTAATGGGGATTCATGTGATGTGGATCCAACAACTCCTGACCTTTGCGAAGCGAGCGATCAAGTTTGTTACTCCGGGTATTGCAACACAACCAGCTGTCTCTGCGATGATCGACCGATTATCAAATCAATCAAACAGGATAAAGGTGAGTTTGGGAATTGGGTGACCATCTCTGGCTCTGGTTTTGGCGAGGAGCAGGGCACAGTGGAGTTTATATATGACTATGGTGGATCGAATGTAGCCTATACAGGAGCAAGTTTTCCGTCGACGATTGTGTGTGGTGATACATGGCAGAGAAATGAGATCATTGTGGAGGTGCCACGACTGAATTCTCTGAATGATTCACAGCTGTATGATGGCACCCTTCGTCGTATCAAAGTCACCACGAGCGCTGGACTATTTGATGTGAGCACATCGGATAATTATGGCCCATACGATACTGGTTTTACCTATGTAAAAGATAAAATTTTACCGGGTTTATGTAAGATCGCGCCAAAAGATGATGATGATAATGATGGCATACTCAATGCAGTGGATAACTGTCTGAATACATGGAATCCGAAACAGCAGAAAATTTTCGATAGTGATAACATAGGTGACGCGTGTGACAGTGATATGGATGATGATAGTTTTTTCAATCAAACTGATAACTGTGTTGTGGCAAGTAATTCTAATCAGGTTGACACTGATGTCGACGGTCTTGGTGATGTCTGTGACGCGGTAAATCCCGCTGATGACAAGGATCACGACGGCGTAAAAAATACTTCTGATAATTGTCTTACGCGTGCGAACGCGGCACAACTTGACTCTGATGGTGACGGTTTGGGTGATGCCTGCGATTCTGACATAGACAACGACGGCTTGGCGAACCAGTTTGATCCCAATCCACCGGGCACGGCTGAAGGCAATTTTGAAGACATGATGATTGGTCGTGGAAAAGGATTTACCTCACAGCCGAGTGGCACGCGCGCCGTGGTTTTTGGTGAGGGCAATGCGGCGCTTAAGACCGACGGCTCAAAAACAAGTTGGCCAGGAGATGATACCACCGAATTTCCAGTTCCCAATCTGCAACCGCAAAATACGACGGTGGTGATTGAAAAAGGAGATAGTTCTGGGAACAAGGCATACAGCAATCCAGTCGCCTATAATGTCATTGGCACACCGGAAAATGAGCTTCCACTGATTTCAGATATTGACTCGCCAAATGAGACCGCGATCCCACCTGACGAAAGAGGTCTTTACCTTGGCTGGGGTCCCAAAGATCAGCTTGTCACGATTATTGGAAGTAATTTTGGTGATGACATAGGACAGGTGAAATTTATTGATACCACGAGTGGAAACACAGGCCTTTTCGCAATTGGTCTTGCACCAACGAATACTGCTTGTTCTGACTACTGGAGTGATACGCAGATCATTATTCGTGTGCCGAAAACATATAGTGACGGCTCCACTGCTATTGATTTGGACGAGATTTTCAATGTACAAGTTATTACAAACGTGAGTGATGGCACAAAGGAGAGTAATCCCACCAAAGCACAGTTTAAGACCCTCACAGGTCTACCAGGACCTGGTATTTGTGCCATTGTGCCAAACCAAGGACCAGCAAACGGCATTCTTCCTGTGAGTGTGTATGGTGAGGCGTTTGGCGAGTTTGATGCAACGACGTCACCTCCAGTAACACAGGTTTTGTTTCGTGGAACGCAAGGCGTGGTTCCAGCAGAGATTGGGGATACTTCCACTGATTGGACAACTTCAGTAGTCTTAACAAAGGTGCCCAAGGATTCGATCACTCCATCTGACACTGATGGTGATGGCATTCTAGACTCGGGCTCAACACCTGATAATTGCCTTGGACAATATAATCCTGATCAGAGAAACACTGATGGAGATGCTGAAGGAGATGTGTGTGATGATGATGATCTGTCAACCACTGCACCGGATCAATTCAATCTGACGACCACTGGTGGTGTCAGAGTGACCAATAAGGAAGGCACCCAAAGTAACGCGGTGCAGTTCACAGTTGGCGATTGTCGGATTGATTCAAGTGTTTGTACTGGCACCACCACGGTGTGCTGTTCTGATGGCACGTGCGCCGCGACGGCAGATGCTTGCAGAGCACCACGAGCTAAAGATTATATTGGCTGGGCAATTACCACTGGCGAGTTTCCTGAGTCGCTCAAGGCATTACAACAGTGTGATGATGGCATTGAACCCAGTCCATCGCCGTTTCAAACGGTTAGTAGTGGATCTAAGAAAGGACAACCGCAGTATTGTAGAAATTTGGATGTTCAAATAATTTTTAATAAACCTGTAGATGCTTCTTCAGTCAAGAATACGACTTTTTATGTAGTTGATTGTGGAAATGGCACTGATCCTGTTTGTGAAACCACCGTTAAGAGTGTAGCTCCACAGGTCATTGCTGGCGTCTGTCCCAAAAAGGCTGATAATGATAGTGGAAAAAAATGTGGATTTTATGTTTATAGCACCAATCCCAACAAGTTTTGGAATGAGAATACATGGTATCAGGTGAAAGTGACCAATCAGATTTTATCCGAGGATGTGAGTGAGTCTTTTGATGGAAACAATGACGGACATGGTTGTTACAAAGAGAGTGGGAGTAACTGTCCAGTCGATGATTTTTCATGGTACTTTAAGACGAATGATGATTTTTGTAAGGTGAAGACACTCACCGTCACTCCACTAGAGACCACAATCCGAGAAAAAAACGGTACAAGAGATTATACGGGAAATGCCCATCCTGATGATGCCTGTGTTACTCTTGTTGGTGAAAGTTTAAAATGGGATTGGGGTTCCTCGGAGCCAGCTATTGCGAATATATATACAAGCGAATATATAGTTGGCATTGTTCCCATTGTTGATTCTGATCCTATTACTCCAGACGTTACAGAGTCTCACCCCAATCAAAACATATATCGAGCTTTTGAAAAAGAAGGTGACGCATTAGTCGAGGTACTCGTGTTGCAAGATTTCAATGGAGATACCACTAATGATTTCTCCGCCATGAATGACAATTTTGATAATTCTGACTATTATGACACAACGCCTCAAAAAATCACATGGACTCAAGATTTTAACTCTGACAATCTCCTCCATGTCCGTTTTACACCACCGGAGATTTTAGACAAGTGGCCGGATTGCGGCACCGCGTGCGTGAATAGTGGAATTGGCATGGTATGGAATACGGAGTTGACGTCGGCATACGCAAATTCAAATAATTTCAGAGTTTTCGCTTATGGCTGTGGAAATGGGACCAAAGTATCTCCTGAAGAGTGCGATGATGGAAATGTTATGAGTCTAGATGGCTGTAACTCCAGATGTTTACTTGAGGGCACGAATCGTTGCGATAGTACTAAAGGCATTGTGAGCAATTGTTGCGGAAACAGCAAGATAGAATATGGAGAACAATGTGATGATGGAAATAAAAATGATGAGACAGATGGCTGTTCAAATAGTTGTCTGTACAATGCTTGTACTTCAAATGGTATTTCTGATACTAATGAAGCGTGTGATCCCCAAAGTAGTCCGACGAAGTGCACGGACAAATGTAAAAATACGGGAGCAACTGTGACTGATGTGACGAGTTCTCTTGGCATGACCGTGGTGTTTTATAATGATAAACCAGTAACTGGCCAGATGTTCACCTCACTTTCTCTTGAAAATGACAAGTCTTTTACAAAAAATACTGTCTATTGCGTTGCTGTGTCTCGTGAAGTAAAAAGTACCAGTAATGTGCCCATTTACACGGGCTCTGGGGTCTACACCGCCCCAGAATGGCAAGACTATAATTGCCATGATACCATAATCGCTCTCGATTCTAGTTTTGATGCTGTCACATGGCAATTCAAGACAAAGAATGACGCTACCTTGTGTAAAGTGGCACAGGTAGATGTTGATCCCACAAGCGCGGTGGTGCGAGTGCTTGGTGATCCGCAAATGTCGCGTGTGCTGTACTCGGCCACACCGCGTGGAGCACCAGATAGCTGTGATATCAACGGACAGCGCTTGAATCCATACTCGTATAATTGGAGCTGGAGCACTGATTTCACAATAGTCGGAGAACTGGTTCAACCCAATGGCACTTCCGGTTCTGCTAATGTTGAACCTGGTTGTGGCAATTTTTTCACCGAGTATGGCGAAGACGCGGACTATGGGATTTGTACATACACGTCTGTAAGTTCGTGTTTAAAAGATGATGATTGTAATCGAGATGATGTGTGCGTGAGTACTGTCTGCACAAAAAGAACCTGTGCCAGTAATAGTGATTGTTATGAAGGCGGTATCTGTGATACGTCAACAAAATGTACTTATCCTGCCCCGGAAGTGTGTTCCTCTCTGTATTCTTGTGGACAGAAAGGAGAATGTACAAAACCAGCGCATAGCTTTTTAGATGTCAAATGTCTTAACAAAGGCCTTACTGCTTGTACTGTTTCGCCACAGACCGGTTGTTGTGGCAATGGAGAGCGCGAGCTTGGTGAAGACTGCGATGATGGTAACAATGTCGCAAGTGACGGTTGTAGCGCGACATGTCTTACAGAGGGTTTTAAATACAGCTGTGGTAATGGAATTCTTGATATCGTGCCTGGCAGTATTCGAGAAGAGTGTGATGATGGAAATAAATCGGATACTGACGCGTGTTCCTATAATGCAAGTGATTCAGATTCGTCTAATGATCCCGACGGCTATTGTATCAATCAAGGATCGAAAACTGATTCACTTATCGATCCCAACCAACTTGTTGAAGGTGTTGGTGTCAAACCAGGCGAGACCGAGAGCACTACCAAAGTAAATGCTATTGCTGAATCAAAAACAGGGAAAGCTGATTTCACGGTTGCCTGTGGCTACACGAGTGACAGCCAGTGTCAGGCATATAGTCCAGGCTCCGCGCTCGGAACAGATACCTGCTGTCACGCTCGACCAACCATAACGAGTAAATCCCCTGCGGATGATCCGAGTACATCGTCTGTTGATGAGAGTACTGATGTATGTCGAAACGCGGTCATTGTTGTGCAGTTTAGTGAAGCCATGGATATTAAAACTTTTCAAAATGGAATTGAGGTAAAGGGTGCATGGGCGAGTCAGAATCCAAATGATAGTTCTGATTGTACTGGTTTTGACACCCAAAGTCTTACTGACGCGACAACCATAACTCAACCACAACACTGGGTGCAACGCGCGTGGCACTGGATCACAGCGTTTTTCAGTAATATATTTCGAAGTGAAATTTCATCAGCCGCCTCCTCCACAACTTTTTGCCCCATTCAAGGCACAGTTACCTCGTCTGGTGATGACACATTGATTTTTACTCCGAGTCTCATATTTTTCAAAAATTTAGAATATAGTGTGACCATCGTGAGTCATACTGATTCGAGTACTGGTAAAAAGTTTGGTATTCAGTCCAAATTTGGCGTGACCATGACAGGAGATCAAACGTGGAAGTTTTGGACCGGTGATGAGGTGTGCGAAATTAACAAAGTGGATATTGAAGTGACCCCTGGAACACTGAAAAACGCTGGACCAAAATTCAAGACCTCGGATTTTTTTAACTGCACTAATACCTTAACAGAACCGAATGAGACACTATGTAAGGACGACAAAGAAGATACGGATTTGGAGGGCACCCAACATCATTACAAGGCATTTGCCAAGAATACAGGGCATGACGAAATTTTGGCCGCGTATTATTTTTGGATCAAGGATAAAGATCAGTTGGGAAATATTACATTGAATAAGGATACTCCTGGTTTTGACGTATTGTCTGGAAGTTATTCATACTCCAGCGAGCCTGTTATTCTTGGTTTTTGTGGTGATAACACAACCTCTTGTGTACATGGGGGGCCTGCCTGTAGTGATGGATCGATCTGCAAAAGCGTGGATGTGCAATCACTCTATACAACTCCAGTTCCTGACAACTTTGATACTTTTGTCGCGGTGCAGGCAGTGAGTAGCAACGTGGGTTTTTGTCCAAACACAACAACTCCCTGCGTGCCTGGCAACAGTTGCGTTGATGGCGCTACATGTCAGCGAAACCAATTTACTGAAACCATGGCAGTGACAAGTTTCATCTGCGAAAATCCATGGCCAAAGATTGAGGAGTTTCCATTTGAAGATGAAGATTATGATTATAAGACCTATTACTGCCGTGACTTTGGTCCAGATGGGGTAAAAGGTGATCTGCCAATGATCAAGGCAGTTGAAGTATCAGTTACACCCCCAATCAATCCCAATAAAGACGAGTTGCGGCAAGAATATCTATTCACATTTTATCCTGGATACTGCCATCTTCCTGATGATTCCATTACTCCACAGGATGAATCTCTTGAACTTGCTTCAGGAACGGGTTGTGCTATGGACGCTGATTGTAGCACTGATGAAGTGTGTGATCTCTATGGTTACTGTAGCATGAGCAAACAAGTCTGCGATGAAAGTAATCCTACGACTTGTCCCGCTGGCGAGACCTGCGTTATCACAGGAGACGCGGTTGGACTGCGAGTTTTTGAAAATACCTCACATTCTTCACCATTAAAGTGGTATCAATCCATGGGTCTAGAAGGGTCGCCTTCCTCTGCCTCACTCATTGATGGTTTCCAAACTATACAAGATTTTAATAGTACCTATATCAACACCGCGGTTGGGTATATTCCGTACGCGGATGATACGAGCACAGTGAAAAATGAGGCGATATTGAAAACTCGTATTGATACCACAACTCCTCAATCTTTTACCAATGTCTCTCTCCTTTCAGTTAATGCCGACTCAAATGAAGTGACAAGAAGTATCTACTCACAGCTTGTTGAAAATTTGAGGTTTGGAAAAGACTATGACAATTTTCGCTATTGCAACTACGATCACACAAGAGCGTGTAAAACTGACATGGATTGTTGGGAGGATGGTTATGATGAAGAGAAACTTTGTGACGCGGACAAGGACAAGATTCGGCGCGATCTCATTCGTATGGCTGACGGCGTTGATATGGTTGACTCAATCAATCTCTACAAGGCAAAGTTTGACACGTATCCTGTGCTTGCCGCTGGAACGTATCTTCAAAACAATACTCTGAGTGTCTGGCCATCATGGAAAGACACATTTCAGAGTGAGTTGAAAAAAGCTGGCGTGCCTGGTTTGCCTCTTGATTCACTGAACACTCTTTATGGTTGCGACGTGAACTCTGATCCAAAGACGTGTTGGGATGAAGAAAGCCGTGAGTTGTTTTGCCCAACGGCGTATTGGGCTTATGGGTATCGGTATGAAACACCTGAAAAGGCGAGTGTGTATTATAATCTTGAGATTGATCAGACATGGGCAGGGGTGAAGGTCAGTGACGAAGATCTCGCCGCTATGTGCACTCCGCAGAGCACGAGTGAAGGCGCTGATGTTGACGCTCGCGCGGATTATGATCTTGATGGATTGAGTAATGATATTGATACCTGTGACTATGTTCCAAATGGTATGACGTTGGCACAAAGTGATGTCAACATGAATAAGACATTGAATGAAGATGTTCTTGTTCGCGCGAATGGAGGAAGTCTTGATACGAGTGATTATGATAATGAATATTATGATCTTGGGAATAATCGCGATACGGATGTTGATGATATTGGAGATGCATGTGATCGCTGTTGGACGCCCACGACCGTGTTACCCGCGAAAAATTTGGATACTGGCCAGGATGATGACAAGGATGAGTATTGCTATGATGTTGATTCTGATGGTGGCACAACAGATTCAGATGATGTTTCAGGCACGGGTGACAACTGTCCACTGGCATATAATCCAACGCAATCAGATTATGACAAGGATGCCGAGGCGTTTGACGTCTGTCTCCGTGCGAAAACGCCATATTATATTGATGCTAATAGTGATGGGAACTATGACGCGGGTGAAACCTACTGTGGTGGTGATGCGTGCGATCTTGACGCGGACAATGACGGTTATTTGAAATATAACGACTGCCAAGAAACAGACACGTTTAGCGAGTGTCAGACCTATGTTCAGCAAGATTCGAGTTTATACACAATTACATTTGGAACCCCTCCTGATGAAATCTTAGATAAGGTTGGTGTGTGGATATTCCAAGGGAACACCATGTATACTCACAATCCGATCAGTTTTGCAGAAGAAGACGAAATGCGGCAGGATTATATTATGAAAACAGGATGGACTGAATACAAGACTTTCACTCTGAAGCCGGGTGATTACACGTTTCGTCTTCGTGGTACTTTGGAGAGCACAGAAACCTCTTTAATCGCAAAGTATTTTTTTGAACGAGGATCGATGGTACAGGTCTCAAATGATACTCAAGCAAAAATATATACCACCCCTGATCCTTCCAAATCCTGCGTTGAAAAGGAAACAAGTTGGGAAGGTGACAAAGGGCAATTGTGTCATGGAAAGAGCGACGAAGACTTGATTGGCGGATTTGTTACTTTTCAAGTCAAAGCGTTATATCCTGATCCAACCACTTCACGTTGTTCACAGTTTGTGAATCCTGACAGCATCGAGGTTTGTGATGGCGTGGATAACAACTGTGACGGATATTTTGATAAGAAACCGATTTATACATGTACGAAAACTGGTGTTTCCTGCGCGCCCACGAACCCGACTGCCTGTAATTCTGGCAATGACGGCGCCTGCGTTCTCACACGTTTGCGCAATCTCTGCGCTCCTGATACTGATGGAGATGGTTTCAGCGTTGAAGATGGTGACTGTGATGATAATGACGCGGCCGTGTATGCTGATTCTTCCGGGGAAACACATGGAAAGGGATCCTTGGATCCGGAAACGGCGACAGGTTACTGTTTTGATGCCAAGGATAATGATTGTGACAACAAGACTGATTCTGCTGATAATGACGACTGCAAGGATAGTGATAAAGATAAGTGGATAGACAGTCTTGACTGCAATGATAGTAACATCGCGATACATCCCGGAGCCGAAGAAATTTGTGATGATGTCAAGGACAACAATTGTGATGGTTCCTTTGATCTTGGCGCGACGGAATGTGCCTCATTGGTGGGGCAAGATATCACTAATTTTATGTATAAAATTTGCGATAGTGGTGATGATGATGGAGGAGAGAGTGATGATGGCTTCAGAATTGAGCTTGAAAATGACAACTCTGACACGAATAAGAACTATTATTCAACCATACATTCCGGGATATTGATAGACTGGAACAATACACCCTTTTGCACTGTTAAGACACAAAATAATTTCGAAGATCCAACTACTACGATACAGAGTGGGCGTTTTGTTTTGAGGATTTCAAGTAATGGCACTACCAGCGATTTAGCTGAAGATCCTTATGCTTTTTTTGACACTTATTTTTATAGCAAGGTAAATCTTGTGAAGAAAGATCCCACTGAATACTATATTTCAAAGAGCGTTTCGAATACTACTTTTGATTATTGTTTCAACCAAGACAAGGTGTCTGGAACTTTTATTGAACCTGACCAGCTTGAAGATCTCATAGATATAGTGAAAGAGTCAACGTACGTGAATATATCTGGTCCTTTATGTGCCGCGGAAAACTATAATTTACCTGGCGATACAGTTTTGCCTGGATATGTTGAATTCCTCATGGATGTTTTTCCATCTTCGCCCTAATAATTGGTGTGTCATTTATGTTATCAAGAAGAATTATTTTTAGCATTATTTTTTCCATAATGGTTTTGTTCGTGACTGTTGGATATTATTTTTTTTACACAAGAAGCGTGCCACAAGCGGAAGATCAAAGTCAGGGACAGGTGCTGTTTGGAGAATCTCCAGGAACAACATCCGAGTCTACACAATCAACACCTGAAGAATCAATAAACAGATCTGATTCTGACCATGATGGATTGAAAGAATATCTTGAACGTAAATACGGTTTTGACCCGAACAAAGCAGACTGGGGTATTGGCGAGCCTGATTCAGACAAAGATCGTATTCCAGACAGTCAGGAACGTGTCCTTTTTACTGATCCAAAAAATCGTGATACCGATTCCGACGGCGTTCCTGATTACATTGAAGTTGTCAGAGGCTTTAATCCACTTGATCAGTCTGATTTTGGGCCATCAAAGACGTTTGATACTGATGGCGATGGATTAAACGATGAAGACGAGGCGCAGTATGGAACTGATCCGGAGAATAAAGACACAGACGGCGATAGTTACGCAGATGGTGACGAGGTAGCGCATGGGTATAATCCATTGGGGAGCGGAAAATTGAGATGACGGTATCTCCTCACATGTAAATCTGGTATAATATCCTTATCTATAAATAATATTTTAACCGACGATTTCTATGTTTGAAGAAAAAAATCCGAATAAACCCGCGAGTGTTGAAGACATCTTCGCCGGACTTGATCAGAATCCGTCGATCGCACCACGGCCCGGTGTAAGACCAGCACCGGTGCCAGCATCCGGGACTTTTCGTCCCGCGTCCCCACCGTCACGACCCACCATAAGTACACCGACACCACAAGGAGTGATGTCAGTCCCACCCCCTATGGGAGTAGTACCTCACCAAGGTGGTATTGGGAAAAAGATTTTGATGATTTTGATTATAATACTCATACTCCTCATCTTTGGTATTGGCGGATGGTATGTATATGCTCGTTTTTTCGCGGGATCAGCATCTGAAATGACGGGAACCGAGGATGAGCCATCGCAAAAAGATACGAAAGAGGACATCAATTCTTCTCAAGGAGACAGTCAAACGTTGCCAGAGGATATACCTGCTGAAAATGAAGAAGAGCCTGAAAGCCAGCCCCTTTCAAGAGCTCAAGATACTGACGGTGATGGTTTGAACGATGAAGAAGAAACCACGCTTGGAACTGATTTTCGTCGTATTGATACGGACGGTGATGGATTATTTGACAAGGAAGAGGTGACAATTTATAAGACCAATCCTTTGAATCCGGATACTGATGGCGATTCATATGAAGACGGAGAAGAAGTAAAGAAACTCTACAATCCCAATGGGCCTGGTAAGTTGTTCGATGTTCCCAAAGAGTAGCGCGCGTGTTTCATAATGTGTTGTCTCTATGTCTTTTTTCACAAAACAAACCACTCAAAAATCACTCATCAAATCAGGAGATGAGGAGTACCTTGCTCGTCTCACTGTGAAGAGGATGCCAGATAAGTATTTACAGTTGAGTGGGAAAAAAAACGCTGGTGAACGCGGAAAGAGCAAAAAGTGGATTATAGTTTTAGTGGGAGTCATGTTGTTCGTGATTGGGAGTGTCGTCGCAGTATTGTTCCTCGCATCTCCACAGCAAGCCCTGAAACCAAAAACTGCTGGCTCAAAGGAGCCGAAAAAAAGTGGATTGGTAGTACAAAATGTCAATACCAACACCAATGCCTCGACGAACAGCAATGTGAATCTGAATACCAACAGTAGTATCAACACGAACGCGGCACCACCAGTGAATCAAAATCAAAACGTGAACGCGGTTCCTGTCAATATCAACGTGAATACCAATACCAGCACGCCGCCACCTTCGGAAAAAATTTTGATCCTGTTGGCGCCTGACGCTGATACTGATGGTTTATCCGATCGAGAGGAAGATCTGTATCTCACTCATCTTCGAACGAGTGATACAGATGGTGATGGGTTTGGTGATGGCGCGGAAGTGTTGCAGTTATATGATCCAGCGAGTGGTTCCGGAAAAAAATTACGAGACAGTAATGCTATAACAATTTATAAAGATACTAGGTCAAATGCCGAGTTTTTGTCACCGAAATCATGGAAACAAGCAGGAAGTGATCTGCCCATTTCTTTTCTTGATATCAGCGGTGCAAAAGTCACTTTTCTGAGCGTGGAATTGGGTACCATGAAGTTTGAAGAATGGTATAAAATCCAGCAAGGTGCGATTGAGTTCGCGTTACTTGTGCCTTACATGAAGGAAGGATTTGAAGGGTATCAGGCAAGTGATCAACTCATATATCTCCTTCAAGGCTCGAAAGTGTTTGTATTCAATTACGTGCTTGATTCCAGTAACACACTTCATTTTTTGACCACTTTTCGTATGATGATAAAAAGTTTTACAGTGACTCAAACGAGCTCATAGGTATGTATAGATTGTTTCTTGATTTTACGAAGGAGAAGAAAAATTACCATGTCAGCGGAACATGGCTGAAGAATTTTTTCAATAATATCCTTGGTTCCTTGCATTTTTCCGAAGGAAAAAGCTACAATCTGTCTGTAGCCTTTGTTGGATCAAAGAATATCCGGCGCGTGAATCACGTCTATCGCGATAAAGATGCAGTAACTGATGTTATCTCTGTAGCCGGGGAAAATGAGGATTTTCCAAGCAGAGATATAGAGAAAAGTATTGACCTTGGCGAGATCATTATTTGTTTTGAACAGACACAAAAACAGGCCAAAGAACACGGTGTTTCATGGCGAACGGAGCTTGAAAAATTACTCATACACGGTTTCCTTCATAATCAAGGGCATGACCACGAAAGAGACAATGAAGCAGGAGTGATGGAGTCCTTGGAAAGGAAATTGATGAGAAAATTTTAAAAAACAGGAGATACTTTTTGACTGCCAACCAGCAACTGTACAACTGGTATGTTATCCGCTTTACCTCGTTTCACGCGCTGGGGTATAATGTATCCATTAGTAGTACAGCAAAAAGAGAGGGAGATACAAAAATGTATTCACTCTGTCAGTTCCATAGTGCGATGTTTTTACAGCACGCGAGAGTGTGGTGTAAAAATCTAATTTTTTATCCATGGCAATTCAAGGAGAGTTAATCGTCGGTCTCGATATTGGCTCAACACAAATTCGTATGGTAGCTGCCCAACGGGGCAAGGAAGATGGTTCAGACAACAAACTCAATATCATCGCTTCAGCCGAAATTCCAGCTGAAGGCATAAATAAAGGAGTGATTACAAGTATTGAGGACGCGCAGACAAGTATAAGTAAGTGTCTGGAGAATTTGGAGCGAGTTGTTGGTAATCCGATTGAGCGGGCATGGGTTGGTATTTCTGGAAGTCATATAATCTGTCAGGAAAGTCGTGGTGTTGTCGCTGTATCACGAAGTGACGGCGAGATTCAGGACGATGATGTAGAACGAACCGTTGAGGCATCTCGGACCGTCGCGACTCCTTCAAATTATGAGATTTTACACGTGATTCCAAAGAGTTTTACGATTGACGGTCAGGCGAATATCAAAGACCCTGTTGGCATGACTGGTATCCGTTTGGAGGTAGACGCACTTATCATCCAGGGCTTAAGTTCTCATATCAAAAATCTCACTAAGTGCGTGTATCGTACTGGTCTAGATATAGAAGATCTTGTTTTGTCTATTCTCGCCGCTTCCCAAGCGGTTTTGATGAATCGCCAGAAAGAGCTTGGGGTGGTGGTGATTGACATTGGTGGAACGACAACAAGTATGATGGTGATGGAAGAGGGGGATGTTATCCACACCGCGGTATTACCCATTGGTTCTGATCACATCACTTCAGATATTGCCATTGGATTGAGAATTTCTATTGATGCCGCGGAAAAGATTAAACTCAAATTTGGCACTGCTGTTTCCCGTGACATTGATAAACGTGAAATGATTAATTTTGATGAGATTGATCTGCTCGAGGAAGGAGAGATTCCGCGGAAGTATATCGCGGAAATTATCGAGGCACGCGTGGAAGAGATTTTTAAGAAGGTGGATTTGGAATTGGATCGAGTCAACCGAAGTGGTATGCTACCAGCTGGGGCGGTGCTGATTGGCGGTGGAGCGAAACTCCACGGTTTGGTGGAATCAGCCAAAAGACGTCTGCGATTACCAGTGACACTTGGGTACCCTCAAAATATTATCACATCAGTAGATAAATCCCAGGACCCATCGTACTTGACTGCTGTTGGTTTGATTGTATGGGGGAATCAGATTATGAAACAACGTCGCAGTACAAGGTTTTCTGTTGCTCGGTTTAAAAGTGTTGCAGAAGTTGGAGACAAGATGAGGAAATGGATCCGTTCGTTGATACCATAATGTGATGTTTGCAATAGGATTTAATTGAATCTGCTTGACTTTCTCCTTTGTGTTGCTAATATGAGGGGACATGAAACGGAAAATTTTTAACCACTTCCATTACATAAAATGTTCTTATGCCCGAAATTAAACCCGAAATAGAAACGTTTGCCAAAATTAAAGCTATTGGGGTTGGCGGTGGTGGTAATGCTGCTATCAATCGAATGATCCAGGGAAAGGTCAAGGGGGTTGAGTTTATTACTGTGAATACGGACATGCAGGCCCTCTACCACTCACTCGCGCCGATGAAACTGCATATTGGCAGGACTGTTACTCGTGGACTTGGTGCTGGCATGGATCCTGATATGGGACGTAAAGCGGCAGAAGAGAACCAAAATGAGATCCGGGACTCACTCAAAGGTGCGGATATGGTATTTATTACGTGTGGACTTGGTGGAGGTACAGGAAGTGGTGCTTCTCCCATAGTGGCTGAATTGGCCAAAGATGTGGGAGCTTTGACTGTTGCGGTTGTGACTAAGCCGTTTGCGTTTGAGGGAGCTCAACGACGTGCTATTGCAGAAAAGGCGCATGCAGATTTGAAAAGCAAAGTGGACACTATTATTACCATACCGAATGATCGGTTACTTCAGATTATTGATAAAAAAACTTTACTGCTTGACGCGTTTGCCGTGGCTGATGAGGTGCTTCGTCAGGGAGTTCAAGGGATTTCAGAGATTATTACCACGCCAGGATTGATCAATGTAGATTTTGCTGATGTCAAAGCAATTATGAAAGACGCTGGATCAGCGCTCATGGGAATTGGTACCGCCTCCGGTGAAAATCGCGCGATTGAAGCCGCGAAAAAAGCTATCTCAAGTCCGCTCCTTGAGCTTTCTATTGATGGCGCAAAGGGAATACTTTTCACGATCAGCGGCAGTAGTACTCTTTCCATGTTTGAGGTCAATGAGGCCGCGAAGGTGATTACCGGTACCTCGGATCCTGATGCTCGAGTGATTTTTGGCGCGGTGATTGATGACAATATGGGGGATGAGCTCAAGGTAACAGTGGTGGCAACTGGTTTTAGCAAAGAACACAAGAAAATGGCTGAACCGATCATCACTGCCTCGGCCTATCAGGCTTCAAAAGGAGTGTCAATGAGATCAGAAATTAAAGATGAGAATGCTATCTTAGAGGAACGCGCGAAGAAGAAAAAATTTTTTGAGGATGTGCTTTCCAAAAAAGAAGAAAAGAAGTCAGAAGGTGATGAGGATGAGGATCTTGAAATTCCAGCTTTTATTCGAAAGAAGATGATGTAGAGAGAAATAATCGTAAATTTTTTGAATCTTTAAGGCGTTTTTCACTCTTTTTAGAAAATAGAGGAAATTCTGTTGTTTGCCCTCCTTTATAAGGGGGTAGTTAGGAGGTTTATGAATGGAAAAAAATTAGAAGAACTTTCAGAAAAACAACTGTTGATGGAAATTTACAAAATTTCACGACGTACCAGACGATATATGGTATTTCAGACAGTGCTTTCGGTCATCAAGTTACTTTTTATTGTCGTGCCAATAATTTTCGCGCTGATTTTCATTCCTCCACTTATTCGAGAGTTCGTACCCAAACTTCAGAATACTATGAAGTCATTTCAGCCTCCAACACTCCCTTGAGTAATGTCTCAAGATTAAAGAAAGTTTTGTATGAAAGATATCATCAATCAACTGAACACACTCCGCGACCGCGTCACCACGGTCCGGGGTTTACTTTGACCTTACAAAACTGGAACAGGAGTTGCGAGACCTAGAGAAGAAAACCGAGTCTCCGACCATGTGGAATGATCAGGATGAGGCTCTAAGAATCACTCAAAGAGTTGCCACGATCAAAAAAGAACTTGATCAGTGGGAACAGCTCACGTCTGATGTGAATGACCTTATCGCGATTGCTTCCATTGAGGAAGAGGATCAAACCGTCAATCTGCGGAGTGAAATTGAGAAACGCTATCAAGATTTGCTGGAACAATTTGAAAAAGTGGAGTATATGATGATGTTTTGTGGCAGTTATGATAGAAATGACGCGGTAGTAGCGCTTCATGCCGGCACCGGTGGCACTGACGCGCAAGACTGGACAGAGATTCTGCTCCGTATGTATCTCCGGTACGCTGAAAAAAAGGGTTTTCGCACCGAGATTATTTCCATCAATTGCGGCAATGAAGCTGGAATCAAGAAAGTCGTTTTTGAGGTGCAGGGTAGAAATGCCTATGGATATTTTAAGTCAGAAGCAGGAGTTCATCGGCTCGTGCGTATTTCTCCATTTGATGCCGAGGCCATGCGTCATACCTCTTTCGCGCTCGTTGAGATACTCCCAGATCTTGGCGAGCTGGAAGATATCAAAATCAAGCCCGAGGATTTGAAGATCGAAGTTTTCCGAGCAAGCGGACATGGGGGACAGAGTGTTAACACGACAGATTCTGCCGTGCGTGTCACTCATATTCCCACTGGTCTTGTGAACATTTGCATGAATGAACGTTCACAGTATCAGAACAAACGCCGCGCGATTCGACATTTAAAAAACAAACTGCACGCTTACTACGAGCTCGAGAAAGAAGAGGAAAAAAAGAAACTTCGCGGCGAATTTTCTTCAATTGCCTGGGGGAATCAGATCCGATCCTATGTTATTCATCCGTATAAAATGGTCAAAGATCATCGCACGAACTATGAGACAAGTGACGTTGAATCCGTACTCAACGGTGATATTTCTGCTTTTATAGAAGCCTACATGAAGATGAAGGTGGAGGAGCGGGCTGGGAAATGATAGTGAGTCGCGTAGTGTGAAAGGTCAGTATATGCTTAAACTCAACAAACAGCTTATTCAGACACTGTGTAAACAGTATGGCATGTATCCTTCGTCAAAATTGGGGCAAAATTTTCTCATTGACTCCAGGGTTCTTCAGCATATTTTGAAGGTGGCTGATATTCAGCCGAACGATTTAGTTTTAGAAATTGGCGCAGGATTTGGTACCTTGAGTGTTGAAATGGCGCTTCTCGCAAAAAAAGTCGTAGCTGTCGAGTTTGACCGCCGTCTCTGCGACGGCTTACAGCATATTTTTCTCGGCAAAGAGAATGTTGAGATCATCTGCGCGGATATTTTAAAACTCGACAATAAACATCTCGCGGAGAGATTAGATCTGATAGGGCAAGGGAGTGCTGACTATCAGGTTATCGCGAATATTCCATATCACATCACCGCGCCAATTTTGAAAAAATTTTTGGAGGAAGAACCCAAACCACGACGCATGCTGATTCTCGCGCAATATGAGGTAGCTCAACGTATTACCGCCAAGCCTGGTGCGATGAGCGTCTTGGCAATATCAGCGCAGTTGTTGAGTAAGCCGCGTCTTGTCACGAAAATTTCAAAGACAAGTTTTTGGCCGCAACCAGAAGTTGACTCAGCTCTCATGGATATGTCGGATATTCTCACCAACACCGAGGTGGAAAATCGTATTGGTGTCCCTCTTCAGACATTTTTCAAACTGGTGAAGATAGGTTTTTCATCTCGACGTAAAATCCTGGCGAATAATCTCGAAAGTGGCTATCAGGTCCAGAAGTTGGAAGCATTGGATTGGCTCACACAGTGTGCTCTGCTTCCGAAAATTCGAGCTCAAGAATTAGGTGTTGAAGAGTGGGCACGACTTGCTCGACATTTGGTTGCGGTTTCATAGTGTGATGTCTATATAGTGTGAAAGGTCAGTAGGTCAAGAAAAAAACAGGGAGCAGAATGATCCCTGTTTTTATTATGTTAGAATCGTGCACCCAGTCGTAGGAACGGCGCGTAGCTAATATCCTCCCAGCTCACATTTGGACCCCGGTGGAAATTGACAACATGACCTGTTTTGTTGGTTTCAATGTTCCCGGGTCCCACATCGAACCGGTGATATGTGCCAGCAAAACCAATGCCAAATATACCCCGGTAAGGATAACTATCAAAGAGCAGAACACCCATGAAAATATCCCCACCAAAACCCATAGAAAAACCGCTGTTGCTTACTGCCTGTCGAGTAGTTTGGTCATCCACAAAAGTGAAACCAAGACTGGTGGCAAAGCCGAACTCCCACAGAAATGAACCCTTCCGTCCTTGGGAATGAATGCCAAACAAGATGTTTGCGTCCTGTTCCGTTGTTTCTGAAAGCAATCGGCTCACAACACTTGGTGAGTACTGACTGCCACCAACATCAACACGGACAGCTGGAGATTGATACCACGCGTATTTGAATCCAGCGAAGGCAGAAAATTCCTTTTCTGGATCTACTTCTAGCACTGCCACACTGGAGAACCGATTGTTTTTTACGGGAATAATCTCGGTTGGTGAGATTGCTTCTCCGGAGAGAAAAGTATACTCGCCATCAATACGCAGGAAGTAGCCGTCTTGATGCACTGGAATGTGCAGGACGGTTCCTGTGGACCAGAAGTTTCCATTTCGTTTCTCTTCAAGAGGTGTCAATGGCAGACGTGCTGAAAACTCGAGCAGGAGCTGGTCGTGTTTGAGAGTTAACTCTGGGCGCAGTATGAGAAAGGTGGGGAGATAAAAACTGTAGGATTCACCACCTTCCACGTTTATGCCAGAGTCAAAGATAAAAATTTCCGCGTCACCACCAATACTCCCATTTTCCATGGAAAATTTCATGCCAGACATGAGAACAGCAGAACAAATAAGCCCCAGTAGACCTAAATTTTTCATTTCACCCTCCTTGTTTGAGTTGTTTATATGATGGGACTGTTGCCGAATGTCATTTTGTCTCGAAATTTCGAAAATTTCGCTCCAAAAGCACATTCGGCAACAGTCCCATGATTGCAAAAATTTTACGATAAGTCAAACACGTGTATTAGTCAAGTACATATTGCACTCTTTCAGTGAATAAGTTTCTTCAATATATTGAACTGGGGTCTTAAGTTTAATTCCCCAGTGTGGTCTTTTTGTATTATGCCAGAGAAGGTGTTCCATAAG
>ORJL010676036.1_pt1 | contig 31209 bp, 21 predicted proteins | sample 1779941 | NCBI WGS metagenome assembly ORJL01 (sample SAMEA104232317, study PRJEB22302) | groundwater metagenome | biome: forest; feature: aquifer; material: groundwater | place: USA | collected 2011-08-07 | depth 5.8 m | reverse complement strand
CTCGCTCCTCGCCCCTCGCCCCTCGCCCCTCGCCCCTCGCCCCTCGCCCTTCGCTCCTCGCCAAACGGAGGCCTCCATGCACGCGGCCCTGCTCTTCGTCGCCCTCGTCCTCGCGCAGACGCCCCAGGAGGACGTGGCGCATCGGGCGAAGCAACTCTACGAACAGGGGAAGTACGCCGACGCGGAGGAGATCCTCTCCAAGGAACTCGCGTCGTCGCCGACGGACGCGTCGCTCCTCGCGGGCGTCGCCGCCTGCCAGGTGCAGGAGAAGAAGTACCTCGAGGCGATCGCGACCTGGCAGCGGCTCCGCGACGCCGGCGCCGACCCGTTCATGGGCGACCCGCGCGCGATGGTCACGCAGATGCTGAACGACGTCATGGTGACAGGAGACCCGGAGCGGAAGATCGCCGTCTTCGGCGCCTTCCAGGACGCCTTCGCGACCCACCCGTGGCGCGACGCCCTCGACGGGCAGCTCCTCGAGGCGTACGCGAAGAAGATGGATGACGCGAAGGTCGAGGCGATCGAGAAGCGCCTCTTCGACCGGAAGGATGTCCCCGCCGCGGCATACCTTTCTGCCGGGATCGCCTACCTCGCCGCCGACGTACGGCTGCCGAAGGCGCTCGAGTTCATGGAAAAGGGAGTCGACCTCTTCGCGAACGAAAAGGTCCCGGAAGGGGACGCCCTCGCGAAGGAGACGCACGACGCGAACCTGTCCGAGTACCGCAGCTACCTTGCGTTCGCGTACTCTCGGAACGGCATTCTCGATCCTCCGAAGAACCGCCTCGCGGCGGAGGAGGAGGGGGAGGCGCCGGTGTTCGAGGACGTCACCCAGGCGGCGGGGCTCACCGGCTGCGGCGCCTCGCGCGTGGCCGTGGGCGACTACGACGCCGACGGCTTCGACGACCTCCTCTTCCAGGGCGCGCTCTGGCACAACGACGGGAAGGGGCGCTTCGCGAACGTCTCGAAGGAGGCGGGGCTCGACGGCGTCGTCGGCGCCGGGGCGCTCTGGGCCGACTACGACGGCGACGGGCGGCTCGACATCCTGGTGACAAACGCGCCGCGGTGCCGCCTCTTCCGCCAGGCTGAGGCGGGGAAGTTCGTCGACGTGACGGAGAAGGCGGGCCTTGCCGTCGACCTGCCTGCCGTCCCGGAGGGGGCCGCGTGGTTCGACGCGGACGGCGACGGGCGCCCGGACCTCTACCTCGCGTGCTACGAGTCGACGACGGAGATGGGGAAGCCGAACCGCGACTATTTCTTCCACAACCTCGGCAACGGCGCGTTCGAGGAGGTGACCGAGAAGGCCGGGATGCTCGAGGTGCCGACGTGCTGCGGCCGCGGCGTCGCGTGCTGCGACTACGACGACGACGGCCGCGCGGACGTGTTCGTCGTGAACTACCGCCTGAACCCCGACTTCCTCTTCCAGAACCTCGGCGGCCTGCGATTCAAGAACGTGGGGAAGGAGACAGGTGCGGAGGGACACGGCGTCACGAAGGACGGGATCACGTTCTTCGGCCACGGCATCGGCGCGGCGTGGGGGGACCTCGACAACGACGGCGACTTCGACGTCGTCGTCGGAAACCTCGCGCACCCGCGGTACATCGCGTTCAGCGAGAAGACGCGGATCTTCCGCAACACGGGGAAGGAGGGTGGGCACACGTTCGAGGACGTGTTTCCCGCGAGCGGCGTGGAGTACGAGGAGACGCACTCGGACGCCTCGCTCGCCGACGTCGACAACGACGGCGACCTCGACCTCTATCTCACGTCGATCTACCGCGAGCGGCCGAGCTTCCTCTACCGGAACGACGGCGGGATGAAGTTCAAGAAGGTGACGTGGAAGTCGCGCACGATCTCCTTCAACGGGTGGGGAAGCGCGTGGCTGGACTACGACAACGACGGCGACCTGGACCTGCTGGTCGCGGGGAATGGGCAGGTGAGACTCCTTCGAAATGGCGTGACGGGGCGGGCGTGGTTGGAGGTCGAGCCGCGCGCCTCGAAGACGCACCGCACGGTCTTCGGCACGCGCGTGACGATCCGCGCGGGAGAGGCGGCCCAGGTGCGCGAGGTGGTCGGCGGCCGCGGCACGACGTCGCAGGACGCGGCCTATGCGCACTTCGGCCTCGGAGCGTACGATGGCACAGTCGACCTCGAGGTCCGCTTTCCGTGGGGCGCGACGAGCACGGTGAAGGGCGCGAAGGCGGGGCAGCGGATCGTCGTCGACGAGGAGTAGGGCGATGGAGCTGGCCGCGGTCCGCGGAGTCGTGCGAGGCATCGCGAAGGCGATCCCCTCGGCCGCGCCCGCCGTGGAGGAAGCCCTCCGCGCCGGCGAGGCGCGGCTGGAGGCGCCGGTGAACACGCTCCTCGGACGGATCTCGCGAGGGGAGCCGGGGCGGACGAGGACCCTGCTGACGCTTCCCGAGCACGAGGTCGCGGAGATCGTCGCCGACGCCGTGGGACGGATGGACGCAGCGGGGCGGACGCGCGTCGAGGCGGCCTTCGCCGACGGCGCGCGAGGGCTCGACGCGGCGCTTGCCGAGATCTCCTCCTCGACGCAGGTGCGCCACACGCTCCTCACGCACGTCTGCTCGAGACTCGGCGAGGGGAAGGTCCTCTCGCCCGGTGACCGCGTCGCCTCGCGGTACGAGATCGTCGAGCTGGTTGGGATCGGCGGGATGGGGATCGTCTACCGCGCGCGCGACACGGCACGCGGCGCCGACGTGGCGCTCAAGACGCTCCGCGCCGAGCTCGCGCGGGAGGCCGCCTGCGTGCGGCGCTTCACGGAGTCGGCGAAGCTCGGGATGTCGCTCGAGCACAAGGGAATCCCCCGCGTCCTCGACGTCGGCGCGGAGGGGGACGTCCCCTTCCTCGCGATGGAGTGGGTGGAGGGGCCGACGCTCCGCGCCTGGCTCGTCGAGCGAGGGAAGCTCACCTGGGCCGAGGCGTGGCCGATCGTCGAGGGGTTCCTCGCGGCGCTCGCCTACGCGCACGCAAAGGGGGTCCTCCACCTCGACGTGAAGCCGGAGAACATCCTGCTGCCGAAGCCCGACGTGCCGAAGCTGTGCGACTTCGACCTCGCGCGCGTGCTCGCGAAGCCGGGCGGTCTTTCGCTCCTCGCCGGCGCGGGGACGCCGGACTACATGGCGCCCGAACAACGATACGGAGGCACGGTCGACCGCCGCGCGGACGTCTACGCCTCGGGCGTGATGATCTACGAGTTGCTCGCGGGAAGGCTCCCGGGACGGAGGAGCCCGACGCTCCACGTCGGCTTCGGCATCGCGGCGGCAATCTCGGTCGCCGTGGAGCAGGCGATCGACGAGGAGCCCTCGGAGCGGCCTCCGAACGCGGGGGCGCTCCTGCAGCTCTTGACGCCGTCGGCCGCGTCGCGGACGGCGATCCACCGGGCGGCGGAGGCGCCTCCTCCGGAGGTGCGCGGCCTGACGCGCGGCGGGCGGAACCGGCATGGGTACCACGAATATGAAAACGACAAGGACGGTTCGACCCTCGTCTGGATCCCCGGGGGGGAGTTCGTGATGGGGGCCGCCGACACGTCCTGGCGTCCGCACCGCGTGCGGCTCGACGGGCACTTCCTCGGCAAGTTCGAGGTGACGATCGAGCAGTTCCGGAGGTTCGCCCTCGAGACCGGATCGATGCCGCCGAACCAGCCGGAGGAGGGGGGGGGGTACCCGCGCTACTCCGAAGACCTGCGATACGCGAACCATCCCGTCGTCGGCGTGAGTTGGATGACGGCGGTGAAGTACTGCCAGTGGGCCGGGCTTCGCCTCCCGACGGAGGCGGAGTGGGAACGGGCCGCGGGGTGGGACGAGCGCGAGGGGAGCGCGCGGCGGTTCCCGTGGGGAGAGGACGGCCCGACGGCGCGGCGCGCGGTGAGCGGGAGGAAGCAGGGGGAGGGGAGATACACCGAGGAGGTCGACTCGACGCCGGACAGCGCGAGCCCGTGCGGCGCGATGGACATGGCGGGGAACGTGTGGGAGTGGTGCGGCGACTGGTACGATGAAACCTACTACGACGCGTGCCAGGATGGCGAGGCGAACCCGAAAGGCGCGGACGGCGGCACGCGGAAGTCGCTCCGCGGCGGGTCGTGGCACTTCTCGACGAGCTGGCTGCGCGTGTGCGACCGCCATGGCCTGGACCCCGTGCGCGCGTACCCGATCGTCGGCTTCCGCGTCGCGCGGGGCCTCGTCTAGTCCCGCAACGCAAAGCCCCGAAGGGGCGCAATGAAAGAGCCCAGGCCGAAGCTACTCCTCTACCACATTTCTTGCCGTTTGGAGACCTTGTTCCGACCCGGTTCAATGCGCGTAAGCCGGCTAGGCCCGGCGAGTTGATCGCGTTTCGTGCATGTGTAGTTTTCCCGGACTTGTAGACCTGGGGGTGGTACGACTTCCCCCGCGGCCGGTTGCCGGGCGGGCCGCCAGGGGGTGATTCGTGACAACGCAACTTCTGAACGCCCGTTCGTGGGCGATGAACGAATTCGGCGCGGCAGAGCTCGGCGATCTCCGTCGGACACGTGCCCTGGTCGATGTGGCGGGCCGGCTCGCCGACGGTCAGGGGGGAACCTTGTCTCGCGCCGTACTGGAACTCGCACCGCTCAAGCGCGCGTATCGTCTGTTCGGGGAGCCGGACGTGACGGGCGAGGCGATTTTGGATCCGCACATTCAGCGCACGAGGTGCGCGCAGACGGTTGGCGGCCATTTCCTCTACCTCGCGAGTCGCAGCGATGGGCGGCTGTGACGGTGGAAATGGGAAGGCCGGTGGAAGGAGCCCAGTGCACGTTCGTGGGAGATCGCGAGTCCGACATCTACGAGACCTACACGCGATGTGTCGGGAATGGCTGGGGCTTCATCGTGCGAGCCAAGGAGAATCGTGCCCTGGTGGGCACGAAGGTCCATCTGTTCGATGCCGTCGCCTCGGCGCCCCTCAGTGGGATTCGCACCATCGAGTTGCGGGCTCAGTCCGCCCGGCCGGGACGTGAGGCAGTGGCTGCGCGGGTGGCGACTCTCGAGATACGCGCGACAACCGTGACACCACGCCCGCCAAATCGTCCGGGAACGAAGCTGGAGCCGGTGACACCCCATGTGGTCGAGGGCAGGGAGATCAACGCTCCCGTCGGGGTCAAACCTCTTCATTGGATCCTGAATACGACCTGGCCCTGCAACACGCTCGAAGAGATCACGCGGGTGATGCAGACCTACGCCTCGAGGTGGCTCCTCGAGGAGTATCACAAGGCTCTGAAGACCGGGGCGGGAGTCGAGGACATTCAGCTCTCGACCTACGCGCGGGTGACGGCCCTCTTCGCCGTGCTCGCTGTGGTCGCGGTACGGCTCGTGAACATGAAGTTGCTGGCGACGACAGCACCGGAGGAGCCGGTGCCACACGGCGCCATCGCACCCGAGGTCCTCGAAGTCCTCGCCGTGAAGTCGCGCAGGCCGAAGCGGGACTGGACGTGGCGCAGCCTGATCATTGCCATCGCACGGCTGGGGGGATTCCTCGGGCGCAAGTCCGACGGCATGCCGGGCTGGATCACCATCTGGCGTGGCTGGCGCAGGCTCATGGATATGGTTCACGGCTACCTCCTGCGCGAGGAAGATGTGGGTAAGGAGTAGGGCTGCGCCCTGGGCTTTTTCATTGCGCCCCTTCGGGGCTGTCCTGGAGGATGGCGTGGGGGAATCGGGAGGCACGATGCGAATGATGGCGTGGGTGCTGCTCGCGGCGGCGTGTGCGTGCGGGGAGGACGCCTTCCGGCAGGAGGTCTCCACGCGCGTCCCGCACGGGCCCGTGAAGTGCGTACGGGCCGACGCTCGCGGCGCGATCGCCTGGTGCGACGACGGGACCTTCCTCTTCGACGGCAAGGACTGGACGCCCATCAATGCCGAGAGGACCGCGCCGCAGCCCGCGCCTGAGGAGGTCCCCGATCGATGCCCCCTCCGCGAGACGACGGTCGCAGTGGAGGTCGGCGACGCGGTGTGGGTCGGCGGCCCCGACGGCGCGGCGTGGAACGACGGGAGGCGCTGGCACTACCGTGCCGGCCCGCGCTGGCTCCCCGACGACCGCGTGAACGACATCTCGATCGCCGACGACGGCAGCGCCTGGATCGCGACCGAGGGGGGCCTCGCGCACCTCGAGTTTCGGGAGATGACCCTCTCCAAGAAGGCCGCCTTCTTCGAGAAGCAGGTCCGCGACCGACACGTCCGGTACGGCCTCGTCGCAGGCTGCGGCCTCGCGAGGCCCGGCGACCTCTCCACGTTCTTCCCCGATTCGAGCGACAACGACGGCCTCTGGACCGGCATGTACCTCGCCGCGGAGTCGTTCCGCTTCGCCGTCACGAAGGACGAGGAGGCCCGCCGCTTCGCCGACGAGTCGTTCGAGGCGATGGAGCGGCTCGAAACGTACACCGGCATCCCCGGCTTCCCCGCGCGGTCGTACCTGAAGAAGGGGGAGCCGGTCCCCGGCGGGGAGTGGCACCCCTCCGCGGACGGCGAGTGGATGTGGAAGGGGGACACGTCGAGCGACGAGATCGTCGGCCACTTCTTCGGGTACTCGGTCTACTACGACCTCTGCGCCGACGAGGCGCACAAGGAACGCGTCCGCGCCCTCGCGGGGCGGATCATGGACCACATCATCGACCACGGGTACTACCTGATCGACCTCGACGGAAAGCCGACCGACTGGGGGAAGTGGGCGCCGAAGTGGCTTTCGAGCCTCACGGGAGGGTTCTTCGCGCGCGGGCTGCAGTCGCTCGAGGTCCTCTCGCACCTCAAGGCCGCGTACCACATCACGGGGAACGAGCGGTACCAGCGCGCGTACCTGGACCTGATCGAGAAGCACGGCTACGCGCGGAACACGGTGAACCAGAAGATCGACATCCCGCGCGTGACGAACCACTCCGACGACGAGCTGGCCTTCCTCTCGTACTATCCGCTCCTCGCGTACGAGGACGACGAGGACCTGCGCGCGACCTACCTCAAGTCGATCGAGCGGAGCTGGCGGATCGAGGAGCCGGAGCACTGCCCGCTGTGGGATTTCATCTACGCGAGCGCGGTCGACGAGCCCCCCTCGTTCGCTGCGGCGAGGCGTTCGCTCCGCGAGATCCCGCTCGATCTCATCGAGTGGCGCGTGACGAACAGCCGTCGCGCCGACGTGAAGAAGGCGACCTTCAACGGCCGCCACGACGAGCCGCAGGCGACGAAGGCGCTCCCGTTCGACGAGCGGCCGACGTCGATCTGGAACGGCAACCCGTACAAGCTCGACTCGAACGACGGCGGAAACGGCGAGGACGCGGCGACCTTCTGGCTGCTCCCCTACTGGATGGGGAGGCGCCACGGGTTCGTCGAGTAGACGCAGATGAGCCTTCCTCCCGCTGTTCCTCTTGATTCCCTTGCGCGACGGGGGAGGCCACGCTAGAACGCCCGCGCGAGCATCTGCGCCGCTGCCGTCTCCCCGTCCTCTCCTTCGCGGAGCGACTGTGCCGTCCCCCAGCGACAGTGCCATCGGCCCCGGAGCGGAGGGCCGCGCTCGCCTCCTGCGCCCGGCCGCCGAGCTGATCGCCATCTCCTTCGTCGCCCTCTTCCAGGAGCTCACGCTCATCCGGTGGCTTGCCACCGAGGTCCGCGTCCTCGCCTACTTTCCCAACCTCGTCCTCATCAGCGCGTTCCTCGGACTGGGGATCGGATCGCTCGCCGCGGCTCGCCGATCGCTGCTGTGGCTCTGGCCCGTGGGCATCGTGAGCCTCGCAGCGGCCGCATGCGCGATGGGCCGCGTCGCCTTCACCCAGGAGTCGGAGACCGAGCACCTCTGGCTCCTCTACTACGATCTCCCAAAGAGTGCGCCCGTATTTCACGGCGTTCGCCTGCCGATCGTCGCCCTCTTCGTGCTGACCGCGATCACCTTCATCCCGCTCGGGCAACAGGTCGCCGCGCGTCTCAAGACCTTCCGCGCCCACTCGAAGCCGCTCTGGGGCTACTCGTTCGACATCTCGGGCTCGCTGCTCGGCGTGATCGGCTTCGCGATCGTGTGCTTCCTGCAGACGACGCCTACCGTGTGGTTCCTCGTCATGCTCGGCATCGCCGCCGTCTGGTTCCTTCCGCTGCGCTGGCTCCGCTGGCTCTACTTGATCGGCGCTGCGGCAACCCTGCTCCTCGTCCACCGCGCGGAGCGGGCGGCGTGCTACAGCCCGTACTACGCCCTCGACTACCGGATCGATCGCTCCACCTCGGAGATGGAGGTGCTGGCCAACGGCGCGCTCCACCAGATCGCCCTGCCCATGCAACGATCCGCTCCTTCGAAGTCGCGATTCGCCGCCATCGCGCGAGAGGGCTACCATCTCCCGTATCGCCTGCTCGGACGCCCGCCGCGCAAGGCGCTCGTGCTCGGGGCCGGGACCGGCAACGACGTCTCGACCCTCCTCGACGAGGGCGCCGCCCAGGTCGACGCCGTGGAGATCGACCCGGTGATCCTCGAGCTCGGCAGGTCCCATCACCCGGATGGCCCCTACGCGTCGCCCCGGGTGCGCACCTTCAACACCGACGCGCGCTACTTCCTCGACCGCAGCACCGAGAAGTACGACGTCATCGTGTTCGGCACGCTCGACTCCATGACGCGCCTGTCGGCCCTGACGAACGTGCGGCTGGACAACTTCGTCTACACGGCCGAGTGCATCTCGGCGGCGCGCGACCACCTCACGCCGGACGGCGGCATGATCATGTACTTCATGGTCTCCACCGAGTTCATCCACGAGCACATCAGCGCCATCCTGGCTCGCGCCTTCGGCCAGCCCCCCATCACGGTCGAGCAGTACTACAACCTCTTCAATCACATCTACCTGTCGGGTCCGGCCTTCTCCCGGATTCAGCCATCGGACACCGCGGAGGTGAACAAGCTGCAGGCGATCCTGCGAGACGCGACGGTCCCGACCGACGACTGGCCCTACCTGTACCTCGAGGAGCCCGGCCTGAGCGCGTTCTACCTCTCGCTCATGGCGATCCTGGCCGGAATCGCCGTCCTGGGCGTGGGACTGTCCACGGGGTGGCTGCTCCGGGGCCCCTCCCAGTGGAAACGAATGGACCTGGAGATGTTCCTCTTCGGACTCGCCTTCCTCCTGATGGAGAGCAAGTGCGTCACGCAGATCAACCTCGTCTGGGGCGCCACGTGGCTGGCGAGCGCCGTGGTCTTTGCCTCGGTGCTGGCGATGATCCTGCTCTCGACCCTGCTTTGCCAGTGGAGGCCCGTGTCCGTGAGGGTGGCCTTCGTCCCGCTCATCGCGACGCTTGTCCTGAACTACCTCGTCCCGACCCACTGGCTCCTCGGAGGCCCGCCGTTCGCGCGTCTCGGGCTCTCCGTGCTCTTCGTGGGGGCCCCCATCTTCTTCGCATCCACCTGCTTCGCCCTTCGCTTCGGCGGGCGCGCCGAGGTGGAGCTTGCGTTCGGTTGGAACCTGCTGGGCGCGGTCTTCGGCGGGCTCCTGGAGTTCTTCGCGATGATGATCGGGCTGAAGGCCTTCTCGCTCGTCGCCGCGCTCGCCTACATGGGGGCGTTCATGCTCTTCGTGCGGTCCGAGGAGCGGATCGCCGGGTCGAACCGCTGAACGAACGCCGACAGGAGACGCCTAAGTCCTGCTCCGAGCGAGCGTCCTTACGCTTTCCTGCAGGAGGGACGAGGCGTATACTCCCCGCCTTCTGTCGGGTGCGAGAACTTCCAGCCATGAGTTCCGTCGAGAGCAGCCAGGGCGTCGCCCCCACACTTCCCGTCCCCATCGCGACGTGGGCCCTCGAGCAGGACGTCTCCTTCAACCTGGACGAGGTCCGCGCGGCCGTGCGCGACGCGCAGCGGGACCCCCGTCTCGCAGAGTATCTCGCCGCCCATCCCTCCATCGCGTGCATCGACCAGGGCATCCACACGCCTCGCACCCTCGCCGCGCGCGCATCGTTCGTCGTCAGACTGCTCCCCGAAGAGAGGGCCAAGAACATCGTCGTCATCGGGCACCGCTTCCTGCCATTCCAGCGGTTCGGGGACGACGCAGGCGAGGTCATCCTGCGCACGGCCGACGGGGAAGAGTCCAGCGCGGACGCGACCTGGGTCGCCTTCGAGACCGCGCTCGCCGCGGGTTCTCTCCTCGAGGAGAGCGTCTCGTGGAAACCCACACCAGCCGGACGAGCAGATGTGAACGCAATCGACCTGAGCGGAAGCTGCCTCGGCGGTTGCCTCCCGGCGGAGCTGGAAGTCCGCTGCATCGACTTCGACGGCAGAATCTACGCCATCGCACCGCACACGCCCGCGACGACGAAACAGTGGCGCGAGGCGAGGGACCGCTTCGGCGCCGAGCTGCTCCGCGTGATCCAGACCCCGCCGCCAGGGCCCGTCTTCGCCGCGCGGCAGATGCTCCATGTCGTCGCGGCCTGCCTGGAGAAGGGGGGCGCACAGCCCGTCGGGCCGCTCGGGCCGCTCCTGACGCAGGTGCCCGCAGTCCAGGTCGGCCAGGTCGACGGCCGGCCGGCCTTCTACCTCCAAGGCGCGACCACAGCCCCCAAGGAGGGCCCGGCGGCTCGAAGCGACTCGCCCATCGCCGCCCAGCTCGAGAAGTTCCTGCATGTCGCCGCGCAGAGGATCAAGGGCGGCGCCCATGCGACCGCCCCGCTGTCGGAGCTCTCCTGGGACTCCGATCGCCTGGTCGTCTCCGCCCACACCCGCGACACCTGGTACTGGACCTACGAGACCTCGATCTCCCTCTCCAACCTGAAGGAGGGGCTGGGATTTCTGTGCCAGTGCGACCAGTTCCGTGCGAAGGAGGTCTGCAAGCACGGCCTCGTCCTCCTGCGCGAGACGATCAGCCTCCTGAGGCAGCCGGGCGACTCCTTTGCCGAGCGGATCCGGCACGACCTCGCGCGGCCCGATTGGTCGCGCGCGCTGGAGAAGATCGCGAGGCTCGCCGGGCCGGCGCGGCCCCGGGATGCGCGCACGGAGGAGCGCGTGACGTGGCGCATCCAGGCGCGTGGGCCCAGCCTCTCCGTGCAGCCGTATGTCCAGAAGGTCGGCGCCAACGGCGCCTGGACGCGGGGCCGCGTCGCCGATGCCGACCGGATCGCCCGCGGGCAGGAGCCCTCCGCGACCTCCCAAGACGTCGAAACGGTCCGCGCCGGGATGTGGCACGGGTCCGCGATGCGCCAGTTCCGCGGAGGCGACCTCAACACCTTCGAGGTCCTCCTCCGCCTCATGGGCCATCCGCTCCTCTTCTGGGGCGAGGAGATCGACCGACCGTTGCGCGTGGAGCAGGCCGAGCTCCGCCTGGCGTTCGTCGCGAGCGAGACGGGGGAGTGCGTTCCGGTCGCCTCCGTGGAGGGCGTGCCCCTGGACGACCCGATGCTCTGGTGGGGAGTGGAGGGCGGGGTCGTCGTCGATGCGCGCGACCGGGGCCGAGTCCTGCTGGCCCCCGCAAGCCGGGAGGCCCTCGCGCTCTTGAGCGTCCTCGCCGAGCGGAAGCTCTCCTTCCCGGAGGAGGCGCGCGCGGAGTTGATCGAACGCCTCCCCGCGATCGAGGCGATCCTCCCCGTCGACCTCCCCGCCGAGCTGGCTGGGGACGAGGTCCCCTGCGACCCGACGATCCGCCTGCGGCTCGCGCCCGAGGCCCCCTCGGGGCTCACCGCGACGATGCGGGTGCGGCCCCTGGCGGGAGGGGCGATCGTCGCGCCGGGGTCGCCTCCCGAGCGCATCTCCGACCAGCAAGCTGGCCCTGCCAGCGTAGCAGGAGCGAAGCGCGTCTACGTGCGTCGAAACCTCGCCGACGAGGTCGCGCGCGCGAGGGCGGCCGCAGAGGCGATCGGCCTCCCCGCGGAGACGGAGCCGTGGACGTGGCGGTTCGCATCCGACGACGATGCGCTCGACTTCGTCGCGAGGCTGCAGGAGGCGCCGCCGCAAGGCGTCGCCGTCGAGTGGGCGGAAGACGCGCGGAAGATGCGCGTCACGCGCGAGGCGACGCCGAAGGACCTCCGCGTCTCCGTCCAGGACGCTCAGGACTGGTTCGGGATCGAGGGGGATCTGGACGTCGACGGCGCCAGCGTGTCCCTTGCGGCGGTGATCGACGCGCTGCGCTCGGGGAGGCGATATGTCCGGGTGACGGGCGGAATGTGGGTGCGGATCACGGGCGTGTTCCGCGAGCGGCTGCGGGAGATGGCGGACCTCCTGCAGGTCGACCACGGGAAGCTGACGGTCGGAATCGCGACGGCGCCACTCCTGCGGGAGGCGGTGAAGGAGACGGGGCTTCTGAAGGCGTGCGCCTCGTGGAACGCGTTCCTGAAGCGGTTCGACCACGCGATGGAGCTCGAGCCCGATCCGCCGAAGGGCTTTCGCGCGGAGCTGCGGCCCTACCAGCTCGAGGGGTACCGCTGGCTCGCGCGCCTCGCGGCGTGGGGCGTAGGAGGGGTTCTCGCGGACGACATGGGCCTCGGCAAGACGGTGCAGGGGCTCGCGCTGCTCGTCGACCGCGCGAAGGAGGGCCCCGCGCTCGTCGTCGCACCGACGTCGGTCTCCTCCAACTGGGTCGCGGAGACGCGGAGGTTCGCGCCGGCGCTCAATCCGATCCTCTATCGCGAGACGGATCGCGACGAGGAGGCGGCCTCGTTCGCGAAGGGGGACCTCGTCGTGGTGAGCTACGCGATGGCGCTTCGCGACGTGGAGCGGCTTGCGAAGATCCCGTGGGGGACGCTCGTGCTGGACGAGGCGCAGTTCGTGAAGAACAGCCAGACGAAGACGGCGCAGGCGATCCGTCGGATCGCGGCGAAGTGGCGCCTGGCGATGACGGGGACGCCGATCGAGAACCACCTTGGCGACCTGTGGAGCCTGTTCCGTGCGGTCTCGCCGGGGGTGTTCGGGAGTTGGGAGCGGTTCCGGGAGAGGTTTGCGGCGCCGATCGAGCGGGACAAGGACGCGAAGCGGCGCGAGGCGCTCGCGCGGATGGTGCGGCCGTTCGTGCTCAGGCGGACGAAGGACGAGGTCCTGCGCGAGCTGCCCGCGCGGACGGAGGTGCGGCTCGACGCGGAGCTGTCCGCGGGGGAGCGGAAGCTGTACGACCAGGCGCGGATCGCGGCGCTTGCGTCGCTCGCCTCCCCGACTGGCAAGGCCAGCTCGCTGGAGGGAGGGGAGGACCCGCGGTTCCGGGTGCTGGCGGCGCTCACGCGGCTGAGGCAGCTTGCGTGCCATCCGAGGCTGGCGATACCTGACGCGCCGGCCGACTCTGCGAAACTGACGCTCTTCCTGGAGACGGTGGAGGAGCTGCGCGAAGAGGGGCATCGGGCCTTGGTGTTCAGCCAGTTCACCTCGCTCCTCGCGATCGTGCGGGAGGCGCTCGACGCGAAGGGGATCCCGTACCGCTACCTCGACGGGTCGACGCCGGCGGCGAAGCGGGACGAGGAGGTGGCGTCGTTCCAGCACGGGGAGGGGGACCTGTTCCTGATCTCGCTCAAGGCGGGGGGGACGGGGCTCAACCTGACGGCGGCGGACTACGTGATCCACCTGGACCCATGGTGGAACCCTGCGGTGGAGGACCAGGCGACGAACCGGGCGCACCGGATCGGCCAGACGCGGCCGGTGACGGTGTACCGCCTGGTGGCGCAGGGGACGATCGAGGAGAAGATCCTCGCGCTGCACGCCTCGAAGCGCGACCTCGTCAAGGGGGTGCTCGACGGCACCGACCGCGCGGCGAAGCTCTCGACGGAGGAGCTGATCGCCCTTATGCGCGAGGGGTAGACATGGAGTAGCGCCCGCAAGGGCGCTGTGGACTGACGCCCGCCAGGGCGTCCGTCAGCGGCCCGCAGCCCGGGTACCCGGAGGCAGGCATGGCCGGACCAAGGCCAATGGTCACGACATATCGCGAGGACAAACTCTACCCGCGGATCGTGCGGGCCGTCGCGGGCATCCTCGAGCAAAGCAAGTTCGTCGCCCCCGTGGACGTGTTCGTGCGCATGGAGATGCTGACGCCTGAGCGCCTTCTCGACTGGCGTCGCGGCCGCGTGCCCTACCTCGAGCGGGTCATTCGTTGCAACCCGACCCGCCTCTCCCGTCTCCTCCGCATCCTGCGATTCCACGCCCACGATCTCTGTCTCGTTCCCTCGTGGACGGCGTACATGCGCTGGGGCAAGGGACCGAAGCAGCGGCTGCGATTCACGAAGACGGGCGACCTGAGGCTCGAGGAGGCGTACGCAACGCACCTCGTGTGGCCCGGCAAGAGGTCCTTCCCCCATCTCCCGCTCCTCGGTTCCCCCCAACGGCCGTGACCAGGAGGAACTCCGCGTTGTCCGTCGGGCCGCCGGAGACTAGAATGAACGCGAGTTCAATCGGCCGGAGGCACCCTTGGCGAAGAAGATCGAACAGTCCATCGACCTCTGGAACGTGCTACACGAAGTCGATGTGCGTGCGGGCAGGCGCAAGGCCGTGACCGTCATCGCGAAGGTCGACAACGGTTCCACCTGCACCGTCCTGCCGAAGCGTCTCTCCGACGAATTGCATCTCCTGCCGCGTGGCAAGGTCTGGGTGCGGTACGTGGACGGCCGCCGTGCCCTTCGGCCGATGGTTGGAGGGCTTTGCATCCGAATCCCTGGGATGCGGGGTCGCCTCATCACCACGGATGCGCTGGTGGAGCCGGGGCGCGACACCGTCCTCCTCGGTTGCGAGGAGATGGAGCGCATGGACCTGATCGCTGACCGCCGCGCGGGCGTCCTCCGTCCCCGCCCGGGCACGGAGAAGGGGATCACCGCCGAGGTGGAGTAGGCGATCGGGTCAGCACGACGCCCGAGCCCCGCGCGCGCTACTTCCCGCCGTTCGTGCGGATGCGGGCGAGGAGGGGCTTCCAGCGCGGGTCCCCGACGAGCGGCGTGAGGTCGGTGTCCTTCTCCATCATGTCGGGGTCGGAGAGGCCGGCGTCCGCCGCTTTCGACAGCAGGTCGAACGCATCGTCGCGGAGGCGCGCGGACTCCGCCGCCTCGATCGGTTTCGCCGGTCCCTTCGGCCCGTCCTTCCCGGCGCTCGCCTGCGCGCGGATGCACGCGAGGTTGTACCGCGCGGTCGCGAGGACCGTCCGGACCTCCGGTATCGCGAGCTTCGCGCGGCGGTCCTCGTCGGTCAAGGGCGCCCACTCCTTCTCGAGGAGATCGAGTCCGGCAGCGTACGCCTTCCCGGCCTCCGCGTATTCGCCCTTCGTCGTCAGCTCCTCTCCCTTCGCGAGGAACTCCGCGAGCCGATCGCTCCCCTTCGATGCGTCCCGCGCGAGTCGCGACTCCTGGAGCTGCGCGGAGATCGTCGCGTCCCCCGGGTGGCGCGCGAGGGCCGCCTCGAGCCCGGCGATCGACTCGTCCACGCGCCCCAGCTCGCGAAGCACCGCCCCCCGGCCCGCGAGCGCGTAGATCTCCTCCGGCTCCAGCGCGATCGCCTTGTCGTACGACGCGAGCGCCGCCTCGAGCTCCGCCTTCGCCGGCTGACCCGTGTGACGCGCCCACTGCCAGAGCATGAGGTGGACCGCGCCCGATCTCCAGCTTGCTGTCGCGTTCTGGGGAGCCCCCTTCTCCGCCCGGGCGAATGCGGCCAGTGCCTTCGCGAACTCGTCGCGCGGGTCCTTGTCCGCGAACCCCTGGGCCTCCCCCACCTCGTCGTGGAGCATCCCCAGGTCGATCGCCGCCGACCAGAAGAGCGGATTCGCGGCGAGCGCACGCTCGTACCCCTCCACCGCGCGGCCGACGTCCGCGGAGGCGTCTTCGCCTCGGGCCATCCGCCACGCGATCCGCGTGTGCAGTGCGTCGGCGCGGTTCGAGAGGACCTCCGCCCGGTTCGGATCGATCGCGATCGCGCGGTCGAAGGCGGCGAGCGCGGCCTCGACCTCGACGCCCGGGTCCTTCCCGGCCCGCGCGGCCCTCTCGGCGCGCCACGCGTGCGCCAGGCCGAGGTTCGACGCGGCCTCCACCGAGCTCGGCTCCGTCTGCAGTACCCGCCCGAACGCAGCGATCGCCTGATCCCAGTCCGCCGACGGATCCCCTCCCCGCGCCTGCGCGTGGCTTCCTCGCTGAAGGTAGACGAGCCCGAGGTTCGTCTCCGCCTGGTGGAACTGCGGGTCCACCTGCGCCGCGCGCCGGTATCCCTCCTCGGCCCGCGCGAACTCCGCGGCCGGGTCGCCGCCGCGGAGGATCTCCCACTTCGCCAGTGCGTGGTGGACCATCGCCTCGTTCCCGATCGCGATCGGGTAGTCCGGTCGCAACCCGATCGCGCGCGCGTAGACCTCGAGCGCCTTCTTCAGGGGCTCCGTCGGGTCCTCCCCTCGCGTCATCCGCCACTCGCCGTCGAGGAGCAGGACATAGCCCGACTCCTGCAGCGCGTACTCGTCGCGGGGGGCGATGGCGACGGCCCGCGTCGACGCCTCCGCTGCCTTCGCGAGGGCCGACTCCGGGGCCTTGCCCCGCCGCTCGAGCGCGTCGACCTCCGAGCACCAGACGTGCGACTCCCCGTCCCACACGTCCGCGCGCCGGGGGTCGATGGCGGCCGCCTGGTCGAGCGACGCGAGCGCCGATCGCCTCCCTTCGGAGCCGTCCTCGCCGCGCGCCTCGGCCGCGTCGGAGAGGTGCCAGTCGGCCATTCCGAGCCCCAGGAGGTGCGGCAGGTGGCCGCGGTCCGCGTCGTGCCCCTTCGCGTACCAGCGGCGGGCCGCCTCGGTGTCGTCGCGCGCGAGCGCGGTCCCGGCGAGCGCGGAGTACGCCTCCTCGAGGTATCGGTCGGAGGCGATCGCGCGCGTGAGGTCCGCCTCCGCCTCCTTCCAGTCGCGCCGGAGGAACGCGGCGAGGCCACGGGCGACGAACCCGCGCGCCCCCTCGAGCGATCCGGCCGCCTCGGACAGGTCCGAGAGGGCGCCGTCGCGGAGGGGCTCGAGGTCGCGGATCCCGGCGTACTCCGCCTGCGCGGCGGCGCTCAGCGGGCGCGCGCTCCCTGCGGGGTCGATGAACATCGAGAGGGTGCGCTCCTCCTTCGCGGCCTCGTACGCCTGGGCGCGCAGGACGCCTCGTTCGTAGAGGGCGAGCGGCAGGAGGGCGCGGCTCCCCTCGGAGGCGCCGGGCGCGCGGGCGAGTCCGACGGCCCGGTCCTGCGCCGCCAGCGCGTCCTGCTCGCGTCCCATCGCGCGCGCCATCCTCCCCTCGTAGTACCAGGGCTCCGCGAGGGCGGGTGCGAGGGCCTTGAGGCGGGCGACCGGATCGGCGAGGCGCGCGGCGTGGTGCGAGGCGCCCTCCATGTCCCCGATCGCCCTCCGCGCGAGCGCCGCGTCGACGAGCGTCTCGCCCGAGAGGGACAGCTCGACGAGCAGCTCGCGTTCCCGGCTCGCGGAGCGCCACGCGCCCGCGCCCGCCGCTCCCGACGCGAGCACGAGCGCGACGAGCAGCGACGCGACGAGCGGCTGCCTCCGTGCCCGCCGGGCAAGGCGGCCGAGGAGGCCCACAGGCCGCGCGCGCACAGGTTCGTGCCGCATCCAGCGGGCGAGGTCGTCGGCGAGGTCGGCCGCGGTCGCGTACCTCCCCGCCGGTTCGAGCGAGAGGCACTTGAGCGCGATCGTCTCGAGGTCGCGCGGGATGTCGGGGCGGAGCTGCCGCGGCGGGACGACGGCGCCGGCGAGGATGGCCTGGAGCGTCTTGACGGGCGCCTGGCTCGCGTGCGGCGGCACCCCCGTGAGCATCTCGTAGAGGACGCCTCCCAGCGCGTAGACGTCGGATCGCGCATCGACAGAGTCGACCTCGCCGGAAGCCTGCTCGGGCGACATGTAGGCGAGGGTCCCCATGACCTGGCCTTCGCTGCTCAGCCGCTCCTCGGCGCGGACGTCGTGCGCGAGGCCGAAGTCGGTCACCTGCGGCTCGCCGTCCGCGCGGAGGAGGATGTTCCCGGGCTTGATGTCGCGATGGATGATCCCGCGCTCGTGGGCGAAGTGGATCGCGCGGGCGACCTTCTCGACGAGCCGCGCGGCCTCGGGGGGCGGAAGGGTGCGCTCGCGCAGCACGCGGGAGAGGGGCTGGCCGGTGACGCACTCCATTGCGAAGTACGCTTGGCCGTCCTGCTCGTCGAGGTCGTAGACGGCGACGATGTTCGGGTGCTTCCCCATGCGCGCCACGGCGGCCGCCTCCCGGCGGAAGCGGGCCAGGGCCTCCGCAGAGGCATGGGCGCCGGCGTGGAGGAGCTTCACCGCGCAGATCGTGCCGAGCTTCTCGTGCCGCGCGCGGTGGACGACTCCCATCCCGCCCTGGCCGAGGATGTCGAGGAGGAGGTAGGGGCCGAGGCGACGCGGCGCGGCGGCGGGCGGCGGGGAGCCGCCGAGGGAGACGGTCTCGGCGTGGGCGGCCGCGGTCGAGGAGTCGGCGTGCTGGAAGGGCCAGCCTGCTGGGCCGTCGGTGGCTGGGGTGAGGGGCATGGTCGGCGGCTGGGCGCGGGCGCGATCGAGGAGCGCGCGCACGCGATCGACGGGGAGGCCCAGACGAGCGGCGATGGCCTCCGTCGACGGCTCCTCGCCGGGGCGACTGTGGAGCAGCTCCTCCGCATGCGCTGCGGCGTCGGCGGGCAACTCGCCCGACCGGAGCGCGATGGCGATCGCCGCGCGCCAGTCGTTCGTCGGGGACGTGGACACGATGGACTGCCTCCCCACCCGATCGCGGCCGCCCCGCGCGGCCGCGAGCCCGCGAATGGTACGGGATCCGCGGCGACGCGACAATCCCGGAGGAGGGAGATCCGTTCGGCGGAGGAGATGATCGCGCTCATGCGCGAATGTGATCGTTTTCGTTCAGCTATTCCGCTCCATCCGGTACTCTCCCTCCTGCTGCCGGGACAGACGAGGTCCACCGTGGATGACTTCCGACCCGACCCCTACAGCCCCTGCCCGTGCGGCAGCGGCAAGAAGTACAAGTTCTGCTGCCGCGCCCCGGATCGCCGCGACATGCGGACCTTCCCCGCCTCCCTCGGCGCCGAAGTCGACGGCAAGCCCATCATCGTCGCCGATCTCGCCGAGGGGGAAGCCCTCCAGGAGCGAGGCCTCCGCGCCATGCACGCCGGGCGCTACGAGGAGGCCACCCGCCTTTTCGAGGCCTCCATCCGCTGCGCCGAGTTCGTCCCGAATCCTCACAACAACCTCGCCCTCATGCGGTACGTAACGGGCGACCTCGCGGGGGCTCGACGGGAGGCGGAGCTTGTGGCGCAGTCGCTCGACCCCGAAAACCTCTTCGCCCTTGGCCTCCTCGTGCAGTTCGACCTCTTCGAGGGCAGGCGCGACGAGGCGCGCAGAATCGCGGAACGCATGGTGCCGCTCCCGTTGCGGACGGAGTACTTCGCGGTCAGAAAGGCGGAGGCGTTCGCCCGGCTCCGGTGGCACGAGCGGGTCCTGGACACGGTATCGGAGGGGCTGACGATCGCCGAAGAGCAGGCGCCGACGCTCGCCTGGTTCGCCGGCGTCGCCCTCGCGAACCTGGGGCGCTACGCGGAGGCCGCGGAGCGCCTCCGGGGCGTCCCCGGGTCAAGTCCCCGGGCGGATCGAGCGAAGCGGTACCTCTCCCTGCTCGAACGCAACCTCGGTCCCGGCTCGCTCGGCGGCGACTGGCCGTACCTCGTCATGGCGGAGTGGATCTCCCCGGGGCTTGTCGATCGCGCGAGGCGCGAGGATCGGGTCCGCCGCGCGCCGGGGATGGTCGATGCCGTTCGCGCCTCCCTCGAGGACGACCCTGACAACGACGATGCGATCGACATGCTCGAGAAAATCGACACCGAGGAGGCCCGCGCGCTCCTGCGGCTCATCGCCCACGGCACGTTTGGGACGGACCGGTTCCGCCTGGCGGCCCTCGCGGCGCTCCGTGAGCTGGGTGAAGGGGACGGCCCCCAGGCGTTCTGGACGCAAGGCGAATGGCGCGAGACGGGCATCCACAGCATGGAGCTCACCGAGGAAGCCGCAACGCCCCTCCCCGAGGAGATGCGGGACGAGATGAGGCAGATGCTGGAGGCAATGCACGCCCGAGACCTTCCCAGGGCGGAAGGGATCGGCCGCGACCTCTTGGCCCGCGCCCCACAGGCGCTCTCCGTCCTCTCGAACCTCGGGTCGACCGTATGGAACCTGGGGAAGGAAGAGGAAGCCGAGAGGTGCATCTTGAAGGCGCTCGAGATCGACCCCTCCTACCTGATCGCGAGGGCGGCGCTGGTCGAGATGCGCCTGCAGCAGAAGCGGGTCGACGACGCCTGTCGTCTCGTGCGCGAGGTCGTGCTGCCTTCGCGCGTCCATCCTGCGGCCTACGCCCAGTACCTCCACGCCGTGGCGCTCCTCGCGCTCGAACAGGACGACCTGGAGGGGTACGAGCACGCGGCCGAATGGGTGAAGAAGCTTGCCCCCGATTCCGTGGGCGCTCGCGATCTCGAGAAGGGAGCCAGGGTCAGCCGCTTCGCCATGCGGTATCTCCGCCGGCGCGAGCCGATGCGGCGGAGGCTGCTCCCGCCCGACCCCTCGCACATGGATTGCCTCGAGAGGCACACTCGATCGGACCTGTTCGAGGCCGCCGGGTGGATCGGCCTCGACGGCGTGTCGGCCCTGCCGAAACATCCACTGGCGCGCGAGGTGTCGCGGGCCGTCCTCGAGTCCCCGACGCTCGACGACCTGGTTTCCGCCGGGACCGTCCTCCAGCGGACGGCCCTCCTTGCACTGCTCGACCGGGGAGGGAGGATGCCGTTCGTGGAGTTCACGCGCAACTTCGGGGCGGCGGAATCGGAGAACTCGCCGCTCTCGCGGTGGGGCCGCCTCGCGCTCGTCGCGGAGGGCACGATCGGCGGCGAGGAGGTCGTCGTCGTGCCGGTCGAGCTGCGAGGGCCCCTGCGCGACGCGCTTGCCGCGCGGGCGGCGCGAGTTGGCGCGCGCTGAGCAAGGCTCCTGGCGGCTGGTCCTACGAGTGACCCTGCATCCGCTGCCGGAGCCGCTTCTTGGGCAGCGTCACCTCGCTCACTTCCTCGCCGCGGCCGCCTGGCGTCGCGCGACGGGGCGCTTGTACCGTTCGTCCTTGGTGAGGGCCTTCGCGTGCTCGCGGCGGACGACCCCCATGAACTCCTCGAGGCGGTCGTAGAGTCGCTTCGGCTTCCGCGGCGCGTGCTTCGCGAGGGCATAGGCGGTGAGGATCGGCAGCGCGACCGTCGAGTCGACGTAGCAGACCACGGTGTCGGGGAGCTTGTCGGGGTCGACCTTGCCCCACGAGACGGCCTCGCTCGGCGTCGCGCCGGAGAGGCCGCCGGTGTCGGGGCGCGCGTCGGTGACCTGGAGGAAGTAGTCGTGCCCCTTCTCGGGGATGCCGAGGACCTCCTGGATCTGCGGCTCGGTCTGGAGGACGAAGTTCTTCGGAGAGCCGCCTCCGAGGATGAAGATGCCGCTCTTCCCGCCGGAGCGCTTCGCGCCGAGGACGATCGACGCGGTCTCGTTCACGTCGGCTGCGATGTCGAGAAGGAGGCCGTTCCCGTCGAGGTCTTCGGCGGCGATGTTCATGCCGATGGAGGAGTCGCCGGGGCTCGAGGTGTAGATCGGCACGCCGTACTCGTAGGCGCAGGCGAGGAGAGAGCGGCGTTTGGCGCCGAGGGCCTTCTCACGCTCGCGGACGTACTTGCCGCAGAGGTAGTGGAACTTCGCGGTGGACATGCGGCCCTGGAACTCGGGCAGGCGGATGATGCGGCGGTAGAACTCGTCGGTGTCGAGGAGGACGGAGTAGTCGAAGAAAATGTCGTAGATGCGGATGACGGACTCTTCGCGGAGGATGCGGTCGTCGATCTGGTGGGTACCGACGTGGAGGGTATGACCGATGGCGAAGTGGGTGTCGTGGTAGACGTTCGCGCCGGTGGAGACGATCCAGTCGACGAAGCCCGCCTCGATCAGCGGGATGATGGCGCTCATCCCGAGGCCTGCCGGAGTGAGCGCACCCGTGAGGGACATGCCGATGGTGACGTCGGGGTCGAGCATCTTCTCGGTGAGGAGGCGGCACGCCTCGCGGAGTCGGGCGCCGTTGTACGCGAGGAAGGTCTCCTCGACGAGCTCGACGAGGGATGTCTTCGAAGTGATCGGCGGCGGGGCGATCTCCTTCCCGCGCAGGTAGCGGCTCTTCTTCGGCATGGGCGTCTCCTCGCGACAGGGCGCGCCAAGGTAGCGGAGGGGGCAGGCGATTGCAACGAGGAGATTGGGGTGCATGACCGATCCTGCAACGCTCTGCCGCCCGCTTCGCGGGCTTTGAGCCGGATGCTTGGACTCGTCCCCGTGGGCTGACGCCCACGGCTATTCCGTGCCGCCCGCTCCGCGGGCTGGAGCCAGGACCGCTCGGCGGGCTGGAGCCAAGCCCGCGGAGCGGGCGGCAGGCAATAGCCTGCGGCGTCAGCCGCAGGTCTTGGACGCCCGATGACGACATCTAGCCCGCGCAGCGGGCGTCAGAGCGCTTCCAGGATGATTCGCAGGAGCAATCGTGCACCCATGGGGCGACGCGGGAGGGGTGTCTTCCATGCGCGGAAGATCAGACGAGACCCTCACGGCGGAGGAATTGGACCAGGGGCAGCGTCTTGAACTTGGGGTCGTCCGCCCAGGTGAGACAAGCTACGGGGTTGACAGCCATCCCCCGCTCGGCCAGTTCGAAGAGGCATGGCGGCACCCATGCGGCCAAAATTTCGTCAATGCCCCTCCCTCCGAGGGCTGCCGCCTCATCGATCTCGTACCAGATCCATGTGTCCCAGCCCGGCGTGTCCAGCACGTCAAAGAACCCGTGGGACTCGCACATCGATAGGCCGTCCGCCAGTTGGACATCGAAGCGCAGGAACAAGAGCTTGCCCACGACCGCACGCCGTCTCGCAGGACGCGATACTGCAGGGCGAGCGGCATCTCGCCGAGGTCGTGCACGTCGAAGCGGTCTTCCACCACGTGGAACCGCCGCGCAAGGGACTCCTGCAGGCCGGCCAGCAGCGTCTCGCGCGTCACGGCCGGGAGTCCTTCCGTGAACCGCACCGCGAGGTCCCAGTCGCTCTCGCTGCGAGCCTGTCCGCGCGCACGGCTGCCGAACAGGTAGGCAAGCTCGACGGGACCCGCTGCGCACCACTCGCGAATCGCCGACCGCATGTCCTCGGCAATGGCTGTCGCCATGAGTTCCCCTCGGACCTGCAACGCATCATACGACGAGTCGATGGAGGGGACAAGCCGCGCTCCGCCTCCGCCGCCCCCGTCACGGCGTCAGCGGCTCCTCGTTCTCCCTCGGGGACAGGCCGCGGTTGATGAGGCGGAGGAACTGCTCCATCTCGGCTGGGAGGTCGCGCGGGTCCGTGACCCCCTCGCGAAGGATGTCCGAAAAGACCGCGCCCCGGATGTCGCGGGTCTTGTAGAGAGCCGCGCGGAACGCCTCCAGCGACATCCCGAACTTTGCGGCCACCTCCGCGTGAGGCATCTTCCCCGCCGACGTCGAATGCGAGTCCCACGTCCAGATGCTCCGCAGCCGCGGCTCTCCCGCGAGCCGGCGCCTCATCTCCTTTTGCATCCGGTTCCAGACATCGCTCGCCCACTCGAGGTCGAAACGGTCGTCGATGGGCTCCGCGATGGCCGACTCCGCAACCTGCTGAAGCGGCTCACCCCTCCGGTACGACTCATGCTCTTCCTGCTGCGCGACGAAGAGGCGCAGACACGCCTTCAGCCAGAAGCGGAACTTCCCCTGGCTCGCGTCGTACCCGGCCAGGTACGCACCCTGGATGAAGCGGAGCATGAACTCCTGCGTGAGGTCCTCGGTCCGATCGCGGGGAGTCCCGCGCTTCCGCAGCGTCCGGGCGACAGGCCGATGGTACCGCTCCACGAGTTGGCGACGCGCTTCCATCCCCTTCTCATCCGGTCTCGACGCCGTGAGGACGAGCCCGAGGATCGTCGACACGCCGCCGAGCGAGGGGTCCTCCGAGCCCATGCCACTCCCTCCACTTCGCGGAATTCCCGCCGCGATCGTAGCAACTCCTGATCCCACAGAGTAGTGCGGATGTTCCGGAATTCCACCCAATCCGTCGAATCTCAACTGAATAGATCTATGGAGGGCAAGTGATGCCCGTGGAATCGCGAGTGGGCCGCCCTCCGGAGCTTTCCAAGGTCTTGCAACCGCATGCAGGGGGCGGTGCACAAGGACCGCAACTCCGCGGGGTACAAGGCCGTCTTCCCGAACGGCCTCGATGCGGTGACGAAGCTGCGCGGGGAGGCCGAGTCCCACGAGTCCGCGCGGATCAGGGGCGCGCTCGCCCGCCACTTCCCCAGGCTGCAGGCCGCCTACGCGGGCGAGCTGGAGCGGCTGGAGACCTCGACGAACGAGTCCGAGCGGGCGTGGAAGCAGGCCGAGGCCCGCGCGACCGAGGCCTTCGCCGAGGAGGTCGAGGAGCGCCGGCGCCTGACCGAGGCGATGCAGAAGAGCGAGGGCGCGCTGCAGACCCTCTTCCCCGGGCAGAAGGGGCGCGTGAGGTCGTTCTTCCGGAAGAAGGCGACGAGCGCCGAGGAGACCCCGGCGACCACGCCGACCCCGACGACGCCTCCCGCGCACGCGTAGGCGCACGGCACGGGGCCTCGGGTTCTCCCCCCGAGGCCCCCTGACGCTGCCGATGTCGGGTTGACGCGCCGGACCGGGCAGTGGTACGCTGCCGGGCGCCGGCCTGATAGGGATGGAGCGATGGACGAGCCCAAAGGAAACGGCGACCTCGTTGCGCAGATGTGGTCCATGGTCCAGGAGCTTCGCAAGGATGGGGCGAGGCTGGAGGAACTGGTCGTCGTGCATCACCAGATGCTCGCCGACATGCAGACGTGGCACATGGAGTCGAGGGAGGAACATCGCGAGGTGACCGCGACGCTGAAGGTGATCCAGCAGCAAATCGCCACCCTCAATGCTAACCAGACAAGACACGAAGCTCTTCTCACGAAGCACGAGACATTCCTCGCAAAGCACGAAGCACTTCTCGCCAAGCACGACGTGGTCATCGACGGGATTCTCGAGGGCACCCGCGGCTTGGCCAGCATGATGCAGACCCTCGCCGTGACGATGAAGGGGTTCGAGAACCGCGTCCAGACGCTCGAAGCCAGGCAGTAGCCCGCATGCGTACACGAGCGGATCGCGCATGAAGCGCGTCGCCCCCTCGACCGAGGTCGTCCGCATCCGCGTCTCCCCCGCGGCCGAGAAGGCCGTGCGAGGCGGACATCCGTGGGTCTACGCCGACGCCGTGCGCGAGACGAGCCGCGAGGGGGCCTGCGGAGACGTCGCAGCCATCTACGATCGGCACGACCGACTCCTCGCCCTCGGCCTCTACGACCCCGACTCGCCCATCCGCGTGCGCGTCGTCCATCGAGGCAAGGCCATTCCGATCGATGCCGCTTTCTGGAAGGCGAAGTTGGGCGAAGCCCTCGCGCGGCGCGAGGGTGTCTTCGACGAGCAGACCACCGGAGGCCGCCTCGTCCACGGCGAATCTGACGGGTTTCCCGGCCTCGTCGCCGATCGGTACGACCGCACCCTCGTCGTGAAGCTCTACTCCGGCGTCTGGCTGCCTCGCCTCGAGGAGGTCGCCTCACTCTTCCGAGAGGCCTGCTCGCCCGAACGCATCGTCCTCCGCGTGAGCCGCAACCTCGGTGGCAAGACCCGCATGCTCGTCGGCGACGAGCCCACCGGCGAGGTCGAGTTCCTCGAGACCGGCCTCCGCTTCGGAGCCGATGTCCTCCGCGGCCAGAAAACCGGCTTCTTCCTCGACCAGCGCGAGAATCGCCGCGAGGTCGAGGCGCTCGCGAAGGGGCGCGAGGTGCTGAACGCCTTCAGCTACTCTGGCGGCTACTCCCTCTACGCCGCAAGGGGAGGGGCCAAAGGCGTCGTCGACCTCGACGAGTCCCCCCACGCGCTCGAGGCCTCCCGCCGCAACTTCGCCCGGAACCCCGGGCTCACGGTCGCCCACGAAACCGTCCAGGCCGATGCCTTCGCCTGGATCGCCTCGACGCCACGGCTGTTCGACCTCGTCATCCTCGACCCCCCCTCGCTCGCCAAGCGCGAGGTCGACCGCGCCGGCGCCATCGGAGCCTACCGGCGACTCGCAACGCTCGGCGTCGCGCGCCTCCGCCCCGGAGGCCTCCTCGTCGCCTCCTCCTGCTCCGCGCACGTCTCCGCCGACGAGTTCTTCGCCGCCGTGCGAGGCTCCCTCCGCCGCCCGTTCACCGAGCTCCGAACGACCCGCCACCCCCTCGATCACCCCGCGGGCTTCCCGGAGGCCGAGTACCTGAAAACGCTTTACCTTCGCTTGTGACCTCCCGTCCGGGCGGCTATACTCCAGGGTCGGCATGCATCCTTGAGAGGCGGAAATGAAGTTCTTCCTCGACACGGCCAGCGTGAAGGAGATCCGCGAGGCGGTCTCCATGGGCGTTCTCGACGGCGTGACGACGAACCCCTCCCTCGTTGCGAAAGAGGGGCGCTCATTCCGCGAGATGCTCGTCGAGATCTGCGAGATCGTCCCGGGGCCCGTCTCCGCGGAGTGCGTCACGCTCACCGCGTCCGAGATGGTCGCCGAGGGACGCGACCTCGCGCGGATCGCGAAGAACATCGTCGTGAAGCTTCCCCTCATCAAGGAGGGGATCAAGGCCTGCCGCCAGCTCACGAACGAGGGGATCAAGACGAACGTCACCCTCTGCTTCAGCGCGGTGCAGGCCCTCGTCGCCGCGAAGGCTGGCGCGACCTACGTCAGCCCCTTCGTCGGGCGCCTCGACGACCGCGGCCAGGAGGGGATGGAGCTGATCCGCGACATCCGGACCATCTACGACAACTACGATTTCAAGACCGAGATCCTGGTCGCTTCCATCCGCCACCCCGTGCACGTGCTCGAGGCGGCGCGGATGGGCGCGGACGTCGGCACCATGCCGTACTCCGTGTTCGAGAAGCTGATCCAGCACCCGCTCACCGACCTGGGGCTGGCGCAGTTCCTCGAGGACTGGAAGAAGGTGCCCCGGAAATAGGAGGTCACCATGGCGGGGAAGGCGTGCCTCAACCACATCGATCGCGAGGCGGTCGCCCAGTGTCACCAGTGCCACAAGCCTGTCTGCAAGTCGTGCATCAAGCAGGACCCCGCGGGGAGCTTCTGCTCGACCGAGTGCCTCACGAAGTACAAGGACTTCAAGGCGCGGTACAAGGAGCCGAACCTCAAGAAGCCGTGCCTGGTCAAGGGGCTGGTCGGGCTGGTCGTGGCGGTCGAGTTGGCGGCCTACGGGCTGCACAGTTGGCTCGGCGTGAACGCCGTCGCCTGCATCGACTTCCTGGGAAGGTTCCTCCCGGGCAAGCACTAGCCCTGCCCGCCGCACGCGCCAGGGGAAGCAGACAGGGCCCGCTCGCGGGCAGACGAGGCCCGCTTGCGGGCAGACGAGGCCCGCTTGCGGGCGGGACGCCATGACTCCGCTCATGGAACAGTACCACTCCATCAAGCGGAAGTACCCGCGGGAGATCCTCTTCTTCCGCCTGGGCGACTTCTACGAGACGTTCAACGAGGACGCGAGGAACGCCTCGCGCCTCCTCGGCCTGACGCTCACCGGCCGCTTCAACGGCGACAAGCGCGTCGACATGGCCGGCGTCCCCGTGCAGAGCGTCGAGGGGTACGTCGCGAAGCTGATCCGCGCCGGACAGCGCGTCGCCATCTGCGAGCAGCTCCAGGAGGCCGACCAGGCGGAGGGGCTCGTCGAGCGCGACGTCGTGCGCGTCGTCACGCCCGGAACGCTGACCGAGGAGAACATCCTCGACCGCACGCGCTCGAACTACCTCGCGGCCGTCGCGGTCGCGGGGGAGCGCGCGGGCCTCGCGTGGGTCGACCTGTCGACGGGGGCGTTCGAGGCGGAGGACATCTCGAGGCGCGACCTCGTCGACGAGGTGACGCGGCTGCGGCCGGCGGAGTGCCTCGTCGCGGAGGATTTCCAGGACCCCATCGTCGAGGACCTGCGCCTCGTCGCACGGAACGTCGTCACGACCGTGGCGCCGTGGACCTTCGAGCGGGAGGACGCGAGGCGCCGCCTGACGAAGCACTTCGCGACGGCGAGCCTCGCGGGGTTCGGGGTGGAGGAGCTCGACCTCGGCGTCGGCTGCGCCGGCGCGCTCTATGCCTACCTCGAGGAGACGCAGAAGACCTCGCTCCGCCACCTCACGCGGATCGAGAGGCACCGGCGCGACGACAAGGTCTACCTCGACCGCTCGACGCAGCTCTCGCTCGAGCTGACGGCGACGCTTCGCGACAACGACCTGCGAGGGTCGCTCGTCTGGGTCCTCGACCGGACGCGGACGAGCATGGGGGCGAGGCTCCTGCGCGAGTGGGTGACCTGCCCGCTCGCGGGGGTCGAGGGGATCCGCGCAAGGCTCGACTCGGTGGAGGAGCTGCTCGACCCGACGCTGCGGGGAGAGTTGGCGGAGGACCTCCGCGGCGTGCACGACATCGAACGGATCGTCGCGAAGCTCGGGAGCGGGCGGGCGAACGCGAGGGACCTGATCGGCCTCCGCTCCTCGCTGGAGGCGCTGCCGGGGCTGAAGGAGACGCTCTCGGACCGGAAGGCGCGCCTCCTCGTCGAGACGAACGCGGCGATCGACCCGATGACGGAGATCCACGGGGTGCTCACGGCGGCGCTCGCGGACGAGCCTCCGATCACGATCAAGGAGGGAGGCCTCATCCGCGACGGGTACGACGCGGAGCTCGACAACGTGCGCTCGATGGCGCGCGACGCGAAGGGGTGGATCGCGGCGTTCGAGGCGCAGGAGATCGAGCGGACGGGGATTCCGTCGCTCAAGGTCGGCTTCAACCAGGTGTTCGGCTACTACATCGAGGTGACGAACGTCCACCAGGCGAAGGTCCCCGTGGAGTACATCCGCAAGCAGACGGTGAAGAACGCGGAGCGGTACATCACGCCGCAGCTCAAGGAGAAGGAGACGCAGGTCCAGAACGCGACGACGTCGGCGAAGCGGCTGGAGTACGAGCTGTTCTTGCGGGTGCGCGAGGACGCGGCGAAGCAGATCGCGATCCTGCAAAAGACGGCGGCGGCGGTCGCGCGGGTCGATGTGCTTGCCTCGCTCGCGGAGGTGGCACAGGAGGGGCGCTACGCGAAGCCGACGGTGGACGACGGGGAGGTGATCCGCATCGTCGACGGAAGGCACCCGGTCGTCGAGAAGGTGCAGGAGGAGCGGTTCGTCCCGAACGACGTCTCGCTCGACGGGGAGGGGAGCCGCGTGCTCCTCATCACCGGGCCGAACATGGCGGGGAAGAGCACCTACATCCGGCAGGTGGCGCTCGCGGTGCTGATGGCGCAGATGGGGAGCTACGTGCCGGCGCGCGAGGCGCACATCGGGGTGGTCGACCGGATCTTCACGCGGGTCGGGGCGAGCGACGAGCTGACGCGGGGAAACTCGACGTTCATGGTGGAGATGAACGAAACGGCGAACATCCTGAACAACGCGACGCGACGGAGCCTGATCGTGCTCGACGAGGTGGGGAGGGGGACGAGCACGTACGACGGGGTGTCGATCGCGTGGGCGGTGACGGAGCACATCCACGACAGGGTCGGGGCGAGGACGCTCTTCGCGACGCACTACCACGAGCTGACGGAGCTGGCGAAGCTGCTCCCGGGCGTGAAGAACCTCCACGTCGAGGTGAAGGAGTGGGGGGACCACGTGGTCTTCCTGCGGAAGATCGTGGAGGGGGCGACGGACAAGAGCTACGGGATCCACGTCGCGCGGCTCGCGGGGATTCCGCGGGAGGTGATCGAGCGGGCGAAGGCGGTCCTCGCGGAGCTGGAGAGCGAGCGGGTGGACGCGGAGGAGCGGCCGCGCCTCGACGCGGGGAAGCACGTCGTCACGGCGCACCAGCTCTCGCTCTTCGCGCCGCCGCCGAACCCGGTGGTCGAGGAGTTGAAGAAGCTCGACCTCGATCGTTTGACGCCGATGGAGGCGCTCCAGAAGCTCGCGGAACTTCGGAACAAGATCGTCCCGAAGGGACGCGCCGAGAATGCTGCGAGGGAGCGCCCGGACCCAGCCCCGAAGGGGCGCCCCAAGACAGCCAGGGGCGGAGCCCCTGGAACCGGGTCGGAGAGTGAGTTGGAGCCCTGAAAGGGCGACCCATCGAGGCGAAACCCCATGGACCTTCGATCATTCCTGGATCTGCTCTGCCAGCGCGCGGGATGGCCGCGCACGGAGCTCCCCGACGGCACGGTCGCGCTGACGGTCGTGCTGAAGGAGGGGCGGAAGCAGGAGGTGTTCGTCTCCGCCTACGAGGAAGAGGGGCTGTCGCTCGCGCGTCTCAGGACGCACATCGGGCCGCTCTCTCGCCTCTCGGGGGAGAAGACGATCCAGGCGCTCCGGATGAACTGCGAGCTGCGCTTCGGGGCGTTCGGGATCGCGGAGGACCACCTCGTCATGACGGACAGCGTGCTCCTGTCCGCGGCGAACGTCGAGGAGCTGGAGGCCTCGCTCCGCTACCTCGCGCGCGAGGCCGACCTCGCCGAGAAGTTTCTTTTCGGGGTCGACGAGCGGTAGTTGCCATCGTGCGGACCCCGCCATTCCGATCGTCTGGTGTGGAATCGATGAAGGAAGACGCGTTCGAGAAGCGGCTTCGACGCAGGGCCAGACTGGGGGCTCGAGTTGTTGCGATTCGGGTCCTCGCGGACCAGGGGCTGACGGTCAACCAGATCCGCACGGCCCTCGGCGCGGGCTGGCACCACATTCGGAAGATCACGCGGCAGCTCGCGATCCACACCCCCCCGCCCACCCCGTACGGCGAGTGGGACTCCGTCGACTGGAGCCTTCCGAACGAGAGAGCATGGCTTTTCCTTCCCCCGCCATCGTCTGCGGCGAGGTCCCCAGGCGGAGTCGGCTCCTCGCGAGGGCGTCGCCGTTGTCCGCGAGCGCCCGGACCCGCTGACGGGCGTCGATTGGGGGAACGTGGACTGGGCGCTTCCGGTCCTCGTCCTTGGCGAACGGCTCGGGGTCCAGGTCGCGCTCATCCGCGCGGTCGTCGCGGAGCGGGCCCGCATCGGGGTCGCGCCCTCGCCTGTAATACAAACCTGTCAGATCTTTCTGGGACGGGAAGATTCTAGGCCCGCTTTTTTCGGGGCCCGGTGACGTCGGCCGTGCGCACGTGTAGGGCGGTGGACATCACCTCGACGCCGCGGGTCGTCACGAGGTAGCGGCT